>Ga0335084_10003375_pt1 | contig 15544 bp, 16 predicted proteins | sample Lox_Sample_44_FD_206721 | JGI IMG/M metagenome (GOLD analysis project Ga0335084, IMG submission 206721) | Soil microbial communities from Loxahatchee National Wildlife Refuge, Florida, United States - Lox_Sample_4.4 | ecosystem: Environmental > Terrestrial > Soil > Wetlands | place: USA...
GAGCGAGACGACGAGCGTGAGCAGGAAGTTGCGGCGCTGGCGGTCGCGCAGCGCGCGCACGCCTGCGTCCTCGGTCGGGCCCTCGACCCCGCCGTTCCAGCTGAGGTTGCGCGACTCGCCGTCGCGGTTCGCCTCGCCGTTCGCCTCGTTGTGCTTGTCGTTGTATGCGACGACGTCGGCGAGCGTGAAGCCGTCGTGCGACGTGACGTAGTTGACGCTCGCGCGCGGCGACCGGCCGTCGTGCCCGAAGAGGTCGCGGCTGCCCGCGAGCCGCGTGGCGAGGTCTCCCACCACGCCGCGGTCGCCCCGCCAGAACCGGCGCACGGTGTTGCGGTACTGATCGTTCCACTCCGACCACGCCGCGGGGAAGTTGCCGAGCTGATAGCCGCCCGGGGCGGCGTCCCACGGCTCGGCGATGAGCTTCACGCGGCCCAGCACGGGGTCGTCCTCGATGGCGCCGAAGATCTCGACGAGCCGATCGGGCGTGATCGGATCGCGCGCGAGCGCGGGCGCCAGATCGAACCGGAACCCGTCGACGTGCATCTCGGCCACCCAGTAGCGCAGGCTGTCGAGCACGAGGCGGCGCACGTGCGGACGCCGCAGGTCCAGCGTGTTCCCGCACCCGGTGAAATCCTCGTCGTCGCCCGGGCGCTCGGCGTGCAGCCGGTAGTACGCGCGGTTGTTGATCCCGCGCATCGAGAGCGTCGGGCCGAGGCGGTCGCTCTCGGCCGTGTGGTTGTAGACGACGTCGAGCAGGACCTCGAGGCCGGCGGCGTGCAGGGCGGCCACCATCTGGCGGAACTCGCGCACCGCCGCGCCCCGCGCGGGCGACGTCGCGAACCGCGGATCAGGGGCGAAGTAGGCGAGCGTGTTGTAGCCCCAGTAGTTCGTGAGGCCGCGCTGGAACAGCGCCCACTCGTCGGCGTGCGCGTGAATGGGAAGCAGCTCGACGGCCGTCACGCCGAGTGCGCGGAGGTGCTCGATTGACGCCGGCGCCGAGACGCCGAGATACGTTCCGCGCCAGACGGGCGGCACGGCTGGATTGAGCATCGAGAAGCCCTTGACGTGCAGCTCGTAGATGACCGTGTCGCGCCACGGCGTCCGCGGCGGTCGATCGTCCGGCCACGGGTCGGTGGAATCGACCACGGCGGCGAGCGGCGCGTAGGGCGCGCTGTCGGCCGGATCAGCCGCCCCGAGCCCCTCCGTGCCCGGCGCGTAGCCGAAGAGCGACGTGTGCCAGCGGGGCACGCGGCCGACGTCCCGCGCGTACGGATCGAAGACGACCTTGGCGGGATTGAAGCGCAGCCCCTGCGACGGACTCCACGGGCCGTACACGCGATAGCCGTACAGCTGTCCAGGCCCGAGGTCCGGCACGTAGCCGTGAAAGACCGACCCGGTGCGCGAGGGCAGCCGCAGCCGCGTGCGTTCGGTCGAGGCATCGGGGGCGTCGAAGAGACAGAGATCGACGGCTTCCGCGTCGTCCGAGAACAGGGCGAAGTTGACGCCCGCGCCGTCCCAGGTCGCGCCCAGGGGAGCGGGGCGGCCGGTCTCGATCGCCATGCGCTGATTGTACAAATGGGGCACGGGGGAATTCACCCGGCGCTCCGCCCTCCGCCGGCAGTACGCTGTGCCCGTGCTGGTCTCCGACTTCGACTTCGACCTGCCCGAGGCGTTGATCGCGCAAGCGCCGAGGCCGCGCGGGGCGTCGCGTCTGCTCGTGGTCGATCGCGCGCGCGGATCGTGGCGCGAGGCGAGGGTGGCGGACCTGCCCGACCTGCTGATGCGCGGCGATCTGCTCGTCGTCAACGACACGCGCGTGTATCCCGCGCGCCTGATCGGCCGCCGCGATCCGAGCGGCGGGGCGGTCGAGTGCCTGTTACTGGAGAAGATGGACGACGGCCACTGGCACGCGCTCGTTCACCCCGGCCAGAAGCTGAAGCCCGGCGCGCGGATGATCTTCGAGGACGCCGCGCGCGCGCCCGGCGTCGCGCTCCACGGGACGATTCTCGAGCGCCGGTACTTCGGTCGCCGGCTCGTCCGGTTCGAGGTCGAGGGTGCGGCCAGTGTGGACGCGGCGATCGACGCGCTCGGGCACACGCCGCTGCCGCCGTATATTCATCGCGCCGACACGCCCGAGGACCGCGAGCGCTACCAGACGATCTTCGCGCGCGTTCGCGGATCGGTGGCGGCGCCGACCGCCGGACTCCACTTCGATGCCGCGCTGGTCGCCGCGCTCGAGCGCGCCGGCATCGCCCGCGCGCCGATCACGCTGCACGTCGGCTACGGCACGTTCAAGCCCGTGCGCGTCGAGCGCGTCGAGGACCACCGCGTCGACGCCGAGCCGTACGACATTCCGGCGGCAACCGCGCGCGCGATCGACGACACGCGTCGCGCTGGCCATCGCATCGTCGCCGTCGGGACGACGACGACCCGCGCGCTCGAAAGCGCAGCGGACGAGGCGGGGCACGTCCGCGCGGGCGCGGGCGCCACGGAGCTCTTCATCCACCCGGGCCACCGCTTTCGCGCCGTGGATGCGCTCCTCACGAACTTCCACCTGCCGCGCTCCTCGCTCCTCATGCTCGTGGCCGCTTTCGCGGGCCGCGATCTCGTCCTCGCGGCGTACAAGGACGCCGTCGCGCGAGGGTTCCATTTCTACAGCTACGGCGACGCGATGTTGGTGACCTAATCGCCAGTGTTACCATGGCCCGCGTGAAGCTCGATTACGAGCCCTTCGACCTCTCGGGCGTCCGCACCTATCCGCTGGCCGGCCGGACGAGCAAGGTCCGGCACGATCAGTTCGCCCACCGGTGGGCGCCCGAGACGGGCTTCTCGGGATGGATCGCGTCGCTGCCCAGGGTACTGGCGGCGGCCGACCTGCAGGCGATCGTCCAGGCAATGCAGCAGGCGCATGCCGATGGCCGCGCGATCGTCTGGGGACTTGGGGCGCACGTGATCAAGACGGGCCTCGCGCCGATCGTCATCGACCTGATGGAGCGCGGGTACGTCTCGGCCGTCGCGCTGAACGGCGCGGGGCTCATCCATGACTTCGAGGTCGCCCTGTCGGGCTCGACGTCCGAGGAAGTCGACGAAGCGCTCGGCCCGGGCAATTTCGGCATGGCCGAGGAGACCGGCCGCGAGCTGAACGTTGCGATCCGCGACGGCGCCGGGCGCGGCCTCGGCCTGGGGCAATCGGTCGTGGAGTTCCTCGCCGGCAAGGCGCCCGCGTTCGCGCGCGTGAGCATCCTCTGCGCCGCCGGGCGGCTGCACGTGCCGGTCACCGTCCACGTCGGCATCGGCACGGACATCATTCACATGCATCCGTCGGCGTCGGGCGAGGCGATCGGCGCCGCGAGCCTGCGCGACTTCCGCTACTTCACGTCGTTCGTCGCGAAGCTCGAGGGCGGCGTGTACTTGAACTGCGGATCGGCCGTGATGCTGCCCGAGGTCTTCCTCAAGGCGGTGTCGCTCGTCCGGAACCGCGGCATCTCGCTCGACGGGTTGACGACGGTGAACATGGACTTCATGCGGATGTACCGCGCGGAGACGAACGTCGTGCGCCGGCCGGTTGCCGGCATCGGCCGCGGGTACTCGCTCACCGGCCATCACGAGATCATGCTGCCGCTCCTCGCGGCGGCGCTGACAAGTTAGAAGTGTGAAGCCAGAAGTTGGAAATCGGCCCGAGGTGCTTGTAACTTCTGGCTTCTCACTTCTAACTTGACTATGATCAAGTGTTCGCCGGTGTAGCTCAGCCTGGTTAGAGCATGCGGCTCATAACCGCAGTGTCCGGGGTTCAAATCCCTGCACCGGCACCATCTTCCAATGCGCGAGGTCGTCGGGCGTGTCGCCGGCGTGATCAAGCGGGCCCGGCTCGTTGACACGGGCGATCGCGTCGCGGTCGCCGTGTCCGGCGGGCCGGACTCGGTCGCGCTCCTCTGGCTCCTGCACCGCCTCTCGGCGGACCTTGCCTTCACCGTTGCCGGCGTCGTCCACGTGCATCACGGCTTGCGCGGTGAGGACGCCGACGCAGACGAGGCGTTCGTGCGAGCGCTCGCCGCGCGCCTCGAGCTGCGCTGCGAGGTCGCGCGCGTGGACGTGGCCGCGCTCGCGCGTGCGCGGCGCCAATCGATCGAAGCCGCCGCGCGCGACGCGCGCTATGCATTCTTCGACGAGGCCGCCGGGCGCCTCAACGCCTCGCGCATCGCCACCGGCCACACCATGGACGATCAGGCCGAGACCGTACTGCTGCGGCTCTTGCGCGGGGCGGGCGGTCGCGGCGTCACCGGCATCCGCCTGCGGCGCGGCAAGCTGATCCGACCGCTGCTCGAGTGCCGGCGCGCCGACCTAGTGCCCTACCTGGCCGCCCTGGGCGAGCCGTACCGCGAGGACGCCTCCAATCGCGACCGCGCGATCGCGCGCAATCGCATCCGCCACGAACTCCTGCCCGTCATCGAACGCCTGGCGCCCGGCGGCGTGCGCGCGCTGGCCCGCTTCGCCCGGCTGGCCGGAGACGATGAGGCCTACCTCGAGCGGGTGGCGATCGAAGCCGCAGGGATCTCCGTCTTATCTTCTGGCGCCGGTGTCGAAGTACAGAGAGGGGCGCTGGCCGGGCTGCCGCCCCCCATTGTGCGCCGCATCATCCGGCGGGCGGTCGCCGACGCGGCGCCCGACGTGACGCTGGCGGTCGGCCACGTCGATGCGGTCCGGATGCTGGCTGCCGCCGATAAGCCAGAGGGGCACCTGGATTTGCCGGGCCTTTCCGTCGATCGGCGCGGGGAGGTCGTGACGCTGAGCCGCGGGCGCTCAGCCCCGGGCCGTGACGCATCTGACACGCGGCCGGCATCGTATGAATACGTGCTGCCTCTGCCGGGCAGCGTGGACGTGCCCGAGGCCGGCGTGACGATTGCGGCGACGACGGTGCCGCCGGCTGACGGGGCGCGCGTGCCGTGCCCGGCGCCCGACGTCGCCGTCGTGCAGGCCGGCTCGATCGCCGCCCCGTTCGCGGTGCGCAGCCGCCGGCCGGGCGACCGGCTCCGGCCGTTGGGCGCGCCCGGACGTCGCAAGTTGCAGGACGTGCTCGTGGACCGCAAAGTGCCGCGGCGCGAGCGCGACCGGGTGCCGATTGTGGTGGATCGCGCGGGCCGAATCGTCTGGGTCGCCGGGCTCGTGGTGGCCGACGAGTGCCGCGTCACGGCCCCCGAGGCAGGCATGGTAATCTTGGAATTGAAACGCCGATAAGTACAACGACATGAACTCGACCTTGAAGAGCCTGTTGTTCTGGATGGTCCTGGTCGTCATCGGGGCCCTGATCTGGCAGTTCTCGACCAACTTCCAGCGCAACACCGACGAGATCTCCTTCAGCGAATTCCTCCAGAAGGTCAACAGCAGCCAGGTGGCGCAGGTGACCTTCAAGGGCACCGAGATCACCGGCAAGTACAACGATCCCGGCGGGAAGGACTTCCGCACCGTCATGCCGCCGGCGGGCGTGTACGACGGCCTCGCCAAGCAGCTCGAGGACAAGAACGTCCAGATGAAGGCGATCCCCGAGTCGGCCAGCCCGTGGGCGACGCTCCTCATTTCGTGGGCGCCGATCGTGCTGATGATCGGCTTCTGGGTCTTCATCATGCGGCAGATGCAGAGCGGCGGGAACAAGGCCCTGTCGTTCGGCAAGAGCCGTGCGAAGCTCTCCTCGTCCACGCAGAAGAAGGTCACGTTCAAGGACGTCGCCGGCGCGGACGAAGCCAAGGAAGAGCTGCAGGAAATCATCGAGTTCCTCCGCGAGCCGCAGCGGTTCCAGAAGCTCGGCGGGCGCATTCCGAAGGGCGTGCTCCTGATGGGGTCGCCCGGGACCGGCAAGACGCTCCTCGCGCGCGCGGTCGCGGGCGAAGCCAACGTCCCGTTCTTCTCGATCAGCGGCTCGGACTTCGTCGAGATGTTCGTCGGCGTCGGCGCGTCGCGCGTGCGCGATCTCTTCGAGCAGGGCAAGAAGAACGCGCCCTGCATCATCTTCATCGACGAGATCGACGCCGTCGGGCGCCACCGCGGCGCGGGCCTCGGCGGCGGCCACGACGAGCGCGAGCAGACGCTCAACCAGCTGCTCGTCGAGATGGACGGCTTCGAGTCGAACGAGGGCGTGATCCTCATCGCCGCGACGAACCGTCCCGACGTCCTCGACCCCGCGCTCCTTCGTCCCGGCCGCTTCGATCGCCGCATCGTCGTCAACCGGCCGGACGTGAAGGGCCGCGAGGGCATCCTCGCCGTCCACACGCGCAAGATTCCGCTCTCGGACGACGTCGACATCCGTGTGCTCGCGCGCGGCACGGCCGGCTTCTGCGGCGCGGACCTCGCCAATCTGGTGAACGAAGCGGCGCTCAACGCCGCGCGCTACAACCAGAAGGTCGTCCGCATGGCCGACTTCGAGTTCGCCAAGGACAAGGTCCTGATGGGCTCGGAGCGCCGGTCGATGATGATCACCGAGGAAGAGAAGCAGATCACCGCGGTGCACGAGGCCGGACACGCGCTGCTCGCCGCGCTCCTGCCCAACGCCGACCCGGTCCACAAGGTCACGATCATTCCGCGCGGCATGGCGCTTGGCGTCACCATGCAGCTGCCGATGGACGACAAGCACAACTACTCGCGCGACTACCTGATGGATCAGATCGCGATCCTGCTCGGCGGCCGCATCGCCGAGGAGATAACGAACGGCGGGCTCACGACGGGCGCCGGCAACGACCTCGAGCGGGTGACTGAAGTGGCGCGCCGCATGGTCTGCGAGTGGGGCATGAGCGACGCGCTCGGGCCGCTGACCTTCGGCAAGCGCGAGGAACAGATCTTCCTGGGCCGCGAGATCGCGAAGACCCAGGACTACAGTGAAGACACGGCCGTCGCGATCGACGAAGAGGTCAAGAAATTCGTCATGATGAACTATGAGCGCGCGCGGCAGCTCCTCGTCGAGCACAAGGCCGCGCTGCTCAAGATCGCCGAAGAGCTCCTCGCGCGCGAGGTCCTCGACGCTGATCAGGTCAAGCGCCTCGCGCAGGGCCTGCCGCTTGTCGAGCCGGTCGCCGCCCCCGTCGCCGCCGCAGACGATGCCGGCCGCCGCGAGGCGCCGGCGGGGCCGCGGCCCGCCATCGTGCCCTCCCTGACGAAACCAGTCGGGCAGGAGTGAGGCGGATCAAGGCAGAAGGCAGAAGTCAGAAGGCAGAAGGCAGAAGGCAGAAGTTCGGACCGCACGCGTGCCTCCTGTACTTCTGCCTTCTGTCTTCCGCCTTCTGACTTTCCCGATGCCCTCCGCGCGCCAGGCCTTCTCCCTGAACTTTCCGGACGGCCAGACCCTTGCGCTCGGCGCGCGCACCCTGGTGATGGGCATCCTGAACGTCACCCCTGATTCCTTTGCGGATGGCGGCGAGCGCGTCGAGCCCGCGGCGGCCATCGCGGCGGCGATCGCCATGGCTCGCGCGGGCGCCGATCTGATCGATCTGGGCGGCGAATCCACGCGTCCGGGCGCCGATCCGCTGCCGGCCGAAGAGGAGTGGCGCCGGCTCGCGCCGGTGCTCGAGGGCCTGCGGGGCCGGATCGGCACGCCCGTGTCCGTGGACACCTACAAGGCGGTCGTCGCGGAACGGGCGATTGCGCTCGGCGCGGCGATGGTCAACGACGTCAGCGCGCTGACGCTCGATCCCGGCATGGCCGGGGTCGTCGCACGCCACAACGTGCCCGTGGTCCTCATGCACCTGCGCGGGCGCCCGCGCGACATGTACGCGCACGCGCACTACGCCGACGTCGTCGGCGAGGTGGCGAGCGAGCTGGCGGCCCGGGTTCGGGCCGCGGAAGCCGCGGGCATCCCCTCGTCTCAGATCGTCGTCGATCCGGGCCTCGGGTTCGCGAAGCGGGCCGAGCACTCGCTGGCCGTGCTCGGCGGGCTCGAGCGGCTGGCGGTGCTGGGCCGTCCGATCCTCGTCGGTCCCTCGCGCAAGTCGTTTCTCAAGGCCGCGCTCGGCGACGTGCCCGCGAGCGAGCGGGCGTGGGGCACCGCGGCGGCCGTCACCGCGGCTGTGCTCGGCGGCGCCCACATCGTGCGGGTCCATGACGTCGCCGAGATGGTGCAGGTGGTCCGCGTCGCCGATGCGGTGCGCGCTGCGGGCCTGTGACCTCTGCCTTCTGCCCGCTGCCCTTTGATACTCTGTCGTCGCCCTCATGAACCGCCTCGCCGCTCTGTTTCATCGGCCGCCCGTGTCGTGGTGGGATGTCGTCGACATCCTCATCGTCTCGGTGCTGATCTACGAGGGGCTCAAGCTCATCCGCGGGACGCGGGCGATGCAGATGGCGACGGGCTCGGTCCTGGTGCTCGTCCTCTTCTACGCGTCGCGCCTGTTTCCGCTGCAGACGGTCAACTGGCTGATCCGGAATCTGCTCGCCTACATCGTGATCGCCGCGATCGTCCTCTTCCAGTCCGACATCCGGCGGGCGCTGTCGCAGCTCGGCCGGGCGCCGTTCTTCCGCTATTTTGCGCGCGCGGAGCAGGCCGCCGAGAGCATCGAGGAGGTCATCACGGCGGCCGGCCTCCTGGCCAAGGCGCACGTCGGGGCGATCATCGTCTTCGAGCGTGAGATCGGCCTGCGCAACTACATCGAGAGCGGCATTCCCATCGACGCGGCGCTCAGCTACGACCTGCTGACCACGATCTTTCAGCCGTCGACGCCGCTGCACGACGGCGCGGTGATCATTCAGGAGACGCGGATCGCGGCTGCCGCGTGCTTCCTTCCGCTCACGGTGAGCCCCAAGCTCGATCGCGACCTCGGCACGCGGCATCGCGCGGCGATCGGCTTGACGGAGGAGTCTGACGCCGTCGCGATCGTCGTCTCCGAGGAGCGCGGTGAAATCTCGCTCGCGCTGCGCGGCCGCATCGAGCGGCGTCTGAGCACCGACGACCTGCGTGCGCGGCTCCAGGCGCTGATCCTGCAGAAGCGCCAGCCCGACGAGGCACCCGTGCCGGTGGCGGAAACGGACGCGTAGATGGCCTGGCATCCCTTCCGAAACGCCGGGCTGAAGATCGCGGCGGTCGCGCTGGGCACGCTGCTGTGGTTCACCGTCAGCGGCCAGCAGGTCGAACGGACGGTCTCGCGCGTGCCCGTCGTGTACCGCAACGTGCCCGCGGGCCTGCAGATCACCGGCGACCTCACCGAGGCGGTCACCGTCCACGTGCGCGGATCGGAGAACCAGATCTCCCGGCTGCAGACGGACGAAGTCAGCGCCGTCGTCGATCTTGCGGGCGCCGAGGCCGGCCAGCGCAGCACGTTTCCGCTCCGGACCGATCAGGTCGCGGTGCCGGCGGGCGCGGAAGTGATGTGGGTCGATCCCGCCGAGGTGACGCTGACGCTCGAGCCGTCCGGGACGAAGGCGGTGCCCGTGAGGCCCACGGTGGACGGCGAACCCGCGGCCGGCTTCATGATGACCGGCGTGGCCGTGGATCCGCAGACGGTGGTCGTCGCCGGCCCGAAGAGCCGGCTGGCGATTGCGACGGCGGCGACGACCGAGCCGGTGTCGATTGCCGGCGCGAAGCAGACGGTCACGGCGCTCGTGGACATCAGCCCGACGGACGCGGAGCTGCGGCTGCGCGAGCCGCGCAGCGCCCGCGTGACCGTGACCATCGAGCCGGAGTCGTCGTCCAACGCGCGGACGCTGCCCGCCGTGCCCGTCGCGATGCGCAACCTCGGCGCGAACCTGCAGGCGTCGGCGGCGCCGGCCGCGGTGACGGTGACGGTGCACGCGCTCGCGCGTCCGGGCGCGTTCGACGAGGGCAGCGTCGCGCCGTACGTCGATCTGGTCGGACTCGGTCCAGGGCAGTACACGGTTCCCGTGCGGGTGGACGCGGGGCCGGGCTTCAGCGTGAGCGCGATCAGTCCGTCGGCCGTGGCGGTGCGCATCCGGTGACGCCCGCGCCACCCCGGCTCTTTGGCACGGACGGCGTGCGCGGCGTGGCCGGCACGGCGCCGCTCGATCCGCCGACGATCGCGCGGCTCGGCGCGGCGATCGTGCGCGTCCGGCCGTTCGAGCGCGCCGCGCGGATCGTCGTCGGCCGCGACACGCGCGAGTCCGGCGAGTGGATCGAGCGCGAGCTGGCGCGCGGCGCCGCGTCGCAGGGCGCGGTCGTGACGTCGGCGGGCGTGATCCCCACGCCCGGCGTGGCCTACCTGGCCGGCGCGCTCGACTTCGACCTCGGCGTCGTGCTCTCCGCCTCGCACAATCCGTACGCGGACAACGGCATCAAGGTGTTTTCCGGCCGCGGCGAGAAGTTCGGCGAGGCCGAGGAGCGCGCGGTCGAGGCCGTGATGGCCGACACGAGCTGGTCGGTCCGGGCGGCGCGTGACGCGGACGTCCGCCGCGAGGACTTCATCGATGTGTACGTCGAGCACGTCCGGCGGATCCTTCCGCACGCCGGTCCCCTGGCCGGGGCGCGCCTCGCCCTCGATCTCGCCAACGGCGCGACGACGACGACGGCGCGGCGGTTGTTCGAGCGGGTGGGGTTCGAGGTGCTCACGCTCGGGGACGCGCCCGACGGTCGCAACATCAACCTGGCCTGCGGGTCCACGCACCCGGCGCGGCTGGCGGCGACGGTCGTCGCCGAACACTGCCGCCTCGGCGTCGCGTTCGACGGCGACGGCGACCGCGCGATCTTCGCCGATCATCGCGGCCACATCGTGGACGGCGACGCCGTGCTCCTCATGCTCGGCCTGCACGATCGGCAGCAGCGCCGGCTCGCCGGCGACGCCGTCGTCGCCACGGTCATGAGCAACGTCGGTCTCGAGCTGGCGCTGAAGCGGCACGGCATCCGGCTCCTCCGGACGCCCGTCGGCGACAAGTACGTCATGGAGGAGATGCTGCGCGGCGGCTACACGATCGGCGGCGAGCAGTCGGGCCATGTGATCCTGACGGAGCATCTCTCGACGGGTGACGGCATGGCGACGGCGCTCGCCGTGCTCCGCGTCATGGCCGAGTCGGGTCGCGAGCTCGCCGACCTCGCGAGCGAGCTCGTCACGTATCCGCAGACGCTGGTGAACGTCCGGGTGCACCAGAAGACGGCGGTCTCCGAGGTCCCGGAGATCGCCGCCGCCATCGCCCGCGTCGAAGCCGCGCTCGAAGGGCGTGGGCGCGTCCTTGTCAGGTACTCGGGGACCGAGCCGCTCCTCAGAATCATGATCGAGGGAGAAGACCAAGCCTCGGTGCAAGCCTGGGCGGAGGAGATCGCCGAAGCCGCCCGGCAGACGCTCGGCTGACGATTGATGATTGACGATTGCCGATTGGTGATTGCATTGGGCGATCGGGCCATTTGCGATTGGCTATTGACGATTGGGCGGGGGCAATGCGCAATTGGCTCATTGGTGATTGCCGTCGCCCATCGCACATGTCGTCGTCGATCGAGCCATACCGTCGGCAATCGCGCGATCTGCTGATGCCATCACCCGTCTCCCATCGCCAATCGCCAATGCCGCCGCGCCATGGTTAACCTCTCCGTCAACGTCAACAAGGTCGCTACATTACGGAACTCGCGCGGCGGCGCCGTGCCGAGCGTCGTCGCTGCCGTCGAGACGTGCCTGGCGGCCGGCGCGCCGGGGATCACGGTCCATCCCCGCGAGGACGGGCGCCACATCCGGCCGGGGGACGTGACCGACATTGCGGGCGCGCTCGCGCGGCACCGGGCGCGCGCGGGATCGCCCGTCGAATACAACATCGAGGGCGATCCGCGGCCCGGGCTCATCGACATGGTGCTCGCGGTGCGGCCCGATCAGTGCACGCTCGTGCCGGTGACGCCCGGCGAGATCACGAGCCACGCCGGCTGGCCCGCGGACACGTCCGACAAGCAGCTGGGCGGCGTCGTGAAACGGCTGCGCGCGGCCGGGGTGCGCGTGAGCCTGTTCGTCGATCCCGCGGCGGCCGCGGTCCGCTGGGCCGCGCGCATGGGCGCCGATCGCGTGGAGCTCTACACGGAGCCCTTCGCGCGCGCCTACGCGCAAGGCGGCGAGGCCGCACGCACGAGCTTCGCCGCCTGCGTGGACGCCGCCGAGCTGGCGCACTCGCTCGGCCTCGGCGTGAACGCGGGCCACGATCTCGACCTCGACAACCTGCGCCTGTTCCGCACGCTCCCGCACCTTGCCGAGGTGTCGATCGGCCATGCGCTCATCAGCTACGCGCTGTGGGTCGGCCTCGACCGGGCCGTGCGCGACTACCTCCAGGCCCTGGCGGTATGATTGAAGGGCGCGCCGGGCGATCCCGGCGCCCTGGATTCATGAGGCGCGATTCGCTCGTCTACGCGATGGCCGGCACGTTCTTTGGCGTGCTGATCGGCTGGATTCTCGGCAGCCAGCAGGCCGGGTCACGCGCCCCCGTCGCGACGGCCGCCACGGCGTCGGCGCCGGCGTCGGCGAACGCACCGGCCACCTCGTCCGCGCCGCCGCTCGACGTGCAGCGCGCGAGCGATCTCGAGCGCTCCGCGAATGCCCAGCCGACCAACGCGGCCGTGCGCATCCAGCTCGCGGATCTGTACTTCGATGCCGAACGGTTCGACCTGGCGGCGCCCTGGTACGAAGCCGGCCTCAAGCTCGATCCGAAGAACATCAACGCCAGCACGGATCTCGGCGTCTGCTACTACTACCTCAATCAGGTCGACAAGGCGCTCCAGCAGCTGGACTACTCGCTGTCGATCGATCCGAAGCATCCGAAGACGCTGCTCAACCAGGGCATCGTCCGCGCGTTCGGCAAGCAGGATCTGGCGGGCGCCGCGGCGTCGTGGGAAAAGGTCGTCGCCGTCGCGCCCGGGAGTGAAGAGGCCCAGCGCGCGAAGCAGGCGCTCGATGGCCTGAAGTCCGCGCACCCGGGCATCGGCGGCGGCCAGCCGGCCGCGGGCGCCGGCCGCGGCGGGTCGCCGGAGGGCAGGTAGATGCGGATTGTGATCTGGCTGATCCGCGTCGTCGCGATCATGTTCATCGTGCGCCTCGTGCTGAGCGCGCTCACGCCGATTGCCGTGCCGCGGAAGCGTCCGGCGTCGCGCCCGGCGGCCGGCCCGGCCGAGCGATCCGGCGGCACGCTCGTGCGCGATCCACACTGCGGCACGTATCTCCCGGCGACGCGCGCATTGCGCGTGGGGATGGGCGCGAGCGCGCAGTACTTCTGCTCGGACGACTGCCGCCGCGCCTGGCTCGCGGCGAATCCGACCGCGCACTCCGCGTAATGGATCTCGATCAGCTTCGCGCCGACATCGTCGAAGTCGGCCGCCGCCTGTGGGTGCGCGGCTTCGTCGCCTCGAACGACGGCAACATCAGCGTGCGCGTCGCACCCGATCGGCTCGTCATGACCCCGGCCAGCGTGTCCAAGGGCTTCATGGCGCCCGACATGATGGTCGTGACGGATCTCGACGGCCAGGTCGTCTCCGCCGCGCCGGGCCGCAAGCCGTCATCGGAGATGCTGATGCATCTGGTCGTGTATCGCGAGCGGCCGGACGTCGGCGCCGTGGTGCACGCGCACCCGCCGCTCGCCACCGGGTTCGCGGTCGCGGGCATTGCGCTCGACCGCGCCGTGCTTGCCGAGGTCGTGACGACGCTCGGCGCGATTCCCATCGCGGAGTACGGGACGCCGTCCACGACCGAGCTCGCGACGACGGTCCGGCCCTACGTCCGGGCGCACGACGGGCTCCTGCTCGCCAACCACGGCGCGCTCGCGCTCGGCAAGGACCTGTTCGGCGCCTACTACAAGATGGAGACGATCGAGCACTTCGCGCGCATCAGCCTGGTCGCGCGCCTGCTCGGCCGCGAGCACCTGCTGTCGCGCGAGGAAGTCACGCGCCTCCAGGGCCTGCGCGGCTCATACGGGATCGCGGCGCCCGCGCCGATTTGTCCGGACCCGGCGACGCCGGACGGTGCGAGCGATCCGACCTGCCAGGTCGTCGTCGCGCCGTCGGCGCCCGGGGAGAAGCTCGTGGCCGACACCAGCGTCGCGAGCGGCCTTTCGGTAGGTGGGAACGGCGAAATTCGGCTAACATACGCCGAACTCTCCGCGTTGATCGACGACGCGGTCAAACAACTGGTCGGCGGGGGGAACGCGTAACCCCGCGTTCGCGCGCGAGCGGGCCGGGGCGTGCGGGAGGCAGCAATGGGCGAGGCGCTCGGAATGGTCGAGACAAAGGGTCTGGTCGCGATGATCGAAGCGGCCGACGCGATGGTCAAGGCCGCGAAAGTCACCCTGGTCGGGTGGGAGAAGATCGGCGCCGGATACGTCACGGCCATCGTCCGCGGCGACGTGGCCGCCGTCAAGGCGGCCACCGACGCCGGGGCCGCCGCTGCACGCCGCGTGGGCGAGCTGGTCTCGGTCCACGTCATCCCCCGTCCGCACGCGAACCTCGAGGACGTCCTGCCGATTGGCAAGGCGGCCAAAGGGTAGTGGATGCTGCTCGCCAAAGTCGTCGGCACGGTCGTCGCGACCCGCAAGGACGACCGCCTCGTCAGCACCAAGCTGCTGGTCGTCCGGCCCATCGATCCGGCGGGCAAGGCCGACGGCAACTATCTCGTCGCCGTGGACACGGTCGACGCCGGGTATGGCGAGACCGTGCTCATCGTCAGCGGCAGCTCGGCGCGCATGGCCGCCGGGATGAAGGACTGTCCGGTGGACGCCGCGATCGTCGGCGTCATTGATCACATCGACGTCGAGGACGCCGCGCGCGAGCCGAGCGGCGTCGGCGGGCGGCCGCCGGCCACGCCGCCGGCGCGGTAGCACGAGCATGCAGGTCGCGCGCGTGATCGGCGACGTGGTGGCCAGCGTCAAGGACGCGAACCTGTCGGGACACAAGCTGCTCGTGCTGCAGCCGGTGACGCCCGCGCGCGAGCCGGCCGGACGCACGCTCGTCGCGGTCGATGCGGTCGGCGCAGGCGTCGGCGAGCACGTGTTCTTCGTGCGCGGCCGTGAGGCGTCGTTTCCGTTCCTGCCCGCCGAGACCCCGGTCGACGCCTGCATCGTCGGCATCGTCGATCGGTGGGATGTGGAGTAGGGTCGATCATGCAGCTGGGCCGTGTGGTCGGCACGCTCGTCGCGACGCAGAAGCACCGCAAGCTGGAGAGCGCGAAGCTCCTGCTCGTGCAGCCGCTCACGCTCGATGACAAGCCGCGCGGGACGCCCGTGCTGACGATCGACTCGGTCGGCGCCGGCGTCGGTGAGAAGGTGTTGATCGTGATTGAGGGCCGCGCGGCGGGCGATGCGCTCCGCCGCAAGGCGGCGCCGGTCGATGCGGCCATCATCGGCATCGTCGATCAGGTCGAGATTGCGCAATAGCCCTGGAACGGGGGCCATGGCTCTGGCCACATGAACGACGCGGAACTGCGCGCCCTTGTGCGTGACGCTGTTCGCCGCCATCTTGGCGGCCGCGCGGCGCCGTCCGCCCCCGCGTCCGCTTCCTTTACGCCCGTGCCGACCGAGGCTCCGTGGTCGCACCATCCCAGCCACGGGCAGTACCTGACCGTCATCAACGTCGGCGACCAGTGCGTCATCGAGCCCGAGGTGA
>Ga0335084_10003376_pt1 | contig 15542 bp, 14 predicted proteins | sample Lox_Sample_44_FD_206721 | JGI IMG/M metagenome (GOLD analysis project Ga0335084, IMG submission 206721) | Soil microbial communities from Loxahatchee National Wildlife Refuge, Florida, United States - Lox_Sample_4.4 | ecosystem: Environmental > Terrestrial > Soil > Wetlands | place: USA...
GGCGATCGAGCCGGCCGCGAGCGTGTCCTTGTAGCCGAACTTGCGCATCGAGGGGTAGGCCACCTTGGCGAAGGTCGCGGCGGTGGCGATCGAGGAGCCGCAGATCGCACCGAAACCGGCGCAGGCGACGATGGTCGACATGGCGAGGCCGCCGCGCTTGTGGCCGAGAAAGGTGTAGGCGGCGTGATACAGCTCTTCCGACATGCGCGCGCGCACCACGAAATTTCCCATGAGGATGAAGAGCGGGATCACCGACAGCGTGTAGGCGAGGCCGGTCTCGTAGGTGGTCTGCGCGATCATCGACGCTGCGGCGGCTAAATTCACCTTCAGGGCAAAGCCGAAGAAACCCACGATCCCCATGGCGAAGGCCATCGGGATGCGCAGGAAGGCGAGCAGCAGAAAGGCCGCGAGCCCGAGCAGCCCTTCGGTCATGCGCCGGGCCCGTCGCCTTCGCCGGGGATGTGGCGATGCGGGCGGCGGGCGAGCGTCACGACGAGCGCCGCGGCGGTGAGCGCCATCAGCACGGCCATCGCGTAGGCGAGCCACGCGACCTTGAACTCGAGCTGCGAAGTGGTCTCGCCCCGGAACGCGAGCTCTTCCGCGCGCAGCCACAGGCGCCAGGAAAGATAGCCGGTGCACGCGGCCCCGATCAGCGTGGCGAGCACGTGCTGGACGCGGAACAGCCAGTCGGGAGTCACCGCGTCGAACAGGTCGACGGTGATGTGATCCCCGCGCAAGGTCACCAGGGGCAGGCCCGCGAAGATGAGCGAGGCAAGCAGCATCTCGGTGAGCTCGAACCCGCCGGTGACCGGCTTGTTCAGGAAATAGCGCCCGACGACGTCGACGCAGGTGAGCAGCATCAGGCAGAACATCAGCGCCGCCGCGATGGCGCCGAGCGCCGGCACGACGGCGCGGTCGAAGCCGGACAGGCGCGGGCGCGGTTCCATTCTCGTCATCCTGAGCGCAGCGAAGGATCTGCTTCTATCGCCGTAAAAGCAGATTCTTCGTCGCCGCGCTCCTCAGAATGACAGCGGCGTGTCTTTCAGCGCCCGGCTAGCGTTTCTGCAGCGAGGCGATTTCGGCGCGCAGCGCCTTCAGCACCGCGGCGCCGTCGACGCCCTTGGGCCTGGCCTTCTTCTCGATCCAATCGTTCTCGAGCGTCGAGGTCTTGGCGCGGATCTCGGCGACGAGCTGGGGGCTCGCCGTGGTCACCGGGAGCTTCGCCTCCTGCATCGCGGCCAGGCCCTTGGCGTCGGCGGCGTCCCAGGCGCGCCCCGAGCGGCGCGCGAGCGCCTCGCCCAGCAGCGGAGCGATGAGCTTGCGGTCGGCCTCGGGGATCGAGTTCCACTTCGCCGGGTTCGCCATCCATACGAAGCTGGTGTTGTAGAGGCCGCCGGGAACGAGCGTCACGTACTTGATCAGGGGAATGAACTTGAACGAGAGCGGCGACTCCTTGGGGAAGAACACGCCGTCCGCGACGCCCGAGGCGAGCAGCTCGTAGGATTCGGGCGCGGGCTTGAGGATCGGCACGGTGCCGAGCGCCTTGGCCACGTCGGTGGCCACGCCGCCGCCGACGCGGATCTTCAATCCGTCCAGATCCTTCAGCGAAAGGATGGCGCGCCTGGCGTTGTAGATCTGGCCGGGGCCGTGGGTAAACACCGAGAGCACCACGACGCCCTTGTGCTCGTCGGCCCGCGCGAGCATGCGCTCGTAGATGCGCTCGTAGGCGACGGCCGTCGCTTCCGCGGTGTCGCCCATGAACGGGAACTCGGCCGCCTCGGTGAGCGCGAAGCGTCCCGGCGTATAGCCGTGCGAGGTAAAGGAGAGATCGATGAGGCCGTTCGCGATCGCGTCGAAGGTCTGCGGCGCGGCGACCGGCGGCTTGGGGAGCACGTTGCACTTCACCCGGCCCGAGGTGACCCTGGCGATGTCGTCGCACAGCGGCACCAGTATGTTCGCCGTGATGGGATGCGCGGGCGGCACCCAGGAGCTCGCATTGAGCACCACCTGCGCGCCTGCGGGTCCCGAGGCGATGAACGCCGCCAGTACCGCTCCGATTGCCGATTTCAGGATCCTCATCGTTCCCTCCACATGACGAATGAATTGTCCAGCAGGCTCCAGCGCGGAAGCGCGGCTAGTGTACCGCGCCCGGCGCAACGATGTAGGTGCGCAGCGTCGCGACGCCCTCGATCGAGCACTCCACCACGTCCCCCGGCTTGAGGAACAGCTCCGCCGCGTTGGGCTTGCCCACGGCGACGCCGCCGGGCGCCCCGGTGGAGAACATGTCCCCCGGCTCGATCGGGATGTGGCGCGAGAAGTGCTCGAGGATATCGGGGAGCTTCCAGATCTGGTCGCGCGTGTTGACCCGCATGCGCTGCTCGCCGTTCACCGTGCACACCATCCACAGGTCGTAGGGATCGGGAATCTCGTCCATGGTCACGATCTCGGGTCCCAGCGGCCCGAAGCCGGGAATGTTCTTGCCGGTCCAGAAGCGCGAGCCCGAGGCGACCTCGCGCTTCTGCGCGTCGCGGTCGGTGAGGTCGTTGAGGATGGTGACCCCGGCGACGTAGTCGAGCGCGTCCTTCTTCTTCGCGGCGAGAGCGCGCTTGCCGATGACGAACACCAGCTCGGGCTCGTAGTCGAGCGCGACGATGCCCTCGGGCCGGGCGACCTTGGCGTTGTGGCCCGCGAGGCAGGAGTTGAGCTTGACGAAGGCGGTGGGTTCCTGCGGCGTCTCGGTGATCAGGTCGTTGCGCCTCAGCTCCTCGAGGTGCGTGCGGTAGTTCTTGCCGACGCACAGGAACTTGTCGGCGTCGGGCACGGGCGGCAGGAAGCGGATCTCGCGCTCGTCGAGCAGCGCCGCGCCGAACCCTTCGCGGTCCTGCTGCGCCTGCTCCCACAATTTGCGCACCTGCTTCATCGCCGGCTTGCCCGCGGCGAGCAGATCCCGCATGCGCGAAGGCGGCGGCGCTTCGCCTGCGACGCCCGCCGCCGCGGCGAGGTCGAGCACCTGGCGGGATACCCGCGCGCCGATCCGCGGAGCGTCCACCCCGCGCAGCCTGAACGTGAGCAGTCGCATGGCGGCTGCGACTATTTCCGGGCCGCCAGCTTCTCCGCGGTGATCTCGGGCTCCATCCCCTGCGCCTCGGCGGCGTCGAAGTTCAGCTCCACCTTGATGCCGTTCGGGTCGTACATGAACAATTGGTAGAGCGCCTGTCCGTTGGCGCGCCGCTCGTTGAACTCCACCTTGTGCCTGCGCAGGTGGGCCATCGTCTGCTTCAGGCCCCTCGCGCGGAACGCGATATGGTCGATCGCGCCGGTTCCCGCCCCCGAGTCCTGCGCCAGCCGCCCCAGATAGGCCTTCTGGCTGTCGCTCGCCTGCCCGGCGCTCTTGCCGATGTGCACGACGTCCTTCCCCTCCAGATACATCCAGTAGACGGGAAAGCCGAAATCCGGGTGCCATCCCTCCTGCATGCCGAGGACGTCGCGGTACCAGTCGCGCGTGCCTTCCATGTCGTCGGCGGCGACCAGATAGTGCTCGATGTGGGAGAGCGGCATGGTCTTCTCCTCAGTACCGCTTGATGTCGGCGTGGGCCACGATCACCATGTACGCCAGCAGGAACGAGAACAGCGCCGCGGTCCACAGGGAGAAGATCGAGAATCCGCGATGCAGATCGAGCAGCGCCACGCAGGCGAAGAACAGGAACACGTCGATCAGCGTCACGTCGAGCACCAGCACCACCATCTTCGCGGGCCGGTTGTTGAGCAGGGCCTGAAACTTCGACACCGAGTCGCTGGCGGGAAATTTCCTGGCCAGCATGCGCAGCGTCCACCACAGGATCGCCAGCACGGATTTCAGCAGGGCCGCGATCACCACCGCGTCCTTGAAAGCCTGCGGCGAAAGGCTCCACTGGCCGATGATGAAATTGAAAATGACGACCAGGTTCGACCACATAGGATTGGCTTCTCCTTTTTTCTGGTGCGCTTCATCCCGCGGCCGCCACCCACGGCCGCGTTCCGTGCGCCAGTGTAAGCTTTCTCCCTCAGTGGTGTAAATGCGAAGGAGTCACGGCTCATGAAGAACGAAACATCCGCTCTGTCCCCACCGGCCCTACGCACGGGCGCGTACTGGATGCCCTTCACCCACAACCGCTATCTCAAGGCGAATCCGCGCTCAAGGATCCTCGCGCGCGCCGAGGGCGCCTACTACACCACCGCCGAGGGCGCTCGCCTGTTCGACTGCCTTTCGGGACTGTGGTGCTGCCCGCTCGGCCACGCGCACCCGAAAATCGCCGAAGCCGTCGCCAGCCAGGTGAAGGAGCTCGACTACAGTCCCGCGTTCCAGATGGGGCATCCGAAAATATTTTCGCTGGCGGAGCGCCTGGTCGAGCTGGCGCCGCCGGGAATGGGCCAGGTGTTCTTCGGCAATTCGGGCTCCGAGGCCGTGGACACCGCGCTGAAGATCGCCGTCGCCTATCACCGCGCGAAGGGCGAGGCCTCGCGCACCCGCCTGATCGGCCGCGAGCGCGGCTATCACGGCGTCGGCCTGGGCGGCATCTCGGTCGGCGGCATGGCGCCCAACCGCAAGATGTTCGCCCCGCTGCTCCTCGCGGGCGTCGACCATCTGCCGCACACCTACAACGCCGCCGAAATGGGGTTCTCGCGCGGACAGCCGCAATGGGGCGCGCACCTCGCCGGCGAGCTCGAGCGCCTGGTCGCCCTGCACGACGCCTCGACCATCGCCGCGGTGATCGTCGAGCCGATGCAGGGCTCGGCGGGCGTGCTGGTGCCGCCGCTCGGCTACCTCGAGCGCCTGCGCGCGATCTGCGACAAGTACGGCATCCTGCTCGTTTTCGACGAGGTGATCACCGGCTTCGGGCGCCTGGGCGAGCCGTTCGGCGCGCAGCGCTTCGGCGTCACGCCCGACATGATCTGTTTCGCCAAGATCGTCACCAACGGCGTCATCCCGATGGGCGGGGTGATCGTGAAGCCGGCGATCTACGACGCGTTCATGACCGGACCCGACACCGCGGTCGAGCTGTTTCACGGCTACACCTACTCGGGTCACCCGGTCGCCGCGGCCGCGGCGCACGCCACGCTGGACGCGCTCAAGGAAGAGGACGCGTTCAAGCGCGCCCGGGAGCTGGAGCCCGTGCTCGAGCGGGGCATGCACTCGCTCAAGGGCGAGCCCGCCGTCGCCGATATCCGCAATATCGGGCTGGCCGCGGCCGTCGAGCTGGAAGCGATCGCCGGAAGACCCGGGGTGCGCGCGCTGAAGGTCTTCGAGCGCGGCATGGAGGAAGGGATGCTCTTCCGCTTCACCGGCGAGACCATCGCGGTGGCTCCGCCCTACATCTCGACGGAGGCGGAAATCGAGACGATGATCGAGAGGCTGCGCGTGTCGATCCGAGCCGCGGCCTGAAGCCGCGGCGGCGCCCTACTTCGCCTGGTAGACGATCTTGCCGCCGACCATCGTGAGCACCGGCTTGATGTCCTTGATCTGCGCCGCGGGCACCGAGAAGTAGTCGCGGTCGAGCACCAGCAGATCGGCGTACTTGCCGGGCTGGATCGAGCCGAGGTTGTTCTCCTGGAAGACGAAGTGCGCGTTGCTGCGCGTGTGCGCGATGAGCGCCTGCTCCCGGCTGATCGTCTGGCGGTTCACCTTGCGGCCGCCGATCATGCGTCCGGTGACCGCGAACCACAGCGTGTAGAAAGGATTGGACGTGGTCACCGCGGTGGCGTCCGAGCCCAGGCCCCAGACGATGCCGCTGTCCTGCACGCGCCTGAAAGGCGGCATGTCCCAGGCGCGCTCGCCGTGCACCGCGTGCATCTGCGCGCCCTGGATGAGCGGCCGGCTGTGCAGCCCGGCGTACAGTCCCAGGCGCTTCATGCGCTCCAGCTGCGCGTCGGTCACCTGGTCGAGGTGCGACAGCGCCCAGCGCAGGCCCTTGATCGGCTCGACCTTGTTCACCGCCTCCAGCTCCGCCAGGTAGGCGTCGATGGCGTTCTCCATCTCGACGTGGGCGTTCAGGAACATGCCGCTTTCGGCGACCGCGTGCAGGATGCGCTGCACCTGGCGCATGTCCTCGGGCTTCACCGTGTAGTCGTTTCTCAGCAGCTGCGTGGTCGCCGGCAGATAGACCGACTCGCCCCAGCCGATGTTCTCGAAATAGTCGCTGCCCTGGAACGGCGTCGCGAGCTGGATCTCGGCGAGCACCTTGTCGACCTGCTCCGGCGTCGCCGGCTGCCGTACGGTGGTCCAGAAGGCGCGCGCGTTCAGCTCGCCGCGCGCGGCGAGCGTGCGGTAGGCGTCGTAGTGGCGCGCGTCGACGCCGCGTCCTCCCGCGTCGTACCACGCGGTGATGCCCATGGCGTTCAGGCCGGCGACGACCTTGCGGACATTCGCCACCCATTGCTCCTTGTCGGGCAGCGGGATCCTGGCGGCGACGAAGGCGACGCCGCCCGCGCCGCTCACCACGCCCGTCGGCTTGCCCGCGGAGTCTTTCTCGATCGCGCCCCCGCGCGGGTCGGGCGTGGCCGGGTCGATTCCCGCCGCCTTCAGCGCGGCGCTGTTCAGATAGCTGCGGACGTAGATGGCCTGGAGCACGACCGGGTTGTCGGGGGCGATGCGGTCGAGCTCCTCCAGCGGGAAGCCGCGCGGATCGTCGCTGAACTGGTCCTCCGACCAGCCGCCCAGGGTCGCGATCCACTCGCCGGGACGCGCGGCGCGCACCCGCTCGGCGAGCATCGCCAGCGCCCGGCTGCGCAAGGTCACGCCGTCCAGGCGCAGCTCGTCGTGCTCCGGAGCGCGGATGAAGTGGGCGTGGTTGTCGATCAGCCCCGGAATCACCGTGCGCGTCTTGAGGTCGATGATCCTGGTGCCCGGCCCCTGATGCTCCAGCACGTCGGCGTTCTTGCCGACGGCGAGAACGCGCTCCCCGCGGATCGCCACGCCCTGGGCGAGGCTGAAGCGCTGATCGACCGTGACGACCTTGCCGTTGAGAAGTATGGTATCCGCGCGCTCGGCCGCGAAGGCGCTCGTGAAGGCTGCAATGAGCACTGCAAGCGGGATCCATCTCTTCATGGGCCTTCTCCTTGGCGCCGCATGATAACTCAGCGCCGCGCCGAGCGAATCGCGCGCCACACGCGCTCGGGGGTCGCCGGCAGCTCGATGTGCTCGACGCCGAGCTCCGCGAGCGCGTCGACGATGGCGTTGGCGACCGCGGCGAGCGCGGGCGTGGTGCCGCCCTCGCCCCCCGCGCGGATGCCGAGCGGATTGGTCGGCGAAGGCAGCTCGCTCAGCTCGGTCACGAGCTCCGGGAAGTGGTCCGCGCGAGGCATGGCGTAATCCATGAAGGAAGCCGACAGCATCTGCCCGGATTCCCGGTCGTAGCGGCATTCTTCGAGCAGCGCCTGGCCCGCGCCCTGCGCGAACCCGCCGTGCGTCTGGCCGTGCAGGATGGGGGGATTGACCGCGCGCCCGACGTCGTCCACCGCCGCCAGGCGGGCGATGTCCACGACGCCGGTCTCCGGATCGACTTCGACCTCGCACACCTGGCAGCCGTAGGGAAACGCGGCGACGCGCAGGGTCTCGGTGCGCGCGGCCACGAGCGGCGCGGCGGCCGCAGCCTCGAACAGCCCGATCGAGCGGTCGGTGCCCTTCACCGTGAAGCGCCCGCCGCTGAACTCGATGTCCGCCGGCGCGACCTCGAGCAGCCGCGCCGCGATGCTCCTCCCTTTTTCCAGGATCGCGTCCGAGACCTTTCCCAGAACGATGCTCGCGTAGCGCATCGAGCGGCCCGAGTGCGAGCCGCCGCCCTCGGAGACGAGGTCGGTGTCGCCGGTGATCAGGTTCACGCTCTCGAAAGGCACCCCGAGCCATTCGACCAGCAGCTGCGCGAAGCTGGTCTCGTGACCTTGCCCGCTCGAGAGCGTGCCGATCACGGCATCGACGCGGCCTTCGGGGCGCACCGTGACCTGCGCGCGCTCGGTCGGAAAACCCGAGGTCACCTCCACGTAGTTGGCGAGCCCGATGCCGCGCAGCTTTCCACGGCGCTTCGCTTCGGCGCGGCGCGCGCCGAAGCCGTTCCAGTCGCCCAGGGCGAGCGCCGAGGACATCGCGCGGCCGTAGTCGCCGCTGTCGTAGCCGAGCCCGAAGGGATTGCGGAACGGCATCGCCGATTCCGGGATCAGGTTGCGGCGCCGCAGCTCGATGCGGTCGAATCCGTGCCGGCGCGCGGCGAGATCGATCAGGCGCTCGACGACGAAGATCGCCTCGGGCCTGCCCGCGCTGCGATAAGGCGTCGTCGGCGGCGTGTTGCTCAGAACGGCGCGCGCCCGGACGCAGGCCGCGGGAAAGCGGTACACGCTGGTGATGATCGAGGCGCCTTTCGAGAGCGGCACGTGGGAGGCGGAGTGCGCGCCGGCGTTGCTCAGGTTGGAAGCGCGCAGCGCCAGAAAATTGCCTGCGGCGTCGAGTGCGAGCTCCGCCTCGACGGTGAGATCGCGGCCCTGATAGTCGGACAGGAAGGCCTCGCCGCGCTCGCAGGTCCATTTCACCGGGCGCCCCAGGCGCCGCGACGCCCACGCGGCCAGCGCGAACTCGGGGAAGAAGCTGTTCTTGGTCCCGAAATTGCCGCCGGTGTCGCGCGCCACCACCCGCACCGCGCTCTCCTCGACGCCGAGCATGGCGGCGAGCTCGCGTTTCTGGCGCACCACGCCGCCGCTTCCGGCGTAGAGCGTGTAGCGCTTCGCCGGCGCGTCGTAGACGCCGAGCGCGGCGCGCGGCTCCATCGGCACGCCGGTGACGCGCTGCACCCAGGTGCTCAGCCGCACCACATGCGCGGCGCGCGCGAACGCCGCCTCCGCCGCCTGCGCATCGCCGAGGTCCGCGTCTACGGTCACGTTCGAGTCCCGCTCTTCCCACACGAGCGGCGCGCCGGGCGCGGCCGCGTCGGCGGCACGCACGACCGCGGGCAGCGGCTCGTAGCCGACGTGAACCCGCTCGGCCGCATCGCGGGCGGCCCCGAGCGACTCGGCGAGAACCATGGCGACGGCTTCGCCGACGAAGCGCGCCTTGTCGGCCGGAAGCGGATAGTGCGGAGCGATGAAGATCGCCGAGCCGTCGCGGTTCTGCAGGCTCACGTCGGGAGGGCTCGCCGAGAACGGGCGGTGGGGAATCGGCTTCAGGCCGTCCTTCAGGTAGTCGGCGCCGGTGAGCACCGCGAGCACGCCCGGCATGGCGGTCGCTTCGGACGCGTCGATTCCCGCGATGCGCGCGTGCGCGTGCGGCGAGCGCACCATGGCTGCGTAGACCTGCCCGGGGAGATCGAGGTCGTCGCTGTAGCTCCCCTTGCCGGTGAGAAAACGCGCGTCCTCCTTGCGGAGAACCGGCGCTCCTATGCCCGCGTCCACGGATTTTTTCCTGTATGAAACCGCGGTATCATGGCACGGTCGTGAGAATCGCATTCATCGCCCTGCTCGCCGCACTTTCTGCGCCGCTCGCGGCGCAGGACCCAGTGCAGGCCTACCCCTCGAAGCCGGTCCACGTCTACGTACCCTCGAGCGCGGGCGGCGCGTCCGACATCGCGGCGCGCCTGCTGAGCCCCAAGCTCGCCGAGGCCCTGGGCCAGCCGTTCGTGGTCGAGAACCGCGTCGCCTCGGGAGGGATCGTGGGCACGGCGCAGCTCGCCAAGGCTCCGGCCGACGGCTACGCGATCATGATGACCTTCGACACCTTCGCCTCCAACCCGCATCTGTACAAGGAGCTGCCCTACGACGTGGTGAAGGACTTCGCGCCGATCATGCTGGTGGTGCGCTATCCGCAGATCCTGGTCGTTCACCCCAGCCTCGGGGTCAGGACGGTTCCGGAGTTCGTTGCGTACGCGAAGAGCAACCCCGGCAAGCTGAACTACGGCTCGGCCGGGCCCGCATCGTCGAGCCGGCTCGCCTTCGAGCTGTTCAAGGACGCCGCCGGAATCCAGGTAACCGCGGTGCACTACAAGGGCGGCGGCCCGGCGATCAACGACCTGGTCGCGGGCACCGTCCAGGTGATGCTGATCCAGGCAGGAGGGGCGATCGGCCAGAACGTGAAGTCCGGCAAGCTCGTCGGCCTGGCCACCAGCGGCCGGCAGCGCTCGTCGCATTTCCCCGACCTGCCGACGATCGGCGACTTCTATCCCGGATTCGAGACGACGTCCTGGGTCGGCGCCATCGCCCCCGCCGGCACTCCGGGCGCGGTCGTCGAGAAGCTGAACGCGACCCTGGTCAGGATTCTCTCCGACCCCGATGTCAAAACGAGATTCGACGCGCAGAGCGCCGAGATCGCGGCCAGCACTCCCGAGCAGTTCGGAGAGCTCATCAAGGCGGAGTCGGCCAAGTGGGGCAAGGTCGTCCGCGAGAAGAACATACGGCTCGACTGACGATCGGGCGGGAAATCAGGGACGCCGTCTCGGTCCCAGATCCTCGCCGATCGGCCTGCCCGGATAGTGGAAGGCCATCGGCCCGTCGGGCTTGGCGTGCATGAACTGATACACATAGGGATCCTTGGAGGCGAGCACCTCGTCGGGCGTGCCCTCGCCCGCCACCACCCCGTCGGCGATGACGTAGACGTAATCGACCAGCTTCACCGCCTCGCTCACGTCGTAGCTCACCACGATGGAGGTCGAGCCCAGCGCATCGTTCAGCCGCCGGATGAGGTTCGCGATCACGTTGATCGAGATCGGATCGAGGCCCCCGAAGGGCTCGTCGTACATCGCGAGCACCGGGTCGACCGCGATCGCGCGCGCCAGCGCCACGCGGCGCGACATTCCCCCCGAGAGCTCGCTCGGCAGGAGCGCGTGCGTGCCGCGCAGGCCCACCGCCTGCAGCTTCATGAGCACGATCCGGCGCAGCAGGCTCTCGGGGAGATCGCGGTAGTGCTCGCGAATCTGGAAGGCGATGTTCTCGTACACGCTCATGTCGGTGAACAGCCCGCCCGCCTGGAACATCATCCCCATCTTGCGGCGCAGGGCGTAGAGCGCGCGCGAGCCGAGCTCGTGCACCACCTGCCCGTCCACCCTCACCGTGCCGCGATCCGGGGTGGCCTGCCCGCCGATCATGCGAAGCAGCGTCGATTTTCCCGACCCGCTCGCCCCGAGAATCGCCACGACCTTGCCGCGCGGAATCTTGAGGTTCAAGCCCTTCAGCAGCCGGCGCGTGTTGTAGGAGAACTCGAGACCCGAGATCTCGACCAGGTTTTCGCCGGAATGATTCACGGCGCTCATTCCGTCTGGAGCAGGGCGACCGTGCCCAGGCCGCCGTCGGCGCAGATGCTGACCACCGCGCGGCTCCCCTTGGGGCTGCCGGCGAGCTCTTTTACCGCCTGGGACAGGATGCGCGCCCCGGTCGCGCCGAAGGGATGACCGAGCGCGACCGACCCGCCGTGCGGGTTGAGCCGCTCCCAGGGAAAGCCGCCGAGGTCGGCGTCGACGCCGGCCTTCTCGCGCCTGAAGCTCGCGCTCTGCAGCGCGGCGACGTTGCACAGCACCTGCGCCGCGAAGGCCTCGTGGATCTCCCACAGAGCGATGTCGGAGTAGCCGAGGCGGTTGCGCGCGAGCATGCGCGGAATCGCGTAGGCCGGCGCCATCAGCAGCCCTTCGTGGAAGATGTCCACCGCTGCGATCTCCCAGTCGAGGAGCCGGGCGCGCGGGATCGACCCGGGCAGGCGCTTCATGCCCGCGCCGGTCGCCACCCACAGCCCGGCGGCGCCGTCGGTGAGCGGCGAGGCGTTGCCGGCGGTGACCGAGCCCTTGCCGCTTTTCCTGTCGAAGGCCGGCTGCAGCTTCGCCAGCCGCTCGAGGCTGGTGTCGGCGCGCGGAAAGCCGTCGCGCGACGCGCCGGCGACCGGCACGATCAGGTCGTCGAAGAACCCCGCTTTCTGGCCCGCGACCGCCTTCTCGTGGCTCGCGAGCGCGAGCTTGTCCTGCGGCTCGCGGGCGATGCTCCAGCTCTTCGCCATCTCCTCGCAGTGCTCGCCCATGCTCTTGCCGGTCGCGCGGTTCTTGACCTCGAGAACATGCAGACGCACGTCCCGCGCCCTGAGAGCCCCGAGCGCAGAGAGCCGTTGCGCGGCGGATCGCGCCTGGGTCAGGCGCCGCAGCCAGTCGGAGAGATTCTGCGAGAGGCCGACCTGCACGCGGCTCATGCACTCGACGCCGCCCACCAGGGCGAGCTCCCTGCCGCCGTGCCCGAGCATGCCGGCCGCCTCGAACGCCGCCACCATGCTGGTGGAGCAGGCGAGCACCGTCGAGAAGGCCGGGATGGTCTGGTCCAGGCCCGCCTCGATCTGGATCTCGCGCGCGATGTTCGAGTAGCCGAGGTTGGGAATCACCGTGCCCCAGACGAGGAGGTCGGGCCGGATGCCTTCGCGCGCTATCCCGGCGCCCGGCTGCGGGAGATGTCCGGGAGACGCGGTCTCGAGCCGGGTCATCGCGCGCATCACCGGGGTCGACAGCTCGATCGCGCCGAGACGGGCGAGCGGGCCGTCCACGCGCGCGAAAGGCGTACGCAGCCCCGCGGCGAGCCAGAGGTCTGGGGGAAGGGAGTTCAAGCGGCGATTGTAAGGCCTGCCGCGGCTCCCCGACCAACGGCCGTCGGGGAATTGCCGGGGCGAGGCCACGGTCTATACTGCACACCCTACGGAGGTGGATGACAATGAATCGTCGCAAAGGGTTACAAGCTTTGACGGCCCTGTCCCTCGCGGGTTTCGTCCGGACCGGGTTGGGACAGAAGCCAGCGAAAGGAGCGGTGAAAGTGGAAGACCTGCAGAAGAACTGGAAGAAGCTGCTTGCCGAGGGCGCGGACGTGGCCACGAGCACGGAACCGTTGAAGCTCTCCGACGCCGAGTGGAAGAAGAAGCTGTCGCCGGCCGCCTACGAGGTATTGCGGCACGAGGGCACGGAACGCGCGGGCACCAGCCCGCTCGACCGCGAAAAGCGCCCCGGCGTGTTCGTGTGCGCCGGCTGCGGCCTGCCGCTTTTCTCCTCGGAGATGAAATTCGACAGCGGCACCGGATGGCCGAGCTTCTTCACCACCATCCCCGGCGTGTTCGCGACCACCGTGGACCGCAAGCTCTTCATGGAACGCACCGAGTACCACTGCGTGCGCTGCGGCGGGCACCACGGTCACGTGTTCGACGACGGACCGGAGCCGACCGGCCTGCGCTACTGCAACAACGGCGTGGCGCTGCGCTTCATTCCCAGGACGGGCAAGGCGTAACCGCCCGAAACAAACTTACAAGTCGTTACACCGCCCGGGTCAACAGCGGCGGTGACGGGCCGTTCTTCCTGGCGTGCACTCCAGAAAGGAGCGAACCATGAACGCCAACAAGTTCCGCCTCTTGAGTCTCGCCGGTCTCGCCGCCTCCGCCGTCGCATTCGGCACGCCCGCGCTGGCACACGACGGCTATTGGGGCCATGCGCATTTCGGCCACCCCGGCCATCGCGTCGTCGTCGTGCGGCCTGTGGTCGTCTACCCTCCGGCGCCCGTCTACTACGCCCCCGCGCCCGCTTACTATTACCCTCCGGTGCCGGCGTACTACGAGTCGGCGCCGGTGTATTACGAGTCCTCCGCCGCCGCGACCGTCGGCGGCGCCATCGCCGGCGCGGCGATCGGCGGCATCGCCGGCCACGGCCGGCCCGGCGCGATCGCGGCGGGCACCGTGATCGGCGCGATTCTCGGCAACGGCCTCGCTCGCTGATACCGGAAGTCGAAAATCAGGTGAAGAGTCCGCCTCCGGGCGGACTTTTCGTTTTCTCGCCCGGGCCTCGAGGCTTCGAACCGTACAATGGGCGATGCCTTCAGAACCCCCCTACGCGAGCCTCACCCCCGATACCGTGCTCGACGCGCTGGCGAGCGCGGGCTTCAACGGCGACGGGCGGCTGCTCGCGCTGAACAGCTACGAGAACCGCGTCTACCAGGTGTGGCTCGACGATCCCGCCGGCGGCGCTCCCTCGGTCGTCGCCAAGTTCTACCGCCCGGGACGCTGGAGCGAGGCGCAGATTCTGGAGGAGCATGCCTTCGCCGGCGAGCTCGCCGAAAGGGAGATTCCGGTGGTCGCGCCGCTCGCCGCGGGCGGCAGGACCCTGCAGCAATTCGGCGGATTCCTGTTCGCCGTCTACCCGCGCCGCGGCGGCCGCACGCCCGAGCTGGAGGACCCCGACACGCTCGAGTGGATGGGGCGCTTCATCGCGCGAATTCACGCGGTGGGCGCGATTCGCCCTTTCGCCGAGCGGCCCGCGCTCGACATCGAAACCTTCGGCCGCGAGCCGCGCGATTGGCTGCTCGCGAGCGCCTTCATTCCGGCCGATCTGCTCCAGCCCTGGCGGAGCGCGGCCGAGCTCGCGCTCGAGGGCGTCGCGCGCTGCTACGAACGCGCGGGCGAGGTGCGCACGCTGCGCCTGCACGGCGATTGCCATGCCGGCAACGTGCTGTGGACCGACGATGGCCCTCACTTCGTCGATTTCGACGATTGCCGCTCGGGGCCGGCGATCCAGGACCTGTGGATGATGCTCTCGGGCGACCGCGCCTCGATGACGCGGCAGCTGGCCGACGTCCTCTCCGGATACGAGGACTTCCACGACTTCGATCCGCGCGAGCTGCATCTGCTGGAGGCGCTGCGCACCCTGCGCCTCATCCACTACTCGGCCTGGATCGCACGGCGCTGGGACGATCCCGCCTTCCCCGCCGCGTTTCCGTGGTTCAACACGCAGCGCTACTGGCAGGACCGGATCCTGGAATTGAAGGAGCAGATCGCGCTGATGCAAGAGGAGCCGCTCCGGGCATGAAGCCTGCGGGCGGCGGAGCCGCGCTCACCGTCACCCTGGTCGTCGTCTGCCAGGGCTTCAACATGCTGACGGTGGGCGGCCTCGCGCTGTTCATGCCGCTCATCCGCGAAGATCTCGGCATGAGCTTCGCGGAGGCCGGACTGCTCTCTGCCGCCGCGACCTTCACCTATGCGCTGGGTCAGATCCCCGCGGGAGTTCTCGCCGACCGCTTCGGGCCGAAGCGGCTTTTCTTCCTCGGTATCCTCGGCTCGACGCTGCTGTCGTTCAATTTCGGGACCCTGCACACCTACCCGGGCGCGATCGCGAACCAGATCGCCTCGGGCGCGTTCCGTGCCCTGATTTTCGCGCCAGGGCTCACCCTCGTCGCCTCCTGGTTCGCCGCGGACCGCAAGGCGACCGCGATGGGCGTATACGTGATCGGCGGAGTTTCCGGAAACATCCTGCTCTCGCTCGCCGGGCCGCTCCTCGCGATCCGCTACGGCTGGCGTCCCACCTTCATGGGCTTCGCCCTGCTCGGCGTCGGCATCGCCTTCGTCTACCTCGCCCTCGGCAGGGAAAAGCCCTCTTCCGGGACGCGGCACCCGGTGGGCGTGCTCGACGCCTTCCAGCTGTTCCGCTACCCGATCATGTGGGTGTGCGCGGGCATCCAGTTCATCCGCTTCGGCGTCACTACTTCCTTCAACTTCTGGCTGCCTTCGCTGCTCGTGTCCGACCGCG
>Ga0335084_10003377_pt1 | contig 15542 bp, 16 predicted proteins | sample Lox_Sample_44_FD_206721 | JGI IMG/M metagenome (GOLD analysis project Ga0335084, IMG submission 206721) | Soil microbial communities from Loxahatchee National Wildlife Refuge, Florida, United States - Lox_Sample_4.4 | ecosystem: Environmental > Terrestrial > Soil > Wetlands | place: USA...
CGGACGACTGGGCGCGGATCTCGGGCAAGAAGGGTGAGCGGATCGTCTACGTCCGCACGCTGCTCGGGCAGGACGGCGACGGCCGCCAGGTCGAGCGCGTGAACGCCGGGCAGTACCTCTAGCCCGTCGGCCCGGGTAAGGTTGGCCCGTGGCCATCGCGAAGGTCATCGGAACCGAGACGGAGTACGGCATCGCCGCGGTCGGCCAGCCGGACTTCAACCCGGTGCTTTCCTCCTCGTTGCTGATCTCGTCGTACGCCGGCAGCCTGCGGCGGATCCGCTGGGACTACGAGGACGAATCGCCGCTGCGCGACGCACGCGGGTTCGAGCCCGCCCCGGCCCGGGAGATCTCGGATGAGGATCTGGGGCTCGCGAACGTGATCCTCCCCAACGGGGCTCGCTACTACGTCGATCACGCCCATCCCGAGTACTCCACACCCGAATGCCTCTCGCCGCGTACGCTCGTGGTCCACGACAAGGCGGGGGAGCGCGTGCTGGAGCGCTCGCTCCAGGTGGTGGCCGAGGAGATGCCGTCGGCACCGGCGCTCGCGATCTACAAGAACAACTCCGACGGCAAGGGCAACTCGTACGGCACCCACGAGAACTACCTGGTGGACCGCGCCACGGCGTTCGCCGACATCGTCCGGGATCTGACGCCGTTCTTCGTGTCCCGGCAGGTGTTCACCGGCGCCGGCAAGGTGGGCCTCGAGGCCCCGTGGGACGAGCGCGGGCGTCACGCGTTCCAGCTTTCCCAGCGCGCCGACTTCTTCGAGACCGAGGTCGGACTGGAGACCACGCTGAAGCGGCCGATCATCAACACACGAGACGAGCCGCACGCGGACCCCGAGAAGTACCGGCGCCTGCACGTGATCATCGGCGACGCGAACCTCTGCGAGGTCGCCCAGTTCCTGAAGCTCGGCACGACGGCGATCGTGCTGAAGATGATCGAGGACGGCTTCCTGCCCGACTTCTCCCTCGTGAACCCGGTCTCGTCGCTGCACGACGTGTCCCGCGACGTGACCCTCAGCGTCGAGGTGCAGCTGGCCGACGGCCGGTCGATGACGGCGCTCCAGCTCCAGTGGGAGTACCTGGAGCTGGCGCGCAAGTACGTCGATCGCGAGGACGACACGGTCGAGAACCACGAGGTCCTCGACCGCTGGGAGTCGGTGCTGCACGCGCTCACCGGCGATCCGATGACGTTGTCGGGCCAGCTCGATTGGGTGGCGAAGCTCAACGTCCTCGAGGGCTATCGCGAACGGGACGGCCTCGCGTGGAGCGATCCCAAGCTCCGCGCCATCGACCTGCAGTACCACGACGTCCGGCGGGACCGCGGCCTCTACAACCGCCTGGAGGCGTCCGGCAAGGTCGAGCGCCTGACCACGGACGAGGAGGTCGAGCGCGCGATCATGATGCCGCCCGAGGACACGCGCGCGTACTTCCGGGGACGATGCATCGCTCGGTTCCCCGACGCGATCGCCGCGGCTTCCTGGGATTCGATCATCATGGACACCGGCCGTGAAGCGTTGCAGCGCATCCCGATGCGCGAACCCCTCCGGGGAACCAAGGCCCACGTCGAGGAGCTCCTGGCGACCAGTGAGGACGCCGCGGCGCTCGTCGACAAGCTCTCGGGGTGACGGCCGGCATCCCACGGATAGGATGGGCTCCCGGAAAGGAGCAGCACGTGCCCGAGCAAGAGCAGAAGCGCGTCCAGAAGAAGGGCGGCGGTGACGCCGAGGGCGCCGAGGATGCGGGACAGGTCTCCTCCACCTCGAAGGCGAGCGAGCTCAAGGAAGAGATGGATGACATCCTCGATGAGATCGACTCGGTGCTCGAGGAGAACGCCGAGGAGTTCGTGAAGTCCTACGTCCAGAAGGGCGGGGAGTGAGCGACGATCTCCAGCTGCCGCTCGCCGGCACGCCCTTCGGAGCCAGTCCCAGCTTCGTGGAGCTCCTTCGCCGGGAGCGGCCGGGTTCGATGCCGTCGGAACCGACCACGCCGCTCGGAGCCCCGCACGGCACCACCGTCCTCGGGCTGAAGTTCGCCGACGGGGTCATGATGGTCGGCGACCGCCGTGCCACCGCAGGGAACCTGATCGCCGATCCGAAGATGCGCAAGGTCTTCGAGGCCGACGATTACAGCGCGATCGCGATCGCCGGGGCCGCCGGGCAGGCTGAGGAGTTGGTCAAGCTCTTCCAACTGGAGCTGGAGCACTACGAAAAGATCACCGGTGACCGGCTCTCCCTGGAAGGCAAGGCGAACCGTTTGGCCCAGATGATCCGGTCGAACTTCCCGATGGCCTTGCAGGGCCTCGTGGTGGTGCCGCTGTTCGGCGGCTACGACCTGCGTCGGAGCGAGGGTCGGATCTTCTACTACGACGCGACCGGCGGGCGGTGGGAGGAGGACGACTTCCAGACGACCGGCTCGGGCGGGCAGTCTGCGAAGAACTCCCTGAAGAAGCGATGGCGGCCGGGGTTGTCTCGCGATGAGGCCCTCCGCGTCTCGGTCGAAGCGTTGATCGATGCGGCGGAGGACGACTCCGCGACCGGCGGCCCCGATCCGGTGCGCGGGATCTGGCCGATCGCCGTGGCCGTGACCGCCTCGGGCGCCCAGGACGTCCCCGAGGACCAGGTCGTGGCGGCCGTCGAGGCCGTGGTGCAGGAGCGGACCTCGCGATGAGCTTCATGCCGTACGTCGCCCCCGAGCAGCTCATGAAGGACCGCTCGGACTACGCGCACAAGGGCATCGCGCGCGGCCGGTCCGTGATCGGCCTCGAGTACGCGGAGGGGCTCCTGTTCATCGCCGAGAACCCGAGCGTCACCCTGCACAAGATCAGTGAGATCTACGACCGCATCGCGTTCGCGGGCGTCGGCAAGTACTCGGAGTTCGAGGAGCTGCGCATCGCGGGGATCAGGCTGGCGGATCTCCGCGGCTATCAGTACGGCCGGGAGGACGTGAAAGCCCGGGACCTGGCCAACGCGTACTCGCAGGCCCTGTCCACGATCTTCACGCAGCAGATGAAGCCCTACGAGGTCGAGGTGCTCGTCGGCGAGGTCGACGGCGAAGCGGGCGGGACCGGCATCTACCACATCCTGTTCGATGGATCGGTGTCGGACGAGCACGGCTGCGTCGCGATCGGCGGCCAGTCGGAGGATCTGATGGAGGCCCTCCGCGACCGCTACGCGGACGGATGGGACCTCCCGACGGCGATCCGGACGGCCGTGCAGGTCCTCGGCACCACGCCGGAAACGCGGGAGATCCCGGCCGACCAGATCGAGGGCGCGGTCCTGGACCGGACGAAGACGCACCGCCGGAAGTTCCGTCGGCTGGCCCCCGACGAGATCGCATCCGCACTGGCCTAGCGCGGTTCCCGTGCGTTCGCGCGTCGCGGGCATACCCTGGGGTCGATGGATCGACGGATCTTCGGCCTGGAGAACGAGTACGGCGTCACCTGCACCTTCCGCGGGCAGCGCCGGCTGAGCCCCGACGAGGTGGCCCGGTACCTGTTCCGCCGGGTCGTGCACTGGGGCCGCTCCTCGAACGTCTTCCTGGAGAACGGCGCCCGGCTGTACCTCGACGTCGGTTCGCACCCCGAGTACGCAACGCCCGAGTGCGACGCGATCCGCGAGCTGGTCGCGCACGACAAGGCGGGGGAGCGGATCTTGGAGCACCTGCTCTCCGCGGCCGAGATGCGCCTGCACGAAGAGGGCATCAGCGGCGAGGTGTACCTGTTCAAGAACAACACGGATTCGGCCGGCAACTCCTACGGCTGTCATGAGAACTACCTGGTCGCCCGCCACGGGGAGTTCGCCCGGATGGCCGACGTGCTGATCCCGTTCTTCGTGACCAGGCAGATCTGGTGCGGCGCCGGCAAGGTGCTGCACGGGCCGCGGGGAGCGCAGTTCTGTATCGCCCAACGGGCCGAGCACATCTGGGAGGGCGTTTCCAGCGCCACGACGCGCTCGCGACCGATCATCAACACCCGCGACGAGCCGCACGCCGACGCCGAGCGGTACCGGCGCCTGCATGTGATCGTCGGAGATTCGAACATGAGCGAATGGACGACCTTCATGAAGGTCGGGATCACCGACCTCGTGCTCCGGATGGTCGAGGGCAACACCGTGATGCGCGATCTCACGCTCGAGAACCCGATCCGCGCGATCCGGGAGATCAGCCACGACACGACGTGCACCCGGAAGGTGAAGCTGGCGAACGGCCGCGAACTCTCGGCGTTGGACGTCCAGACCGAGTACTACGAGAAGACGGCGCGGTTCGTGGAGCGGCGCGGCGTCGACGAGCCCTCCGAGGTGCTCCTCGCGGAGTGGGGCGCGGCGCTCGAGGCCCTGCGCGCTGGCGAACCCGATCGGCTCGCTCGGAAGGTCGACTGGGTCACGAAGCGGCTGATGATCGACCGGTACATGGCGAAGCACTCGCTGCCGCTCGGCTCACCGAAGATCGCCCTCCTCGACCTGTCGTACCACGACGTTAACCGGACGCGCGGCCTCTACTACCTGTTGGAACGGGCGGGGCGGGTCGATCGTGTCGTCGGCGACGATGAGGTCAGCAAGGCGATGCGCGAGCCGCCGCAGACCACCCGGGCGAAGCTCCGCGGCGACTTCATCCGGCACGCGAAGGCCAAGCGGCGCGACTACACGGTCGACTGGGTGCACCTGAAGCTGAACGACCAGGCCCAGCGGACGGTCTTGTGCAAGGACCCGTTCCGCAGCGCCGACGACCGGGTGGAGCAGTTGATCGCGCACATGTGAGGGGCGCGGCCGGGTGCCGGGTCGCGCCGCGGCGCGCGGCTATCATCGCCGCGATGGCCGGAGACGACGGGATGGAGCCGCTCGAGCGCCTGCTCAACCTGGTCGGGTTGCTGCTGGAGACGCCGATCCCGCTCACCTTCGAACAGATCCGCGAGACCCTCGAGGCCTACCGGTCCGACAACCTCGACTCCGCGAAACGGAAGTTCGAGCGCGACAAGGACATCTTGCGGGAGTACGGGGTGCCGCTCGAGATGGCGCCGACCGACGCGTGGGACGTCGAGCAGGGCTACCGCATCCGGAAGGAGCGCTATTACCTCCCGGAGATCGCCTTCACGCCCGAGGAGGTGACCGCGCTGTTCGTCGCGGCCCAGGGCGCCTCGGAGGAGACCGCGGCGACCCAGGGCGTTCGGAAGCTGCTCTACGGGGCCGACGGCGGGCTCCTCGCGGGCGACGGAGGCGGGCCACTCATCGCGGGCTCGGATGCCCGGATCGAGCGCGTGCTTGCCGCCGCCGACGCGGCGAGCGGCCACCGGCGGACCCGCTTCGGCTACCGGACCTCACAGGGCAGCGTCTCGGACCGCGAGGTCGACGCCTACGGGGTGGTGTTCCGCGGCGGTCACTGGTACCTCGTCGGCCTCGACCGGGAGCGCGACGCGATGCGCGCCTTCCGCCTGTCGCGGTTCACCACCGAGACCGAGGATCTCGGCGAGGGGAGCGGGCCACCCCAAGGATTCCGGGCGATCGACCACGTCGAGGCCGGGCCCTGGCACCCCAGCGGTGAGGACCGTGCCACGATCGCGTTCTCTCCCGCAGCCGCGGTGCTCGCCGAGGGCTCGTTCCCCGGTGCCGCTCGGACGCAGGAGCGCGACGATGGGTGGACGCTGTTCGAGATCCCCGCCGCGGACGAGCAGGCGCTCGCCGCGATGGTGCTCCAGTACGGCGCCGACGCCGAGGTGATCGCGCCGGGGCCGCTCCGCGACGAGGTGATCCGGCGGCTCGAGGCGGTGGCCGATGGCTGAGGGTCGACGACGCTCCGCGACCACGGCCGAACGGCTCGGCCGGATGCTCGTGATCGTCCCGTACCTCGTGCAGCATCCGGGCACGAGCCTCGACGCGGCGTCGCGGTTGTTCGACGTGCCGGCCGTGCAGCTGCGCAAGGATCTGGACCTGCTGTTCATGTCGGGCCTACCGCCGTACGGGCCGGGCGACCTGATCGACGTCGATGTCGACGAGGACGGATGCGTGTGGATCTCGATGGCCGACCATTTCGCGCGACCGTTGCGGCTGACGCGCCAGGAAGCGCTGGCCGTCTCCGTACGTGCAACCGAGCTGCTCGCGACGCCGGGCGTGCCGCAGGCGCCGGCGCTCGCCGGTGCGCTCGCGAAGCTCCGCGACGCGCTCGGGGCCGACACCCTCGGCGACGCGTCCGGCATCGAGGCGGCCGAGGCCGGGAGGGCGCCGGCGCACCTCGGTGTGTTGCAGGGCGCCTCGGCAGCGCACCGGCGCGTTCGCATCGACTACGCCGCGGCCAGCACCTCCGCCCGGTCGACGCGGACGATCGAGCCCGAGGCGGTCTTCGCGAGCGCCGGGCATTGGTACGCGGTCGCGTGGGACGTGGACGCCGATGGCGAGCGGCTGTTCCGGATCGACCGGGTCGTTTCGGCGGAGCCGACCGACGAGACGTTCGAGCCACGCGGCCTCGAGGGCGCCACCCGGCCCCTCTACACGCCGGGGGAGGGCGACACGGCGGTCCGGTTGCTCCTGCGCCCGTCGGCCCGATGGGTGGCCGAGTACTACGCGACCACCGACGTGCGGGTCCGGGACGACGGGTCGGTCGAGGCGACGTTCCCTGCGAAACAGACCGGCTGGGTCGCGCGGTTGCTCCTGCGGCTGGCGCCCGAGGCCGAGGCGATCGAGCCCCCCGAGCTCGCCGGCGAGGTTCGCGAACTCGCTCGTCAGGCACTCGAGGTCTACGGGCGCTAGGGGCTCCGTTCGGCCTGCGAGACGAGCCGTTCGGCGGCTCAAGCCCCTCAGGGTGGCGGCCGATGCTTCGGGGTGAGATGACCACCATCCGGACGACCTGCCCTCGCTGCGGCGAGGTGGATATGGGCCCCGAAGCGATCTCGCTGTCGGTGCGCTCGAACGGGCACGAGGGCAGCTACCGATTCACGTGCCCGAACTGCGAGGACGACGTCGAGAAGCGTGCCGACCGGAAGATCCTCGCCCTGCTGGTCTCGGCCGGGGTGGATATCGATCGGCACGACGGCGAGCGGCCGTTCGCCCCGGAGCTCTTCGACGACGAGGACCTGGAGGCCCTCGGCTCCTCGGAGCCGGCCTTCACGGTGGACGACGTCATCGAGTTCCACTACCTCCTCCAGGACGACGCGTACATCCGCGAATTCCTCGCCAGCAGCGGCGGCTGAAGCACGGCCGCCAACCCCGGCGCCTCACCCTGTAGCATCGCGGCGTGTCCACGTGGATCGGCATCTGGCTCCTGATCGCCCTCCTTTCGACGATGGCCATCGTGATCGTCCTGATCGGCCTGGGGCGTCACGTCCAGATCGTCGGCCGGAGCGCCGCGGAGGCTCGAGACGAACTGGCGCCGCTGGCCGAGGAGATCTCCCGCGGGGGAACGAGGGCGTCCGAGCGCGCACAGAACCTCAAGGTCCGACGTCCGGGCCCTTCGTAGGCCCCGGGGGTACGATGGACCCGGTCGAGGCCCCATGCTGAACATCGGTCCCCAAGAGCTCATCGTGATCCTGATCATCGCCCTGCTCGTGGTCGGGCCGCAGCGGCTCCCCGAGCTCTCCCGGCAGATCGGCAAGGGACTCCGTGAGTTCCGCAAGATCCAGGACGATGTCAGGGACATGGTGAAGCTGGATCTGGACGCGCCGGACCCGACCCCCAGCCCGGCCCGCTCGCCGACCGTTCCCGGCGTCGATCGCACACCGACGACGGACCCCGCGCTCCCGGAGGACCCCGCCACCGCGCCGCCGGCGTCGAACGGCGAGGCGGTCCGACCTCCCGACCACGCCGTCGATCAGGCGGAGTAGTCGGGGATCGGTTCGATCATGAGGGTCATCCCCCGCAGGAAGCGCTCCGAGGAGCGCCGCACCGGGACGATGACGATCGTCGAACACCTCGAGGAGCTCCGGCATCGCATCATCGTGTGCCTCTATGCGGTAGCCGCCTGTGCCGTGATCGGATGGTTCCTCTTCCCTCCGTTCATGGACTTCGTCCGGAAGCCCTTCTGCGAGTTCATCGCCGCGAACCCGGCCTCCAGGCCGCCCACCGGCTGCGACCTGGTCTACAACGGTCCGCTCGACGCGATGCTCATCAAGATGAAGGTGGTCGCGTACATCGGCGTCGTCCTCGCGTTGCCGGTGCTGCTGTACCAGCTGTGGGGCTTCATCGCGCCGGGCCTCACGGCGAAGGAGAAGAAGTACTCCGTCCCGTTCGTGGCGTCCTCGGTGGTGCTGTTCCTGTTGGGCGCCGCGTTCGCGTTCGTGACGCTCCCGAAGGCGCTGAACTTCCTGTTGGGGTTCGCTGGGCCCGGCGTCACACCGCTGCTCACGATCAACCGGTACGTCGGCTTCGTCACCTTGGTGACGCTCGCGTTCGGTGTGTCCTTCCTCTTCCCCGTCCTGATCGTCTTCCTCGAGCTGGTGGGTCTCGTGACCCCCGAATGGCTCTCGAAGTACCGCCGGTACTCGATCCTGGGGATCGCGATCTTCGCGGCGGTCATCACGCCGAGCTCCGACCCGTACTCGATGCTCGCGATGATGATCCCGATGTACCTGTTCTACGAGGCCGCTATCATCATCGGTCGCTTCCTGAAACGACCGTCGAGGACGACGTAGATGGCGATCAAGAGCAAGGGACGTTCGAAGTCGAAGCAGGTCGCCCGCGCGCCGCGCCGGGATCCCGTCGCGGTGCCCACACCGTTCTTCCAACGCCGGTGGGTCCAGCTCGTCGCGGTGCTCATCGTCGGGATGTTCGTCTTCATGATGGGCGTCTGGGTGACGAACGGCCTGCGCTCGACCCACCGGACGGACGCCGCGAACGCGACGAGGTCGGGGCAGAAGACGGCGATGATCGCGTGGCAGAACGCGCTCGAGCCCGCGATCTCGAAGGTCGGGCAGCTCAACGGTCCGGTCGCGCCGACGATCGCGCCGACGGTCACCGCGGCGGCAGCGAACCTCGCGAAGGGACGACCTGCGGGCGCGAGCACGGCGGACCTCTTGGGCTCGGCGGCCGCGCTGAGGACCGCCGCTGCGACGATCGAGAAGGTCGACCTCGTCGACACGATCCGCGGGAAGGGCTTCGACCTGCATCAGACCGAGGCGCTGCTCTCGAGCCAGGTCTCCATCGTGGCAGGGCTGCGGGGCCTGGAGCAGGCGGCCCGCCTGTCGGTCCTCGCGATCAACGCCGAGGGCGCCACGAAGGACCAGCTCGCCGAGAGCGCGAAGGCCCTCGCCCACTCCTCGACGGGCTTGATCCAGGACGGCTTCAACTCGTACCTGAACGCACTCAACGACGTGGGCCTCGTCGGTGGTGGCCAGGCCCCGGGCGGGAGCCCGCAGCTGATCCCGGGAGGCTGACGGGCGCGCACATGGGCATCGGCTCCGTCGTGGTCTTGGCGAACCCCACCGCCGGCCACGGCAAGGCGGGGAAGAGGATCGGCAAGATCGACGCCCTGCTCCACGGCCTCGGCATCGCGCACGAGATCCAAGTCTCCGAGTCGGCCGAGGATCTCGAGCACCTCGCTCGGACGGCGGCGGAGGGCGGCGCAGGCGTCGTGGCGGCGCTCGGCGGCGACGGGACCGTGAACCTGGTGGCGAACGGCGTCCTCGGCACCGACGCGACGCTCGCGGTGCTGCCGACCGGCACGGGCGACGACTTCGCGGTGTCGATCGGCGTGAAGACCCTGGAGGCGGCGGCTCGCGCGATCGCGGGTGCCAACGTCGTGCCGATCGACGTCGTGCGCGTCACCGCGGGAGCCGTCCAGCGCCATTACGTCAACATCTCGGGGTGCGGGTTCGACTCGGAGGTCAACGAGGCGGCCAACGCGATGCGGATGAAGCTCGGGGCGACCGGGACGTACATCGCCGCGCTCCTGAAGACGCTTCCGCGGTTCTCGCCCGCGGGGTTCCGCATCGAGCTGGACGACGAGGTGATCGAGGGACCGTACATGCTCGTGATCGTCGGGAACTCCATCAGCTACGGTGGCGGCATGAAGGTGACGCCGGACGCCTCGGTCGTGGACGGCGCGCTCGACGTCTGCCTGCTGTCGGCGATGGGCACCGGGAGCTTCCTCCGCGCCTTCCCGAGGGTCTTTCGCGGCACCCACGTGACGCACCCGAAGGTCCGGATGGCTCGCGCGACACGTGTACGGGTCGAGGCCGACCGTCGCGTGATGGTGTACGCGGACGGCGAACGGGTCGGGCCGGCGCCGGCCCTCTTCGAGGTGCTGCCCGGCACGTTGCCGACGATCGTCGGCCCGAACGCGAAGGCGGTGCGCTGAGATGGACGGACTCCTGCTGATCCATGCCTTCCCCGTCGATGCCCGGATGTGGGGAGGGCAGGCGGGCGGCGATCACACCGTGGCGCCCGACCTGCCCGGGTTCGGGGGGACGTCGATGCCCGACGGCGGGGTCATGACGATGGCATCGGCGGCCGCGCGATGCCTGGAGGGGTTGGATGCGGCCGGCCTCGACCGCGCCGTCGTCTGTGGGCTGTCCATGGGCGGCTACGTCGCGTTCGAGCTACTGAGGGCGGCCCCGGAGCGCATCGCGGGCCTCGTCCTGGCGAACACCCGCGCCGGCGCCGACACGCCGGAGGGTGCCGCCGGGCGCCGCGCGCTAGCGGAGCGGCTGCGCACGGAAGGCAACGTCCTCGTCGACGCGCCACCACCGCTGCTCTCCGCGGATCCGCCCGAGGGACTCTGGGACCGGGTGAAGGCCTGGATCGGGGACCAGCCGCCGCAGGCGATCGCGGCCGCGGCGCTCGGCATGGCGGATCGGCCGGACTCCACGCCGGATCTTGCCGGCATCACGGTTCCGACGCTCGTCATCACGTCCGAGGGCGACACGCTGATCCCGCCGGAGGTGACCTCGCCGATGGCCGAGCAGATCTCCGGTGCAGAGCTCGCCGTCCTTCCGGCCGCCGGACATCTGTCGAACCTCGAGGACCCGGCCGGCTTCTCCCGCTTGCTGCGCGCGCACGCCGAGCGGTGCGGGGTCTCGCCCTGAGGCCCACCTAGACTGGGAGCGTGACCTCCCCGCAGGCGTTCGCCGAACGCTACCCGTTCCCGCTGGACGCCTTCCAGGAGGACGCGATCGACGCGCTCGCAGCGGGTTCCTCCGTGCTCGTGGCCGCGCCCACCGGCTCCGGCAAGACCGTCGTCGCCGAATTCGCGATCGAACAGGCGCTCGAGGCCGGCCGCAAGTGCTTCTACACGACCCCGTTGAAGGCGCTGTCGAACCAGAAGTTCGGCGACCTCGTCGCGGCCTACGGGCCGCAGACCGTGGGCCTGCTGACCGGCGACAACACGATCAACGGCGAGGCGCCGGTCGTCGTGATGACCACCGAGGTGCTGCGGAACATGCTGTATGAGCGCAGCGACACCCTCGATGGGCTCGCCTCGGTCGTCATGGACGAGGTGCATTACCTCCAGGACCCGTACCGAGGCGCGGTCTGGGAAGAGGTGCTGATCCATCTCCCGCGCTCGGTCAGCGTGGTGTGTCTGTCGGCGACGATCTCGAACGCGGAGGAGTTCGGCGAGTGGATCGGGACGCTGCGGGGCGAGACGCGGGTGGTGATCGAGGAGCGGCGGCCCGTGCCGCTCGAGCACCACTACCTGGTCGGGCGCCGGCTGCATCCGATGCACGTGGAGCAGAACGGCATCTTGCTGCCGAACCCGCACGTCGTGTCGCTGGACCAGCAGGAGCTCCGGGTGCGGTCCTACCAGCGGCGGGGGAGCGGCCGGGTTCAGCACCACCGGAGCGACCGGCCGCGCGAAGGGCACCGCGGGGTGTACGTGCCGCGCCGCGAGGAGGTCGTCGAGGTCCTCGCCCGGGAGGGCATGCTGCCCGCGATCTACTTCGTGTTCAGCCGGGCCGGCTGCGACAAGAGCGTCCGCTGGCTGCGGGGATCCGGCGTCTCGCTGACCACCCGGGAGGAGGCGGAGCGGATCCGCGAACGTGCCGAGATCCGGGCCGCGTGGGTCGACGAGCAGGACCTCGTCGCGCTCGGCTACTACGAGTTCCTCGACGGCCTGACGGCGGGCGTCGCCGCGCATCACGCCGGCATGCTCCCGGTGTTCAAGGAGACCGTCGAGGAGCTCTTCGAGGAGGGCCTCGTGAAGGTGGTCTTCGCCACCGAGACGCTGTCGCTCGGGATCAACATGCCGGCGAAGACCGTCGTCATCGAGGATCTCTGGAAGTTCCAGGGCGAACGGCACGAGATCCTGACCCCGGGCGAGTACACGCAACTCACCGGCCGTGCCGGCCGCCGCGGGATCGACCATCTCGGCCACGCGGTGGTGCTCTACCAGCGGCAGGTGCCGTTCGAGCGGGTCGCCGGGCTCGCGGCGACGCGCACGTACGACCTCACGTCGTCGTTCCGGCCTTCGTACAACATGGCGGTCAACCTGGTTCGGAACTACTCGCCCGAGCAGGCGCATGAGCTCTTGAACTCCTCGTTCGCGCAGTTCCTCGCCGATCGCGGCGTCGTCGCGCTGGAGCACCAGCGCGAGCGAGACCTCGCGGCGCTCGAGGGCTACCGGACGCACCTCCGCTGCCATCGAGGCGATTTCGACGCGTACTGGGGCTTGGTCCAGCGGGCTCGCCGGCTCCGGGAGGAGGACCGTCGAGGGCGGGAGTCGGCGCGTGCGGACGCGGTGCGCACGGCCGTCGCCTCCCTGAAGCCCGGCGAAGTGATCCACGTCCCCCGGTCGAAGCGACGCGGGCTCGCCGTGGTCCTGGCGACCCGCGACGGCCGCCCGACCGTGCTGTCGGAGGACCGATCGTCGTTCCGCCTGTCGCCGCGCGACTTCGAGGAGCCGCCGCCCGTCCTGACGCGCATCGTCCTGCCGCGCGCCGGCTCGACCCGGAGCGCTCGCTATCGGCGCGATGTCGCCGCCTCCCTGGTGAGCCTCCACGTGAAGCCGCCGCGCGGTCAGGGCGCAGGAGCGTCCGATCCGAAGGTCGAGCGGGCCGCCGTCCGTTTGGAGTCGGAGGCGCAGGCACATCCGTGCCACGGCTGTCCCGAACTGCCCGAGCACGAACGATGGGCCGAGCGAGCGTCGAAGCTCGAGCAGCAGCTCGCCGGGGTCGAACGCAGGATCAAGGTTCGCACCGAGACGCTGGCCCGGCGTTTCGACCGCGTCCTGGCCGTGCTCGGGGCGCTCGGCTACGTGGAGGGATGGGCACTGACGCCGAAGGGCAGGACGCTCACGCGGATCTACGGCGAGGGGGACATCCTGGTGGGGGAGGCCCTCGCCGCCGGCATGTTCGATGGGCTCCAGCCGAGCGAGGTGGCCGCACTGGTCTCAACGGTCGTCTACGAGGCCCGAGAGAGGAACCCACTGCCCGCGAAGATGCCGACCGACGCGACCGAGGATGGCTACGAGCGGCTCCAGCGGCTCTGGCGTCAGATCCGGCGGACCGAGGACGCGAACGAGGTGCAGCTCTGCCGGGAGCTCGAGCCCGGGTTCGCGACCCCGGTCCACCGATGGGCCGAGGGCGCTGCGCTGGAGGAGGTCCTCGAGGAGACTGAGATGGCCCCGGGCGACTTCGTGCGGAACTGCAAGCAGCTCGTGGATCTCCTGCGGCAGATCGAGGACGTGGCGCAACCCGACGCCGCGGAGCTCGTGCGCGCCGCCCGGGCCTCGGTGCTCCACGGCGTCGTCGCCTACACGGGCGTCTAGCTACGATGCGCGCCATGAGCACGGTCACGAGCCCGTTCGGAGCGCTCGCGGTGATCGTCGACCCGGCGGCCGGCGATGGGAGCGTCGCGTCACAGGTGACCGCCGTGCAACGGGCGCTCGAGGGTCGCCGGATCGAGCACCGGATCCACGTGGCCACCGGTCGGCTGGACGTGACGCGGTCGGCCGGGCTCGCCCTGGACGAGGGGTATCGATTCGTCGCGGCCGTCGGCGACGACGCGACGGTGCACGACGTCGTGAACGGGATGTTCCGGGACGGCCGGACGATCGTGGAGACCCCGGTCCTCGCGGTCCTGGGCGCCGGTTCGGGAGGCGACCTGCTGAAGAGCTTCGGGCTGCCCGACGACGTGGACCAGGCGGCCGCACACCTCGAGGGCGAACAGACGTACCCCTTCGACGTCATGAAGATCGCGGCGGTCGGCCGCGAGGGGGACCGGGTCGTCGGGTACGCGCACAATGTGGCGGAGGTCGGACTCCACGCGGCGGCGACCGCGGCGGCCGCGCGGTTGCCGCGACGTCTCGGCAACGCGCGGCGCTTCCTCGGGTTCTGGAGCGCGTACGCGCGGACGCGGGCGCTGCCGGTCACGGTGACCGTCGACGGACGCGCCCGCGCGCTCCGCACCTGGAGCGTGATCATCGGGAACGGACAGTTCGCCGACGGCGGCCTCCGCCTGTCGCCCCGCTCGTTCCCGGGGGACGGGGTGTTGGACGCCTCGATCTTCACCGGCCCGCGGTCGGACGCCTACCGGCTCCTGCCCAGGATGTTCCGCCACGGGGACCACATCCCCGATCCCGGCATCACCGAGCTCCGCGCTCGCCTGAGCCTCCAGCTGGAACCCGCGGCGCCGTGGCCGGTCGTCGCCGACGGCGAGCTGATCGGGCGAACCCCGGTCGCGTTCCAAGTGGTGCCCCGGCAGATCCTGCTCAAGGTATGAGCCAGATCCCGGAGCGTCTCCGCGAGCGGCTGCGGCGAGCGGCGTCGGATGCCGGTGCACGCGGGCTCGGGGCGGTGGTGGTGGCACCGTCGCCGGATCTCGTCTATCTCACCGGCTACGACCCGATGCCCTTCGAGCGCCCGACGCTGCTGATCCTGCGCCCGGACCGCGATCCGGTGCTGCTGGTCCCGGAACTTGAGCGCCCGCTCGCCGCGGCGTCGGCCGCCGGGGGGTTGACCGAGCTCCACGGATGGATCGACGGCGTCGACGCCTACGCCGAGGTTGCGCGGCTGCTCCCCGCCCACGGCGCCGCGGCGGTGAACGACCGGGTCTGGGGGGTGCACGTCCTGGGCCTCCAGGCCGCGGCGCCGGAGCTCGACTGGTCCTCGGCCGCCCCGATCCTCGGCGCCCTGCGGGCGCGGAAGGACGCGGACGAGCTGGATGCGCTCCGGCGCGCCGGGGCAGCGGCGGACGCGACGTTCGCGGACATCGTCGATCTGCCGTTCGCCGGTCGCACCGAGCGGGAGGTGGCTTTCGACCTCGCGCGGCTGCTCGTGGAGCACGGCCATCGGACGGCGGACTTCACGATCGTCGCCGGCGGCCCGAACGCCGCGTCGCCGCACCACGAGCCCGGCGAGCGGTCGATCTCGGGCGGCGACGTGGTCGTCCTCGACTTCGGCGGCGAACTCGACGGCTACCACAGCGACACCACGAGGACGGTGGTCGTGGGGGAGCCGCCGGAGGGGTTCGGGACGGTCTACGGCTTCGTGCATGCGGCCCAGGAGGCGGCCGTGGACGAGGTCCGCCCGGGGCTCCCGATCCAGGAGGTGGATCGCGTCGCGCGGGCGGTGATCACCGAGGGCGGGTTCGGCGACCGGTTCATCCATCGGACCGGGCA
>Ga0335084_10003378_pt1 | contig 15538 bp, 12 predicted proteins | sample Lox_Sample_44_FD_206721 | JGI IMG/M metagenome (GOLD analysis project Ga0335084, IMG submission 206721) | Soil microbial communities from Loxahatchee National Wildlife Refuge, Florida, United States - Lox_Sample_4.4 | ecosystem: Environmental > Terrestrial > Soil > Wetlands | place: USA...
CGTCGATCAGCTTCTCGCCACGGTCGCTCCAGTAGTACATGCCCTCGGCCTTGACGACCAGCTTCGGGCTCGACTTGAAATCGCGGTTGGGCGTGAACGGCATCCAGTACTCGTCGAGCGAGATCTGGCGCGTCTGCGCCCGGTCGTGCAGGGTGAATTCGGCGTGGCCCATCGTGGATCTCCTGTGCCAGGCGCCCCGGCTGACGACGGGCGCTCGCGCTTAAGGTGAGGGATGCCGCTTTGTAGTCTCAACGTCCGCGTCTTGGCTAGAGCCAGTTGCCGCGGGCCGCATGGGCCAGCGCCGGCGCGGTTGCGGGCGTCGGTACTCTCGCGGCATCATGCCTCCTCCGCCCCACCTGCATCAGCGCCCACCGCCTGCGCCATGAGCCGCTCCACGGATCCGATGTGGAACCAGCTGATCCAGCTGACTTTCAAGAGCCAGATCAGTCTGCAGGCGCAGATCCGCGAGATGCTCGTCGGCGCAATCCTCAACGGGCAGATCCCCGTCGGCGTGGCGCTGCCGTCCACTCGCGTGTTGGCGCACCAGCTCGGTGTGGCGCGCAACACCGTGGCGCTTGCCTACGAACTGCTCGTCAATGAGGGCTACCTCAAGACGCGCAGCCGCAGCGGCCATTTCGTCAACCCGGAGATCGTGGCCGGCGGGCTGCTCGCGCGCCCGTCGCGTGCGCAGCTGCAAGACGGGAGGCCTGCGCTCGCCTGGGAGCCGCGCATGCGCTTCTGGCCGGCCGAGCAACGCAACATCGTCAAGCCGGCCGACTGGCAGAAATATCCCTATCCTTTCGTCTACGGCCAGATCGACCCGGCCTTGCTGCCGATCGCGGGCTGGCGCGAATGCAGCACGCAGGCGGCTTCGGGTGCGGCTGCGCGCGGTTGGGCGGGCGACCTGATCGACGCGGATGACCCGCTGCTGATCGAGCAGATCCAGACGCGCCTGCTCGCGCGGCGCGGCGTCTGGGCGGCGCCCGACGAGATCCTCGTCACCGTCGGTGCCCAGCACGCGCTCTTCCTCCTCGCGACGTTGCTCGCGGATTCGTCGGTGACCGTCGGAGTCGAGGATCCGGGCTACCCCGACGCGCGCAATATCTTCGCCTCGCGCACGCCGCGCGTGGTGGCTCTGCCGCTCGACGAACACGGGCTCGCGCGCTCGGCCGCGCTCGACGCGTGCGACTACGTATACGTCACGCCGTCGCACCAGTGCCCGACCAATGTCACGATGCCGCTTGCGCGGCGCGAGCTGCTGCTCGACTGGGCGGAGGGGCGCGAGCGCGTGCTGATCGAGGACGACTACGAGGTCGAGCTCGGCGTCGACGGGCGGGTGCAGCCCGCGCTGAAGAGCCTGGATCGCGCGGGACGGGTCGTCTACGTGAGCAGCCTGTCGAAGACGCTCGCGCCGGGGATTCGCATCGGCTACATCGTCGCGAGCCGCGCCTTGATCCGCGAGGCGCGCGCCCTGCGGCGCTTGATGCTGCGCCATCCTGCCGCGAACAACGAGCGCTCGGCCGGCCTCTTCCTCGCCATGGGCTACCACGACGCGCTGCTGCGCCGCCTGAGGCAGTCCGCCGCCGAGCGCTCGCGGCTTCTGACGGATGCGCTCGCGCAGCACCTGCCCGAGGCGAGCTTTCGGGCCGTCACCGGGGGCCCGTCGTTCTGGCTCCGCTTTCCCGAAGGCACCGACACACGACGGCTCGCCGCAGCGGCACAGGAGCGGGGAGTGCTGATCGAGCCGGGTGATGTCTTCTTCGCCGCGGCGAAGCCGCCGGTGAACTTCGCGCGCCTGGGCTACGGGTCGATCGCGGCCGAGCGCATCGAGCCCGGCATTGAGATTCTCGCCGACGTGATGAAGCGCATGCGGGAGGCGAGAGAAGCACCGTCGTCCACGGGAGCCGATGCGCGGCAGCAGTAGGGACGGACGGATGGGTCAGCGAAGGAAGAGACGGATGGGGATCGTTGCGTGTCGGATCGGATGGCTGTTGATCGCGCTCGCGGTCGCGCTGCCCGCGCGGGGCGAAGTGAAGCAATCGGCTGCAGATACCTTGTCGATCGCGATCGAGGCGAAGATCTCTGCGCCGCCGCGCACGGTCTTCGACGCGCTCGTGCACGTCGAGCGCTGGTGGTCGTCCGAGCACACCTACTCGGAAGATGCCGGCAACTTGAGCCTGGTGGCGGAACCCGGCGGCTGCTTCTGCGAGCGATGGAAGGACGGCGGCGTCGAGCATGGACGGGTGATTCTCGTGTTGCGCGACAAGCTGCTCAGGCTCGCCGCGCCGCTCGGTCCGCTGCAAGGGAAGGCGGTGGAGGGCGTGCTAACGTTCCAGCTGAAGCCCGCAGACGGCGGCACCGCCCTGACGGTCGGCTACCTGGTCAACGGCACCACCGCCAGCGCTCTCGACAAGAGCGCGGCGGGCGTGGATCGCGTGCTCACCGAGCAGGTGCAGCGACTCAAGCGTTTGATCGAAACCGGCAAGCCGGTGGAGTGAGCGCAAGCGAGGCGGAACATGCGAATAGGCGTACCGAAAGAGATCAAGGTGCTTGAGAACCGCGTCGGGCTGACGCCCGGCAGCGTGCGCGAGCTGACGCATCACGGGCACGCGGTGGTGGTCGAGCACAATGCGGGGCAGGGCATCGGCATGGACGACGTGGCGTACCGTCGTGCCGGCGCCGAGATTGCCGGCACGGCGGCGGAGGTCTTCGGCAGCGCCGAGATGATCGTCAAGGTGAAGGAGCCGCAGGCGGTCGAGCGCCACATGCTGCGCGAGGGCCAGGTGCTCTTTACCTACCTGCATCTTGCACCCGACCCCGAGCAGGCGAAGGACCTCGTGGCGAGCAAGGCCGTGTGCATCGCGTACGAGACCGTTACCTCTCCCGCGGGCGGGCTGCCGCTGCTCGCGCCGATGAGCGAAGTGGCCGGAAGAATGGCGGTGCAGGCCGGCGCCTATTACCTCGAGAAGCCGCACGGCGGTCTGGGCGTATTGCTCGGAGGCGTGCCCGGCGTCGATCCGGCGAAGGTGGTCGTACTCGGCGGCGGTGTCGTCGGCACGCACTCGATCCACATCGCTCTGGGCATGGGTGCCGACGTCTGGGCGCTCGACCGCAGCGTCGACGTGCTGCGCCGGCTCTGGGTTCAGTTCGGCCGGCCCCTCAACACGGTCTTCTCGACGCACGATGCGATCGAGCGCCACGTGACGGACGCCGACCTGGTGATCGGCGGCGTGCTGATCCCGGGCGCGTCCGCGCCGAAGCTCGTCTCGCGCGAGCTCGTCTCGAAGATGAAGCCGGGCTCGGTTGTGGTCGACGTGGCGATCGATCAGGGCGGCTGCTTCGAAACCTCGCGTCCAACCACGCACGCGGACCCGGTCTATGTCGTCGATGGGGTGACGCACTACTGCGTGGCCAACATGCCCGGCGGCGTGCCGCGCACGTCGACCTTCGCGCTCAACAATGCGACGCTCCCGTTCGTGCTGGCGCTCGCGGACAAGGGCTGGAAGCGGGCGCTCGCCGAAGATCCGCATCTCAAGAACGGGCTCAACGTCGTGGCAGGCAAGGTCACCTGCAAGCCGGTGGCGGAAGCGCTGGGCTACAAGTACGCGCCGCCGGAGTCGGCGATGTAGCGACGAGACGCCCCGCCTGCGCACTGGACCCACCTGCGACAGCGCGCTGGCCCTAGCCCCTGGCCGAAGGACGCCGCCAAAATGAAAGATCACATCCAGCTCGTCGAGGCAATGCGATGAACACCATGACCGATGCGGCACGCCTTGCCGTCACGGGGAAACACAGAATGACCCCGTCGGAAGCGTTCGTAGAGACGCTGGTCGCGCAGGGCGTGAAGGACGTGTTCGGCATCGTCGGCTCGGCGTACATGGACGCGCTCGACCTCTTTCCGCTCGCCGGGATCCGCTTCATCTCGGTGGCGCACGAGCAGGGCGCTGGACACATGGCCGACGGCTACGCGCGCGTGTCCGGCAGGCACGGTGTCTGCATCGCGCAGAACGGTCCCGGCATCACGAACTTTGTCACCGCCACCGCCGCGGCCTTCTGGGCGCATTCCCCGGTGGTCGTGGTCACGCCCGAGACCGGCTCGATGACGCTCGGCCTCGGCGGCTTCCAGGAGACCGAGCAGCTGCCGATCTTCTCGAAGATCACCAAGTACCAGGCGCACGTTAACAACCGGGCCCGCATGGCGGAGCTGACCGGTCGCGCCTTCGATCGCGCGCTGCTGGAGATGGGCCCGACGCAGCTCAACATTCCGCGCGACTTCTTCTACGGCGACATCGAATGCGAAATTCCGCGCCCGATCGCGATCGAGCGCGGCGCGGGGGGCGAGCGAAGCCTCGACGAAGCGGCGGAGCTTCTGGCTGGCGCGCAGTTCCCGGTCCTGCTCGCGGGCGGCGGCGTGATCATGGCGGATGCGCGGGCCGAGACGATCCGGCTCGCCGAGCTTCTGCAGGCGCCTGTGTGCTGCTCGTATCTGCACAACGACGCGTTTCCCGCGGAACACCCGCTGTGGTGCGGGCCGCTCGGTTACCAGGGTTCGAAGGCCGCGATGAAGCTCATCGCCCGCGCCGATGTCGTGCTCGCCCTCGGCACGCGGCTCGGGCCGTTCGGCACGCTGCCGCAGCACGGGCTCGACTACTGGCCGGCACAGGCGAAGATCGTGCAAGTCGACGCCGATGCGAAGATGCTGGGCCTGGTGAAGCCCGTCTCGGTCGGGATCTGCGGCGATGCCAAGGCGACGGCGGCTGCGTTGCTCGCCCGGCTGCAGAAACGCGCGCTTGCCTGCAGCTCCAATCGCGACGCACGGCTCGCCTCGCTGCGCGAGGAGAAGTCCGCCTGGGAGAAGGAGCTCGACGACTGGAAGCACGAAACCGACCCGTGGTCCATCGAAGTCGCGAAGGCCTCGAGCCACATGCATCCGCGCCAGATGCTACGCGAGCTCGAGCGTGCGATGCCCGAGGGCGCGATGGTCTCCACCGACATCGGCAACATCTGCTCGGTCGCGAATTCGTACCTGCGCTTCGATCGCGCGCGCTCGATGTTCGCGGCGATGAGCTTCGGCAACTGCGGCTACGCCTTCCCGACGATCGTCGGGGCCAAGGTCGCCGCACCGGATCGGCCGGCGATCGCCTACGTCGGTGACGGCGCCTGGGGCATGAGCTTCGGCGAGCTGCAGACCTGCGTGCGCGAGGGCATTCCCGTCACCGCTGTCGTGTTCAACAACGGACAGTGGGGGGCGGAGAAGAAGAATCACGTCGACTTCTACGAGCGTCGCTTCGTCGGTGTGAATCTCGACAAGCAGCCGTCGTGGACGGCGGTCGCGCAGGCGATGGGTGCCGAGGGCCAGCGCATCGACAAGCTCTCCGACGTGGGCCCCGCGCTGCGCGCGGCGGCTCGAGCGCAGCGCGAGGGCAAGACCACCGTCCTCGAGATGATGGTCACGCGCGAACTGGGCGATCCCTTCCGCCGCGACGCGCTGGCACTACCGACGCGCCACCTCGCCAAGTACAGAGCCACCGCGGCAAAGTCTTAGCCCGGCGGGGCCGTGGCACAATGCGGGCTGGCCCGCGCGACAGCCGATGCTGCGCACGCGCCGAAGACTTGGAGAAACGACGAGTGAAACCCGTCCGCCAGGCCAGCCTGCTGCTTCTGCTGGCGTTATTGCTCGCCGCGAGCTCAAGCGCACAGGACTACCCCAACCGGCCGATCCGTTTTATCGTGCCTTATCCGCCGGCCGGCGGGACCGACATCGTGGCGCGCATCGTGGCAGAGCCGCTCGCCGCCGTGCTCGGCCAGCCGATCATCATCGACAACCGGGGCGGGGCTGCCGGCAACATCGGGACGGACGTCGCTGCCAAGGCGGCTCCCGACGGCTACACGATTCTGTTCACCCTGTCCTCGCACACGATCAACCCGAAGCTCTATCACAACCTGCCGTTCGACGTTGAAAAGGATTTCGTGCCGATCAGTTTGGCGGCGTTGATTCCGCAGATCCTCGTAGCCCATCCGTCGGTGCCGGTGAGCAACGTGCAGGAGCTGATCGCGCTCGCGAAGCGCGAGCCGGGTAAGCTCAACTACGCGTCGGTCGGAACGGGCTCGCCCGGACACATCGCCGGCGAGCTGTTCAAGCTCAAGACCGGTGTAGATATCGTTCACGTCCCGTACAAGGGCGGAGGGCCGGCGGTCGCCGATACGCTGGGCGGTCAAGTCCAGTTGCTGTTCGTGTCGATTCCCGCCGCGATGCAATACGTCAAGGCGGGCAAGCTCAAGGCGCTTGCGGTAGCCAGCGACAAGAGAAGCCTCGCCGCGCCGGATATTCCAACCATCGCGGAATCGGGCGTGCCCGATTGCGTGGTCAACTCCTGGTACGGAGCGCTGGCGCCCGCCAAGACGCCGCCTGCTATCGTCGCCAAGCTGCAGGCTGCGTTCGCCAAGGTGCTGGCCCAGCCCGAGGTCAAGGAGAAGCTGTTCCTGCAGGGGGCCGAGGCGACATCCTCGACCTCCGCCGAGTTCGATCGCCGGATTCACGACGAGCTCAAGCAGTGGGAGTACGTGATCCGCGAGGCGAAGATCACCGCCGACTGAGATGACGGGAAGGGATCGGCTCCCGATGACCGGCACCGACGCGGCGACGGTCGCTGCCCTCGTTGCGCGGGCGCGCGCCGCGCAGGCAAGCTTCGACTCGGCTTCGCAGGAGCAGGTCGACGAGGTCGTTACCGCGGTCGGTTGGGCGATCGTCGATCCCCAGCGCAACCGAGCGCTCGCGGAACTCTCGGTGGCCGACACCGGCCTTGGCAACGTCGAGGATAAGATCGCCAAGAACCGCCGCAAGACGATCGGACTGTTGCGCGATCTCGCCGGAGCCAGATCGGTGGGAATAATCGCAGAAATTCCCGAGCTGGGGATTACCGAGATCGCCCGTCCCGTCGGCGTGGTCGGGGCGCTCACTCCGTCGACGAACCCGGCGGCGACTCCCGTCAACAACATCATCAATGCGCTCAAGGGCCGCAATGCCATCATCCTCGCGCCTTCGCCCAAGGGCGCGTCGACGCTCGCGCTGCTGCTCAAGTATGTTCATGCCGAGCTCGACCGGGTGCACGTGCCCCGCGATCTCGTCCAGCAGCTGCCTGCGCCGGTGACGAGGGAAGCTACCGCGGAGCTGATGCGACACGTCGATCTCGTCGTGGCCACGGGCTCGCAGACGAACGTGCGGGCAGCCTACGCGAGCGGCACGCCGGCGATCGGTGTCGGTGTCGGGAACGTAGCGGTGATCGTCGATGAGACGGCCGATCTTCCGGATGCGGCGGACAAGATCGCGCGCTCCAAGGCATTCGACAACGCGACGAGCTGCTCGTCGGAAAACAGCGTCATCGCGGTTGCCGCGGTCGGCGAGCGGCTGCTGGAGGCGATGGCCCGCGTCGGCGGCGTCCTGCTCGAAAAGGAGGAGAGGAGCCGGCTCGAGCGCGCAATGTTCCGCGACGGAAAGCTCGTTCCCGAATTCATCGCCCAGGATGCGCCGACGATCGCCCTACGGGCGGGCCTGGAGCGAGCCGCGCTCGGTACGGCGAAGTTCCTGATCGTCGAGGAGCACGGAGTCGGAGCCGAGCATCCGTTCTCGGGCGAGAAGCTCTCCCCCGTACTCGCCTTCTACCGCGCCGCCGACTTCGCCGCTGCTTCTGCTCTGGCGGCGCGCGTACTGAGCTACGAAGGCGCAGGGCACTCGATCGGACTGCACACGCGCAGCGATGAGCGTGCCGTCGAGCTCGGACTCACGCTGCCGGTCTGTCGCGTCATCGTGAACCAGGCGCATTGCTTCGCCACGGGCGGAAGCTTCGACAACGGCCTTCCCTTCTCGCTGTCGATGGGTTGCGGCACCTGGGGCGGCAACAGCATCTCGGACAACTTGAACTACCGGCATTTCCTGAACATCACCCGCGTGTCCCGGCTGCTGCCCGTCGATGCGATCGACGAGCCCGACGAGGAGAGGATGTTCGGCGCGTATCGGCGCAAGTACGGCCTCACGCGGTGAATTCGGGCACGATGCGCAGCTTCCGCGACGCGATCGACGCGCATGCCGCGGCGCAGCCCGATGCCCCCTTCCTGCTCGCGCCGGAGGCGAGCCTGGCCGTCACCTACGGCGAGCTGCAGCGCACGGCTCGCGCGCTCGGGGCGCATCTCGCCCGCGAGGGACTTCCCCCTGGCTCGGTGGTGTCGTTCATGCTGCCGAACGGCGTGAGCGCGGCCACGATCCTGCTCGGCGCGATGTACGCAGGTTACGTCGTTTCGCCGTTGAACCTTCTCGCTCAGGATGCGCAGCTCGCCTACGTGCTCTCGCACTCGGGGACGCGCCTCATCTTCGCCGCGCCTGAGTTCGTCGCGCGCCTCGAGATCCTGCTCCACCGGGGGAAGTGCGGTGCGGACTTGCGCACGACGAGCGTTGACGGCCTGGCGCTCCCGGCAGCCGAGGCAGCGGAGCTCGCACCGCTGGATCCGAGTACACCCGCGATGCTCATGTACACCTCGGGTACGACGGGTGATCCCAAGGGAGTGCTGCTCTCGCATTGGAACATGATCTACGCCGGACGCACGGTGGCCGATGCTCTGGCGCTAATAGCGAGCGACCGGGTGCTGTCTTCGCTGCCGCTCTACCACATCAACGGCCAGTGCGTCTCGACCGTCGCTCCGCTCGTCTCCGGGGGCAGCGTCGTGATGCCGCACCGCTTCAGCACCTCGCAGTGGTGGCCGTTGGTCGAGCGCTATCGTCCGACCTGGCTCAACATGGTGCCGACGATCATGGCCTACCTTCTGGCCGGGCCCGAGCTTACGCCGGCGCAGGCCGAAGCTTGCCGTGCGGTGCGCTTCGGCCGCGCCGCCTCCGCGCCCTTGTCGCCCGCCCAGCACCGCGCGTTCGAGGCCCGCTTCGGCATCTCGGTGATCGAGGCGATGGGGCTCACCGAGGCGGCCTCGATCGCCTTCGCGAACCCGCTCGCTCGGAGCGGGCGCCGCTACGGCAGCGTTGGACGGCCGCTCGGCGTCGAGGCGCGCGTCGTCTCTCCGGGCCGCCAGGTGCTCGGGCCGCTCGCGCAGGGCGAGATCGAGCTGCGCGGTGAAAGCGTGATGCTTGGCTATTACCGTGCGCCGGAGCTCACGCGATCCACTGTTTCGGAGGACGGCTGGCTCGCGACCGGGGATCTCGGGTATCGCGATGCGGACGGCTTCTACTTCATCACCGGGCGCCTCAAGGAGCTCATCATCAAGGGCGGCGAGAACATCGCTCCGCGGGAGATCGACGAGGCGCTGCTCAAGCATCCGTCCGTGCTGGAGGCCGCTGCGGTCGGTGTTCCCGACGAGCTCTACGGGCAGGACATTCTCGCCTGCGTCGTGCTCAAGCCGGGCGTGCATTGCGACGTAGCCGAGTTGCGCACGCACTGCCAGCTGGAGCTCGGGCGCTACAAGACGCCGCGCGAGTTCCGTCTCGTGGACGCGCTGCCGAAGGGACCTTCCGGAAAGGTGCAGCGGCTGAAGCTGCTCGAGATGCCGGCATAGGAAAAACACGGGCCGACGATGCTAGAGTGATGCGCATGACGCGCAAGATCCCCTTCGACGACCACGGGCGACAGCAGGTCGAGTTCACGACTTGCTACATGTGCGCGTGCCGCTGCGGCATCAAGGTCACGCTCGAAGACGGCAAGGTTCGCTTCATCCAGGGCAATCGAAACCACCCTGTCAACCGTGGGGTGCTCTGCGCCAAGGGCGCCGCCGGGATCATGAAGCAGTATTCACCCGCCCGCCTGCGCAAGCCGCTGTTGCGCCGTGCGGGGAGCGAGCGGGGCGCAGGCGAATTCGACGAGATCGGCTGGGACGAGGCGATCGACCTGCTCACACGGCGTCTCAAGAAAATCCGCGCGACCGACCCGACGCAGCTCGCCTTCTTCACCGGCCGCGATCAGATGCAGGCGCTCTCCGGTCTGTGGGCGCAGCAGTTCGGGACGCCCAACTGGGCCTCGCACGGCGGTTTCTGCTCGGTGAACATGGCCGTCGCGGGTCTGTACAGCATCGGCTATTCGTTCTGGGAATTCGGCGCGCCGGACTGGGATCAGGCGAAGTACTTCATGCTCTGGGGCGTGGCCGAGGACCACTCCTCGAACCCGATCAAGATCGGCCTGGAGAAGCTCAAGCGTCGCGGCGCCAAGTTCATCTCGGTCAACCCGGTGCGCACCGGCTATTCGGCGATCGCCGACGAGTGGCTGCCCATCCGCCCGGGCACCGACGGACTGCTTGCGCTCGCGCTGGTGCACGTGCTTCTCAAGCGCGGCTTGATCGACTGGGATTTTCTGATCAAATACACCAACGCGCCGTGGCTCGTCGTGCAGACGCCGGGAATCTCGGGAGACGGACTCTTCGCGCGCGACGGCGCGGGCGATCCCCTGGCCTGGGACGCGCGGGCGCAATGCGCGATCAACGCGCTGCTGCCCGAGATCGCGCCCGCGCTGCTCGCCACCGTAGACCTGCCCGACGGCCGGCGGGCGAAGACCGTGTTTTCGCTCATTACCGAGCGCTACCTCGACGACCGCTACGCTCCGCAGACGGTCGCCGCCGAATGCGGCGTGCCGGCCGAGACGATCGAGCGCATCGCCTTCGAGCTGGCGCACGTCGCCTTCAACGAGGCGATCGAGCTGCCGATCCGCTGGACCGACATGCACGGACGCACGCGCGACAAGGTCGTCGGGCGCCCCGTGGCGATCTACGCCATGCGCGGGATCTCCGCCCACTCCAACGGCTTCCAGACCTGCCGCGCGCTGCACGTGCTGCAGATGCTGCTCGGCGCGCTCGACGGACCGGGCAACTTCCGCGCGCGCACACCGTATCCGCGGCGCATCCCCATGCGCACGCTGCCGGAGAACGATCCGGCGGTGATCTTCGCACCGAACACGCCACTCAATCGCACTACCTACGGCTATCCGACCCGGCCCGAAGAGCTTGTGATCGACCGCGACGGCAAGCCGCTGCGCATCGACCACGCGTACTCGTGGGAATCGCCTCTCGCCGCGCACGGCCTGATGCACATGGTGATCACCAACGCCGTCAACCGCGACCCCTATCCGATCGACACGCTGCTGCTGTTCATGGCCAACATGGCCTGGAACTCGACGATGAACACCACCGGCGTGCGGGAGATGCTTTCACGCAAGGACGCGAGCGGCGAGTACGCGATTCCCTTCCTGGTCGTCGTGGACGCGTTCCATTCGGAGACGGTGGCGTTCGCCGATCTCGTGCTCCCGGACACCACGTATCTCGAGCGCTACGATGCGATCTCGCTGCTCGACCGGCCGATCTCCGAGCCGGAGGCGGCGGCTGACGCAATCCGGCATCCGGTGGTCGCCCTCGACCGCGACGTGCGACCCTGGCAGGAAGTGCTGGTCGAGCTCGCTTCGCGCCTCGAGTTTCCCGCCTTTACGCGGCCCGACGGCTCGCGCAGGTTCAAGGACTACAAGGACTTCATCGTCAATTACGAGAAGGTGCCGGGCGTGGGATTCCTCGCGGGCTGGCGCGGCAAGGACGGCGAGAAGTCGCTGCGCGGCGAGCCCAACCCGCAGCAGTGGGAGCGCTATATCGAGCACCAGTGCTACTTCACTCATCCGTGGCCGGAGAACATGCGCTACTACCGCTACGCGAATCGGGACTACCTCGAGTTCGCCGAGAAGCATGCGCTGTTCGGCAACCCGCCGGTGCAGGTCGTCCTGCAACTGTATTCCGAGCCGTTGCAGAAGTTCCGCCTCGCCGGCCAGCGGCTCTACGAGGGTCCGCAGCCGGGCTCGCTCGCCGACTGCGAGCGGCTCGCGAAGTATTTCGATCCGCTTCCGTTCTGGTATCCGCCGCTCGAAGGCGCACGCGAGCTGCGCTCCGATGCCGGCGCGGCGCGCAGCGTCGGCGACGAGTATCCGTTTCACGCGATCACGCAGCGCCCGATGATGATGTATCACTCCTGGGACTCGCAGAACGCGTGGCTGCGGCAGATCCTGTCGGAGAACTTCCTGTACATGAATCGCGCCACCGCGCGCGGGATGGGGCTCGCCGACTACGACTGGGTGTGGGTGGAGTCGCACCACGGCAAGGTTCGCTGCCAGCTGAAGACGATGGAAGGCGTCGAGACGCACACGGTCTGGACCTGGAACGCGGTGGGCAAGCAGCCCGGAGCCTGGGGTCTCTCGCCCGACGCCTCCGAGGCGACCGCAGGCTTCCTGCTCAATCACCTGATCTCCGAGCTGCTGCCCGCGGGCCATCAAGACGAGCGCCGCCTCAGCAACTCCGATCCGGTCACCGGGCAGGCCGCGTGGTTCGACCTGCGCGTCAAGGTAACGAAGTGCGCCGTCGGCGAAACCGGCATCTGGCCCACCTTTGCGACGATCAAGCCCTTGCCCGGAGACCGGGGCTACCGGCCGAGGATCTGGCGCTACCATGCCTATCCAAGCACGAAGGAACCCGCGTGAAACTCGGCCTCGTAATCGATCTCGACACCTGCGTTGGCTGCCATGCCTGCGCGACGGCGTGCAAGGAGTGGAACGCGTCGTCCAAAGTGAGCAACGCGCTGTCTGACTATCAGCCCTTCGGCGCCGAGCCCTCGGGCGTGTGGTTCAACCGCGTGCGGCACTACGAGGTCGGCGAGTATCCGCTGAGCAAGACGATCAACTTTCCGATGTCGTGCCTGCACTGCGAGGACGCCGATTGCGTGAGCGTCTGTCCCACGGGCGCATCGTACAAGCGCGAGGACGGCATCGTGCTCGTCGACCAGGACAAGTGCATGGGCTGCAACCTCTGCGCGTGGGCCTGCCCCTACGGAGCGCGCGAGCTCGACGAGGCGACCGGCACGATGAAGAAATGCACGCTCTGCGTCGATCGCATCTACGATACGATGCTTGCGCCCGAGGACCGGCAGCCGGCCTGCGTGCTTGTCTGCCCGACGCACGCCCGCCTGTTTGGCGACCTCGACGATCCCGCCTCCGAGGTCTCGCGCGTGAGCGAAGAGCGCGGCGGCTTCGGGCTGCTTGCGGAACTCGGCTACCGGCCCGTCAATCGCTACCTTCCGCCGCGGCAGCCCAAGACGGTGCTGAGCGACGACGATGCGCGCGCTCTGCTCGACCGCGGGCTCGCGAGCCTGGCGAGCCCGCTCATCCGGCGTTGAAACCGGCATTCAGCATCGTATTCTTCACCGTGAGCTCGGGCGCCGGGCTCGGCTTGCTCGCCTTGCTTGCGCTCGCGGACCTGTTCGCACCGGATGCTCTCGCCGACCGCGTCGTGTGGCGCGCGGCGCTCCTCGGCCTCCTCCTGGTCGCGGCCGGGCTCGCCTCTTCGGTGCTCCACCTCGCCAACCCGCGCAACGCTTGGCGCGCGTTCGCGCGCTTTCGCAGCTCCTGGCTCTCGCGCGAAGCGGTCTTCGCGGCAGCGCTGTTTCCGATCGCTGCGATCTACGCTGCGCTGGCCGCTGGCGCGGCCGGGGGCGTCTGGCGCGACTTCTTCGCGCTCGCGACCTGTCTCGTTGCGTGGGCGGTGCTCTTCTCTACGTCGATGATCTACGCGAGCCTGAAGCCGATACGCCAGTGGCGCACGACGTGGACGCCGCTCAACTACCTGCTTCTCGGTCACTGGTCGGGCGTGCTGCTCCTGGCGGCCATGGCCGCTGCCTACGCCGGTTCGGCGCCGTTCTTTCTGCTGGGTGCCCTCCTGGGCCTTGTGGCGCTGGGGGTCAAACTTGCCTACTGGTATTCGATCGGCGAGCGCGGCGCTGGGGCAAAGAGAGCGCCGACGCTGGAACGCGCGATCGGAGTCGATGCGGGAGTGCACGGCCCGGGTACGATGACAGCGGCGCGGGCGCGACTGCTCGATGTCGGCCACTCGCACGGCACGTTTCTCACCGACGAGTTCGGTTTCGTGCTAGCCCGGCGCCACGCGAAGGTGCTGCGCGGCGCGGCGATCGTCCTCGGCTTCCTACTTCCCCTCGCATGGCTTCTCGCCGGCGCTGCGCACTGGCAGCTCGGGGTCGCTGCCGCCTGCTGCGGTATCATGGGCCTGCTCGCCGAGCGTTGGCTTTTCTTCGCCGAGGCCCGGCACACGGTGCGTCTCTATCATGGGGATCCACGCACATGAGCGCAGGTCAATGAGCACGCTCGAGGTCAAGGTGTGGCGCGGTCGCGCCGATGGGGCGTACCGCGACTACCGCGTTCCGCGCCACGATGCGCAGACCGTGCTCGACGTCGTCACTCACATTCAGCGCCGGATCGATCCCACGCTCGCCTACCGCTTTGCTTGCCGCGTCGGCATGTGCGGCTCGTGCGCCATGACCGTCAACGGCAAGCCGCGCTGGACCTGCCGCACGCATGTGGCGAAAGTCGCGCGCGGCGATCGCCTGGAGATCGGACCTCTCGCCAATCTGCCGGTCGTGCGCGATCTGGTGACCGACATGAGCATCTTCTTCGACAAGTCGATGCGCGCGAAGGGGCGGTTCGAGCCGACGGCGACGCGCACCGACGATTTCGCGCGCGTGCAGCCCGCCTCCGCGGCGCGCCGCGCCGCCGACGCCGCGATCGAGTGCATCGGTTGCGGCGTGTGCTACGCGGCCTGCGAGGTCGTGGCCTGGAATCCGGACTATCTGGGCCCGGCGGCTCTCAACCGCGCCTGGACGCTCGTCAACGACGTGCGCGACGGCGCGCGGCGCGAACGGCTTTCCGCCGTGGCGGGTGATGCCGGCTGCCACGCCTGCCACACGCACGAAACCTGCACCGAGCGTTGCCCGAAGAAACTCTCGCCCACCGCAGCGATCGCCGGCTTGAAGCGCGAGACCGTGTGGGCGGCGTTGCGAGGCGAGTTGTGAGCGCGCGCGGCGAGACCCGGCTCTGGATAGCGCAGCGGACGAGTGCAATGGTGCTGGCGATCTGCGTGGCGGTGCACCTCGCGACGATGACCATCGCCGTGCACGGAGGGCTGAGCGCGGCGGATATCCTCGGGCGAACGCGCGGCAGCGCGACCTGGGCCGCGTTCTACGGGATCTTCGTGCTCGCCGTCTCGATTCACGCGCCGCTCGGTTTACGCACGGTGGCCTCCGAGTGGTGCGGCTGGCGCGGGGCCGGCCCCGATGCCGCCTGTGCGATGATCGCGGTGGCGCTCCTCGCGCTCGGGCTGCTGGCCGTGGCCGCGGTGACTCTATGAAAGCCGGCTGGCGCAACCGCGGCCATGCGGGCTACTGGGCGTTTCTCGTCCATCGCCTCTCCGGCGTAGCGCTCGCGCTGTTCCTGCCGCTGCACTTCGCGGCGCTTGCGCAGTCGCTCAAGGGCGTGGACGCGCTCGATGCTTTCCTCGCCTGGACGCGCTCCCCCTGGGTCGCCGCGAGCGAGGTCGCGCTGGTCCTCGCGCTTGCCGCGCACCTCACGGGCGGGCTGCGGCTGCTGCTCGCCGAGTTTGTCGGCTGGCGTCGCGACGTGCAGAAAACGCTCGTCGCCGCCGCTGCCGGAGTCGCCGCGTTCTGCGCGCT
>Ga0335084_10003379_pt1 | contig 15538 bp, 13 predicted proteins | sample Lox_Sample_44_FD_206721 | JGI IMG/M metagenome (GOLD analysis project Ga0335084, IMG submission 206721) | Soil microbial communities from Loxahatchee National Wildlife Refuge, Florida, United States - Lox_Sample_4.4 | ecosystem: Environmental > Terrestrial > Soil > Wetlands | place: USA...
CCCATCCGCCATATCCCCGGAAAACCGGCCGGCCAATCCTCAGCTCCGCAAATGGGAGCCGGTATGAACCTCGATACCGAATGCATGCTGCATCGGGCCCACCCCATCAGGGCAACTGGCCGATATAGACGCATCTGCGAGAGGGCGAGCACATCATGACGAGCTTGGACGAGGTGTTCAAAAAGAACGCCGACGGGGCCTCCAGATTCGATGAAGGTGAGGCCACGCCGACCCCGACCCAATCGCTTGCTGCCGCGGTCGCCGCTTCCGCGTAGAATGAACGGGCGAACACAACGCTCAGCAGCGACGCCGTCACCGCTACCGCCACCGCGAAAAGAGAGAGGATCCTTCGGTCCATCGTTTCCTCCTGGGTTCAAGGTCACTTGCAAGCGAGGCCTAGGGCACCCTAGGCAACGCTGAGATCCTGATCTTATGCCTCGGTTGCTCCGCCGCCCACACTGTCCTGTGGCCGCTTCATCCTCCCTTTTCGCCCGCGATGATTGCAACCCGCAGGAGGCAGCGAGAGTCGGTATTTCGATGGGCTTCAAGATTTGTCGGGCGAGCCATCCGTCATGCCTTCCTCCCCATGCGCCTCCGCCATCCCTGGACCCGGTGATCCGTTATGACGATACGCTTGCTGGCCTTCGCTTTCTGGATCGTCACGGTCGCGTTGGCGCAGCCAGCAACGCCCGCCTACGCCGAGATTCTCAAGGGGACGGCCGCCGTGACCGATGGCGACAGCATCGAGATCCAGGGCCAGACGGTCCGGCTTCTCGACATGCACGCGCCTGAGCCGGAGCAGCTGTGCCGCGATGCCGACGGTGCCGACTATCGCTGCGGCGAGCGCGCCGCGGCGGCGCTATCGGATTTCCTGGAGCAGCAGCCGGTCACTTGTGACTGGGCGTACCTCGATCGGCAAGGCCGCCGCCTCGGGCGTTGTACGGCCGCGGGCCAGGATCTCGGCCTCTGGATGGTCGAGCAGGGTTGGGCCGTGCCCGATCGCGATTGCAAGTGCGAAACCTACCGCGCCGCGGCCGAGCGCGCCAAGGCGCGAAAGGTCGGGCTATGGTCGGGCTCCTTCGAGATGCCCTGGAACTGGCGCGCGCAAACGCCGTAGCACGGGCGTCGCCCGATCTTCACCCCCTATGGCGCCGGCCCTGCCGCGCAGCCATGCTGGGCGAAGCGGCCCAACCGGCGGTGGCGATCGATATCCAACTTGCCCTATTTCAAGGAACTGCGCGTCATTGGCGCCCGGCGCCGAATCCGTTGCTGCGGCCGGCCTGGAAGAGAGGCGCCGAATGGGGGTCCCTGTCGCATTGGGCAAAGTTGATCTTCGTATTGGCGCCGTCGCACAGGTAAACTCGACTTTCCTGCGGGCCCGCGGGGTCGACCTGAGACAGGTTGCTGCAAGCGCCGAGTGCCAGAGTCCCACCCAGCAAGAGAGCGCAAAACGGCGATAATCTCGACATCCGGAATCTCCAATGTTGCCTGCCCCCTTTGAGAACGAGCCGCCACAGGCGGTTCGGCACCTCCCGCGCGGCCCCGCGATCGTCATGTCGATATGTAAGCCCGCCTTCTTCCTGCGCCACCGTGCCAGCACCGCATGACGAAGGTTTCATCCCAATCGCAGCGTTATTGTCCCAGCAATGTCACGCGACCGTGCCGGCCGGCCGTTTAGCTTGCCGACCCCATCGCCCGCGCGCGTCCTGTCGAACTGTTGAGGAGCTTCCATGTCTTGGTTGCAAGCCGTCATCGTTGCGGTGCTGCAGGGCGCCAGCGAGCTCTTCCCCGTGAGTAGTTTGGGGCACGCCGTGCTGCTGCCGGCCCTCTTGGGCTGGAATCTCGATCAGAACGGCCCCGGTTTTCTGCCATTCCTGGTGGTGCTGCATGTCGGCACCGCGGCCGCCCTGCTCCTCTATTTCTGGCGCGATTGGATTCACCTGGCCGCGGCCTTGATCGGCCTGGGCTCGCCCGAGGAATGCCTGGCCGGCCGCCGCCTGATCCTGCTCATCGTCGTCGCCACGATACCCGCGGTGATCTTCGGCTTCGCCCTCGAGAAGCCCTTGCGCCATTTGTTCGGAACGCCGGTCGTCGCCGCGCTGTTCCTCATCGCCAACGGCCTGGTGCTCTTCGTCGGCGAGCGGCTGCGCCGCGCCGCCGCCGCTCGCCCGAACGCGAACGGGCTGGAGCAGCTGACATGGCGCGACGCCGTCATCATCGGGTTCTGTCAATGCGGCGCGCTGATCCCCGGCATCTCGCGGTCCGGCGCCACCATGGTCGGCGGCCTGCTGCGCGGGCTCCATCACGAGGCGGCCGCTCATTTCTCCTTCCTGATCGCCACGCCGATCATCCTGGGGGCCGCGGTGCTGGAGGTGCCGAAGATGCTGCGGGAGCCAGGCGGCGACGACATGACCAACTTGGCGCTCTTGTCGGGCCTCGTGGCCGGGATCGTCGCCTTCTTGTCGGTCTGGATCCTGATGCGCTATTTCAAGAAGCGGGATTTCCTGGCGCTCGATCCCTTCGCCTATTACTGCTGGGCGGTGGGTGTCTTGTCCCTCGGCATCCTGGCCCTGGGAGGCTGAGCCCCGGCGGCGGATTCGCCGGCCTCCCTTGCGGGCAGGAGCAGGTTGCGCGCGGGCGACAGGCTGTGATTGCATGACGGCACCTTCATTCGGCAAGGCCCATCAATGCCCGCCTCCCTCTGGTTGCGCCTGACCTCCGCTGCAGCGGCGGTTGCCGTCCTTCTGTTCCTCACCGCGTCGACCCCGCCCAAGAACGCTTCGAACAGCGCCTCGAGCGATCTGCAATCGGCGCTCGAGCGGCTCGGCTCGCATCGCTGCAAGGACAGCAAGCTCACCTGCGTCACCATCAACGTCCCCTACGATCATTTCTCGAACGATCCCAAGGGTCACCTCGATATCGATTTCGCGGTGCATTTCGCCGACAAGCAGAGCCGGGGACTGCTGATCTATCTGGTCGGGGGTCCCGGGAGCAGCGGCCTCGAAGCGGCCGAGGATTCGCTCTCGGATCACGACGCGCGGCTGAGCGACGAGATGGATGTGGCGTTCTTCGATCAGCGCGGCACCGGCAGCGGCAGTCTGATGGATTGTCCGAAGGCCAGCGCCCATTACGACATCGCCACCCTCGATCCGGACAAGCCGGCCGAGGCGATCGATCTCGCCAAGAGTTTCGTCGACGATTGTACCGGGGAGATGAAGAATCGCGACCTACTGCCTTATGTCGGCACCGACCAGGCGATTCAGGATCTCGAGGCCTTCCGGCAGGCGATCGGCGGCCCCAAGATCTGGCTCTATGGCGAGAGCTACGGAACCCAATTCGCCCAGCAATATGCCGTGGCCTATCCGGACGCGATCGCCGGCGCGATCCTCGACGGCGTCATCGACACCGATCTCGACGCCGAGACTTATGCGGCCGAGGACAGCCGAACCGCCGAGAGCATCCTCGCCCGGATCTTCGCGGCTTGTGATGGCCAAAAGAGCTGTCATCAGGACATGACGCGACCGGCCGCCGCGATCTATGACGCGCTGGTCGCGCAGACGGCCAAGGCGCCGGTCGAAGTCGACTACCCGCTGGGGAGCAGCGAAGCGACCCGCCGCCAGCTCACCTCGGGCATGCTCGAGGGCGAGGCCTTCAGCGCCCTCTATAGCCCCAGCGACCGGCGCGACTTCATCCGCGCGCTGGCGGCCGCAGGACGCGGCAATCTGGTTCCGATGCTGCGACTTGTCTACTACAACCTGGCCCTGGATCCTGAAACGATGGACGCGCTCGGCTACCAGGCCTTCTATGAGGGCGCCTACTATGCCATCACCTGCCAGGATTTTGCGGAGCCCGGCAGCAGCCCCGAGAGTCTGGCTGACGCCATCCTGGCCTCGGCCAGGGCGCTGGCCGCCGAGTTTCCGCATTTCAGGCAGCTCTACGTCGCCGACCGCCTGCCCTGCGCCTTCTGGCCGGCCAAGGGAAAGGTCGAGCGTCCGAAGCCCTTTACCGGCGGGCGCTATCCGACCGTGATCCTCAATTCGGATGCCGATCCGGCCACACCGATCGCCAACGGCTACGCCGTGTTCGACCGGGTCAAGAACGGCTACATGATCACCATGCAGGGCGGTCCCCATGTGATCATGGGCCGGGGCGAAGCCTGCCCCGACAAGATCGTGCTGGGACTGCTGCTCGACGACGAGACGCCGGTCGCGCATGAGCAGATCTGCGATACCTCGCTGATGGGCAGCTACGTGCCCCTGACCTTGACCGACTCTGCGCAAGCGAAGGACGGCTTCAAGGTCGCCGACGCCGTCGAAGTCGAAATCGAGCAGTTCCCCGAGCTCTATTGGGATCTCGGGGCCGATCCGGTTTCCGTCGGCTGCGACCATGGCGGCAAGATCGAGGCCCGCGATACCGACAGCGGACGGGAATATCGGTTCAAGAATTGCGCGCTATGGCCAGGATTGCGGATCTCAGGCACCGGATCGGCGCATCACAAAGAAGATCGGAGCGACGACATCACGCTCGCGATCGACGTCTCAGGGGCCCATCAGGGCCATTTGAACTACCACCATGACTGGATCACGGAGGCCACCAGCCTCGGCGGTGAATATGACGGCAAAGAGCTCGTGACTCCGCGGCCGCCTGCGCATTGAGCCCTTGGGCGGGAGATTGAGATCGCAAGAAATGGGCGTCGGCGGCCATAACCGCCGACGCCTTCAAGGTGGAACGCACAGCAGAGGCTGATCGTGAAACCGCTTCACGATCTGGCGAAAGGCTAACCAGGACTCTCAATTCAATGAATCGAGATTATCTACGCCAGGGCCATGGTTTTTCTTTCGATGCGCCGTCCTGCGCGAGCCATAGGATCGCCCATTGAAGACGCCGGTGGCCATGATACCAACCCTCGACATCGCGCCTCTTTCTGGCCCCGCCAGCGCGGCGCGTGACGCCGTCGACCGCAGGCTCGCCGAGGCCGCGACCGAACCCGGGTTCCTGATCGCAGTCGGATTTCCGCCCGAGATTCCCCTCGACGACCGGAGCCGGTCAGCGCTGGCGGAGATCTTCGCCTTGCCGGAGCCCGAGAAGCGCCGATTGTGGCGGCAGAAATTCGCGCCCGAGAACCGCAATGTCTATCGCGGCTATTTCCCCGCCCAGAACGGCGCCGCCACCTATAAGGAGGGGATCGATCTCGGACCCGATCTCAGCGATCCCGACCGCGCCCGGGCGAACGGCGATCCGCTCCTGGAACCGACTCCGCTCCCGAGCGAGCGCAGCCTGCCGGGCTGGCGCGAGGCGGCGACGCGCTACTACCGGTCGATGGAGCAGGTTGCGGGGCCCCTGATGCGCTCGCTCGCACGCGGTCTGGAGATCGAGGAGACGGTCTTCGCCGCGCCCTTCGCGCGCGGCATCTCGACCTTGCGTCTGATTCATTATCCGATGCGCCCGCCCCAATCCCTCGCCGGCACCGAGGCATCCATCCTCATCGAGCATGAGGGCGAGACCCGTCAGCTGGTGGGGGCGCCCCATACCGATTCTGGAATCCTGACGCTGCTCAATCAGGACGCGACGGGCGGATTGCAGGCCCGCGCCGCCGATGGCCGGTGGCTCGACGTGCCGCCGCGGCCCCGGTCGCTGGTGGTGAATTTCGGCCAGCTCCTCGAGCTGTGGACCGGCGGCCTTGTTCGTGCGACCGAGCATCGCGTCATCGCCGCCCCGCAGCCGCGAATCTCGGTCCCGTTCTTCTTCGAGCCCGGAGCCGACGCCCTGATCCAGCCGCTCGCCCGAACGGGCCGCGCCCCGGCGGCGCCCTTCCTCTATGGCGACTATCTCTGGCGGCGAATGGTGAGTTTCGTCGAATTTCGCGGGCTCGAGCGCCGGCCCGCCAACCCCTAAGGCTCGACGCTGGGCGCAACGGCCGTCACTGACGCTACCCACACCGTCAGCCGTCCTTCTCTTCCTCTGATCGGCTGATCGGCCAGAGGCCTGAAACCGGGCTGAAGCTCGTGACGTCCCGCGGCCGCGACCGCGCGCATGACCGCGTCCGAGACGGCGAGCGCCGCATTGTTCTCCTTGGCAAAGGCTTCGAGCCGGCTCGCCACATTCACGGTATCGCCCGCGGCCGCGAGCTGAGCCTGTGCCGCCCCGCCGAGGCGCGCCATCGCCACGGGACCGAAATGCAAGCCCGCGCGCGGCTTGAGCCCGGGCTGCCATCGCGCCAGATCCAGGATCAGCGCCCTTGCGCAAGCCAGCGCCGCGATCGGATCTTCGGGCTTCGGCTCCGGCAAACCGAAGATCACCATGGCGCCATCGCCGGTAAACTGCTCGATCACGCCGCCATGGGCGGTCACCACTGCCTCGAGCCGGCCGTGGAACTCCTTCAGGAACCGGGCCGTATCGCCCGGCGACCGCATCTCGCTCAGATGGGTGAAGCCCGAGAGGTCGACGAAGAGAATGGCGGCGAGCTGCTCGCGCTCGTCGAAACTCGGTCTGGCCTCGGCCGCAAGCTGCTCGGCCATCGACGGCGGCACATAGCGGGCGAGATTGCCGCGCTGGCGCTCGGCCTCGCGGCGCAATCGCAGTTCCTGCGCCGTGCGCGCGAGGATCACGACGGCAACGGTCATGAAAGCGGCGAAAGTCGGCACCGCCATGTTGAGCCATAGATGCCATTGCAGGAAGGCGATGACAGCGATCGCCGGCCACAGCAACAGCACGCCGACCGAAGCGAGCGCGGCCAGCCGCGGCCGGTGCAGATTGGCAGTCACCCACGCCAACCCGGCCATCAGGAGTATGGCTCCAAACTCCCACGCCCTGATCGTGCCGGTTCGCACCAGCCTCGGCCCATGAAGGAGGTTGGCGGTGACCGTCGCCAGCGCCTCCACGCCGGCCATCTCTCGCGAGAACGGGGTGATGAAGCGGTCGCCCAGGCCCAGCGCCGTGCCGCCCAGCAGCACCGCGCGCCCGGCGATCTCATCGGCCGGCACGGCGCCCTTCATCAAGTCCGCAAGCGAGAATGTCTTGATGGTGCCGGTCCGGCCGTAATAGTCGATCGGTGCGCTCAGATCGTTGTCGAGTGGGACCTTGCGGTCGCCCAGCCGCAACCAGCCATCGAGCATCAAGGCGATCTCGTCTTCGTCGAGGCCAAGCTGCAGGCGCGCCAGTTGGACCGCGAAGGAAGGAACGTAGATGTCGCCGATGGCAATCGCGGGCTGGTAGCTGCGCCGCGCGCCCGCCCGGTCCGACGGCAGATTGACATGCCCGATGATCGACACATGGCGGAACGGCTCGACCGGCAATAGGACGCCACTAGCCCGCGGCGGGGCAAGGCCGCCGCTCGCCGGGTGCAACACGACGCGATAGCCCGCTGTCAAGAGTTCGTCCTGCGTGGCCGAGCCTCCGCTCGTGGCCGGCTCGAACAGCGCGGCCATGGCCAGCACCGATCGCCCTTGGCGGGAGAGCGCATCGCGCAGCGCCAGGTCGCCCGAAGACAAGGTAAGGCCGTCACTGGGCACCTCCTCCTCGCTCAACAGCAGATCGAGACCGATGCTGCGCGCGCCCAGACGCTCGAGCTCATCCACCACCGCCGCGATCCTTTGGCGCGGCAGCGGCCAGCGGCCGATCTCGGCGAGCGCGCGTTCGTCAATGGCGACGATCACCACATCGTTCGGAGCCGGCGAGGTTCCGCGCAGATGGAAACGCCAGTCGAGCGTAGCGCCTTCGATGCCATCGAAGATGGGCACGCTGAAGCGATGAATGAGGAGGAGGCCGGCAAGGCCGGCCGTCACGACCAGAGCCGACAGCCGGATGGGACCTTTCCTCGGCCGGCTCGCACCGCTCATGGACAATCGGTCACCACGAGACGCGCACGAGCGCCTCGAACCGTCGCTTGGCGCCCCAGAGCTTTGGTGGCGCTGGCGCGGCGTCGGCAGCGACGTCCGTTCCTTGGCCCGGCCCCAACGTGACGGCACCTGGTTCGGCGCCGCGGCCCGCGACCTCGACCTTGCCGCGCAGGACGAAGACCGCAGTCGTGCCCTTGGCCGCCTCGACCAGCCATTCGGTGCCGCGGACCGACGCGACGGCGGTCTCGGATTCGACCGCGAAACGGCTCCAGCGCACCCCGTCATTGACGATCAGCTTGATGATCCCGCTGAGGAGGGAAAGCAACGCGTCGGCTTGGCCGGCGGCCGCATCGGGCGCATAGCGCGCAATCTCGACGCGGCTCGAGGGGCCCACGGTGAGCAGGGATCCGTCGGTGAAGCGCAGATCCGCCTTGGCTCCCGCGGCGGTGACGACCGTATCGCCGATCGCGACAGGGGCGCTCGCCGTGAGCGGCCCCTCAGCTCCACCACCCGTCTTAGTGACATGGCCCTGGACGCGGACGACCTGGGCGACCACCTCCTGCGCCAGGAGACGCCGCGTGCCGCCGAACGAGGCCATCGCGATCAGCGCTGCCCGCATCCATCGGCGCCGGCCCATTTGCATGATCCCGCCTCCGCTCCCCAATTGCCGCGCTTGAGGCTATCGCCGGGGCGCCGCAGCCGACAAGAGCGCGAGCCATATTGTAAGTCTGGCACAAATTGATCATGCCGGCGGTCTGGGGCTCTTGGCGGCCGGCTCCCCACCGCGACCGGGGCCGCGGTGGGGGTTCGGAATCGTCGGCCACGCGGATCAGGCAGCCTGCGATCCGTTCTCCTGCACGCCCAACAGGGCCGAAAGCAAGCTCTGCTGGGTCGATGCGGCCAACCCCGTCTGCGACGTACTGCCGGACGAGGTCAGGCTGTTGAGGAGCTGGAGCGCGATGCTCTGCGTCGGGTCCGTCGTCGTCCCTGCGGACGCGACGTCCTGAGACCCCAACAGCACGCTCTTCATCGCGGAACTCATCTTCTCGAAGCCGGATTCCAACTCGGACTTGGTCAGCTGCCCGTCGCCATCGCTGTCGAAGGCGGCGAACATCTGGTCCGCTTTGGCACTGGCGTCCTTTGTCGGGGCGCCAGCGTCGAACTCCGACTGGCTGATCGTGCCGTCCTTGTTCGAGTCCAGGCGGGAGAACATCTTGTCCCGCATCTGCTGCAACGTGGCGGCGTCGAGGCATGACGTGCCACCTACTCCGGAAATCATGGCGGGTTCTCCTTCTTCTCGTGATTTTCCGTCGTTGTGCCGGACCGCCCGTCCCGGGATCGAAATGGCTTCCACCCGGGCTTCGTTCGATCCAACCCATGCCGAAGCAAAGATGGCGCCAAGTTTATCAAGCAAATCCGGGCGGTTTCGCGCCGTCGCGCCACCGGCGGCAGGCCCCGATCGACCCGAAGTGGCCAAAAGGAGGGGCACCTCCGGCAGTTCTTGCCGCGCGGTACGCTCCTGGGCCAATGATCGAAAAGGATGATATCCGGAGGCTGAAGGAGTTGGGTTGTCAGTCAATTAAGCCGGGTGGCCCGGCCCGGTGCGATCAATCTCTCGTGCATTTTGCACGAGAATTTCGACAATGCCTTGATCTTACACGATACCGGCGCAATCGTCGGTAGCCGCCAACGAGCTCCCTTTACGATATTCCTTCATAGTTCCGCATCAAATGCCTGCAACTCTGGCCATATCCCCTTGTGGGATCATCGAAATTCGAGCTTGCGCTGGTCCGTCCCGCGGCCGGCGGAGGAGATCGCCATGGAGGGGTCCAGCCCGATGACGGCGCGCGCCACCGACGCAGATTTCGCCGATGCCGCGCGCCCGCGGCGCTCGAACGCCGCGATCATGTTCGCTGCGGAGGGTTTCGACACCTCGCGGCCCAAACTGATGGGCCGCCATGCCGCCGGCGAGGGCTTCCTCAGGGGCTTTGCGCGCCATGCTGGTGTCGACCGCTTTTGGGCCCTGGCCCCGACCGAGGCCGACGGCCACTACTTCACCGAAGCTGTGCGCCAGGTCACGCCTGGCGTCCCGGTCTCGGTCACGAGCTACGCCCGGCTCGATATGCTGAAGGAACCTGGCTCGCTGTTTCTCCCCGGCCCCGGCGTCGCCGACCATGCCTGGATGCGGCGCGCCAAATGTGACCAGCGTGACTTTTCCATTTCCGGCATCACCCATACCACCGCTTCCTTCGCTGCGATGGATTCGATCGCCGGGCTCGTGACCGGTCCGGTGCAGCGCTGGGACGCGCTGATCTGCAGCTCGGTCGCCGTGCGCAAGACGATCGACCGCGTGATCGAGGCGCAGCTCGATTTCTTCCGCGACCGGCTCGGCGCAACCGGCAAGCCGGCCCTGCCCGAGTTGCCGGTGATCCCCTTGGGCGTCGATTGCGATGGCTTCAAGCCGAACGGCGCCGCGCGTAAGGCCTGGCGCGAACGTCTGCGGATCGGTGAACGCGACCTGGTCCTGTTGTTCATGGGCCGGCTCTCCTTCCATGCGAAGGCGCATCCGCTGCCCATGTATCTCGCCGCCGAGGCGGCGGCCAAGGCGATCAAGGGCAAGGTCCATCTGATTCAGGCCGGCTGGTTCGCCAACGACGCCATCGAGCAGGCTTTCCGCAGCGGCGCCCGCGAGTTCTGCCCGTCGGTCAACGCCGTCTTCCTCGATGGGCGCAAGAAGGACGTCCGCACCGAGATCTGGGCGGCGGCCGACGTCTTCGTCTCCTTCTCCGACAATATCCAGGAGACCTTCGGCCTGACCCCGATCGAAGCGATGGCGGCCGGTCTGCCTTGCCTGGTCAGCGATTGGGACGGCTATATGGACACGGTGCGCGACGGCGAGGACGGATTCCGCGTCCGCACCTGGCAGGCGCCGGCGCCCCTGGGCGAGGATCTGATCTATCGCCAGGTGACGGGCGCCGACAGCTACGATCGCTATTGCGGCAATGCCTGCCAGTTCGTTGCCGTCGATCTGCAGGATGCCTGCGACGCGCTGGTCCGCCTCGCCAAGAATCGCGAACTTCGCGAGAAGCTGGGCGAACAGGCGCGCCGGCGCGCACGCGACAGCTTCGATTGGAAGGTCGTCATCGGCCAGTATCAGCAGCTCTGGCAGGAGCTCGCCAAGATCCGCAAGGACGCGAAGGAATCGGCGCCGCGCGGCAAGGGACCAGCCTCGCCGGCGCGGCTCGATCCGTTCGACGCCTTCGCGCACTACCCGACCACGGCGCTGGCACCGGATACGAAGATCGCCGCGGTTGCCGGCGCCGATGTAAAGCGCCTGGACATCATGCGGCGCAACCCGGCGAGCTCCTATGCCTCGAGCGTCTTCCCCGAACGGGCCGACTGCATGGCGGTCCTGGCGCATCTGGCCACGGCCAAGACGGCGACCGCCGACGAGCTTGCCACCCTGGCGCCGCCGGAGCGGCGCGACAGCCTGCGCCGAGGGCTGGTCTGGCTGGCCAAGCACGGGCTGGTCAAGCTCCAGATACCAGATGTCAGATGACAGATGTCAGATGGCAGCCGATTATCTGTCATCTGATACCCGACATCTGACATCTGATTCTCATGCGCTATATCGACGTCAGCCCGCGCGAAGTCCGCGAAATCGAGAACCTCTGGATCCCGATGTCCGACGGCATCCGGCTCGCCGCCCGCGCCTGGTTGCCGGCCGACGCCGAGACCATGCCGGTGCCAGCGATCGTCGAATATCTCCCCTACCGCAAGCGCGACGGCACGGCGCCGCGTGACGAGGTCATGCATCCCTGGTTCGCCCGCCAGGGCTATGCGGTCTTACGCATCGACATTCGCGGCACAGGCGAGTCCGACGGGCGGTTCGTCGACGAGTATCTCAAGCAGGAGCAGGACGACGCGCTCGAGGCGCTACGCTGGATCGCCGCCCAGCCCTGGTGCACCGGCAAGATCGGCATGATGGGAATCTCGTGGGGCGGCTTCAACGCGCTCCAGATCGCGGCCCGCCGCCCGCCCGAGCTCAAGGCCATCATTCCCGCCTGCTTCACCGACGACCGCTATGCCGACGACGTCCATTACATGGGCGGCTGTCTCCTCGGCGACAACGCGACCTGGGCCTCGGCCATGACCTGCTACGCCTCGCCGCCGCCTGATCCCGCGATCGTCGGCGAGCGCTGGCGCTCGATCTGGCTCGACCGGCTCGAGAACATGCCGCTCCTGGCCGTCAACTGGATGGAGCATCCGCGCCGCGACGACTTCTGGCGGCAGGGCTCGGTCTGCGAGAACTACGCCGACATCGAATGCCCCGTCTTCGCCGTGGGCGGCTGGATCGACGCCTACAGCAATGCCGTGCCGCGGCTCCTCGCGAACCTCAAGGTTCCCTGCAAAGGGCTGGTCGGACCCTGGGCTCATACCTGGCCGCACAATGCACGGCCTGCACCGGCAATCGGTTTCCTCCAGGAATGTCTCGCCTGGTGGGACCAGTGGCTCAAGGGCATCGACCGCGGCGCCATGGAGGGTCCGCGCTATCGCGTCTGGGTGATGGATCGCGTGGTGCCGAAGGCATATCAAGAGGAATGGCCCGGCCGCTGGATTGGCGAGCCCGGCTGGCCGTCGCCTCATATCGAGAGCCGCATCCTGCATCTCAACGAGAACGGGCTGGCGGCCAACCCTGCGCCCGAACGGCCGCTGCTGCATCGCTCGCCGCAATATGTCGGCATAGCGGCCGGCTTCTGGTGCCCCTATGCCAATGGCGTCGATATCGCCTTCGAGCAGCGCGAGGACGACGCCCGATCACTTTCCTTCGACAGCGAGCCGCTCGACACCGGCTTCGACATTGTCGGGGCGCCGATCGTGGAGCTGGAACTCGCTTGCGACAAGCCGCAGGCGCAGATCGCGGTCAGGCTTTGCGATGTGGACGCGAACGGCTCGTCGCTCCGGGTCAGCTATGGCGTACTCAACCTCTCCCATCGCGAGAGCCATCTGGCGCCCACGGCTCTCATTCCCGGGCAGCGCTATCGCATCCGCCTGCAGCTCAACGATGTCGGCTATCGCTTCCTCTCCGGCCAGCGCGTCCGCATCGCGATCTCGACCGCCTATTGGCCGACGATCTGGCCGCAGGCGGAGGCCGCGACGATCACGCTCTATTCCGGCAGCAGCCGGCTGCTGCTGCCGGTGCGGGCGCGCCGGGCGGAAGACAATCAATTGCCGGAGTTTGGGCCGGCCGAAGGTGCGATGCCCGGTCCCCTCGCCTGGATCCGGAAGCACGATGCCAAGCTGATGCTGAGCTACGATCCCGCTCTCGACGAGGCGACCTACGCGGTCGACAAGGACGAGGGCGTCTACCGGCTCGAGGCGATCGGGCTCGAGACCGGCGCGCATCTGACCGAGCGCTATCGCATCAAGGGCGAGGATCCGCTCTCGGCCCGCGCCGACTATGCCTGGGTGGCCTCGCTCGGCCGCGGCGACTGGCATACCCGCACCAAGGGCAGGACCTCGCTGACGGCGGACGCCCGCGACTTCCACATCACCCTCGAGCTCGACGGCTACGAGGGCGACAAGCAGGTCTTCACCAGGCGCTGGGAGCGGAAGATCCCGCGGGATCTCGCATAACATCCCCTCCCCCGCGATGCGGGGGAGGGTCAGGGAGGGGGCTGCTCGGTCCATCAGCCCTCTCCCTGGCCCTCTCCCGCAAGCGGGAGAGGGGACAATAGCGTGCGCCCTGCTTCTTCGGGACAGCGACTACGGCGCCGGATAGGCGACCTCGGCCGAGACCAGCGGACCCTTGCAGGTGACGGCGCCCTCGCCGCTGCCGGCGACCGCGTTGACCTCGAACATTGAATCCGCGGTCTCGGCATAGCTTTCATCGACCGAGAACTGGTCGATCCGCGCATAATTGAGCAACGACGCATAGTCCGAGGCAGGATTATCCGGATAGCCCGTCTTGGGATCGATGCCGCCGGCCTTCTTCACGCGGTCGATCAGCTTCTTGCATTCGGCCTTCGTAGCCTTGCCGGCCGGTTCATAGACATAGAGGATGATCGTGTTGGCGTCGCTGCCGACGAAGCTGTTGATCCCCTCGCCGCCGACCCAGCTCGCCAGCGCCGATTCAACCCGCACCAGGGTCAGATCCCACAGCGTGGCCGGCGTGCCGCTCAACTTGTTCTTGATGGCCGCGCTGTCGGCATGTGCGCTCATCGGCATCAGAACTGCGACCGTCAGGGCCGCCGCAGCCGTCGATCGACGAAACATGAAGTCTTCCCCCATTAACGTGAGTGGTCAGGCCGACTGCAGGGTCTCGCCGCCGTCGACGAGAATGCAGCTGCCGGTCATGAAGCTCGAGGCGTCCGAGGCGAGCAGCAGCAGGAGCCCATCCAGCTCTTCGGCCTTTCCTACCCGGCGCATCGGGATCGCCTTGATCGCCGCCTGACCCTGCGGCGTCGCCAGATAGCTCTCAGTCATCTCCGTCTCGAAATAACCGGGACAGATCGCATTCACTCGGATGCGGTGCTTCGCCAGCTCCAGCGCCATCGTCTTGGTCAGCGAGATGACGCCGGCCTTGGAGGCGCTGTAGGCCGTGGAGCCCTTGGCGACGACAATCCCCAGCATGGAAGCGATATTCACGATGGAGCCGCCCTGCCCCTGCGCCGCCATTCGGCGCGCGACTTCCTGGGCCACCAGGAACGCGCCCTTGAGGTTGGTATCGATGGTGCGGTCCCAATCCTCCTCGCTATGCTCGAGGAACGGGCTTGCCGGCGCCACGCCGGAATTGTTCACCAGGATGCGCAAAGGCCCCAGCTCCGCCTCGGCCGAGGCGATCGCCGCCTTGATGCCGGGCGGGTGGGTGACGTCGAGCGCGATCGGCAGCACGGTGCCGCCGCGTGCGGAGATCGCCGCCGCCAGCGCCTCGAGCCGGTCGGTGCGCCGCGCCGCGATCGCGACCTTGGCGCCCGCCTCCGCCAGGACTTCGGCAAAGCGCCAGCCCAGCCCGGAGGAGGCCCCCGTCACCAAGGCGGCGCGGTCGGTCAGGTCGAAACGCGCGGCGATGCTGGAAGCCGATATCGCCATGATACCCTCAGCTTCCCAGCTCTTTGGCACGTTCGCGCAGCACGAACTTCTGGATCTTGCCGGTCGAGGTCTTGGGCAAGGGGCCAAATCGGACCGTGCGCGGGATCTTGAAGCTCGCCATGTGGGCCCGGCACCAGTTGATGATATCGCGCTCGTCCGATTCAGCGCCCTCGCGCAACGTGACGAAGGCGCAAGGCGTCTCGCCCCATTTCTGGTCAGGCCGCGCCACCACGGCCGCCTCCAGCACCTTGGGATGGCGGTAAAGAACCTCCTCGACCTCGAGGCTCGAGATATTCTCGCCGCCCGAGATGATGATGTCCTTGGCGCGATCCTTGATCTCGGCATAGCCGTCCGGATGCCAGACGGCGAGATCGCCGCTATGGAACCAACCGCCGCGGAAGGCCTCTCGGGTCGCCTTGGCGTTCTTGAGATAGCCCTTCATCACCGTGTTCCCGCGCAGCATCAGCTCGCCGATGGTCTGGCCGTCCTGCGGCACCGGGGCCATGGTTTCGCTGTCCGCGACGAGCGTTGCCTCGAAGGTTGCCACCGGCACGCCCTGGCGGGACATGGCCCGGGCCCGGCCCTCCAGGCCGAGTTCTTCCCAGTTC
>Ga0335084_10003381_pt1 | contig 15534 bp, 13 predicted proteins | sample Lox_Sample_44_FD_206721 | JGI IMG/M metagenome (GOLD analysis project Ga0335084, IMG submission 206721) | Soil microbial communities from Loxahatchee National Wildlife Refuge, Florida, United States - Lox_Sample_4.4 | ecosystem: Environmental > Terrestrial > Soil > Wetlands | place: USA...
TCACCCTGCCGAGCTTCAAGCGCCTGGGCAGCATCGCCGAGGGAACGCGCCGGCCATTCTCGGTCCCCCTGGCCGATGCCAGCTGGACGGCCGACGGATCGACGGTCGAGCTCTCGTTCACCCTGCCTGCAGGCTCCTACGCCACGGTGCTGCTCGACGAGGTGATGAAGGTGCAGCCGCCGGGCCTGGGCGAGGGTCACTCCTCGTAGGTCAAGGCCACCGGCTCTCCCCGGACGAGGGCCTCACCCCAGCGTGTCGAGGAACAGCGCGCCCTGGTGGGCGATGTACGAGAGCATTCCCACCTCGTACTCGCTGAACACCGGCGACTCGCGCCGGTTCACCAGCTCCATGCATCCGAACGTTCGGCCGTGGGCGATGATCGGCGAGCAGAGGATGCTCCGGGTCTCGTAGTGCACCCGGTCGGAGACGCCCCGGTAGAAGCGCGGGTCCTTCTGCACGTCGGACAGCGCCAGCGACACGCCCTCCACCGCGCAGAACCCCACGATGCCCGTGCCAGCGGGGATGACGATCTTCGCCTCGAGGATCTCCTGCGCCTTCGGGCCCCGGACCACCACGAAGCGCAGGTCGCCCGAGACCAGCTCGCTGGAGAACACGCTGCCGGCCTCGACGGGGATCTTCTCCATCGCCAGATCCAGCAGGTACCCCAGCCCGTCCGCCGCGTCGCGGCGCTGGTAGACGCCCTGCACCCGCTCGAAGACCTCGGCGAGCACGTCCTCCATCTGCGCCGCCGGCGAGCGCGCCGGCTTCCGGCGGCCGATGGGCCCCGTCGGCGGCTTGCTTGGCGTGAACAGCTCGTGGGTGGGCGGAAGGATGACCCGCGGCGTGCTCATCGGCGTCGGCCGCGAGGCCATCGGGGAAGTCGGCCGGTCCGGCGGCCGCATCACCGTCGGCTCGAAGCCCCCCGGCGGCACGTCCATCCCACTCGTCTGGTGTGGGTCCTTCACCTCGCGGGCGATGCCGACCAGCGGAAGGTCCGGCCGCTCCGTCGTGCTGACCACGTCCACCATCGCCGCCGTCGGCGGCGGCGCCACCGGCTCGACGGGGACCGTCCCCATGGGCGTCGGCCTGGGCTTCACCTTGGCCGCGGCGGTCTCGGCCTCGGTCATCTCGCGGATGCGGAACACCCGCGCGCTGCTCGCATCGGTGACGTGCACCGAGCCGTCGTCCTGCACGTCCACCAGCACGTTGTGCGGGACCAGCCCCTGCTCGCCGAGCCGGTGGAAGCCCGTCTTCAGGGCCTGCATCCAGTTCGCTGCATCCACGCGGAGCGTGACGTCGAAGCTGCCCGGCTCCGCGGCGGGAATGAAGACCTCGAAGCGCGCCATGGGTGCCCCGAGGGGCTAGCAGACGGCCCCGTCAGGCTGCAACGGCCGACGTTCGACCAGGCCCCGGCCTGGGGGGCCGAACCCTCACCCGCGGGGACCCGCCGGGCTCGGCCGGCGCGACGGCTCGGCCCGGGTCGCCGCCGCGATGTCCCGGACCGCCACCCGGGGGCGGCTGCGGAAGACCGCGAAGTCCTGCCCGGAGTCGGTCGTCACGTCCGTCACCTGGTCGATGAACGTCGTGCCGTCGCGCAGCTCGATGGCCACCGGCCGCTTCACCAGCACCGCCTCCTCGAGCACGTCCACGAAGCTGCAGCTGCCCACCTGGTCCTGTTCGAGCCGGTTCATGACCCTTCCGCCCCGCGAGGGAGGCAAGACATCGACCTCTCGGCGCCCCGCGGCAAGGTGTAGCGTGACCGGTGCGATGACACCCGACGAGTTCCGCGCACTTGGACACCAGCTCATCGAATGGGTGGCCGCTTACCGCGAGCGCCTCCCCGGCCTGCCGGTCATGAGCCCCGCCCAGCCGGGTGACGTGCGCCGCCACTTCGCCCCCGGGCCTCCCGAGCACGGCGTTCCGCTCGAGGGCCTCCTGCCGCAGCTCGACGCCGCCATCGTCCCCGGCATCACCCACTGGAACCATCCGCGGTTCTTCGCCTACTTCCCCTCGAACTCGGCTCTGCCCTCGGTGCTGGCCGACCTGGTCGCCGCCGGCCTCGGCGCCCAGGGGATGAGCTGGCAGACGAGCCCGGCGGCGACCGAGCTCGAGGAGGTGGCGATGGACTGGCTGCGCCAGCTCGTCGGCCTTCCGCCCACCTTCTCCGGCGTCATCCAGGACACCGCCAGCACCGCCACGCTGATCGCCCTGCTCTGCGCCCGCGAGCGCACCACCGGCCACGGAGGGGTCCATGGCGGGCTGCAGGCCGAGCCCGCCCCGCTCACCATCTACGCCTCCGAGATGGCGCACAGCTCCATCGAGAAGGCCGCGCTGCTCGCCGGCTTCGGGCGCGACAACCTCCAGCTGCTCCCCACCGACGAGTCCCACGCCCTTCGCCCCGAGGCGCTGGAGGAGGCACTCAGGGCCGATGTCGCGGCCGGCCGCCGGCCCTGCGCCGTCGTGGCCACCGTGGGCACCACCGGCACCACGGCGATCGACCCGGTCGCCCGGATCGGCGAGCTCGCCCGGGCGCACCGAGCCTGGCTCCACGTGGACGCCGCGTTCGCCGGCACCGCCATGGCCTGCCCCGAGCTCCGCTGGATGTGGGAGGGCGTCGAGCAGGCCGACTCCGTCGTCTGGAACCCGCACAAGTGGCTCGGCGTCGGCTTCGACTGCACCGCCTACCACGTGAGAGATCCCCAGCACCTGGTGCGGGTCATGGCCACCGACCCGAGCTACCTCCGCACCGCCCAGGACGGGGCGGTGAAGAACTACCGCGACTGGGGCATCGCGCTCGGCCGCCGCTTCCGGGCCCTCAAGGTCTGGTTCGTCCTCTCCGCCATCGGCGTCGAGGGGGTGCGCGCGCAGGTCCGCCACCACCTCGCGCTCGCCCGCGACTTCGCCGAGAAGGTCGACACCACAGCTGGCTGGGAGCGCCTGGCGCCCGTCCCGCTGCAGACCGTCGCCTTCCGCCATCGCCCGCCCGGGCTGGAAGGGGCCGCGCTCGACTCGCACAACCTCGCCCTCGCCCGGGCGATCAACGCCTCCGGACGCGCCTACCTCACTCCGGCCGTGGTGAAGGGGATGCAGCTGCTCCGGGTCTCGGTGGGCGCCACCGCCACCACCGCCGCGGATGTCGCCGCGCTGTGGACCCAGCTGCTGGAGAGCGCCGCCGCGCTGTCCTCCGGGCGCTGACCCGGGCGGGCCCCCATTGGACAGTGCCCGCCCACCCGGGGACGATGCGGGTGGTCCCCCCCCGCCCGCGTGCTCGCCGCCACTGTCCTCAGCCTGGTCCTCCTCGCCCCTCCGGCCCACCCTGGAGCGGACGACGCCCGGCTCGAGGCCCTGCTCGCCTCGGTGCGGGGCCGCTCGCTCGACGCCCGCCTGCTGGGCCTGAGCGAGCAGCTCCTCGGGACGCCGTACGCCCACTCGCCGCTGGGCGAGGGCGAGGGCCAGGACCCGGACCCGCGCCTGCGCCTCGATCGCGTGGATTGCCTCACCTTCGTCGAGACGGTGATGGCGCTCGCGCTGTCCAGCTCGGTGGAGGACGTGGTGCACGTCCTCGACTCCGTCCGCTACCGCACCCGCCCCGACTACGCCGGCCGCAACCACCTGATGGAGGCCGAATGGTTGCCGTCCAACGCCGCCAAGGGGATGACCCGCGACGTCACCGGGGAGCTCGGCGGTGAGGCGGCCGTCGCGGACTGGAAGGTCCTCGGTCCCGAGGCCTGGGGCTCCACCCCTGCGCGGGCCCTGGCGCTGCCGCCCGAGGTGCGCCCCACCGGCCGCTTCCCGCTCTCCATTCTTCCCGTCGCGGACGTGGCGGCCCGCGCGGCGAGCTGGCCGTCGGGCACCTTGCTGCTGGTGGTGCGCGAAGACGCCCCCTGGCGCCTGACCCGGGTGAGTCACCTCGGCTTCGTCGTCCAGCGCCAGGGAAAGACCTTCCTCCGCCATGCCACCCGGGGCTGGAAGGACGGGGTGGTGGACGAGGAGCTGTCCCACCTGCTGGCGCGGCACGCGCGCTACACCTGGAAGGTGCAGGGCGTCTCGCTGTGGGAGGTGCGTGACCCGCGCCCCGCGCCGGAGGCGGTGTCGAGCACGACCCGTTGAGCCCCCCCAGGCCTCAGGACGGCTTGGGCCCTTCCGTCTCGCGCTCCTCGTCCTCCGCGGCGCGCTCGGCCTCGGGCGCGGCCTCGGCCAGCCGCCGCCGCTCGGTGTCCACCAGCTCGCGGGCACGCGCCACGTGCTCCTCCAGCACGCTCAGCTCGAACCAGGGCAGCGCCCAGCCGGAGCCCAGCGCCTCCACCCCGGAGCCGCCCGGGTGGTCAGTGCGCAGCACCGCCATGCCCGCACCCCGGAGGGCAGCCTCCAGCGCATCGGCGGTGAACGGGTCCTCCGCCTGGGCCACCTGGACGAATCGCTCCGACTCGGGGTTGCCTTCCATGGCCCAGGCACCATAACAGGCAGAGCAGGCCCAAGGAGGGCTCCTCCCATGCAACTGCTGGTACGAGGTGTTCACATCCAGGTCACCGACGCGCTCCGCGAGTACTGCGAGGTTCACCTGGGCCGCGCTCTGGACCGGGTGCTGGGACGGGAGCCGGCGGTCCAGGTCGAGGTGCACCTGGTCGACACCACCGGGGAGAACAAGGGCGGCATGGACAAGGAGGCGCGGGTCACCGTCCACGTCCCCGGCCACCCGGCGCTGCACATCACCGAGACCTCGGACGAGATTCACCGCGCCATCGCCGCCGCCTGCGACCGCGTGGAGCGCGCGGCGAAGAAGTACGTCGACCGACGACACGACCACTCGGGTCCGTCGCTCGCAGATCTCCCCACCGAGGGAAGCTGAGGCAGGCCACCCGGGGGAGGCTTCGTTCCCTTGATGGGCCGCGGCCCCGCGGCCTATAAACGTTCGTCTCGACTGACCCCAAAGGAAGGGGATGTCCCGCATCAAGCTGCTTCTGTTCGCGCTGCCGGCGCTCGCGCTCTGGCTGGCGGACCTCTCCCTCACCGCGTCGTCCCTCAGCGAGAAGGCGGTGGACCAGGCCGCCGCCTACGCCCAGCGCGGGGTGGATGCGGTCTCCGTCCGCCTCGCCGGGCGACGCTCGGAGCTCCAGGGACTGGCGCTCCGGCTGGGGAGCGCGCCGGGAGCCTTCGTCACCGTCGAGGCGCTGCGGGCCGGGAAGTCCGAGCTCGCTGCCGAGCGGATGGTCAGCGTGCGACGGAACGCCGCCGACGCGGTCTCCAGCGGCCTGCGCCCGGGGCTGGTGCTCGGCGTCCGCACCGACAACGGCGCGGTCTTCGTCCGCGGGGCCGATGCGCCCGCCTCCGGGCTGAGCGGCCTCGAGGCCGACGCGGTCGCCGGCGCCGGGAGCGACGGGCAGACCCGCGAGGCGTTCGGCGTCTCGTACCTCTTCTTCTCCTTCCCCTTGCTCGGCTCGGACAAGGAAGCCCGGGCCCAGGGGATGCTCATCGTGGGGGGGCCGCTGCTCCCCGAGGGCACCGCGGACCAGGTGGCGCTCGAGACCGGGCTGTCCGCGCTCGGTCTGGTCCAGGCCGGCAAGCTCGTCTCCAGCGGAGGTCCGGAGAAGACCCGGCTCCAGGATGCGCTCCGCGAGACGCCGGTGGGGAAGAGCGCGGTGGTGGTGCGCGGCCCGGCCGGCTCGCTGGGGTTCCTCCGTCTGCCGCTGTTCACCAGCGGGCCTGATCCGGCGCTCCGGGTCGCGCTCCGCCGCGGGGTTCCCGGCCAGCCGCTGGAGGCGCTGTCGCTGGTCAGCACCGAGCCGGCGATGTCCGCCCTCGCCGACACCCAGCGCTTCAGCCTCGGCGCGATGGCCTTCCTGCTCGCCGGGCTGGCGGCGCTCTGGTTGTGGATGGGTCAGGACGCTCAGCCACGGACCCAGACCCAGGAGGACACCGAGCCCGGGCCTCGCCGCCGCCGCGGCCTGTTCGGCCTCTCCACCTCGCCGCCGCCCGTGTTCCGCGCGCCGGAACCCACGCGCCCGGCCGCCGAGCGTGCCGCCCGTTCGCGGACCGCCAGCGAGCTCGAGGAGACCCCGGCCCGTGCGGTGGAGCCGCCGCCTCCTCCCCCCGAGGCCGCCGAGCCCCCCGAGCAGCCCACCGGGGTCGAGCCGTTCGCCGCATCCGACGGGTTTCCAGGGCCCCGGACCCCGCGGGAGGGCCCGCGCGACGACCTCGCCGCGCTCCTCGACGCCATGCCGCCCCCGCCCGAGCCCACCCCGGCGCCGGTACGGCCCCCCTCGCAGCGGCTCTCTCCGTCACCTGCCACCCCGCCGCGCCCCCTGTCCCCGAAGCCCCCCCCGGCGCCCGCCCCCCTCGACTACGACCACCAGCCCACCACCGCCTACCCCATCCCCAACCTGCCGGACTTCAACCTCCCCCCGGCCGCTGCGCTCGGGCCCGCGGCCAACGCCATTCCCGAGGCCACCCGGGTCGCCGACGTGTCGCCGGAGCTGCTGGCCTCCAGCCGCGTCTCGGGCCCTCGCCCGCAGCCTCTGCCCAAGCCGGTGGCTCCGGACGAGGCCCACTTCCAGGACGTGTTCCACGAGTTCCTCGCGGTGCGGGAGCGGTGCGGGGAGAGCGGAGACGGGCTCACCTTCGAGAAGTTCGCCGGCAAGCTGCGGAAGAACCGCGATCAGCTGGTCCAGAAGTACGGCTGCCGCACCGTCCGCTTCCAGGTGTACGTGAAGGACGGGCGAGCGGCGCTCAAGGCCACGCCGGTCCGCGAGTGACGGCGGAGTCCGGTCCGGGCTCGCGGGGGATGCGCAGCCGGAGGAGGGCGCCGCCCGCCGCGCCGGTGTCCACCTCGAGCGTGCCCCCGTGCCCGTGGGCGATCCGTGCCCCGAGCGCCAGCCCGAGCCCGGTCCCGCTGGCCTTGGTGGTGACCCCCGGCTCGAGCACCCGGGCGCGGTCCTGGCCGGGGATGCCGGGGCCGGTGTCCTCGACCTCGAGCACCGCCCAGGCGCCGTCGGTGCGGGTCCGCACCGTCACCTGCCCTCCGGAGGGCATCGCCTCCTCGGCATTCCGGAGGAGGTTGTGGAGCAGCTGGGCCAGCTGATCTCGATCGGCGCTCACCGGGAGCGGCGGCCCCGGTTCCCAGCGGAGCGAGACGTTCGGTCTGGCTCCGGCGATGGCCAGGGCTTGCTCCGTCCAGGGGGTCAGATCGAGCGGCTCGAGCCGGGACGCCGGCAGCCGGGCGAAGCGGGCGAAGGCGTCGATGGTGCGCCGGAGCCGCTCCACCTCCTCGAGCATCGCCGGCGCGCTCTCCACGAACAGCGCCTCGAAGCGTGGGTCGCGCGCGGCGCGCGCCGCGAGGAGCGTCTCCAGCGACATCTGCAGCGGGGTGAGCGGGTTGCGCAGCTCGTGTGCCAGGCTGCGGGCCACGCCCTCCCAGGCCGCTGCCTGCTCCGCGGCTCGGAGCGCCCGGGTGGCGTGCCCGAGGTCCTCGGTCATCCGGTTGAACGCATCCACCAGGACCCGGACCTCGCCCCTGCCCGCCGAGGGGACCCGGGTGTCGAGCGCACCTGCGGCCACGGAGCGCAGGCCCGCGGTGAGTGCCTCCACGGGCCGGGTGATGGTGCGGGCGAAGAGGAACCCCGCCACCAGGGCCAGCCCGAGCCCCAGTCCTCCGGTGGCCAGGAGCGCTCGCAGGAGCGCCGCACGGGTCTCGTCCACCGCCGCGCTCCCCACCGCGAGGGTGAGCACCACCGGCCCCAGCGACATCTCCCGGCGCACCGTCCGGCCCTCGGCGGCCCCGGCCGCGGCCGGGGCGAGTCCTGCGCCCTGGAGCTCGACCCGGGCGCCGCTGAGCCTCGCCAGCCGGCCCACCCAGGCATCGTCGAGCACCCGGCCTCCGACGAGTGTCGCGTTCCCGTGCGCCGCCTCCACCGGCCGTGCGGCCACCAGCGCCGGCCGGAGCTGGACCCCATCCGCGGCCTGCACCTCCACCGGGACCACCACCGGTGGCTCGCCGGGCCGGACCGCGGCGAGCCCCGGCTCGACGTCGCCCACCCGCGCCGGAAGAAAGGCGCTCGAGCGGCTCACCCCGGCCGCGTCGCGGAGGGTGAGCACCGTCACCCCCCGTCCCTCCGCCACTCCCAGCATCGCGTCCGCCACGGGCGGCACGCCGGACTCGAGCTGGAGGGCCACCGATTCGGTCGCCGGGTCGGCGGCGCAGGCCGCGACCGACTGCTCGACCTCCGTGCGGAGGCGGTCCAGCTCGGAGGCGGCGAGACTCGCCGCGGCGTCGGCGCGCGTGGCCAGCTCCCGGGCGAACGTCTCCTCGATGCGTCGCGAGGCCAGCGGCACCGTCACCGCCAGCGGGAGCAGCGCCAGCACCGCGAACGCCAGGAGGAGGAGGGTACGCAGGCGCATGGCGTCACGCGGTCAAGGCCACCACGCGTCGTCGAGGACCAGCAGCCCGAAGCCATCCCGCCGGAAGTCCACCCCGGCCGGGTCGAGCCGGGCCCGCAGACCCTCGACGTACAGCGGAACGACGGGAACCACCCCGGCGAGCTGCAGGGCCCGCTCCCGGGCGCGGGCGCCCCGGGTCTCGCCGTCGGAGAGCGCCCCCAGCGCGGCGAGCTCCCGCCGGGCCAGCTCCGGATCCCCGGCGAGCTCCAGCACCACCGCGAGCGCCGGAGCCGGCAGCGGGGGGAGGAGCACCGAGCGCAGCGCGAGGTCGCCCTGGCCGGCCCGCCAGTCCCGGTCGAGCGCCTCGGCGGTGCGCGCCGACACGGTGAGCTGCACCCCCGCGTCCCGGAGGAGAATCTGCAGGCGCTGGGCGACGGCGCGCTGGCCCGGGCGGTCCTGGGCGTAGAGGAGCTGCGCGGCGCCGCCCCCGCGCGAGGACGAGGTGACGCCACCCGGGACCTCGGGTCCGCCGAGCGCGGGAGGAAGCAGCCCGGGCATCCCGGCTGCCGGCCCCCCGACGAAGCTCCGGACCAGCGCGGTGCGGTCGAGCCGTCCGTCGAGGAGCGCGACCACCGGGCGTGTGGCGGGCCGGTGGACGAGGTAGGTGGCGAACAGCTCGGGCGCTGCCCCGTCGCCTCCGTCCCCGAGCAGCACCTGCGCGGCCCGCGACTCGAGCGCCCGCTGCGCCGCGCGCCGGGAGAGGGTGGCGAGGGCGAGCGTGTCCGGGTACGGACGCCCCTCCGGGAAGGTCGTCGAGGCGCGTCCGCGCTCCGGGCCGTCCGGAACGTAGGGGCCGATGCCGTCCCCCGGCCCCGTGCCGAGCACCGGGGTGAGCGCGGGATGGCAGAGGCTCGCCTCGAGGTCGGGCCAGGGGTGGAGGAGGGGAAGGGACAGCGCCGTCGCGCCTGCGTGCGTGGCGCGCTCCAGCACCCCGGCCGCATCGCGTACCGGGCCGAGGAGCGCGCGCGCCACCGGGCTCCGCTCCAGGGCGCGGAGCCAGCCCTGGGCGAGCTCGACGGACCCGAGCGTGGCGCCCGCCGTGAGCCGGGCTCCCGGGCGGGGGAGGACGTTGACGCCCTCCGGCCCACGCCGGACGTCGGCGAGCAGCGGCTGAGGGCGCCCGGCGGCATCCAGGCGGCAGAGCGGCGCGGCGAGCAGTCCTCGGACCACCGCGCCCTCCGGCGTCTCGCCGGCCCGGTCCGCGCGCACCTCGGGGAGGAGGGCCAGCCGGAGCGTCCCGCCGACGCGTGCCCGGGCGGCCGCCGCAGTGTCGGCGGGGGCGACGGCCACCAGCAGCAGGATGGACGCCGCGAGCGCGGACCGGACCCTCACCGGGCCCCCCGCACCACGCGCAGCTCGGAGCCGCCCTCCGCCGTCCACACCCCCAGCACCAGCGCGGGGGCCCCGCGGAGATCCGCGGTGGCCTGGACCTGCAGGATGCGGCCCGGCACGGCGACCGAAGGCTCCTGCGTGCCCGGCCCGAGCAGCCGCAACCGGTCCTCGGCGGGGGCCGCCGCCGCGCTGCTCGCCGCCAGGCGCATCTCCCCGCCCCAGGGGACGAGCGCGGCGCCCGCGCCGACCTGCCCCAGCACCCGCGGGCTGCCACCCGGCGCGGTCCAGCGCGCGGTCCCGTCGGGGAACAGGAGCAGCCGATGTCCGCTGCGCGCATCTCCGCCCCAGACCACCTCCCGGTCCGGCCCGCGACCGAGCGCCAGCCGGGCCACGCCTGGCACGAAGGTGGCCGGCTCGGCGGACTCGCCGCAGCCGAGCGTGGGCCCGGCCCCGGCCCCGACGCGCACCAGCTGACCTCCTCGCAGCTGCAACGTCACCGTTGCCTCCGCCCTCGCCGCGGCCACCGCCAGCAGCCCGCCCGCGATGCACAGCGTGCCGAAGGGCTCGCGCACCGGGACCGCGGCCGGGGGGAGATCGCCGAGCCCGTGCCGGGCCAGGGGCTGTCCCCCGGCGTCGAGCACCACCACCTCCTCGCCCACCAGCACCGCGAGCTCCGGCCGGCCGTCCCCGTCCAGGTCGCCACTGGCCAGGGCGGCGGTACGGACCGGGAAGCGGGCGAGCGGTGCCGGATCGAGGACCAGGGCAGTCCCCGAGGTGCCTGCCGCGGCGAGCAGCACCGTCGCGGGGTCTGCCGGGACGGCCCCCGAGACGAGGCGTGCCGGCCCGGTCTCCACCGGCGTCCGGCCGGCCCAGAAGTTTTGCCACACGCTCCGCAGCTCACCCGCGGCGGCGAGCTGGCCATCCACGCGGAGCTGGAGGGTCAAGAGACTTCTGCCGCCCTGACCGCGGGCCCGGGCCGGCGCCTCGGGGCCGCCGGCGACGAGGAGGGCAGGGAGACCGGCCTCGGTGAGCCGGGCCGCGAGCACCGCTCCCACGGACTCGGAGAGCGCTGCCGAGGGTCCCTGGACTGCGACCGCGACCGGCGCCTCGGGGCGAGCAGCGAGGACCGCATCCCGGAGCTGGTCGGCGAGCGCCTCCACCGCCGGGGCGGGCACTGCGCTGAGCAGCACCAGCGCGAGCGCGGCCGCCGCGCTCACAGCCGACCCCGGCCGGGCTCCTCCATCAGGAAGCGGTCCGGGCTGGCCTCGCCAGGGGGCGGCGCCTCGGCCGTGGGCGCGGTGCCCTCGAGGAAGTTCTCGGCGCGGCCCGGCACGTGCGCCCCGGCGAGGAGCCCGGAGCTCGGGTCCACCCGGACGCTCTGCACGCCCGGCGGCATGTCGAAGTCGCGCGCCGGCTTCCCGTCGAGCGCCGCGCGCATGAAGCCGAGCCAGATGGGCAGCGCCGCCCGGCCGCCAGTCTCACCGCTGCCGAGGCTGGAGTGGTCGTCGAAGCCCACCCAGGCGGTGGCTATCAGGTCTGGCGTGTAGCCGCTGAACCAGGCATCCCGGTACTCGTTGGCGGTGCCGGTCTTCCCGGCGGCGGGCCGGCCCAGCTCGCGCACGGCGGTCGCGGTGCCTTCCTCCACCACGCTCCGCATCAGCGAGGTGGCGAGGTAGGCGACGGCCGGGGGAATCGTCTCCTCCGGGGCGGCCTGGTGCTCCTCGAGCACCGTGCCCTGCACGTCGGTGACGCGGACCAGGAGGATGGGGTCGGCGTATTTCCCCAGTGCGGCGAAGGTGGTGAAGGCGTTCGCCAGCTCCAGCTCGGTCACCTCGCCGGTGCCCAGCGCGAGCGTGAGGTTGTCCGGCATCTCCGAGCGGATGCCCGCCCGGCGCGCGAAGTCGATGGCAACTTGAGGAGTGATCGCCTCGATGAGCCGGATGGAGACGGTGTTCTTCGACTTGGTCAACGCCTGCCGGAGGGTGATCGGCCCCTCGAAGCCGCTCTTCTCGTAGTTGTGCGGCTTCCACACCTTGCCGGTCCACGGATCGCGCACCGCCTCGGGGGCGTCGTTGAGCACCGACACCGCGGTGAACTTCTGGCTCTGCAGCGCCGCGGCATAGATGAAGGGCTTGAAGGCCGAGCCGGGCTGGCGGTGGGCCTGGGTGGCACGGTTGAACGAGGAGCGGGCGAAGTCGTAGCCACCGCTCAGCGCCAGCACCCGCCGGGTCGCCGGGTCGACGACGGTGAGCGCGCCCTGCACCTCCGGCACCTGGTCCAGCGTGGCCTCCACCGGCTTGCCGCCCGCCGGCACCGAGAGGATGCGGGTCCGGACCACCTGCCCCACCTTCAGGACGTCCGAGAGCCTGGCCGGTGCGGGCGTCCACTTGCCCACCCCGCGGGGGCGCGCCCAGGCCACGCTGGGGAAGGCGAGGGTGCCCGTCCTCCCCACGAAGTCGAGCGTGGCCACCTTCCGGGTGTCGTCCACCTGGGTGACGTAGCCGCCGAGCCGCAGGCCCTCCTTGAGGGGCACCAGCGGCACCGCCCGGACCATCACCTCGTCCGAGGAGGGCGCAGCCTCCCCCTCGGCGCTGGTCTCCGGGCGCTCCTCGGCGCCTTCCTCCTCCTCGCCTGGCTTCTCTCGTGGCAGCGCGAGGCGGGAGAGGTCGGCGACCAGCGTCCCCTCCTGGCTGCGCCGGCCGGTGTCCGCCAGCCGCTTCTCGAGCAGGGTGCGGAGCTGGCCGAAGCGCTTCCCGTCGAGCTCGCCCAGCGGTCCCTGGTACCCCATCCGCCGGTCCAGCGTCTCCAGCCCCTCGCGGAGCGCTCGGTCGGCGAGCGCCTGGAGCCTCGGGTCCATGGCGATGTCCACCCGAAGCCCGCCGGTGAGCACCACCGCGTCCCCGTAGCGGGCCACCAGCATCCGGCGAATCTCCTCGACGTAGTATGGACCGACGGGAGGGAGAGGTCGGGGGCCGAGCACCACCGGGGCCTTCAGCGCCGCCTCGTGCTCCCGCGCCGGGAGCAGGCCGTGCTTCACCATCTGCCCGAGCACGTAGGTCTGGCGCCCCTTCGCCCGGGTCATGCTGGTGACCGGATTGATGCGCTCGGGCTGCTGGACGACGCCGGCGAGCATCGCCGCCTCGGCGACGCTCAGCGCAGCGGCGTGCTTGCCAAAGTAGTAGAGCGCCGCCTCCTCGATGCCGTAGCGGTTGTGCCCGAAGTAGATCTGGTTCAGGTAGAGGTTGAGGATCTGATCCTTGCTGAGCGCCCGCTCCATGCGCGGGGTGAGGATCCACTCGCGGATCTTCCGGCTCAGCTTCCGCTCCTGCGAGAGCAGCAGATTCCGGCACGCCTGCTGGGTGATGGTGGAGGCGCCGGTCAGATGGCCGCCCGGGAGCAGCGCCTTGATGCCCGCGCGCAGCATCCCCAGGTAGTCCAGGCCCTCGTGCCGGTAGAAGTCGGCGTCCTCGGCGGCGAGGAAGGCGCTGCGCACGTGCGCCGGCAGCGCGGCCGTGTCCACCAGGGTCCGCCGCTCGAGGAAGTACTCGGCGCACACGCTGCCGTCGGCGCAGGTCACCTTGGTGACCTGGGGCGGGCGGTAATCGCGGAGCGCCTCCACCGAGGGCAGGCCGCGGCTGAACCAGAGGAAGACACCGACCACCACCCCCACCAGGACGAGCACCAGCACGCCGAGGGCGAGGAGCAGCCGGCGGAGCAACGACGGTCGAGGAGCGCGGCGGGGCATCAGGACGTGGGAGAGGGGAAGGGAGCGTAACACCGGAACGGCCGAGGCCCGCGCTCCCTGCAACCGGTGGAGCGACGGGCCCCGCGCCGCCTCCGGTGGGGACGGGCTCACTCCTCGCCGTCGTCCGCCTCCGGGGTGTGCGCGCCGTCCACCCCGGCGTCGGGCGGGGAGCGGAGCATCGCCGTGCGCTCGCCGTTCACCCGGGCCTTGACGTACTTCGGGGCGAGCAGCGCCGAGCGGGCGTACGCCTGCTGCGCGCCGTCCAGGTCACCGGTGCGCTCCCGGGCGACGCCGAGGTTGTTCTGCACCACCGCCGCCTCGGGGAGCAGCTCGGCGGCGCGCTCCAGGACTTCCAGCGCCTCGGGGTTGCGGCTGGCCCGCAGGTAGGCGAACCCCAGATTGTTCAGCACCCAGCCGTGCGAGGGCTCGAGGGTGCGCGCCTGCTCGAGGCTCCGGAGGGCGCCGGCCAGGTTGCCCGAGCTCAGCTGCGCGCGGCCGAGCGCCTGCCACGCCTCGACGTTGCCCTCGTCGCGGCCCACCGCCGAACGGGCCAGCGCCTCGGCGGCCTCGGCGTTCCCGGCGGCGAGACGCATCCGGGCGGCCTGGACCAGGGGAACGGCGTCCTCGGGGTCGATGCGCCCCAGCCGCTCGTACGCCTCGGCGGCGAGCGTCACCTGCCGGGAGGCGCGGGCCAGCCGGGCGATGAGCGAGAGGGCGCCCTCGTCCTCCGCGTCGTCGGCGAGCGCCCGGCGGGCCTCGACCAGCGCTCCGGCGGTGTCACCTTCCTCGCGCAGCGTCTCGGCGCGGGCCAGGTGGTCCACCCCGGGCGGCCCCGAGCGCGGCAGCGCCAGCGTGTCCACCGGGGCGCCGGTGGGCTCCGGAGCGGCGACCGGGGCCGGGGCGGGCGTGGCGGCCGGAACGCTCTGGCGCACCTCCGCGACGGGCGGCGACGGAGCAGGGGACTTCTGACAGCCCGCCACCAGGGCGGCGGCGAGCGGGAGGGCGAGCAGACGGTTCGACATCGACGGACTCCTCATCGGGACCAGGGCGGTCCCTCGGGAAGGGCCCCACTGCGCCCGGCGTGCCACCGCACGGTCCCCCGGAGAAGGGCGGCCCGGGCGCGGTCAGCCGGCCGCGCCACGTGTCCGCTTGCCCTGGCGCGGGGGCTGAGCGAGGGTGCGCGCGCTCCCGTGCTCGTCGCCAGCTGGAACATCAACTCGGTGCGCGCCCGGGCCGAGCGGCTCCTCGGCTGGCTCGACGCCCGGCGCCCGGACGTGGTCTGTCTCCAGGAGCTGAAGTGCACCGACGAGCAGTTCCCCTCCGACGGGGTGCGTGCGCTCGGGTACCACCCCGTGCTCTTCGGGCAGAAGAGCTACAACGGGGTGGGCATCCTCGCCCGCGGCGAGCCCGAGCGCGTCGAGCGTGGCTTCCTCGACGGCGAGGACGACGCCTCGGCCCGGGTGGTGAGCGCGACCGTGGCCGGGATCCGGGTCGCCTCGCTCTACGCGCCCAACGGGCAGGCGGTGGACTCGCCCGCGTACCATCAGAAGCTCGAGTGGTACGGGCGCTTCCGCCGCTGGCTCGAGGTGCGGCACCGGAAGGACCAGCCTCTGCTGGTCTGTGGCGACTTCAACGTCGCCCCCGAGGAGCGGGACGTCTGGGACCCCAAGCTCTGGGAGGGGCAGACGCTCTTCTCGCTTCCCGAACGGGCGGCGCTGAGGCGAGCGGTGGAGTTCGGGCTCGAGGACACCTTCCGGCGGCTCCACCCCGAGCCAGGCCGGTACAGCTGGTGGGACTACCGGATGCTCGGCTTCCAGAAGAACCGGGGCCTGCGGCTGGACCACATCTACGCCACGGCCGCCCTCATGGCGCAGCTGCAGGAAGCGGGCATCGATCGGGAGGCCCGCAAGGGTCCGCAGCCCTCGGACCATGCCCCGGTCTGGGCCCGTTTCCGCCTGCCCGGCGAGCCCGAGGCCCCGACCGACCACTTCCAGTGAATAGGGGGAGCGTGGGCTCCGTCGAAC
>Ga0335084_10003382_pt1 | contig 15533 bp, 15 predicted proteins | sample Lox_Sample_44_FD_206721 | JGI IMG/M metagenome (GOLD analysis project Ga0335084, IMG submission 206721) | Soil microbial communities from Loxahatchee National Wildlife Refuge, Florida, United States - Lox_Sample_4.4 | ecosystem: Environmental > Terrestrial > Soil > Wetlands | place: USA...
CTCCCGCTCCCGCAGAGCCCGTGATCGAGGTTGCAGTGGCCGCTCCAGTTCCCGCAGAGTCTGCGATCGAAGTGGCCGCTCCCGTTCCCTCAGACGCCGAAATCGAGGTCGCGGTGCCCGAGGCGCGTGGGCCACTGCCGGTTCCGGTCGCGCCGCTCTACGAAGCGCAGGCATTCGAGCGGCCGGCTCCATTCGAGCCGCCGGTTGCCACCGGGCCTCCGGTACCGCAGGAAAGGCCCGATCACGCGGAGAGAATCGCGGCCCTCGTGGCGCCGCTGGAGGCCGCCACCCTCGACGAAGCCCGGGTCGGAGACTTCACGATCATCGGCGTGTCGACGGCCGGTATGGCCGGAGGCGCGGTGACGGCGCCCGCAGGGCGTCTGAGCCCCGTCATCGCCCGCGCCACCTCACCGCCCATCGGGCAGGTGACCCTGCGGGGCGTCGGCGGCATGCTCGTGCTCACGCCCGTCGGATCCGGATGGAGCGGCGGAACCGTGCTCGCCGTCGGCATGCGATCCGGAGGGGCGCTGGCGCGGCTCGAGATGCTGACCAGTCGCGCCGCCGCCGGTGAGGCGCTCGGGCCGCTGCGCGCGCCGGCCCGTGGCGGAGCGCCTTTTGCCAGGCTCGTCGAGACAGAAACGCCTCCGGCTCTCGCCGCGTCCGCCGAGGATCTTACGGCGCTCGGCCCGCTGGCGGCCCAGTCCTACTGCGAGCCCGCAAGCGGCGCTGTCGTTCACTGTCTTGTCTCCCCGGGCATCGCCTCCGCCGATCTGGCGCCGTTGGCATGGGAGCTGGCTCAGGTCATGGCGCAGAGCGCGCCTGGCGAAGCGCTCGGGGCTTTCCATTCTGCCGCTCTCCGGTCGGGGAGCATGCGCGTCGAGATCCGCAGGCTGCCGTCGGCCGTCGGTCCCGCACCCGTCCTGGTCGTGGGAGGGCCCGATCGGGGCCGGCCGGGACTCGCGCACCTTCAGGTACAACGGACGGCGGCACGGCTCAGCCGGGCCTAGGGATACCATGGCGATCATCAACTACGCGCAGAAGGTCATCAACTTCAAGGTGGTCTACTATGGCCCGGGGGTGGCCGGGAAGACCGCCAATCTCCAGCACATCCACAAGAGCCTCCCGGACCCGAGCAAGGGGAACATGATCTCGCTGGCCGCCGGCGACGATCGCACGCTCTTCTTCGACTTCCTCCCGGTCTCGGCAACGACGGTGCGCGGCTTCACCGCGAAGTTCCAGCTCTACACGGTGCCGGGGCAGGTGTACTACAACATGACGCGCAAGCTCGTGCTGCGCGGCGTGGACGGGCTGGTGTTCGTCGCCGACTCGCAATGGGACCGTCTGCGCGACAACGTCGAGAGCTTTCGCAACCTGGAGGAGAACCTGCGCGAGTACAACTACAACCTCGACGAGATGCCGTATGTGATCCAGTACAATAAGCGCGATCTCGCCAACATCGCGCCGCTCGAGTACATGGAGTTCATGCTCAACCGGCGGGCGCGCCAGGTCCCGTACTTCGAGGCCGTGGCCGTGAATGGCGATGGAGTGTTCGACACCCTCAACACCGTCTCCCGCATGGTCCTGGTGGGCGAATTCGGTCAAGAAAAGGGGGAGCAACGTGAGACTGCATGACACGGTCATCCACGAAGGCGACGCGGAGAAGATCAACGCCGTCCTGACGACCTTCCTCGGTGAGTCCGGGGCCACCGAGGCCCTGCTCATCGACCGGAGCGGTCAGCTCCTGGCGATGACGGGGGCCAACCGGGCGCTCGATACGGCGTCCATATCGGCGCTAGCCGCCGGCGCGTTCAGCTCCACGGGAGCGCTGGCTCAGCTCCTGGGCGAGACCGAGTTCACCGTGCTCTTCCACCAGGGCAACAAGGAGAGCATTCACGTCTCCACGGTGGACGACCAGGCCATCCTGCTGGCGATATTCGGCGAGCGGACGACGGTGGGGATGGTCCGGCTCTTCGCCAAGGAAGCGGCGACCGCCGTCGGCCAGCTCTTGGCCGAGGCGCGCTCCAAGCCCAGGAACAAGGGAGCGCTCTCGACGCCGCTGACTGCGGACGAGTCGCGGACGAGCTTCGGCGAGCCGACGAAGAGCTAGCAGACGGAAGGCGCCCAGCTGGGCTCAGGACCCGCGGCAGAATTGCCACGGGAGAAGCGGAGAGCGGCGCTACATGTCCTCGGGGGTGGCCGGCACGTGGGCGGCCGTGCCCCAGGCGCCTTCGAGCGTGGCGAGCGCTTTGCGCAGCGCCCACTGCACCAGGCCCACGTTTACCTCTCGATCCCCCAGCACGACCACGAAGCCGACCGGGCTCGAGCCAAGGAAGACCGTGCCATTGTCCGCCGAGAAGAGGGCTGCCTGGAACGGGGTCCGCTTCAAGCGATCGGCGCCGACTTCGAGCTCGCGCCCGAGGGTGGCGGCCAATGCCGCCAGCGGCTCGACAGCGACGCCGCGCGGCAGGCTCGAGGCGATCACCAGACCGTCTGCGGCGACCACGAGGCCGCCCCGCACGCGATCGATCTTCAGCATCTCGGCGAGGATGCGTCGGAACTCTCGCGCGCGCGCCGCTCGGCCGGGAACGATGGACTCGGCGCTCACGGGCGCACTCCCAGCTCGCGCAGCGAATTGTTCCAGAGCTTGTCGGTCTCGAGCAGCCCGAAGCCGATCTTGACGTCCTGCGGGAAGCTGAGCGCCAGGATCAGCCGGTCATTGCTCCTGAAGAACGAAGTCTCCGTGGCCGCCTGCACGATGCCGCGCCTCAACGCTCCCAATCCGGCCCGCTGAAGAGTCGCGGAGGCGATGCGGTAGACCTGTGTCACGTGCGCGGCCAGGTCCTCGGCGTCCTTGTCTCCCTGCTGCGAGAAGACGAGCGTGCCGTCGGTCTGTGCCAGCACGAACTCGCGCCCACCCGCCGGCGGCCTGAGCTTCTCCACCTGCAGCGGCGGGCCGGTATAGGCCGGCGACTGACCGGAGGCGGCCACGGCGGTCGCCCACCCTGCGACCATCTCCTGCAGCGCCCGGGCTTCCGGAAAGTCGGGGTAGTACTGAAGCGCCTTGTCGAGGAAGGGGCGGCACGCGGCGAGGTCACGCTCCTCGAGCGCGATTTTCGCGAGTCCGAGGAGCGCCCGGGGATGGTACGGGTCGGCCTGCAGAACGAATTGAAGCTCGCTCTTTGCGGGACCTATCTGACGAAAGGCCAAGTGGAGATAGGCCGAGAGGAGATGCCCAACACCGTTATTGGGGGCGAGGCGCAAACCTTGCGCTACCAGCTCCGCAGCTTCCTCGAAACGGCCCTCCTGGCGGTAGAGATCGGCGCGGCGGAAGAGCGTGGCTGGATTGGGAGGGCGGGTCAGGCTGGTGATGGCGTCCCAGATGCGAGACAGGAGCCTCAGAAAGCCCACGTCGTTTGACTCCCTCCCGGCTCGTGACGCCGCCGCCGACGGCTGCGACCGCACACCTTCCACACGCTTCTCGGCCAGCATAGCACAAGGGGCCCGGAGGCCCTGCACGCCTCGGAGGCCCGTTTTTCGAGGGGTGAGGCGGCGGTAGAGCGGGGCCCGCTACCTGGTCACGAGCACCCGGCAGGCCGATCTGGTCGCCCGGTCGATGGCCTCGCTCCGGCTCTTGGCGGCCGGGAGGGCCGGCGGCTGCTCGAAAAGAGGCCTGCCGAAATCCGCCTTGATCGCCCAGGAGACGTTCTGGGGGAAAATCCCCGGCTCCCTCAGCAGAAGAATGATGGCGGCGCCCGAGCTGACCACTCCCACGGCGGATCCGTCGGACGCAACCACAGGGCCACCCGAATTGCCGGGCTGGACGGGGATGGTCATCTGAAGAAACGCGGTCTCCGCATCGGGCCCGGTCACGGCGCTCACCGAGCCGTCGGAGAATTTCGGCACCGCGTCGGCTGCGCTCGTGCCCGGGAATCCGACGGTGAAGATCGAGTCGCCGGGCAGGAGCGCTCGCGTGTCGCGGAGAGTGAGATAGGCGGGAGCGACGAGTGATGTCTTGAGCGCGACCAGATCCTGTCCGCGGACGCCGTTGCCGAGCGTCGCAGCCGCGGGCTCGCGACCGGGGCAGGCCACGGCGACCGAGCGCGCACCGTCCACGACGTGAAGGGCGGTGAGGAGGAGCCCGTCGGGACGCACGAAGAACGCGGTGCCCTGACTCATCCGCGGAGGCGAGGCCGGTTGAGCCGTGGGCGCGGGTGGTGGCCGCTGCGCCTCGGGCAGAGGTGGTGGAGCGGGCGGAGGCTGGGGCTGTGTGACGGGCTGGGGCGGGGTAACCGGCTGAGGCGGCGTGACTGGTGGCGGCGCAACCGGTTGGGGCGGTGCGGCCGGCGGGGGCGGGGGCGCCGAGGGACGTTGAGCCTGAGCTACGGGCGCCGGCTGAGCCTGCGGAGCCTGCTGCGCCTGCGGCGGAAGCGAGCCGCCCAGCTCCGCCGCGACTCGCGCGGGCGCGTGCCGGAACTGCTCTTCGAGATTGTCGGCATGCTCTCGAAAGCCCTCTCGCCGCAGGATTGCGACGCCGCCGAGCACCGAGTCGCGGATCTCGTCGAGTCCACCCGGCTCATAGCTCTTTTCACGAATTCGAAACGCCTGCCAGTCGTAGAGATCTCGCGCCAGGTCGAGGTTGAAGCGCTCGCCTCGCGTCATGGCGCGGTGAAATCCGCACCGGCCGTGAAACTCCAGCGCGAGGGATTCCATGAAGCCGACGGCGAAGATGTAGTCGACGGCCGCGGCCTGACAGGCCTCCCAGTCGCCTTGGGCTGCGGCTTCCTGAGTCCGCCGCGCGGCGATCCAGACCTCGGGCCTGACGGCGCAGACGAGCGTGAGGTTGAGCTCTCGCCCGCCGCGCGAGACTCCCACGCTGAAAGGAGCCCCGGGCGCTACCCGGGCCGGAGGACGAGCCTGGTTCTGGAGCTGGGAGGCCGGGACCCCGTCGATGCTCGTGATGCGGTCGCCCCGCCGAAGCCCTGCGCGCTCGATCCAATCCGATGTGGCGAGCACTGTGAGCTGCCGTCCGGTGATGTAGCCGATCTCACACGCGGGAGGTCTCGGTTTCTCGCGGAGAAAGTCGATGAGACCCTGGCGCGCTTGAGCCTTGAACTCATCCGCCTCGCGCTTTGCGGCCGCCGGGGCCTGGCCGCCGCCCGTTGATCCATTGCGGGAGGCGCACCCCATCGCTATCGCGGCAATGACCGCGAGCGTGCAGCCCCAGTGCAGCCAGCGAATGCGCATCAATGGCCCTCACGCGCGGAAGCTCATGGACTCGGGTCGACGCGTCATATCCGTGAGCGGGGCTGCCATATTAGCAGACGGGTGAGGATTTCCGGGGATGTCCGCGCCTTCCTACTTCACGGCGGCCGCCCCCGCGTCGGAGCACTCCTGGTCCTGCTCGCCTGTTCCTCCCCCGCAGCCGATCCCGCCGATGACCTGGCCGCCGAGGGTGATCGGCGTGGCGCCGAGGGTGGGAAGCGCCTGGCCCTGGAGCACGGTCGGCACGAAGGCCCAGAACCCTCCCTTCGCCGACATCTCCGACAGCTCCCTGTTCGATCGCTTGAACGCCGTGGCGGCCATGGCCTTGGCGCGCGAGGTCTCCGGCGTGAAGAAGCCGGTGCCGTCGCCGCGGGCGCACAGGACCAACCGCCCGGCCTCGTCGACGACCGTCACCGTCATGGGCGTGCCCAGCGCCTTCGCCTTCTGCTGCGCCGCGCGCACCGCGGTTTCCGCGATCTGGAGCGTCATCTGTATCATTCCGGTTCTCTCCTGTGAGAAGCGTTTAGTGGCCGAGGAAGATGCGCTTCACCTCGGACGAGGCCAGCAGGTCGCCCGAGGGCCCGGCGAGAATGGTTCGGCCCGACTCGAGAATACACGCGCGGTGGGCCATGCGGAGCGCCAGCTCCACGTTCTGCTCGATGAACACGACGGTGATGCCGCGCTCCCGGTTGATCGCGGTGAGCACGTCGGCGATCTGCTCGATCACGCGCGGGGCCAGTCCGAGGAAAGGCTCGTCCACCATGAGGATGGACGGACGGGCCATGAGGCCGCGGCCGATGGCGACCATTTGCTGCTCGCCGCCGGAGAGCGTGCCGGCCGCCTGCCTTTCGCGCTCTTTCAGGCGCGGGAACAGCGCTTCGACCTCGGCCAGTGTCTCGTCGCGGCGTGCCTTCGCTCCAGGATGGTACGCGCCCAGGAGAAGGTTCTGGCGCACGCTCAGGTAGGGGAAAAGCCGGCGACGCTCGAGCACGTGCGCCAGGCCGAGCCCGACGATCTTGTGGGGCGGCAGGCCGTCGATGCGCCGGTCGCCGAGGCTGATCTCGCCCGAGCGGGCCCGCACCAGACCCGACAGCGTATTCATGAGCGTGGACTTGCCGGAGCCATTGGGCCCGAGGATGGCGACGACCTCGCCGCGCGGGGCGACGAAGGACACGTCCCAGAGGATCTGGTAGTCGGCGTAGAGGACGTCGAGGCCGCGGGCCTCGAGGGCGGCCTCAGCCGACATAGGCCTGGCCCAGATAGGCTTCGACCACGCGCGCGTCCCGACCGACGGTGGCTGGGGGCCCGTCGGCGATGACCTCGCCGAGGTGCAGCGCGACGATGCGGCGCGAGATGTCCATGATCACACCCATGTTGTGCTCGATGACCACGAGAGCCATGCCCCCGGCATTGAGCTCGCGAACGAGGGCGACGAGGCCGGGGATGCTGCGGAGATCGACGCCACCCGTCACCTCGTCCATGAGCAGGAGACGAGGCTGGGTCGCGAGCGCGCGCGCCATCTCGAGCCGCTTGCGCTGGCCGGTGGAGAGCACGCGGGCGTGCGCCTGCGCCTTGTCGGCAAGCCCGACACGCTCGAGCGCCTCGAGAGCCTCCCGCCGGGCGCGCGCGGGGTCGGTGGTCTTCTGAAACGCGCCCACCATCACGTTCTCGAGCGCCGTCATCTGGGTGAAGGGCTTGAGCTTCTGAAAGGTGCGCGCCACGCCGAGCCGGCTGATCTGGTCTGGCCTGAGCCTGGCGATGGGATGCCCGTCCAGCAGCACCTCACCCGCATCCGCCGTCTGAAACCCCGTGAGCAAATCGAAGAGCGTGGACTTTCCCGCTCCGTTGGGACCGATGACGCCCACCAGCTCACCGGCGCCGACCTGGAACGAAATGTCGTTATTTGCCACAAGTCCACCAAACCGCTTCGTCACTCCACGCACATCCAGCAAGATTCCCTCTCCCCCACTGGGGGAGAGCGCAGGGTGAGGGGGAAGGTGGTGAGGGGGTCGACTCATCACCCAGTCCTCCGCCGCCCACGCCTGGCCAGCGCCATGATTCCCCCCGGCTGCACCACCGACACCACCATGATGAGCGCGCCGTAGACGAGGAGATCCACCGCCTTCCCGCTCCCGCCGAAGGAGATGCGCGTCCACTCGCCGAGCGGGATCATGATGGCCGCGCCGACGAGCGGGCCCCAGAGCGTGCCCACTCCGCCCAGCACGGCCACCAGACAGATCAGGATGCTGAGCGCCGTCGGGAACACTGACTCGGGGTCGATGAAGAGAATGTACTGGGCGTAGAAGGCGCCGCCCAGCGCGGTGAGCCCTGCCGAGAGGGCCATGGCCCGCTGCTTGTAGGCCGCGACGGGGATGCCCAGGCTGGCCGCGGCATCCTGGTCCTCGCGGATGGCGCGCAGATAGTAGCCGAGGCGCGAGCGCTCCACGCGCAGGGTGATCCAGAGCGCCAGCACGAGGAGGGCGAGCGCGATGTAGTAGTAGTTCTGCTTGCTCTCGTGGAACTGGAAGTTGAGCCAGGAGTCAGGGCGCTTGATGGGCACGAAGAGCCCGCGCGCCCCGCCCGCCCAGTCCCAGTTGATCATGAGCGTGCCGATGATCTCGCCGACCGCGATGGTGGCGATGGCGAAGTAGTGGCCTCGCAGCCTGAAGACTGGATACCCGATGCACTGGGACAGGAGAACGGCCAGGACCACACCCGCCAGCATCCCGCCCCACGGGGTCACTCCCAGGTGCTTCAGCAGGAGCGTCGAGGTATAGGCGCCGGTGCCGAAGAAGACCGCGTGGCCGAGCGAGATCTGCCCGCAGTAGCCCGCGAGCAGGTTCCAGGCCTGGGCCAGCATCGCGTAGAGGAAGATCGTGATCATCACATGACGCGGAAACGGCTTGGTGATGACGAGCGGGAAGGCGATCAGCAATGCGAGCGCGATCGCGGCGCCTGCCCAGCGCAGCCCGCGCGGCATCAGAAGCGGCCGAAGAGACCCTGTGGCCGCCAGAGGACGACCACGAGGTAGAGCGCGAAGACCACCGCGTACTTGAAGGCGGGCGCGATCAAGAGTCCGGCCAGCACTTCGACGATACCCACGATCACACCCGCCGCGAGCGTCGCCGGCACATTGCCGAAGCCGCCCAGCGCCACCGTGACATAGGCCAGCAGCGCGAAGGTCGCGCCCACGTCGGGGAAGATGTAGAAGAACATGGCGAGCAGCGCTCCCGCCGCGCCCACACAGGCCGCTCCGATGCCCCAGCCGAGCGCGAACATGCGCTGGGTATCGATGCCCATGAGCGAGGCGGCCTGGCGATCCTGCGCCGTGGCCTGCAGCGCGAGTCCCGTCTCCGTGCGCGTGATGAACCAGTAGAGGAAGCCGAAGGCGGCGAGCGCCCCCGCGCTGGCCGCCAGCTGCGGCAGGCCGATGAAGAGCCCGCCCACGGCCAGCCGGCCGTCCACGAGGGGGTTCTTGACGAGCTTGAAGTCCACGCCCCAGAGCGCCTGCGCGGCCGCTCGGAGGAAAATCGCCAGGCCGAAGGTGGCGAAGATCTGCGCCAGCATGGGCGCGCCGAGGATCCAGCGTATCAGGCCGTGGTACACGGCGAAGCCCAGCAGGAAGAGCAGGCCGACGGTGATGGGCAGGGAGGCGAGCGGGTCGAGCTTCGCGAGCGCCCACGCCCAGAACGTCGCGAACATGGCGAGCATCAGGAATTCGCCGTGGGCGAAGTTGACGATCTCCATGAGGCCGAAGATCAGCGAGAGGCCCGCGGCGATGAGGGCGTAGACGAAGCCCATCAGGAGTCCGCTCACGAGGCCCTGCAGTATGACCTCAAGACTCACCTCAATGCTCTCTGAGGAGGGAGCCGTAGCCGGCGAAGCGGTCGGTGATGCCGCAGGCCCGGAGCGCATGCCAGAGCGTGGCCGCGTTGATGGCGATCACGGGCTTGCCCAGCCAGCGCTCGGCCTCGTCGGCCAGTCGCACCATGGAGAGGTTGGTGCCGGCCTGGACGATGGCGTCGACGTCTGCGCCGTCCAGGTCCCGGAGCACGCGGCGCAGCTCGTCCTCGCGGACGTTCGCGATCGAGGTCGCGGACCTGCAGCGCAGTCCGGTGACGCGGGCTACCTCGAAGCCGGCCTCCTCGAAGAAGCGTTTGACCTGGCGATCGGCCACGGGCTGGTATGGGCTGAAGGCAGCGATGCGCCTGACGCCGAGAGCTTCGAGGGCCGCGCGACAGGCCGATGCGCCTGTGGAAACGGAGAGTCCGGATTGGGCCCGCACGCGCTCGATGAAGGCCGCATTGCCCTCGACACCTCCCCAGAAGGTCTCCGCCGACATGCCCATGACGAGGTAGTCGGGCTCGCAGGTCATGACGTCGCGGATGGCGGTCTTGATGGAGGCGCGGATCTCTCCGAGTATGGCTTCGAAGGCGGCATCGGAGTCGAGGGCCGGATGCTCGATGTACATGCGGCCCGCGTGGAAGGTCACGCCCGGCGGCGCCATGCGGTTGAAGTCGTGCTCGACCACGGTATTGGTCGAGGGCACGATGACGCCGAGCTTCGCCCGCCACCCGACTACGTCAGGCATGCGGGCGCCCCGCCTACTTCTTCTCCTTGAAGCCGGGCAGAGGATAGATCACCTCGGCCGCGGCCAGATCGAAGGGCCAGATGGTCGCGTAGGCACCCTTCTGGATCTGCTGGAGGATGGCGCGGATCCCGGTGTTCTGGCCCTTCTCGTCGAAGCGGACGCCGGTCCAGGGCATGAGGAGCTGGTCCGCCGGGATATTGGTTGCCACCAGCGCCTTGCGGATGTCCTCGGGATTGGAGGACTTGGCGCGGTTGATGCCGTCGATCAGCACGGTGAAGCCGGTGAGCGCCCGCGCCGGCGCCTCCGAGATATCGCGCCCACCCGGATTGTCCTTCTGCTTCTTGAAGAGCTCGTTGACCTGGCGGATGAGCGGCTTCTTGGCCTGCAGATCGAGCGCGAAGGGCGAGCGCGTGATGTGTCCCTCGATCTCGCCCTTCATCTCCTGGACGAAGGCCGGGTCGACCCAGCCCGCGTTCTGGGCGATGAGCATCTTCGGAATGTAGTCGAGCGTCTTGGCCGTCTTGACGTAGAGCACGGCGTCGGACGTATAGGACGTCGGCAGGAACACGTCGGGATTGGCGCCCTTGAGCTTGCCCACCTCGGCGTCAAGGCTGGTGGTCTTGGCGCGGTAGGCCATGTTGAGGAGCACCTCGTAGCCGTACTTCTTCGCCAGCTCGTCCTGGGTCTTGGCCGAGTCCACGCCGAAGAGCGTGTCCTCGTGCATGATGGCCACGCTCTTGAACTTGAGGCCCTTCTTCTTCTCGAATTCCTTCAGGAACTCGAACATGGCGAGCGAGAAGTGGCCGTCGTGCGGCGAGGTCCGGAAGAACCACTTGAAGCCGCGCTCGGTGAGCGTGGGCGAGGAGGACTCGCCGTTCATCATGGGCACGCCATAGCGCTCGGCGACCTGGCTGGCGGTGGCGGTCACGCTCGAGAAGACAGCGCCGATGATGGCTGTGACCTTTTCCTGGGTGATCATGCGCTCGGCTTCGGCCTGACCCACGTCCGGCTTGCCCTGGTGGTCGGCGATCACGAGGCGGATCTTGGCCCCGCCCAGCCCCGGCAGCCCGTCGGTGCTCTTCTTCATCGAGGGCAGGTTCAGCTCCGACTTGCCGTTGTACTGGTCGACTGCCATCTTGATGGCGGTGACCGAGTCGATGCCGAGCTGCGCCAGGTTGCCCGTCATCGGATAAATCACGCCGATGACGATTTCCTTCGGGGCCTGGGCGTGGGAGGCGGGCGCGACCGCGAGCAGGGCCACGAGCGCCAGAGACAGCAGTCCGATCACACGTCGCATACGGGAGGTCCTCCTTCTACGGCTTGATGATTCGGCGGGTCGGCGGTGACCGTTCAACTGGCTGGGGAGTGTAGCACAGTCCCGGTGCGCTCGGGCCCCGTCGAGGGACGTAGTATCCGCGGGGCGAGCGGCGAGTGCATGCATGAGCGGACATTGACGGGCAGCCGCAATGAGGATTAGCCTGAACGAGATGGATGCGATGCCGGTTCCGACCAAGCGCTGGGCGCGGGTGGAATACGAGCGGCTCGTGGATCGGGCTGTCTTCCAGCCCGGCGACCGCGTCGAGCTTGTCGGCGGGCAGCTGGTCGTGCGGGAGCCGCAGGGAAGCCCGCACGCGGTAGCCGTTCAGCTCGCTGAAGACGCCCTCCGGGTGGCGCTCGGACCCGGTTGGGTGGTGCGGGTTCAGATGCCGGTGGCGCTCGACGACGAGTCAGAGCCCGAGCCCGACGTGGCCGTCTGCGCCGGGAGCCCGCGCGACTACCTGGCTGGGCATCCCTCGCGGCCCGTCCTCCTCGTCGAGGTGGCTGAGGCCAGCCTGGCCTTCGACCGGGAGCACAAGGGCAGCCTTTACGCCCGGGCGCATGTGCCCGAGTACTGGATCGTGAACCTCGTGGACCATGTGGTCGAGGTCCACCGAGACCCCGCACCTTCCACCGACGCTCCGTACGGGTGGCGTTTCAGCGCTCAGCGAAGGCTCGGGTCCACCGACGCCGTCTCGCCGCTGGCCGTCCCGCGAGCCCGCATCTCCATCGCTGATCTGCTGCCCTAGCGAAGCGCGTTTCCTGGCGTGCCAATGCAGCCCGCCGCGCGCCTGCCCTTTGCAGAGCTACGCCGCACCCGAGCAGGCAACGGCCGAGATCCGCGGGGAGTTCAAGCGAGTGAGCGACATGGCCAAGAAGACCGGGCTGGGACAATGACGCCAGTCATGGGGCGCCGAATGAGTACTATGGCAGCAGGGATGCCGCGGCGGCGAGCGCATCCGGGACCACGTCGTAGGCATACAGGTGCTTGCGGAAGTCGGCGTGCGCAACGAGCTCCGCGTCGCGGACAGCAAGATCGGCATAGGCGGAATCGACCCGCAGCCCGTTCTGGCGGGCGCCGCGCTGAACCTCCGCCACACGCTCGCGACGCAGCCGCTCGTAGGCAAGCAGCGACGCCGGGACTGCCGACGATTCCGCCCGCGCCAGGATGGTCGCCAGCGCCATGCCGTCCTCGATCGACTGATTGGCCCCCTGCCCCAGATGCGGCAGCATCGGATGCGCCGCGTCGCCGAGCAGCGTGAGCCGGCCGCGGGTCCAGGTCGGCAAGGGCTCACGATCGTAGAGCGCCCAGCGAAATGTCTTGTCGACCTGCTTGAGCACGCTGCCGATCCGCGGGTCCCAGCCCTCGAACTCGCGGCGCAGCACCTCCGGATCACCGGGCGCGGACCACGATTCCTTCATGTCCCCATCGGCCGGCACGAAGCCGACGTAGTTGACCATGGTGCCGTGGCGCACGGGGAAAACCAGGAAATGCCTGGACGGGCCGGCCCACATTTGCCAGCGGTCCATCGGCCAGTCCGGCAGGCGCTCGCGCGAGACCAGGCCCCGGTAGGAGATGGTGCCGTGAAAGACGGGCTTCGAGGGCGGAAAGACGTACGGCCGCAGTTCGGAGTGTATGCCGTCGGCGGCAACCACAAGGTCGGCCTCGACGATGGCGCCGTTGGCGAATTGGACGCGGGCCGTGTCGCCGTCCTGCTCGAAGCCGACGGCACGGTGGCCGGTATGGACGATGCCGGCGGGCAGGTGGGCGGCGAGGAAATCGACGAAGTCGGCGCGGTGCATGCCGAAGTTCGCGCTCCAGCCGTTGGCGTCCGACACCTGCACCGGCGCGATCGGCGTGCCATCGTGGCGGAAGTAGCAGGAGCCCGGACCGACCCGCGCACCCCATGTCTCGACGGCGGACCCGAGGCCCACACGCTCCAGGTGGCGCACCGCGTTCGGTGTCACATAAACGCCCGCGCCGACCTCGCCCAGTTCGGGCGCCTGTTCATAGACCGAAACGTGCAGCCCTTGCGCGATCAGCGCGTTGGCGGCGAACAAGCCGCCAATGCCGCCTCCGACGATTACGACGCTCGGCCGCGATGCCATGACGATCCGCTCGAGAATGGTTCCATACCCTATTGTGCCCGGAAGCTGCCGTTCACGGCCCCCTCATTCGGCGCGGAAGGCCGTCAATGACTGGGTCCGGGCCAACGGCACGCTCGTGGATCCGGCGACCTGGTGGCCGGGCGTCTCCGCGGCATCGACCCGCGGACAGCAGCTCTACGACCTCAAGCGAAGGGGGGACCTCGTGCCCGTCCGGCGAGCCTGATTACCGCGGGTTTGTCGTATAGCCTTCGAGCCGGTCGCGCTCTCTCATGGCGGGGTCACGCTCGGATGGCGGGCCGTACCCTCCGCCGCCGGGCATCAGGATTTCGATCAGGTCACCCGGCTGTAGCGTCTGCTCGGCCTTGGGATTGGCCGGTGCTTTCCCGTTGATGAGCACCTGTCCCGTGGCGCCGGGCTCGCCGCCGAAGAAGCCCTGGGCCGGAATGGTTGTCCGGTCGCAGAGGACAGAGCAGGTCGCGGGGTCGTCGGAGAGCACGCGGAATGCCAGGCCTTGGCCGAGCCCTCCGCGGAAGCGGCCGTCGCCGCCTGAGCCGTCGCGGAGCGCCTTGCGCTCGACCAAAAGCGGCGCCAGTGTCTCGATCACCTCGACGGGCGTGCCGAGCACTCCCGAGGGGAAGGCGGTGGCGCTGAGGCCGTCCTTGGTAGGTCGCGCTCCGGTGCCGCCGGAGCCGAAGAAAGTGTAGACGAAGGACTTCTTCGCACGGTCGCGGCCCGAGAGCTGAATGCCCCAGATATTCGCCGATCCCTCGGCCATCACGCGGTCGGGCAGGGCCTGCTTGAGAGCGCCTGCCACCACGTGGGGCAGGAAGTGGCCGATCACGTGGCGCGCGGCGACGGGCGCGGGATGGCGCGCATTGAGAATGCTGCCCTCGGGCGCGGTGATCCGGAGCACGCGGAAAGCGCCCTCGTTGTTCGGCACGTCGGGGCTGACGATGACCTTGACGCCGTAGGTCGTATAGGCCTCGGTATAGTTCATCACCACGTTGACGCCGCGACGACTGGCGGGCGAGGAGCCAGTGAAGTCGACCCACAGGCTGTCGCCGGCGACTTCGCAGCGGCAGGCGACGGTGAGAGGCTCCCCGAAGCCGTCTGAAGTGAGGGAGTACTCGTAGCGCCCCGGGGTGAGCCGGCCGATGGCCTCGCGCATGGCGCGCTCGGTGCGGACGACGATCTCGTCGGAGAGCGGCTCGAGCCGCTCGAAGCCGAACTCCTCCATGAACTCCAGCAGGCGCTCGCCACCCACCGCGCCGCCCGCGATCTGGGCGTGGAAGTCGCCCATGACGAGATCGGGCACGCGCACATTGGCGCGGATCAGGCCGTCGAGGGAGCGGTTGAGCGTGCCTCCCTCGTACAGCTTCATGATGGGGATGAAGAGTCCTTCCTCGTAGACCTCGCGTGCTTCGGCCGACAGCACGTGGCCGCCGATGTCCGCCGAGTGGCAGGTCGAGGCGAAGAAGGCGACCAGATCGCGGCCCCGGAAGACGGGACTGCAGATGGTGACGTCGTTCAGATGTCCCGACGTCTTCCACGGGTCATTGGTGATGACCACGTCTCCCGGCTCCCACGCGTCGACGGGGTACACGTCGAGGATGTGCTTCATGGCGAGCGCCATGGAATTGATATGGCCGGGCGTGCCGGTCACCGCCTGCGCGACCATCCAGCCCCGGCGGTCGAAGACGCCCGCCGAGAGATCGCCCGCCTCGCGCACGATGGAGGTGAAGGAGGTGCGCATGAGCGCGGCCGCCTGCTCGTTGACCACGCCGATCAGCCGGTTCCAGCAGATGTCGAGCGTGATCGGATCCATCAGGCAGCCTCCCCGGACTCGAGAATCAAGGTGAGCCGCTCGTCCACGCTGATGCGCGCGCCGGGGCCGACCACGGTGGTGGACTCGCGCTCTTCGATGATGGCGGGCCCGACGAAGGCGGCGCCGGGCGCAAGGGCGTAGCGGTCGTAGACGGGGGTGTCGACGTAGCCGCGCGCCTCGGGGAAATACGCCTGGCGCGAGCTTTTCGGCGCGGGCCTGGCCGTTCCGGCGGGCGCGGCGCCGCGCCCGGAAACAGAGATCTCGGGGATGGGCCCCGACACCACCACGCGCCAGTTGAGGGCTTCGATGGGCACACCCAGTGGTGTCCGGCTGTAGAGGGCGCGGTACACGGTCTCGAAATTGGCGGTGATGGCTTCGAGACTCGTCGCCCCGAGGACACCCGTGGGCACCTCGACTTCGACCTCGTGG
>Ga0335084_10003383_pt1 | contig 15533 bp, 18 predicted proteins | sample Lox_Sample_44_FD_206721 | JGI IMG/M metagenome (GOLD analysis project Ga0335084, IMG submission 206721) | Soil microbial communities from Loxahatchee National Wildlife Refuge, Florida, United States - Lox_Sample_4.4 | ecosystem: Environmental > Terrestrial > Soil > Wetlands | place: USA...
CCCAGCCCGCCGCGTCCGCGAAGAGAAAATCAGCTCCTGCCGCCCACCGCGGATATTCCCAGAACTCCGGCGCCCAGACGACACGTCTGGCGCCGGCGCTGATCAGATAACCAAACGCGGGATGCGAGGTGTGAACGACGGGTAGCGGTTCGAGGTGCAGTCCATCCTTCGCAAACGGCGCGACTCCAAAGGTGAGCCCCCGCTCGGTGGCAGCAGCGCGTAGCTCGCGCGCGAGCTCAGAATGGTCATCGGTGACGAGCCATGCGTCGAGTCGAGCCGGGAGCGGAGACACGGAACTTCCATCCAGCGCGACGCGAATTCGTCCGTATCGCACCAAGAGTCCCGCTGCCCGGTATCGTGGCGAGAGCATTGCGCCGACGCCGAGAAGGGTCAGCCGCAGCGGGATCGTGCGTGGCATCTACGTAGCGGGCTCGAGCGGTAGACGGCAGCACGGAGGCAGCTCCGCGCGGATCGCCTCTACTGCCCGGCGGGCCTTTGCCAGGAAGTCCGGTGCGCTCTCTATGAAGGTGCGCCGTGGATGACCTTCCCAGGCACGGACGATGCGAGCGTCGATCTCAGCAGCCTGCACCGCCGTCTCCGTCCGGAGCGGATTGCGGTTTTCCCAGCCGTGTCGGACATCAGGCGGACGCATGTGAATGACGGCAGCATATCGGGTGAGCTCGGACTCGCGGGAGCTGTGGACCGCTCGCCAGAACTCCTCGCCGTCACCAGGCCAATATGCCAGCGCATCGACGGTGCCGCGATCGCAGAGTGCCAGCGCAGGCGGCTCCTGGACGTCGAACAGTGACTCGAGCTGGCGCTGCACGCCGAAGATCGCGAGCTGCGCCGCCTTCTTGGCGGTGCTCGATTCGCCACGCGGGAATCCGCCTCCGAAGAGGATGCTCGCAGACTCCGGAACGATACGAAGATGCTGGCAGAGCATGCCCCGAACGAGCTCCAGCACCGCCGTCTTGCCAGCGCCAGGGCCGCCCGTGAGGACGATCCGGCGCCGTTCGTGAGTGGCCATACATCCGCAGTCGATCATGGCGCCATCGGCGCTTCCTCGTGCGCGCTCTTCTTCTCGGGAATCTCGGTGAGCGTCGCCTCCGTGAGCAGCACGACGCCTGCAACGGATACGGCGTTCTCGAGCGCGACGCGGACGACCTTCGTGGCATCGACGATTCCGGCGTCGATCAGGTCGACGTAGGTGCCATGAGCGGCGTCGAATCCGATGTTGTCCGTCCGGGCGCGCATTCGCTCCACGACGACGCCTGGGTCAGTCCCCGAGTTTTCCGCGATCTGCCGCGTGGGCGCCTCCAGTGCGTGCCGGAGGATGCGCAAGCCGATCTTCTCGTCGCCCTCTGCATTCGCCTCCTCGCGCTCGACCGCCGGAATGGTTCGGAGCAACGAAAGACCACCTCCGGCGACCACGCCTTCCGCCATCGCCGCGCGCGTCGCGCTGATCGCGTCCTCGAACGCCTCCTTGCGGTTGCGCATCTCGGCCTCGGTCGGGGCCCCGACATGGATCAACGCCACTCCGCCGACGAGGCGCGCCAACCGTTCCTCGAGCTTCTCCTTGTCGTACGTGCTCTTCGTGTCCTTGATCTCCTTCCGGATCTGCTCGATGCGTGCGGTCAGGGCAGTCTTGTCGCCCGCGCCGCCGGCGAGAAGCGTGTTCTCGCGGCCGACCACGACCTTGGCAGCGCGACCGAGATGAGCGAGCCGCACGTTCTCCAGCTTGAAGCCGAGATCTTCGCTGACCAGCTGTGCGCTGGTGAGGACCGCGATGTCCTCGAGCATCGCCCGGCGGCGATCTCCGAAGCCGGGCGCTTTCACTGCGGCACATTGAAGCGTTCCGCGCAGCTTGTTCACGACCAGCGTCGCAAGTGCCGCACCTTCGACGTCCTCGCCGATCAGCAGGAGCGGCGCACCCTCTTGCGAGATCTGCTCCAGCAACGGAAGCAGCGGTTCCATCGCGTTGATCTTCTTGTCGCTGACGAGGATGCGCGCGTCGCGCAGCACGCACTCGGTCCTCTCCGGTTCCGTGATGAAGTAGGGAGACAGGAACCCGCGATCGAACTGCATGCCGTCGACGATCTCGACCTTGACCTCCGTCCCCTTCGCTTCCTCGACTGTGATCACGCCTTCGGCGCCGATCTTCTCGAACGCGTCAGCGACGACCGTTCCGATCGACGGATCGTTGTGTGCGGAAACGGTAGCGACGTGCTCCTTCTGCTTTCGCGTCGTCACCGGACGCGACAGCTCCCGAAGCGCCGTGACCACCGTCCGCGCGCCGCGATCGAGACCCCGCTTCAGCTCGATCGCCGAGCTGCCGGCGACGACATTACGGATGCCGTCGGCGAGGATCGCGTGCGCCAGCAACGTGGACGTGGTCGTGCCGTCTCCGACCAGCTCGCCAGTACGCTCGGCCGCTTCTCGCATCATGCGCGCGCCGAGGTTCTCCTCCGGATCCTCGAGCTCGACTTCCTTCGCGATCGTGACGCCGTCGTTGCACACCAGCGGCTCGCCCCACTTGCGTTCCATCAACACGCACTTTGCCTTCGGGCCCAGAGTGACGCGCACGGCGTCGGCCATCGTCGTGGCGCCGCGAAGGACGCGCTCGCGGGCCTCGGAGTGGAAGAGCAGGTGCTTGAAGGGCATGGCAACCTCCATCGGACCGAGACCGGGCTTTTGCATTCCGCTTTTGCATTCCGCGGGCCGCAGCGTGCGGCTGGAAGTGCCGTTCATTCGCGCAGGTCCAAGTGTGCCAGCACGCCTTGACGCAACCATTGCGGCCGGATCCCTGCTTCCGGCGGCCATTCCATCGGCAAGACACGCGTCGGCGTGCGGAACCGGACTTGCAGTTGGTGAGGACCGGCAAGGAGAGGCGTGCGTATGACGGTTTTCGACCTTGCGAAGTCGGAGATCTGGATCAACGACATGTGTGAACGCCTCGATCTCGAGGACGAAGAGCGGGCGTGCCTGGCGCTACGTGCCGGATTGCACGCTCTGCGCGACCGGCTCACGGTGGAAGAAGCGGCACACCTGGCTGCACAGCTGCCGATCGCGGTCCGCGGGTTGTTCTTCGAAGGGTGGCATCCAAGCGGAAGGCGCGGCGAAGGCGCGCTCGCTCGAAAGCTTCCTCCAGGCGATTGAGCGGGAGATGCCCCGCGGCAAGATCGCCGCGCGGGAGGTCGCCCGGGCCGTGTTCGCCGTCCTCGAGAAGCACGTCTCCAGAGGGCAGGTCGAGAACGTACGACATTCGTTGCCGCACCAGATTGCTGAGCTGTGGCAGCCGCATGTTGCGGTGGTTTGATGACTGCTCACCGGAGAAGGCGGTTCCCGGATCGTGTGCCCACTCTGAAACGCCCTTGGGTGATTGCGGCGGTGGTCGTCGCATGGCTGTTCGGGTTGTGGCTCCTGGAACTGCGGTTTTCCACTCCCGCGCTGTCGTTATACGGAATTCAAGAAGGCCCTCTCGGCTGGTGAGCTCGCGGAAGTGACGGTCTCGCCGTCGCGCGTCGACGCCCGCAGGAAGTCCAGAGGCGTGTTCCAGACCGTTCGTGTGGACGATCCAGGGCTCTTTGCCGAGCTCACGGCGCGCGGGGTCAACGTGACCGGAAGAGAGGAGAGCGGAGCGTGGGGCAACGTCCTCCTTTCGCTCGCACCACTGGTCCTGATCTGGTGGATCCTCTCCCGTTCGCCCGGTGCCGGATCGCGCTGCTTGATGGCGGTGAAAAAGAACCGGGCGCGGATAGATATGGAGAGGGACGTGCGAGTGCACTTCTCGGACGTCGCCGGAGTCGACAAGGCAAAGCAGGAGCTGCAGGAGGTGATCGAATTCCTGCGCCACCCGGACAAGTTCCGCAGAATCGGGGGCAAGACTCCCAAGGGCATTCTGCTCGTCGGCCCGCCGGGCACCGGCAAGACACTCCTGGCGCGCGCGGTCGCCGGTGAAGCCGAGGTCCCGTTTCTCAATATCAGCGGTTCGGAATTCGTGGAGATGTTCGTCGGCGTTGGTGCGGCGCGCGTGCGCGACCTCTTCCACCAGGCACGGGGGCTCGCTCCGTGCATCATCTTCATCGACGAGCTCGATGCACTGGGCAAGGCCCGGGGAATCTCTCCTGTCGCGAACGACGAGCGCGAGCAGACGCTGAACCAGCTCCTGGTGGAGCTCGACGGATTCGACCAGCGCACGGGAGTCATCCTCATGGCGGCGACGAACCGGCCCGAGATCCTCGATCCGGCGCTGCTGCGCGCGGGCCGCTTCGACCGTCACGTGCTCGTCGACCGTCCTGATGCGAACCGCGCATGCAGCCAGCGACGAACTGTCCCGTCGTGAATGGCGCGAGCAACTTCGCCGGTGGCGGGGAACTCCGACTGCACCCGGACCAGCATCACGGGGTCGTCCTTGCCGGTGTACCGGAAGGGCATCACGGACGCCGTCATGTTCGGGTCCCACGAGTACAGCCGCGAGGAGCTCGTCGCCGAGATGGGGTCTGCGTTTCTCGCGGGTCACTGCGGCATCGACACGGTCACGCTTCCGGATGCTGCCGCATACATCGCATCCTGGCTGCGTGTGTTGAAGGACGACAAGCGGATGGTTGTCGTCGCGGCTGCCCAGGCGCAGAAGGCCGCTGATTTTGTTCTCGGCATCCAGCACGGGGACGAGTCGCAGCAGCTCGCGGCGTAATCCGCCAACTGTGCCGCATCGCGACCCGGGAGCGCCTCCGCGCTCCCGGGTTGACTCAGATCAAGAGGAAGGGCCATGAGCGGCCGCGCTTGGCCGCTAGCGCCGCCGATAGTGAAACGCCACGATGCCGATTTGAGCCGAGGTCTACGACGAAGGCCGCTTGTCCGTACTATCGAGTCACGTTATCGAAGTGCGATATGGTCGACCGCGATCTCTACGCCGGCCTGATCCGCTTGGACATTCTCCACCACGCCGCCGAGCACCCGATTTTTGGGCTCGGCATCATCTCCGAGTTGGCCCGCCACGGATACGCGCTCAGCCCGGGCACGCTCTATCCGGTGCTCCACGGCCTCGAGAGCAAGGGCTATCTGCGGTCATCTCGCAAAGCTGTCGCCGGAAGGATGCGTCGGGTCTATCGCGCCACGCCCCAGGGGCGGAGAGCGCTGGGCGATGCCAAGGTGAAGGTCCGCGAACTGTTCGGGGAACTTTTCGAGGAGTGAGGAGGCACGCCATGAAGATCAGGCTGTACGACGACAGCACGCCCGCTGCGGTGTTGCTGGTGCGGATCGCGGTGGGCTGGGTATTCCTCTCGGAGGGCATCCAGAAGTTCCTCTTTCCGGAAGCGCTCGGGGTCGGCCGCTTCGTGAAGATCGGCATCCCCTGGCCATCGGTCAGTGCACCCTTTGTCGGCGTCGTCGAAACCGTGTGCGGCGCACTCATGCTGCTCGGCCTCCTTACACGCCTCGCCGCCGTCCCGTTGATCATCGATATGATGGCAGCGATCGGTACCACCAAGATCCCGATGTTGCTGAAGAGCGGTTTCTGGGCGGCAGCGCACGAGGCGCGTGTGGACGGCTCGATGCTGCTCGGCTCCATCTTCCTGATGATCGTAGGAGCGGGCGCGGCGTCACTGGACGCGCGCATCGCCGGGGCGGCGTCGCCAATTGCCTGAACTAAGCTTGGCCATGGTGGCTCTCATCGCGATACCGATGCTCGCCGGGGCCGCCTTTCACCACGGACAATCCCGAGCCCGTGGCTTAACGCACCCGCCCCGTCCCACGGCGCGGAGAGCTCGTCCGTGATCGACAAGAGGCAACGTGCCTTACGGTTCGTTCTGCTCGTCGGCGCGATGAGCCTGTTCGCAGATTTCACCTACGAAGGTGCGCGCGGCATCGCGGGGCCGTTCCTCGCCGCACTCGGTGCCAGCGGCGCGGTGGTCGGCATCGCGAGCGGGCTCGGGGAGTTTCTGGGGTACGCGCTGCGCATCGTCTCCGGCAGGCTCGCAGATCGGACGCAGAAGTTCTGGCCCATCACCATCGCCGGGTACGTCGTGCAGATGTGCGCCGTTCCCGCGCTCGCGCTGGCCGGCAACTGGCCGGTGGCCGCCGGGCTCTTGATCCTGGAAAGGGTGGGTAAGGCCACCCGCAACCCACCCCGCGACGTGATGCTGTCACATGCCGGAAAGGAGATGGGCGGCTACGGCTGGGCGTTCGGGCTGCACGAGGGCCTCGACCAACTCGGCGCGCTCCTCGGGCCGCTGGCGATGGCGGGCGTCCTCGCCCTGCGGCACGAATTCCGGCTGGCGTTCGCTGCCCTCGCGATCCCCGCGGCGATGACCTTGCTGCTCCTCGGCGTCGCTCGCTTTCTCTATCCTCGCCCCGAGGAGCTCGAGCCGCACCACGAAGAGCGCGCTGGCTCCAGAAAGCTGCCGCGGCGGTTCTGGGTCTACCTGGTCGGTGCGGGACTGGTGGCGGCCGGGTTCGCGGACTATCCGCTGATCGCCTACCACTTCGAAAAGGCGTCGATCCTCTCCGGCAGCACAACGGCCGTGTTCTATGCGGTCGCCATGGGAGTGAGCGGCGCAGGATCGCTGATCTTCGGCAAGCTCTTCGATCGGCGCGGGTTGTGGGTGCTCGTGCCGCTGACCGTGGTCACCGCCGCCTACGCGCCTCTGGCCTTCCTCGGTGGCAAGGCAGTGTCCTTGGCGGGCGTCGCGTTGTGGGGGCTTGGGATGGGCGTCCACGAATCGATCGTTGCGGCGGCGGTGGCGACCATGGTGCCCGTCAGTCACCGCGGTTCCGCGTACGGCATCTTCACCGCCAGCTACGGCACGATGTGGCTGCTGGGCAGTGCCCTGCTTGGCTGGCTCTACGACGTGTCCCTGGTGTGGCTGGTGGTGGCTGCGGTTGTGCTCGAACTCGCTGCGATCCCGTTCATCGTCGCGACCGCACGCGGCGATCGGGCAGCTATCTGACACGTGCGGAGGAGGCGCTGTGCGTCTTGCAATCGGGATTCTCGGAGTTGCAGTCCTGGCCGCGCACGGTCCGGATCGGACGCCGGACTACCTGCCCGAGGGCGATGCCCAGGCGTACCTGACGGTGGAGCGCGGCGGCGCGCCGCAGCAGAACTTCGTGGTGCTCACCGAGGCGGTGGCGGTGAAGGAGACCGGGCCTAAGGTGACCGTGAAGAAGTTCGGGGAGATGTATGCCTTCTCGCCCGCGTTCCTCGCGGTACCGGTGGAGAAGCCGGTGGAGATCTCCTTCTGGAACCTGCAGCCGGACGACGAGCATGACATCCTCATCGTGGCGCCCGACCAGACCGTGCTCATGCACTGGAGCCTGCCGCCGCTCAGCAAGACGCCATTCACGTACACGTTCCACAAGCCGGGGATCTACTCCGTCATCTGCGCCCTCCATCGGCCGGAAATGAACGCGCAAATCCTTGTACAGTAGCAATGGCCGAAAACCACAACAGCCTGTCGACGACATCCATCGCAGTCGCGAACGGACGCTCTAGTGGCGAGGCCACGTAGACACCGTGGCGAACGCTGCGATCCGAACACACGAGCGCGAAAATGCCAGATCGCGCTCTGATGCGGCGCCCCTTGAGGGGCTTCGAGCCTGGCGCTGGCTCATCACTCCGGGAGGTGTGAAGCATCGGATGGCTCATCGTCCGCTCCGCTTCGGTTCAACTTGAGATGTGTGCGGCAGCCCACCCCCTCGGCGAGCTGATCGCGTGCGACTGCTTCAGCACGCCAGCGACGCGTACTGCGCGACGCTCTTCCACGAACTGACCCACAGCTCGGGTGATGCGTCACGGCTGAACCGGAAGGGAATCACCGACGCGGTCATGTTCGGCTCGCACGGATACAGGCGCGAAGAGCTCATCGCGGAGACGGTTCGGCATTCCTCGCCGGTCACTGCGGAATCGATACCGCGATCCTGCCGGATGCGGCCCCGCACGTCGGGTGCACGAGCAGAAGTCCGCCGATTTCATCGCCGGCGTGCAACATGCGGACGCGCCGCAACAGGTCGCGGTGTAGCGAATTCGGAACTCCGAATGTCACGGTCCAGGAGCGCAGCCGAGCGCTCCTGGATCTCCCGATCCGTCTAGAAGCTGGATAAGTCCAGCAGTTCCGCGTCGACCGACTCCATCGCATCGCTCGCAACGAGGCTCCGGGCCAACGAGCACCGAGCCGGTCACCACGTTTGGCCGGAACACGGTGCAGCCTTTCAGGCCCATCGACCAGGCGGCGCGGTAGATCCCGGCAAACTCCGTGAACGGGATGTCCGCCGGCACGTTGGTGGTCTTGGAAATCGCATTGTCCACGTGAGGCTGCAGCGCGGCCTGCATGGCGAGCTGATCTTCGGGGCGCATGGTGGCCGCAGTCACGAACGTCTCCGGGAGCGCCGCTTCCGGCTGCAGCGCGCGCCACTGCGCGACAGCGTAGCTCGCGACCTGCATGCGGGAGAGGGTACCGTCGGGGCCGCGAACCGTGCGCTCGTACTCCGGTGCGAAGATCGGCTCGATCCCGCTCGAGACGTTGCCCGCGAGCAGACTGATCGTCCCGGCCGGAGCGATCGCCGTCAGGTGGCTGTTGCGGATCCCATGCTGCGCGATCCCGTCGCGAACGCGCGGCGGCAGTCGCGCAACGAATGGTGCGGCCAGGTAGCGCTCCGGTTCGAAGAGCGGGAACGGCCCCCGCTCCCGCGCGAGCTCGATCGAGCTGGCGTATGCCGCCTCCGTGATCGTCCGCATCGTGCTCGCGGCAGCTGCACGGCCTTCCGCCGAGTCGTAGCGCAAGTTCAGCATGGTAAGCGCATCCGCGAGACCGGTGATCCCCAGCCCGATCCGGCGTGACGCTCGAGTCGCCTGAGCCTGCTGCGGCAACGGGAATCCGGAGATCGCATGGACGTCGTCGAGCATCCGCGTGGCGATGACAACGACGTCGGCCAGCGCGGCGTGGTCGAAGTGCGCGTCGGGCGTGAATGCGCCGCGAACGAAGCACGTCAGATTCAGCGAACCCAGGTTGCAAGCACCGTAAGCCGGGAGGGGAACCTCGCCGCACGGGTTGGTCGCACTGATGGTCTCTGCGTAAGCGAGATTGTCGTCTCGCCGGATGCGGTCGATGAAGAGAACGCCGGGCTCCGCGCTGTCGTACGCGTGGCGCACGATCGAGTCCCAGAGGTCGCGCGCCCTGGTCCTGCGCTCGATGTCGAACAGCGAAAAGCGCAGGGTCCAGTCGTCGTCGCGTTCCACCGCCCGCATGAAGGCGTCGCTGACGAGGACCGACAGGTTGAAGTGCGAGAGCGCGCCTGCTTCTTTCGAGGCGACGAACTCCTCCAGGTCGGGATGGTCGCACGCGAGCGTGCCCATCATGGCGCCCGGGCGCGGACTGCTGCCGGTCACGGTCTCGCTCATCTGGTTCCAGAGGTGCATGAACGCGACCGGACCGGACGCGATCGAGCCGGTCGCGTCGGTTCTCGTGCCGCGCGGCCGCAGTGGCGAGAAGTCGACCCCGATTCCGCCGCCCTGCTGCATCGTCAGCGCCGCCTCGCGCAAGGCGGCGAAAATGCCGTCGAGCGAATCCGCGAGCGTGCCCATCACAAAGCAGTTGAACAACGTCACACGCCGTCCGGTGCCAGCGCCCGCGAGAATGCGACCACCGGGCAAGAACCGGAAATCCTCCAGGACTGCGCGGAAGCGACGCGCCCAGGAAGCGCGATCGTGCGACTCCGCATCGGCGAGCGCGCGCGAGACCCGATCCCACGTCGCCTCTATCGACGCTTCCGCGGTACCTCCAGGCGGCGCGTACCGGTAGCGGGTACTCCAGACGAGGCTGGCGAGAGGGTTGGTTGAGGCGCTCACTGCATGCTCGGCTGCATTCGCACATCCTTGCGTTTTCCATACCAGCCGAGTGTGGACCCAGACCCTCGGAGCTGGGGCTTACACGGTTCCGGGGGCCGCGACCACGCAAGCTTTGCACCGGGCCGGACTGGAGGACAAGAGCGGCGATACTCACCCTTCCTTCGGGCGGCAGACCGTAAGCACCGGAACGGGCGAATGCCGCACCACACGCTCTGCGACGCTTCCGATGAGCGCGTGGGAGACGCCCGTTCGTCCATGCGTGCCGAGCACGATGAGATCGGCTCCGACTCCCCGAGCAGTCGCGAGGATCTGTTCCCACACTGCACCTCCCTGCTTGAGGACGGCCACGGCCGACGGTAGCTGCGAGCGGGCAGTGGTCAAAGCCTTTTGCAGTTCTTCGCTGGCTGCCTCGCGGGCGGGAGTCTCGATGTCAACCGCCATCGGGACGATGTCCATGTACGGGTACACGGGGATCGCAAAAACGTGAACGAGCGTCAGCGCAGCGGAGTAGCGCCTGGCGAGCTCAATCGCCGTGTCGAGCGCGACCTTCGAGCACTCGCTGAAGTCGGTTGCGACCAAGACGTGGCGGAATGGTGACATCGATGCACCTCTACGTTTGCAGCGGCCAGTTCCTGGCCGTGCCTGGATATGCCGTCCATCCGGACCCTCTCGGGTCGCGCCGCGCCGCATCGAGCAGCATCCGCCGTTCCGCGGATGCGATTGCCCGCCGCGCAGCGTCGACGGCGTCGGGATTTACCGAGATCGACGTGATCCCCAGCCTCACCAGGTGCTCGGCGAACTCCGGCCTGTTGCTCGGCGCCTGACCGCACAGCGAGGAAGTGACGCCGGCGCGCTGGCAGGCAGCGAGGATGCGCGCGATGGCGTCGAGCACCGCCGGATCGGACTCGTCGAAGAGCTCGGAGCAGATCTGCGAATCGCGATCGACTCCGAGCATGAGCTGCGTGAGGTCGTTGGAGCCGATCGAGACTCCGTCGATGCCCAAACGTGCGTACTCCGGAATCCAGTACGCTGCCGACGGGACCTCCGCCATCACCCATCGGTGCAGCCCACGCTGGTGTCCGAGCGGGCTGCGATCGACCAACGCCAGGCAAGCCTCGAGCTCCCAGCGCGTGCGTACGAAGGGGATCATGAGGTGCAGGTTCGGCGTCTCCTCGCGCACCCTCGCCAGCACTTCCAGCTCGAGATTGAAGAGCTCTGGATCGCGCACGTAGCGTAAGCAGCCGCGATAGCCGATCATCGGATTCTCCTCGACCGGCTCGTATTGCTCACCTCCCGTGAGCCCGCGAAACTCGTTGGTGCGGAAATCGTACGTCCGATAGATGACCGGACGGGGCGCGAAGGCACGGGTGATGCGCAACAGCGTCGCGGTCATCTTCGCGATGAACTCGTCGTGGCCGCCGCTGGCGAGCAGATGCTTGGGGTGGTTGCCGCCGAGGGCATCGGTGATCATGAACTCGGCGCGCAGCAGCCCGACGCCGTCGACGGGGAGCGCAGCCACGGCCTCGGCCTGAGCGGCAATCGCCAGGTTGACGTAGAGGCGCGTTCCCAGCGTCTCGGCGGTGGCGGCGGGCGGGGACGGAGACATCGCGACACCCGCTGCCGCCTCCTGCTTCTTTGCCGGCGCGGCGCCAGCGACCACCTTGCCCGTAGACCCGTCCACCGTCACCAGCTCGCCCGAGCGCAGCACCCGCGTCGCCACGCGCGCGCCGACGATGCAGGGGATTCGCAGCTCCCGGCTGACGATGGCGGCGTGGCAGGTGAGCCCGCCACCGTCGGTGACGATGGCCGCCGCCCGGCGCATGGTGGGCACCCAATCCGGCGAGGTCATCGGCGCGACCAGCACCTCCCCACCCACGAGCTGCCCGCCCTCCGCCGGCGCGGTCAGCACACGAACGCGTCCGGAGGCGAGGCCTGGAGAAGCGCCGAGGCCGGAGACGAGCACCTCGTGCTCGGCGCCCACGGGCTTGAGCGTGGTGATGGGGCGGCTCTGAACCAGGTAGAAGCGCCCGCCCGCTTCCGCCCACTCGATGTCCTGAGGGTCACCGTAGTGCTTCTCGACGCGGAGCGCGAGCCGTGCGAGATCCAGCACCTCGTCATCCGTGAGCACCCGTCGCTCGGCCTCCGCGCCCGGGACCTCGACGCGGTGCTCGCGCCCCTCCGGGTCGCGCACGATCTTCAGCAGCTTGTGGCCGATGCGCACCTCGAGCAGGCGCGGTCCATCCTTGGAGACGGTGTAGGTATCTGGCTCGACCTGTCCGCTGACCAGCGTTTCGCCGAGGCCAAAAACTGCCTCGATGACCATGCGCGAAAGATCGCCGGAAGACGGCTCTGCGGTGAACACCACCCCTGACCGTGCCGAATCGACCATCGTCTGCACGACCACCGCAATCGATGGCTCCTCGGTCATGCCCTGACTCTTGCGATAGGAGACGACGCGCGGGCTGTAGAGCGAGGCCCAGCAAGCTCGTACGCGATCGAGCAGCGCTGCGTCGCCGGTCACATTCGTGAACGTCTCATGCATGCCCGCGAAGGAGGTGCCGCCGGTGTCCTCGGCGGTCGCGGAGGAGCGGACGGCCACGGAAACAGCGGGCCCGAGACCATGGTAGGCGTCGAGCAACTCTGTCTGGATGGCGGCGGGGATCTCGAGCTGTCGTACGAGTTGCCGCAGCGCCTCGGCGGACTGGACGAGGCCCTGCGGATCGTCGGGATTGGCAGCGTCCAGCAGGGCCCGCAGCCGCTCGCGGACTCCTGCGGCATCGGCCGCGGCCAGAAAAGCGCGTGCGGTGAGCACGAATCCCGACGGAACCGGCAGCCCCGCTCGCGTCATCTCGCCGAGGTTGGCACCCTTGCCGCCTGCGATGAGCACGTCGTCCCTGCCCAGATCCTCGAACCTCGCGATGTATTCGGACATGGTGGCCTCAACAGCGTCGGGCGCCTGCGCCGAATCGGATGCATCTCGCGCGCCGCGCTGAGCGCCCCGTAAAGGCCCAACTGAGCGAGCCTCGAATCGCCTTCTGCATCGTCGTTTGCACGTGCGCAACCGACGTGTTCGAGGCGAGCACCGCGAAGGTTGCGGTCGAGGACCGGCGAGCAGTCGAGGCTCTCGGCGCAGGACTTTCGCAGCGGCCACACGGGGCGTCGTTCAGTCATTCCGACACATGCCTCTATTCGGTGGAGGAACCTGTACGAGGAGCTTCGCGCGCTCCGAAACCGGCGGGCGGAGGCGGCATCCACGATCGGGAGCTTGAACCGGTGAGAGGCCGGCCTGCTGGACTTCGACCCGGCGTTGATGCGACGGCGTGTCGCGGGTCTTGACTGTTGCGCGGCGTCCATAATTGCTCTGGGAGGCTACTCCCATGCAGGAACTGCCGAACGGCTGGACGATCCGCTACGGTTGTCCTCTCGGCGATGTTCCTCCTGCGCTGCTTCCGGAATTGCACGCGCAGTTGTGCGGGATCGTGCACGAGCTTGCGAACCTCGCCGAAAACAGTGGCGTGTGGCAGATCGTCGGGTCCGCTGAGCTGCACATCCAGGTGAAGGGATGGCGATTCGCGTACCGCGTACCTCACCGCGGCGTCCTCGAAGTAGTCGGGGCTCATCCAATTCCGACGAGCGAAGGCCCCCCGCCTCACCCGAAAAGACATTTGAGCCGGCGAGGGGTCGAAAACGCCGATGTTGCTACCACAGCGCCCGTTCGGACGCGCTATGAGCGTGCCGCCGCTTGAGCGAAGTGTGGCGTCGCTCGTAATCTCCTCAACGCTCGCACCACTGTGGCCAGTCGCTCCAGGCCGATGGCGGAGTAGCTGGTGTCTCAGTGCGGCCGAACGCCCCCACCTTCGGCTCCCCCTCGAGCCGGTAGAAATCCTCGTACCGTATCTCGATGGCTTCTTCGTGAGAGCCGGCGCGGAAGAGGATGCTCTCCGTCTCGGCAAGCGCAGAGTCGATGACTACGGGAAGGCCGTAAAGGCCACCGAAGGGCGGCTCCGCCCCTGGCTCACAATCGGCGAACAGCCCCTCGAACTCCGACTCGTGCAACAGGCGCACGGTCGGAACATCCAGCACGCTGGCGAGACGGTCTTCGTCGACCAGCTCCGTTGCCGGCAGGACCGCTATCCACACGCGGTCATCCGCCTTCACCAAAACCGATTTGGCCACAGACCGGCCCGGCATGTGAATGGTCGCCGCCAGCTCCTGGGCTGTGATCACTCGCCGGTGCGGATGGCGCTGGTACGGGACAGCATGGCCATGCAGATACTCGATGATTCGTCCCGGGATCATGACGAGCTCCTTTCGTCCGCCCTCTTCCGTCTCAGGCGGAGCCCCTTCCGCCGGGGAACTTCTTCATGCCGACACGCGCCGCCAGCTCGTGCAGCTTCTCGTGCACCGATTCGTTCGAGAAGCGCTGTACGTCGGCCAGCGCGAGCACGAATTCGGTCAGGGCCTCGAGCCACTCCCGTTCGGTGTTCGCACGTCCGCCACGCGCCTCTGCGATCCGGCGTGAGGCTGCTTCCATCCGGGAGGCCGCTTCGTCCAACAATCTGGGTACCGGCATGATGCATGTCCTTTCCGCTCTCCGTCAGGGCCGTCGTCGCTCCGGCCGGTGAGTGGGACCGCGTTTCGGGAGCGTCCACTTCGGAGTCATCTCCGCGACGCGCAGCGCCCCTTTTCCCAGGAGCGCGAGCAGGTCAGAGGTGGTGACGATGCCCACCAGCCGCTTTCCTGCCAGGACCGGGATGCTGCCGAAATCCCGGCGGCGCAACAGCTTCGCCGCTTCCTGCACGTCGGCATTCGCCGGCAGCGTCACCGCCGGCGCAGACATCAGTTCCGCGACCGTACGGCCCGGCTCCACTCCACGCAGGTCATGGTCGCAAATCACGCCCGTGATCTGCCGGCCGCCGTTCAGCACCACGAGGTGCGTGACGCGGGCGCGCTCCATCTGCACCGCCGCTTCAGCGGCCGAGGCGGCGGATCGGATCGTGATCGCCGGGCTGCTCATGATTTCGCTGAGACGCATCGGGATCACCTCCCTGGTACCCAGGACCGATGGCGGGCGCCATCGATCTGTTCGCGGGTTACGCCCTTGCCGATGAGATCAAGCAGATCGGAGGTCGTCACGATACCGACGAGGCGCTGCCTGGGATCGAGAATCGGAAGACAGCCGACGTGGTTCCCGCGCAGAAGATTGGCCGCCTGCCTGATGGTCGTGTCCGGCGTCGCTGTCACAGCCGGGGCCGACATGAGGGCGCGCACCGCAGTGTCACCGGCAGCCATGCGCATCGCGTGCTCCGACAGGACCCCGACGATGGTGTCCGCCTCAACCGCGACGAGGTGATGGACATCCTGGCGGCGGATCAACTCACGGGCTTCCTCGACCGACGCGTCCGGATGGATGGTCTCGACGGCCACACTCATGATGTCACGCAGACGCATCGCTCCTCCTCACGGTTGGGCAGGCGTTTGGGGCGTACGCGGCTGGCAAATGGCGCCCAGCGTGATGGCGACCTCCTCCTCCTCCTCCTCGTTCTGGTCATGCGTCGCCTTTCGTGCAAAGTCGTTGATGGAAACGACGCCGGCCAGCTTGCCCTCCTTCGTCACGACAGGCAGGCGGTGCACCTGGAACTCGCGCATCAACCGCACGGCGTCTTCGAAGTCAGCCTCCGGCGGACAGGTC
>Ga0335084_10003384_pt1 | contig 15531 bp, 14 predicted proteins | sample Lox_Sample_44_FD_206721 | JGI IMG/M metagenome (GOLD analysis project Ga0335084, IMG submission 206721) | Soil microbial communities from Loxahatchee National Wildlife Refuge, Florida, United States - Lox_Sample_4.4 | ecosystem: Environmental > Terrestrial > Soil > Wetlands | place: USA...
GGGGGGATCTGAAAAATGGCTATATCTGGGTGATGCTCGCATCCCTTGTCGGATTTGGGGCAATTGGCCTTGTTGACGATTACCTTAAGGTAGTACGAAAGAACCATAAAGGGCTCCGTGCCAGGTGTAAATTCGGCGTTCAGATACTCTTCGCCCTCCTGATCGGAGTAATCCTCTATATGAATCCGAAGGACACCTATGCTGATGTCCTGAGCATCCCTTTCTTCAAAAAGTGGCTCTTTGACCTCGGATGGTTCTACATCCCCTTTTCTATGGTGGTGATCGTCGGATCTTCCAACGCGGTGAATCTCACTGACGGGATCGATGGTCTCGCCATTGGATTGGTGGGAATCGCGGTTCTTGCCAATGGTGCCCTGGTGTATATCTCCGGGAACAAAAATCTCGCCCAGTATCTTCAGGTCCTTTATCTGGCCGGTACCGGTGAACTGACCGTCTTTTGCGGAGCAATGCTCGGCGCATGCCTCGGGTTTCTCTGGTATAACTCGTACCCGGCTGACGTGTTTATGGGCGATGTGGGGTCCCTCAGTCTTGGCGGATCACTGGGGACGCTTGCGGTGATCACAAAACACGAGATCGTCCTGGCGGTCGTGGGCGGAATATTTGTGATAGAGACCCTCTCTGTGATTCTTCAGGTGGCATCATTCAAACTTACAGGAAAAAGGATTTTCAAGATGGCGCCTATCCATCACCACTTTGAATTAAAGGGGTGGCCTGAACCCAAGGTGATTGTCAGGTTTTGGATTGTGGGGATAATGCTGGCCCTCTTGAGTCTTACGACATTAAAGGTGAGGTGAGTATGAAGAAACCAAATCAGAAGTCAGAAGTCAGAAGTCAGAAGTCAAAAGTCGTTCTCGGGTGCTACCTGATTCTTTTGTCTGCCATATATTCTCTCTTCTGTCTCCTGTCTCCTGTCGTGCATGCAGATGAGATCAGTTCGCGTGCAGCCATTGTGATGGAGGCCTCCACAGGGAGGATTCTTTACGGAAAGAACCCCAACCTTAAATTGCCTCCCGCGAGTACCACAAAACTTATGACTGCCATGGTGGTCCTTGACAGGATACCCCCGAGCAGCGCGGTAGTGATAAGCGAGAGGGCTGCAACAATCTCACGCATAAGGGCTTTTAGGGCAGGCGAAACAGTGACGGTAGAGACACTCCTGAACGCTGCGCTCATAAAGTCTGCGAATGATGCGGCATTCGCCCTTGCAGAAGCGGTGGCAGGTACGGAGGAGAAATTCGCTGAACTGATGAACCAGAAGGTGATCGCACTGGGACTGGAGGATACATGTTTTATCAATGCCACCGGACTTCCGGGATACGGCCAGCATACCACTGCATACGATCTCGCAAAGATGCTGAGGCATGCCCTCAGATATCCCCTCATAAAGGAGATCATCAGTACGAAGGCGAGCCGCATTTCTACTGAGGAGGGAAGGGCAATCTTCATCAGGAACAGCAACCGGCTCCTGTGGGAAGATGAGTCGATGCTCGGCGGGAAGACCGGATATACCAGAGCCGCCAAGCACTGCCTTGTGTGTGCAGGCGGGCAGGGCAATGAAACGGTAATCGCCGCGATCCTGGGTGCGCCAAGCAGGGGGAAATTATGGAAGGAATCAGAAACACTCCTTGAACGAGGACATAAGATCCTCCAGGGAAGCGAAGAGCCGGTAATGCATTTCACCCGCGCAGACTACAAGACGTCTATCCAGCCCGCGTCATACACGCAGAAGATACCAGAGGTAAAGGAAGTGCCGCGTAAGAAGACGCACAAGAAAATGGCAAAGAAGAAAACGAAGCCGGCGAAGTCCGCCCGCAATGCCAGGAACTTCAAACCGAATCATGCGTACGGGGAGGGAAAAGGGTCCGGTGGAGATAAAGGGTAAAAGAATTCTCGTCTTTGGTCTGGCGAGAAGCGGTGTGGGGGCAGCGAATCTCCTTGCAGGCTTAGGGGCTGAGGTGACGGTCACCGACAGGAAACCTGCTGATGAACTGGGAGAGTATGTCCGCCGGCTCTTCCCTTCGGTAAAACTCTGCCTCGGCGAATATCCACCGTTCATGAACGGGACCGACATAGTCGTAGTGAGTCCCGGTGTGCCCCTTCACATCGAACCCATCGCAAAGGCACGTGAAAAGGGCATAAAGATAATCGGGGAACTTGAACTGGCCTATCAAATGGTCAGCGGTCGGCAGTCAGCGGTCAGCAGTCAAAAAACAAAATTTCTTGCAGTGACAGGGACGAATGGAAAATCCACCACCACGAGCCTCCTTGACCTGATGCTTAGGAAGGGCGGGTTCAGGAGCGTGGTGGGTGGAAATATCGGCAATGCGTTAACCGAGGAAATACAAAAGGCAATCACAGAGCAGGTTAAGGCTAAGGTTGAGGAAAAAGAATATCTCAACCTCGACCTTGCTGATTTTATTGTCGTTGAAGTATCGAGCTTTCAGCTGGAATCCATCGATGAGTTCAAGCCCAAGGCAGCAGCAATCCTTAACCTCACGCCGGACCATATGGACAGGTACCATTCCCTTCCCGGGTATATCGATGCCAAGTGCAGGATATTCGAGAACCAGGGACGTGATGATTTTCTCGTGCTGAATGCAGATGATCCCCTGACCGTCGAAATCATAAAAAGGATGCGGGAAGGCAGCCTTAAACGCAGGGAAATTCCCCGGATTTTCTATTTCAGCCGGAAGCACGCGGTGAAGGGAGCATATCTCAGGGAGGGGGCCATTTCCTTTGATCTTCCTGATGTGCCCCCCTCGTTTACCCTTCAGCCCGCATGGTTCAGGATTAAAGGGGTTCATAACCTGGAGAATGCCATGGCCTCAGCGGCCATGGCTCTCCTTGCAGGGTGCCCGCCCGATGCAGTGGCCGAAGCCCTCAGTGAGTTTCCAGGACTCGAACACCGGCTGGAGTTTGTGAGAGAGCTGCAGGGGGTCAAGTATATCAATGATTCAAAGGGCACCAATGTGGGAGCAGTCGAGAAATCCCTTGAGGGGTTTTCCGAACCCATAGTCCTCATCGCTGGAGGAAGGGATAAAGAGGGAGATTTTGCCCGGTTGAGGCCGCTTGTCAGGGAGAAAGTGAAGGCACTGGTTCTCATCGGCGAGGCATCCGCAAAGCTCAAGGAGGCGCTGGGCGACCTGACACATGCAGTGCACGTCTCTCATATGAAAGAGGCAGTGGAAACCGCACGAGCGATGGCACGGAGTGGTGACGTGGTCCTCCTTTCGCCCGCATGTGCGAGTTTTGATATGTTCAGGGACTTTGAAGACAGAGGAAGGCAATTCAAGAAGATCGTCATGGAGTTGTCATAGCAATGGTGAACGACTGTCACCATGACCGGTGGCTTCTGGTGATCACCTCGGTGCTCGTCGTGTTCGGCACCATCATGATCTACAGCTCCACCTCGGTGGTGACCCCCCTTTTCGCGAAAAGGAATATCACCCCCTTTTATTATTTCAAGAGGCATGTATTCACGGTACTCACGGGTGCCTTGTGTATGTACCTTTCCTACAGGACGGGTGTCGAGACCCTCAAGAAGATCACCCCTTATCTGCTTGTCTTTTCCTTTGTTCTCCTTATTCTTGTCTTTCTCCCGAAAATAGGAGTGAGCGCAGGTGGTGCGCGGAGGTGGATACGGCTCTGGCCATCAACGTTTCAGCCATCAGAGCTGGCGAAACTCTCCATGGTGCTGTTTCTCTCATGGTATATATCAATGCCCTCGTTCAAGACGGACAGCTTCTCTTCATTTGTCATACCTGTTGCGGTAATGGGGACCTTTCAGCTGGTATTTCTGAAACAGCCTGATTTTGGCGCTGCCATGAGCCTCTGCCTGCTCACCGTTGCCATGCTTCTCCTGTCAGGGACAAGAGTGCGGTACCTTATGCTCCTCGGGGTTCTCCTCGTCCCCCTCCTGATAAAACTCCTTATGGAACCGTACCGGTTCAGGAGGATACTCGCGTTTCTCGATCCGTGGAAGGACCCCCAGGGGTCCGGGTTCCAGCTTGTGCAGTCCTTTATCGCCCTCGGGAGCGGTGGTCTGACCGGCATAGGGCTGGGGGAGAGCAAACAGAAGCTCTCATTCTTGCCGGAATCCCATACGGATTTCATCTTCTCCCTTGTGGGTGAGGAACTTGGATTTGTCGGGGCCCTGATCCTCGTCTGCCTTTTCCTGTTCTTGTTCCTGAGAGGTATTTCCATTGCGCACAGGATGAAGGACCCCTTTGGATATTACCTTGCCTCAGGGCTCACGATGATGATCGCGCTCCAGTCGCTGATCAACTTCAGTGTCACCGAGGGGCTTGTACCGACCAAGGGGCTTCCTCTTCCCTTTGTGAGCTACGGGGGTTCATCCCTCTTAGTGAATATGGTTGCAGTGGGAATACTTCTCAGGCTGTCGAAGGGTGACGAGCCAAAAAAGGTTGTGGACAAGACAGAGGTCCTTATCGAGAAGAAAAAAGCCCTGATGGCGGTGTACGGCCGAAGACCTGGAATAAATCGCTATGGAAGGATGGATGGCCGGGAGAATTCATGAAGATAATACTCGCAGGCGGCGGGACAGGAGGACATCTCTTCCCAGGCATTGCCATTGCGGAAGAGTTCAGAAGGAGGGGTGAGTCGCCGGAGGTGATATTTATCGGAACTGAAAAAGGGATTGAAGCCTCAATCGTACCAAGGGAGGGGTACCCCATACGGTATCTGGGTGCCGAGGGAGTGGTGGGGAAGTCATTGACGAAAAAAATCAGTGCTGGCATAAAAACAACCATTTCGGTCTATGAGGCACACAGACTGCTGAGGGGATTAAGACCGGACGCAGTCATAGGACTGGGGGGCTATGCGTCCTTCGGTCCCGTGCTGGCGGGGTCGTTTCTTTCACTGCCCACAGTGATCATGGAGCAAAACGCGGTGCCGGGCCTTGCCAACAGGATCCTCAGCAGGGTTGCAGATATTATCTGTGTCACCTACCATGAGAGTATTGCTTTTTTCCCGAAGAACAAGACCTACATTACAGGCAATCCGGTCCGGCAGGGCATTCTCACTGCGCACAAGGAATCAGCCTATGAACTCTTTGACCTTGAAAGGGGCAGATTCACGGTCTTTGTATTCGGAGGGAGTCTGGGTGCGAGAAAGATCAACAACGCGATCTGCAATGCATTCAATTATATTCACGATATGAGGGAAAAGATACAGTTCATCCACCAGACGGGAAAGAGCGACTACGACGCAGTGAGGGAGACATACAGAAAATGGGGATTTAAGGGAACGCTTGCTCCGTTTATCCACAGGATGCCGGAGGCGTACGCAGTGGCAGACCTTGTGATATCGAGGGCAGGCGCCACCACCCTTGCTGAATTGACTGCGGTGGGGAGGGCTTCACTTCTCATTCCCTACCCCCATGCAGCGGGTCATCACCAGGAACAAAATGCGGAACGACTTTCTGAAATGGGCGCTGCGAGGATTATTCATGATCATGAACTGGACGGGGAAACCCTTGCAAACCAGGTGAGAGAACTCTATGAGAACCCCGGGATCAGGACAGAGATGGCAAGGTCATGCAGGTCTTTGGGGAGGCCTGATGCGGCACACAAGGTTGTGGAGATTGTGATGAGTCTGGTGAAGAGAAAGGAGCAGCGCGTTGTTTGAGCGTTTCAGGACTATCCATTTTGTGGGCATAGGAGGGATAGGGATGAGCGGGATCGCAGAGGTGCTCCATAACCTCGGCTATGAAGTGACCGGCTCTGATGTGAGAGAGTCCGATACCATCGCTCGCTTGAGGAGTCTGGGAATAAAGGTCTCCATAGGCCACACCCCTCACAATATCGATGATGTCCATGTGGTGGTCACCTCCTCCGCCGTCTCCCCCGGGAACCCGGAGGTAATTGCTGCGAGGGAGAAATCCATCCCCGTAATCCCAAGGGCAGAAATGCTCTCCGAACTGGGAAGACTGAAGTACGGGATACTGATTGCGGGAGCGCATGGAAAGACCACTACCACGTCCCTCATCTCGACGATCCTTGCCCATGCCGGTCTCGATCCCACCGTGGTGATTGGCGGTAAACTTATGGCAACAGGAAGCAATGCGAGACTCGGGAAGGGGGATTTCATCGTTGCCGAGGCTGACGAGAGTGACGGTTCTTTCCTTACCCTCTCGCCTACCATTGCGGTAGTCACCAACATCGACAGGGAGCATATGGATTTTTTCAGGAGCATGGAGGCCCTGAAAGATGCCTTTGTCTCGTTCATCAACAAGGTGCCCTTTTACGGGCTTTCGATACTCTGCACGGAGAATGGGCATATCAGGGAAATACTGCCCAGGATTCACAGGAGATATATCACCTACGGTTTCTCTCCCAAGGCAGATATCCATGCAGTCAATCTGAAAAAAGAATTCATGTCCGTAGACTTTACGGTGATGTATAAGGGACACGATATGGGAAGGTTTTCGGTTCCCATGCCCGGCGCGCACAGTGTCCTTAACAGCCTTGCGAGCATTGCCGTGGGGATGGAACTCAAGCTCGATCTCCAGAACATTAAAGAGGCACTCAAGGGGTTTCGCGGGATACAGAGGAGATTCGAGTTCAAGGGAGAAGAGAAGGGGATCAGGTTCTTTGATGATTATGGTCATCATCCGGCAGAGATACAGGCTACATTGAAGGCTGCGAAGGAGTCCCTTCAGAGCAGGGAAGGGGAGGACGGCAGACTGGTCATCCTCTTTCAGCCCCATCGCTACACCCGGACAAAGGACCTCCTCCATGACTTCGGCGCCTCTTTTTCCGATGCAGATATCCTCTATGTGATGGATATCTATCCGGCGGGAGAACAGCCTTTGGAGGGAGTGAACGGGGGAGCGGTTCTGAAGGCGATACGGGATAAGGGCCACAGGAGTGCAACCTATATTTCCGGTCATGATGTCCTGGTAGAGACGCTCATGAATGCGCTCAGGCCGAATGACCTCTTTTTTACCATCGGTGCCGGCGATGTATGGAAGATAGGGGAGGAATTGATTGGAAGGATGAGGAGCGGGAGATGATAAATCAGGTGCTTGACGAAAAGATACGGGGGGTATTCGGGGAAGACGGTTCGGCGGGTGACCTGTTTGTGAATGAACCGATGAAAGGACATACCACCCTCAGGATAGGCGGACCCGCGGATTTGTACGTACTCCCAAGAAATCTGATCTCCATGAGAAAGCTCATGATAACCCTGAAGGATGAACATATCCCGGTCATGCCCTTGGGCGGGGGAAGCAATGTAGTGATATCTGATGAAGGGGTGGAGGGTGCGATCATTGCGACAGCCTCCTTTACCCATATCGAACACATTGAGGATCATGGCAATGAGGTGAGACTTTATGCAGAGGCAGGGACCCCTCTCCAGAAGCTTGTCAATTTCTGCAAGGGCAAGGGGTACATGGGCATAGAAGGACTTGCAGGCATACCGGGTTCTTTGGGAGGAGCGATCACCGGCAACTCCGGTTCCTTTGGGTATGAAATCGGCCGGGTGGTGGAGTCAGTGACGGTCATCGGGAAAGAGGGAAGAATCGTGAACATTGAAGGTGAGTCTCTTGCGTTTGCATACCGGTCATCCAGTATTCCGGACAGTGCGATAGTGCTCAGCGCGATTGTCCGATTGAAGGGCGATGATCCCCATGAGGTGGCAAAAAGAGTTGAGGGCTTTCTCCATGAGAAACTGCATACGCAGCCCGTATCACAGTGGTCGGCGGGGTGCGTATTCAAGAACCCGTTGCAGGCACCTGCCGGGAAACTGATGGATGAGGCGGGATGCAAGGGGATGAAGAGAGGCGATATTGAGGTGAGCACGCTCCATGCAAATTTCTTCGTGAACAGAGGAAACGGTAAGGCCTCGGACTTCCTCGCACTCATGGATGAGGTGAGAGAAAGGGTTCTGAAATCCTCTGGAGTGGCGCTGGAACCTGAGATAAGGATAGTGGGAAGACATGGTGAGCGATAAGAGGATAGGTGTTCTGATGGGCGGGTCCTCTGCGGAAAGGGAGGTCTCTCTCAAGAGCGGAAGCGCGGTCTTCAACGCGCTCAGGGAGCGAAATTACGCCGTGGCTGCGGTCGACGCAGGACATGATATCTGTGAAGTGATAACGAGGGAGGGGATAGAGGTCGCCTTTTTGACCCTGCACGGAGGACACGGCGAGGACGGTTCAATTCAGGGGCTTCTGGACGTGCTGAGGGTACCCTACACCGGTTCAGGTGTCCTTGCCTCTGCCCTTGCCATGGACAAGGAGTCATCGAAGAAGATTTTTCTTTATCACGGCATTCCCGTTCCGCCGTTTGTAGTTATACGGGAAGAGGCTGTCAGCCAACAGCTGTCAGCTATCAGCTTTGAATTGCCATGGGTCATTAAACCTGCGGCAGAAGGCTCAAGTATAGGAGTGAGTATCGTGAAGGAGCGTTCTTCTGCAGGCGCGGCAATGGAACAGGCAGCCGGTTTTGGCAAAAGGATTATTGTGGAGAAATATATCCCCGGAAAAGAGATACAGGTGGGCATCCTCAATGACCGTGTGCTTGGTTCGGTTGAGGTGAGGCCCTTGCGTGAATTCTACAGTTACGAGGCGAAATATACCGCGGGTCTCACTGAGTATATCCTCCCCCCTGAGCTGCATCCCGGGGTCCTGCGAAATGCGGAGAAGGCAGCCCTTTCCGCCCATAGTGTCCTGGGCTGCAGGGGGGCAACGAGGGTGGACCTTATCGTGGACGGAGGGGGAACCCCCTATGTGCTTGAAGTAAACACCATACCCGGAATGACGGAAACGAGCCTTCTTCCCAAGATAGCCGCACGAGCAGGACTTGATTTCCCCTCACTCATTGAAGAGATCCTGAAAGAGGCGGTCGCGGGGAGAAAAGGGACATGAAGACGCTCAGTACATCAAAGAACAGAAAATCATCCGGCCCGCGCAGCCGAAAGGGGCTGTGGAGGGCCTTGTTCAGGCCACGTACCCTTGGTCTTGGCGTGGCGCTCGTGGGTATGTGTGTAGCGGTCTTCCTGAGTTTCAGGATTTACCAGGCAAGCGTACGCCTCTTCCCTCTCCGGGAAGTGGTGTGTTACGGTAACCTGCACCTTTCAGAAACAGAACTGAGATCGATGACAGGCCTCAATGGAGGGGAAGGTCTCTTCCATATCTCCACAAAGGGGATATCCGAGAAACTGCTGAAATCTCCGTGGATAAAGAATGTGAGCATCAGAAAAGAGTTTCCCCACTCGGTGTCCATCAGGATTTATGAGTCATCTCCCTTCGCCATTCTCGAGATGAAGGGCCGCTCCTTTCTGGTCGATGAAAAAGGGAAGATGCTTGAGGAAATGAAGGGGGCCATCCCTTTCCTTCCGGTAATCGCTGCTGACCCATTCGAAGACCGTCAAGATTTCATGGAGGCCCTCCACCTCGCCAGGGTACTCAAGGACAAAAAGATCGCCACAGAGAGAGGTCGCGTTGAGATTGTGGCAGGCAAAGGCCCTGAAAGTATTTCGATGGTACTGGACGGCGTCCTGATTAAGATTGGCCAGGGGGATTATGAACAGAAGCTTAGCAGGCTTTTTCAGCTGGAAGGGGAGATAAAGAAACGTGCCATTACCGTGGATTATGTTGACCTCAGATTCGCGAACAGGGTAGTGGTAAAGCCTATCAACGAGGTGGTGAGATGACCCTGGGCAGGGCCGGCACCGGAGACTTTGCCGTGGGTCTCGATGTAGGCACCACAAAGATATGCGCCATCTGCGGAGACCGTGAAGGGGATACGACGAGGATTATTTCTGTGGGAACGTCCCCTTCCCATGGGCTGAGAAAGGGGATCGTGGTGGACATGGAACGCAGCGCTGACTCGGTAAAAAGCGCGGTGAAGGATGCGGAGGATTCTCTTGGAAAGAAGATAAGGTCGGTCTGTGTGGGCATTGCAGGAGGCCATATTAAGGGATTTGACGGCCATGGGGCCATTGCAATAAAAGGCGTGGTCAGGGAAGACGATGTGGACAGGCTCCTTGAGTCCGCGAGCGCGGTCTGTGTTCCTGTTGACCGCGAGGTTCTCCACGTGATTCCGGGTGGGTTCAGGATCGACGGAAACAATGGGATAAGAAACCCGCTGGGGATGAGCGGAGAGAGGCTCGAAGGCAGGGTGCATATTGTCACCGGCGCCCTGACCTCGGTACAGAACCTTATCATCTGTTGCGAGATGGCAGGGCTGGAGGTGAGCGATATTGTGCTTGAGCCCCTGGCATCAGCCGACGCGGTGGTGAGCAAGGAGGAAAAAAAGAAAGGGGTTGTTCTTGTGGATATCGGTGGAGGAACCACGGATATCGCCATCTACAGAGAGGGGATCGTGAGACACACCGCGGTCCTCGCATTGGGGGGCAACCACCTCACCAATGATCTCTCCGTAGGCCTGGGAATTCCTGCGGCGGATGCCGAGAGGATCAAGAAAGAATTCGGTTATACCATGGCAGGGATGGCGGATGAAAGGGAAGAGGTGGAAGTGGGCGATGGGAACGGCGGGATGCGGAGAGTGGCCAGAAAGTATATCACCCGGGTCATAGAACCGAGGTGCGAAGAGCTCATGACACTGGTAAAGAAAGAGATGGATTCTGTGACAGGAGGAGTGAGAGGCGCAAGGAGTACCACGCCTTTTGGGGGAGTGGTGCTCACCGGCGGCACATCCCTGCTCAGGGGGATCGAGATCATGGCAAAATTCATCTTCAGGCTCCCTGTGAGAATAGGAATACCAGGCGGAGTGGGAAATGCAGCTCTGGTGAGCAGCCCTGAGTATGCAACAGGAGTGGGGCTTCTCTGCTACGGTCTTGCACATCAGGGAGGGCAAGCTGACCTGTGGTCAGAGAAAACGCTCACCTCAGGAGGGATATTTGAACGAATGAAATATTGGGTCAAGGGTTACTTGAATAAATAAAACCAGGGAAAGGAGGAGTGATATGTTCGAAATCGATGACGTGAAAGGACAGACCGCAAAAATCAAAGTGGTAGGGATTGGAGGTGCGGGCGGCAATGCCGTAAACAACATGATCGCCTCCAACCTCCACGGGGTCGAGTTTATCGCGGTGAATACCGACACCCAGGTGCTCGAGACATCCCTCGCTGCCACAAAGGTGCAGATAGGGGCCTGCATTACCAAGGGACTGGGCGCAGGATCAAATCCCGAAGTAGGAAAACAGTCGGCATTGGAGGACAGGGCATCGATCGCAGAGAGACTGGAAGGCGCGGACATGGTTTTTATCACCGCAGGCATGGGAGGAGGGACCGGTACAGGTGCATCCCCTGTGGTTGCCTCCATCGCAAGGGAAATGGGGGCCCTCACCGTGGCCATTGTGACAAAACCCTTCTTTTATGAGGCAAAGATAAGGGCCCTGAATGCAGAAGAAGGGATAAGGGAACTCAAGAACAGCGTGGACACCCTGATCGTGATCCCCAATGACAGGATCGCCCTTGTGGTGGACAAGAAGACCCCGCTTCTGAAGAGCTTCAGCATTGCGAACGATGTGCTCAGACAGGCTGTCCAGGGCATCTCCGACATCATCCTGAAACCAGGGCTTATCAATGTGGACTTTGCTGATGTGAGGACCATCATGCAGAACACCGGAAAAGCGGTGATGGGAACAGGCGTAGGAAACGGAGAAGGCGGAGCAGTGGAGGCTGCCAAGAAGGCAATATCAAACCCCCTGCTTGAGGAGTCAAATATTGAAGGCGCAAGGGGGATCCTGTTTAATATTACAGGTGGGATTACCCTTTCGCTCAGTGATGTGCAGGATGCTGCCTCCATCATCTATGACTCTGCCCATGAAAATGCAACAATAATTATTGGAAATGTGATAGACCCTGACATTGACGATGAAGTGAGGATCACGGTCATTGCCACTGGGTTTGAGGAAAAGAAGGAAAAGGTGGAGCTGCCCCAGATAAGAAAGTGGGCGCCCCTGAACGAGTCTCTGGTATATAAGGCCTCGGGAAGGGTCCTTGCCAAGAACCTTAGTCCAGGTCATGTGATGAATACCCCGTCCTCTGAACTTATGCCCTATGAAGACCCTCTTGATGTACCCACCTTCATGAGGCAGATGCCCCAAAGAGGACTATAGTTCCCTCCGCCAGCGGGGCCTCCCTTCCCCCAGGGAGGCCCCACCCCCCCTTAAAGAACAACAGCAGTAAACAGTGAATAGTAAAAAGTAAATTGTGAAAAGTAAATAACACAATATTCCTCGACGGTCGAAACACTCCGGATCTATAAAAGCAGACTGTTCCCTCTGGAACTTGCCTGCCATGTTAGTATATTATTACTCACGCAATATGATGAAGCTCACTGTGCCGGTGATAGGTATCCTGCGCGGGGTTGATGAGGACTCCTTCCCTGATCTGATGGCAACTGCCTTTGATGCGGGTCTTCAGGCGATGGAGGTCACAATGAACACGGCAGGCGCAGAGCGCATTATCGAGAAGAACATCTCGCGTGTCCCGAAGGGCAATTTTCTGGGTATCGGGACAGTACGCAATACCGAGGAAGCCAAAAGGGCCCTCGACTCCGGTGCGGCGTTCATCGTCACCCCGAACACCGATGTCGGGGTGATCGAGTACGCGAGAGGCCGGAATGTCCCTGTCATAGCCGGCGCGTTCAGTCCGACGGAGGTTTACACGGCCTGGTCGGGCGGAGCTCAGATGGTCAAGGTGTTCCCCTGCGGCCTTCTCGGGCCTCCCTATATCCGGGAACTCAGGGGCCCTTTTGACGACATTGATCTCGTTGCCGTGGGAGGTGTGACGCGGGAGAACCTGCGCGAGTATTTCGATGCCGGTGTTCGGGCGGTTGGTGCGAGTTCAGCTCTTTTCGGAAAGACGTCAATCAGGGAAAAGGACCTGAAGAAGCTCTCTGAGCATGTGAGAAAGTTTGTTGAAGCATGTCCCCAAGGACGTGTGGTGGATAAAAACATTTGACAGGGCATAGAGGAGGACGAGATGTTCAGACCAGCAATAAAAGTAATTGACTGTACGGTAAGGGACGGCGGGTTGATGAATAAATGGCAGTTTACCGATGAATTTGTGAAGAAGACGTATGAGGCGGTGAGCGCCGCCGGGATCGACTATATGGAGATAGGGTACCTGAGCTCTGAATGCGCCTTTGACCGCAATGAAATGGGACCGTGGAAGTTTTGCGCCGAATCCGACCTCCGGCGCATTATCGGTGACGAAGAAAAGAAGATAAGGCTTACCGCCATGGCCGACATCGGCCGCATCGAGCATGCGGATATTCCTCCGAAGAACGAAAGTTCCCTCGATATGATACGCGTTGCCTGTTACGTCCACCAGATAGACAAGGCCATTGATCTCGCGCACCACTGTATGGACAAGGGATATGAGGCGACGATAAACCTCATGGCTGTCTCGACGGTCGGCCTGCGTGACCTGAACGAGGCGCTGGAGGACCTGAACAAGAGCCGCGTCCCGATCATTTACCTGGTCGATAGTTTCGGGGCGTTCTATTCTGAGGACATCGACACCCTCGCGCGGAAGTATATTGAGAGGCTCCCTGAAAAGACCATCGGCATCCATTGCCATAACAATCAGCAACTCGCCTTCGCCAATACCATTGCGGGAATCATCGCGGGCGTCAATTATCTGGATGCGACGCTGTACGGCATCGGTCGCGGGGCCGGCAACTGTCCGACCGAGCTGCTGCTGTCGTTCCTGAAAAACCCGAAATTCAAGGTGCGGCCCCTGGTGGAAGCAATCGAGACCCAGATTCTACCCTGGCAGGACAAGATAGACTGGGGATATTATGTCCCCTATATGCTGACCGGGATACTGAACCAGCACCCCAGGACTGCCATGGCGCATATGGAATCGAAAAACAAGAACAAGCTCGTTGAATTCTTTGATAGCGTAACAAGCGCTGTCGACATGGAGTAAGGCGCCGCAGACTTGTGGCGTTCGCAGAAGGAGAACAAAAGGGCCCTGTCCGGGATCAGGCCGCTCAACGCAGCCTGACTGTACACCTTGAGTTTGAAGAGCGTGCCGGGCATATAGGCTCGATAATACACTTGAGCAGACTGCATTCCTGCCGGGAAAGAAATATTGATCAGTCCTACGTCCCGGTACGGGCACGGAATTGACAACGGTCGGGAGAGGTTATACAATACTACCAAAACGTATAACTAATATGAGAAAGGTAGGAATAGTATGGCCACGGTGAAAACGCTTTCCAAAGGACAGATCGTCATTCCCGCTTCGATCAGGAAGAGGCACCATATTGAACCGGGGACGGAAATGCAGATTATGGACTATGGAGGGATAATCTATCTCATCCCCCCTGTCAAAGATCCGGTCAGGGCAGCCTGCGGCAGCCTGCCTGCCAGGCCGTCTCTCGCAGGCCATCTCCTGAAAGAGCGCAGAGGCGACTTTAAATGACCTCCAAAGGGGCGTATCTCTTCGACAGTCATGCCCTGCTCAGGTTCTTTCAGGCCGAGGCCGGACATGAGAAGGTCGTGCGGCTCCTCGAACAGATACGGAAGGCAGGCGCACGGAAGTACATCAATGCGATAAATCTAGGAGAGATCATATACTCGACAAAGAGGGAGTTCGGGGACCAGAAGAAGATCGAGGTGCTCGCTCACATCGAGCGCCTGGATTTCACGGTGCTTCCGGTTCCTAACAGCCTTGTCTTCCAGGCTGCAGAATACAAGGCCCAGTACCGCATCTCCTATGCGGACTGCTTCGTGCTCGCCTCGGCTGTTGAGCACAGGGCGGCGGTTGTAACAGGCGATCCGGAGTTCAGGAAGGTGGGGCATCTTGTGGAGATAGTATGGGTGTGACGCCCGCACTTTTCACCCTTCACGATTCACGGTCTCTGAAGGTTTTGTCCAGAATGTCGTAAGCCTTGGCTCCCTCAGTCGATGCGCGGTGCAGCCACTAACAAACGGGACAGTGATGGGGTATACTATGACAACTATTCACAGTAACAAACACCACAAAGTATCCTTATCATTCTGCGGAGTACTCGCGTAACTCGTCACATCTGTAACCTTGAAATCTTTGCCCTTCATTGCTTGTCCCGCGTGTTGCGGGGATTGCGAGCTTCAGCAGCGCTAACAAAATGGGATGTGTACCCATCATCCTCTCCCGCCTTAGCAGGAGAGGATGATGTTTGTCTCTTCTACGTCTAGGCCCCTACTACTTAACCTTTTCAAGGAGGAGTTGGGTTGCGATAGGGGACTTTGCTCAAAGCGATCGCAAGAAATTAAGGATATCCTGCTGCTTCGCGGTAGTAAGTGTCTCGAAATTGGCGATCACCCTATTGGCCTCTGATGCAGGGTACACCGTGCCGTCACTGGCAGGGCTCTGGCCGCTGGCGTGGGATCGGATCGCCACCAGGAGATCATCGGTCCTCCCATCGTGAAGGAAAAAAATCCTCTGGCCAAGTCCCCACAAGGGCGCAGTGCGAAACTCGCTTCCTCCGGCATTCCCCTGCGTGATCCCATCAGCGAGTCTGGGTC
>Ga0335084_10003385_pt1 | contig 15527 bp, 11 predicted proteins | sample Lox_Sample_44_FD_206721 | JGI IMG/M metagenome (GOLD analysis project Ga0335084, IMG submission 206721) | Soil microbial communities from Loxahatchee National Wildlife Refuge, Florida, United States - Lox_Sample_4.4 | ecosystem: Environmental > Terrestrial > Soil > Wetlands | place: USA...
GAGCCGCATCTCGCGGCACCTCGGCGCCCGGGTGGCGGTCGCCGAGAACTACCGCATCGGCGGCACCTGCGTGATCCGCGGCTGCGTGCCGAAGAAGCTGCTGACCTACGCCGCGCACTACGCCGAGGACTTGGAGGACGCGCGCGGCTACGGCTGGAGCGTCGAAGGCGCGTCGTTCTCCTGGCCCGCACTGATCGAGAACAAGAACCGCGAGATCGCGCGGCTCTCCAAGGTCTACGCCGACGGGTTCGCCCGGACGGGCATCGACGTCATCGAGGACACCGCGAAGCTCGCAGACGCGCACACCGTGGAGGTCGGCGGGCGCCGCGTGACGGCGCAGAGCATCCTCGTCGCCACCGGCGGATGGCCGGTGAAGCCGGCGATCCCCGGCATCGAGCACGCGATCACCTCGAACGAGGCCTTCGAGCTCCCCGCGCTGCCGAAACGGGTTGTCATCGTCGGCGGCGGTTACATCGCGGTGGAATTCGCCGGCATCTTTCAGGGGCTCGGTTCGGAGGTGACGCTTTCCTACCGCGGCGAGCGGATCCTTCGCGGCTTCGACGACGACGTGCGCCGCCACCTGCACGACGAGATGGGGAAGAAAGGCGTGCGCATCCTGCTGAAGAGCACGCTGGCGAGCATCGCGCGCCGCGCCGACGGCACGCTGGAAGCCGCGGTGGACGGGAGCAGGATCGGATGCGACGCGGTGATGGTCGCCACCGGCCGCGTGCCCAACACCGCGGGTCTCGGCCTGAAGGAAGTCGGGGTCAGGCTGGACGAGGCGGGCGGGGTGGCGGTGGACCGCTTCTGCCGCAGCAGCGTCGCCAACATCTACGCGGTCGGCGACGTGACCCACCGCATCGCGCTCACGCCGGTGGCCGTTCGCGAGGGCGGGGCCGTGGCGATGACGCTCTTCGGCGGCGCGGAGACGCCGGTGGATCTCGACGACGTGTCGAGCGCGGTCTTCAGCCAGCCGCCTGTCGGTACCGTGGGCCTCACTGAAGCCAGGGCCGTGGAGAAATTCGGCAAGGTGGATGTCTACAAGGCGAGCTTCCGGCCGCTGCGGCATACGCTGTCGGGGCGGGACGAGCGCACCCTCGTGAAGCTCGTCGTCGATGCCGCGACCCAGCACGTCGTCGGCGCGCACATGGTGGGGGCGGACTCGCCGGAAATCATCCAGGGGATTGCGGTCGCGGTGAAGGCGAAGCTCACCAAGGCGCAGTTCGACGCGACGATCGGCATCCATCCGACGGCCGCGGAAGAGTTCTTGACGCTGCGGGAAAAAGCCGCGGCCTGATGAAAAGGGGGGAAAGTGAATTTCCGACGCTCGGTTCCGGTCGCGCTGTCCATGCTGTGCCTTCAGGCCGGCCTTGCGGCCGCGCAGAGCTTCCCTTCGAAACCCGTCCGCGTGATCGTGCCGTTCGCGCCCGGCGGAGCGACCGACGTGGTGTTCCGGCTGCTCGCGCCGAAATTGTCGGAGAACCTCGGGCAGCAGGCGGTTGTCGAGAACCGCGCGGGCGGCGGCTCGACCATCGGCATGGACGCCGTCGCCAAGTCCGCGCCGGACGGCTATACGTTGGGCGTCGCCAATCTTTCCTTTGCCGTCAATCCGAGCCTGATGGCGAAGCTGCCCTACGACACCGAGCGCGACTTCGCGCCGGTGAGCCTGGTCACGATCGTGCCGCTCGCGATTTCGGTGCACCCGTCGGTGCCGGCGAGATCGGTGAAGGAGCTGATCGTGCTCGCCAAAGCGAAGCCGGGCAGCCTGCACTACGCCTCGTCGGGCAACGGCAGCGCGACTCACATGGCGACCGAGCTGTTCAAGTTCATGACCGGGACCGACATCGTGCACGTCCCGTACAACGGTGGCGGTCCGGCGGTCGTTGCCGTGGTCGGCGGGCAGGTCCCGATCTATACCGGCAGCATTCCCTCGCAGGTGCAGCACGTGAAGTCCGGCAAGCTGGTGGCCCTCGCCGTGACCAGCTCGAAGCCCGACCCGGCGCTTCCCGGGATACCGACTGTCGCCGAGGCCGGCGTGCCCGGCTACGAGGCGGTCGAATGGCAGGGCGTGGTCGTGCCCGCAGGTACGCCCGGCCCGGTCATCGAGCGACTCAACCGGGCGATCGTCCAGTCGGTGAAGGCTCCGGATTTCAACGAACGCCTCGTCGGCGTCGGGGCACATGCGGTGGGGAGCACGGCGGCAGAATTCGCCGACTACCTCAAGAAGGAACTCGCCACGTGGTCGAGGGTGATTAAGGCGACGGGCATCAAGATCGAGTAGGGAAGGTCGAATCATGCCGTCCGGCACCTGGATCGAGCAGTTCCCTGGCAATCTCACCTGGTCGAATGCGGCCCTCGTCACCAAGGGGATGGCGCCCTACGGCGCGGTCGCGCTGGGCGAGATCGACGCAGTCTGCGAAAGGCTGAAGGCCCGTCAGGGCGAGCCCGACGCCTGGCGCGAGGAGTGGTGCGCGCTGGCGAAGCGCCTGGAGCGCGCCGCGGACGCGGCCGCAGCCGAAGGTCGCCAGCTCACCGCGGGCAACCTCTACCTGCGCGCTGGCATGTACTACTTCACCGGGGAGCGCTTCGTCGTCCCGGGCGAGGAAAAGCGCGAGATCGGGCGCAAGGCGCTTCAATGCCAGCACGCGGGCCTCGAGCGCCGCTATCCGAACCTCGAGCGCGTGGAGGTGCCGTACGAAAAGTCCACGCTGCCCGCGCTGTTCATGAAGGTCCCGGGCGCGTCGGGCCGCGCGCCGACCGTGGTCGTATTCGACGGCATGGACAACTGCAAGGAGATGAGCGTCCTCTTCGCCGGGCTGGAATTCGCCCGGCGCGGGTTCCACACGCTCGCCATCGACGGGCCGGGACAGGGCGAGTCGCTGCGTCTGCGCGGGCTGCATGCCCGTCACGACTACGAAGTGCCCGGTACCGCGGCCTTTGATTACGTAGCGGGTCGGCAGGAAGTGGACGCGCGCAAAGTCGTGGTCATGGGCTACAGCTTCGGCGGCTACTACGCTTCGCGCATCGCCGCGTTCGACAAGCGCTATTGCGCGGGCGTGGCCATGAGCGCGCTGCACTGGGACCTCGCGGCGTGGCAGCGCGAGGTCAAGCGCCGGCACGAGACCGACCCGAAGACCACGCCGCAATCGACTTTTCACTTCCGCTGGATCATGGGGGCGGAGAACGCCGACGAGGCGATCGCGCGGGCCGAGCGCTTCTCGCTCGCGGGCGTCGCGCAGAAGATAACCTGCCCGTTTCTCGTCGTTCACGCCGCGGACGACAAGGTCGTGCCGGTGGCCTCCGCCCACAAGCTCTTCGAGGCGATCGGCTCACGTCGAAAAACCCTGAAGATCCTCACGGCGGAAGACGGCAGCACCTATCATGCGCAAGCCGACAACCGGCAGGTCGGGATCGACATCATCGCCGACTGGATCGGCGCGAATATCTAGCTCGGGCGCGTCCACACGACTGGGTCGCAGCGAGCCTTTTGCCTGCGCCGCGCGCCTTATGTTACGGTTATGCTAGTCGAACGAGCGGGAGGTTTCGGTGCTGCGGGAGATTCACGACGTGTTGCAGGACGACCCTTCGAGCGTGCGGCGCTGGTTCCACGACAATTATTTCGACCTGTACACCTGGCAGAAGGGCGAGGAGCTGGTGGCGTTCGAGCTGTGCTATGGCATCCACGCCTACGAGCGGGCGCTGGCGTGGAGGCAGGGGAGGGGTTTTTTCCACGACGGCGAGCCGTCCGGGGATTTCATCGGGGCCGGCATTGCGCCCGGCGGCTCGCTCGACGCCGACCCGATCATCGCGCGCTTCAAGGCCGCGACCGGCAGGCTGCCCGAGCCGCTGCGCTTGTCGCTGGAGGCGCGGCTGCGCGAGTTCGCGCTGGACCACGCCGAAGGCTCGGCGCGCCGCACGCGCTTTCGCCGCGCCGACTGGCAGCGTACCGGCGATATTCTGAACCGGGACCGGTAGCTACTTCAGCATCCGCACCACCCAAGGCAGGGTCACGGTCTCGAAGATCTTGTGATCTGAAATCTCCTTGTTCCTCCCCATGTGCCCGCCCTGCGGGTTGATCCAGACTTCCTTGGGCGAGCCGGAGCGCATCAGCAGGAACACGTCTTCGACCGGCACCTGGGTGTCGCGCATGCCGTTGATGAGGAGCATGGGCGCCGAGGGTTTCTCCAGCCAGCCCGCGGTCTTCAGCGACATCTTCGGGCCGTAGGCGAGGAACTCGTCCAGGGTCTTCGCGCCGTAGATCGCCGCCCGCGCCTCGAACAGCTCGAACAGGTATTCGCGCGTCTTGACCGCCTGGGTCTGCCATTGCGGCTGGAAGTACTCGTGCACCGGCCCGCCTTGGACGACCGCGCCGCGGATGCGCTCGCGCTCGCTGTAGGCGAGCCGTGCCGCCCAGTGCCCGCCCCAGGAGCCGCCGTAGACGACGACGCGCTTCGCGTCGATATCGCGGCGCGTGGCGATGTAGTCGAGCACGCGGGTGAACTCGCGCTCGGCGCCCGGCACCACCTGGCGGATGGTCGACTGGCCGGTGCCCGGCATGTCGAAGGAGAAATAGGCGACGCCCTGCGCGAGGTAGGCGTCGTTGCGGAACGAGGCGTTCTCTTTGCGGCCGTCGAGCCCGCCGATGGTGAGGACGAGCGGGGCGGGGCGCACGTTGATGGGCAGGCGCAGGTAGCCGACGATCTCCTTGCCCTCGAAGGGAATGCGCACGATCTCGATCGGCGGGTAGGGGATCTTCGCGTAGGCGGCGAAGGCTTCCAGCGCCCGGTCGTAGGCCTTCACCTTCCCGGGAGAATTCTCCAGAGGGAAGCGCGCGAACAGGTAGTACTCGAAGGCGTACTTGTAGTGCCTGGAGGCGGCAGCCGGGTCGGCCGTTCCGGCCTTCCCGGCGAGCGCCATGTGGCGGTCGCCGATCGCGCTCCAGGCGGAGGCCCATTCGTCGCGATCGAGGCTGTTCAGGTTCGCGAGCGCCTCGCGCACTTCGGCGGGGTCGAGCTCGGACACCGGATAGGCGTGGCGGTCGGCGCGCTCCTGCACGTCGGCCTTCAGCTCGGGCAGCGTGCGCGGTCCGCCGGATTGCGCGAAGGCGGCGAGCGAAAGCGCGGCGAACGCGAGTACGAAGAGGGGTCGCAGCATCGGCTTCTCCCGGGGTTCCCGCGAATCATAAGCCAACCGCGGCGGACCTTGTAGAATGCCCGGCTCGGTGAAAGCCACGCGCCCTTACGCCTTCATGCTGCTCGCGCTCGCGACGCTCTTATGGGCCGGCAACTGGGTTCTCGGGCGCGGGCTGCGAGACGTCTTCGAGCCGGCGGCGCTGAACCTGTGGCGCTGGCTGATCGCCGCGCTCGCCCTCGCGCCTTTCGCGCTGCCTGGCCTGCGCGCGCGGCTTCCCGCGATCCGCCGCTCCGCGGGCCTGCTCCTGATGCTGTCCTTGCTCGGGGTGGCGCTGTTCCAGTGGCTGGTCTACGAGGGGCTGAAGACGACCACCGCGGTGAACGCGGTGCTGCTCAACTCGGCGTTCCCGGCGTTCCAGCTCCTTTGCTCATGGGCGATCGAGGGCGAGCGGCCCACCCGGCGGCAGGTCGCCGGAATGCTCGTATCCCTGGCGGGCATTCTCGTCATCCTCGCGCGCGGCGAGCCCGCGAGCCTCGCGCGCCTGGAATTTCACGCGGGCGACGCGTTCATCCTGCTCGCCATGCCGGTGTGGGGCGTGTACTCGGTGCTGCTGAGGCGCCGTCCGGCGGAGCTGGACGGAACGACTTTCCTGTTCGTGATCTCGCTCGTCGGCGCAGTGCTGCTGCTTCCGGGCTTCGCGCTCGAGGCGGTCCACGCGCCGCCGCGCTGGCCCGGCGCCGCGGGCCTCGCCGCGGTCCTGTACGTTGGACTCGCGGCTTCGGTGCTCGCCTTCATCTGCTGGAACCGCGGGGTGGCCATCGTCGGTGCCAACGCCGCCGGCTTCACCATCCACCTGCTGCCGGCGTTCGGCACGCTGCTCGCGGTACTGTTCCTCGGCGAATCCTTTCAGGCCTTCCATGCGGCGGGCATCGCCGCCATCTTCGCCGGCGTGGTGATCGCCACGCGGGCGGCGCCCGCGCGCGGCTGAAGTCCCGCGATCGGCGGCATCGCCGCGGCCCTGCGCAACACCGGCTGGGTTCGCCCGGGAATTCAGTTAGGATATCGGGGCTGGCCCCTTTTCGAGGAGGAGACCCATGCATCGCTTCGTCCGTTCAGCCGCGCTCGCCCTGTTGCTCGTCTGCCCCGGCCTGGGCATCGCCGCCGACTATCCCACGCACGCGGTGAAGGTGATCTCTCCGTATCCGCCCGGGGGCACCGTCGACATCCTGGCGCGCATCATCTCGGGCTGGCTGCAGGAGAAGCTCGCACAGCCCTTCGTGGTCGAGAACAAGGCGGGCGGGGGCAACAACATCGGCACGGAGTTCGTGGTCAAGTCGGCGCCCGACGGCTACACCATGCTGCTGGTGAATCCCGCGAACGGTATCAACGCGACGCTCTACAAGAACCTGTCCTTCAATGTCGTCCGCGACATCGCGCCGGTGGCGGGTCTCATCCGGGTGCCGAACGTGATGGAGGTGACGGTGTCCTTCCCGGCGAAAAACGTCGCCGAGTTCATCGCCTACTGCAAGGCGAATCCGGGGAAAATCAACATGGCTTCTTCGGGGAGCGGCACCTCGGTGCATCTTTCGGGCATGCTGTTCCAGTCGATGACCGGCTGCAGCATGCTGCACGTGCCCTACAAGGGGTCCGGGCCGGCGTTCGTCGACCTCATCCCGGGCCAGGTGCACGTGATGTTCGACAACCTGCCTGCGTCGATCGGCCACATCAAGGGAGGCAAGCTGCGCGCGCTCGCGGTAACCTCCACCGAGCGCTCGCCCGAGCTGCCCGATATTCCGACGGTCGCGGAGACGGTTCCCGGCTACGAGGCGACCGCGTGGTTCGGCCTGGGGATGCCCAAGGGGTCGCCGCGCGAAGCGATCGACAAGGTCAACGCCGCGGTGAACGCCGCGCTCGTCGATTCCGGGATGCTGAAACGCTTCACCGAGCTCGGCGGCAAGCCGATCGGGGGTACGCCCGAGGACTTCGGCAAGGTCATCGTGGCCGAGACCGCGAAGTGGGAGAAGGTCGTCATCTCATCCGGTGCCAAGGCGGAGTAGAGCGATCCGGATAGCGCTCGACATGTAAGGCGGCCCCCGACCCGGGAGCCTTCCCGGAACGGCTTCAGTCCGCGCGGGTTCCGGCCGTTATGGTTGTTTGCCGGCGGCCGCGCCTCTGCCTGCCGGGGCGAGCTTGGCCGCTCGGTTGACGCGCTCCAAAGCGAGGCATAACGTGAGGGCGTCCCGGGGGACACTGCTGTTCCGAATGAGTCCGAAGCCCATCCGCAAGCTTCGCATCCAGCTGATGGCGGCCGTGGCCGTCATCCTGGCGATGGTGTGGGCGGCGGTCGCGCACCAGCTGGGCAAGGAGCGCGCCGACGCGCTGGAGACCGCCATTCAGCAGGGGGAAAACCTCGGCGGCGTCGTCGCCGGCCATTTCTCCGCGTACGCGGAAGCAATGGATCTCCTGCTGCGGCGCTTGAGGGTCCAGTGGATCCGGGACCCGCGCAGCCTGGCCGAGACACTGGCGCTCGAGAAGGAACTGCGCCGGGAAGCTTCGTCGGTGCGGGTCGCCGTGATCGACGCCCAGGGTCGCCTCGCCTATGCCAGCCCGGACCGCGAGCACGCCTTCTTCGGCGATGCCGAGTATTTCGTCGCTCACCGCAGCAGGCCCGCCGACGAGCTGCGCATCAGCAACCCGGCATGGGACGACGCCTCCGGAAGGCCGCTGATCCATTTCACGCGCCCGATCCTCGACGGGCGAGGGCGATTCTCCGGCGTGCTGGTGCTGTCGACTTCGCTGGAAAGCCTGACGCGGGTGTACGAGGGGCTCCAGCTGGGGCCGAAGAGCCTGATAGCGATCAGGCGCCTCGACAACACCCTGCTGGTGCGCTGGCCCGAGAGCGCCGCGCAAGGCGGCCGGCTTCCCGACATCCCGCAGAGCGCCGCGGTCTCGGGCAGCGAGATCCGCCGCGGCGGAATCGACGGGGTCGAGCGCATTTTCAGTTTTCAGCGTGTCGCCGGGTTTCCTTTCTACGCCGTGGTCGGGCAGGCGGTCGAGTCCGTGCTCGCGGACTACCGCATCGAGCGCCGGCTCTATTTCGCGGCGGGCGGCTTCGTCTCGCTCGTGGTGCTGTGGTTCGGGCTGGCGCTGCTCTCCAAGCTCAAGCACGAGGAACGGGTGGAAACCGCTCTGGGCCTGAGCGAGGCGCGCTTTCGCAGCCTGACCGAGCTCGCCTCGGACCTGTACTGGGAGCAGGACAGCGAGTACCGCTTCGTCTCCGGTTCCGAAGGCGCCTACAGGGGCAAAGCCGGGGGACGCAGCGAAGCGGTCGGCAAGCGGCGCTGGGATTTCGATTACATCAACATGACCGAGGCGGACTGGGCGGCGCACCGCGCGGTGCTCGACGCACGCAAGCCGTTCCAGGACCTCGAGTTGTGCAGGCTCGACGACTCGGGCAGGAAGCTCTGGGTGAGCGTGAGCGGCACGCCGGTATTCGACGCCGCCGGCGTGTTTACGGGTTACCGGGGCATCGGCAAGAACATCACGGAGCGCAAGCGCGCCGAGCACCTGCAGGCGCTGGAGCATGCGGTGAGCCGCTCTCTCGCCGACGCCGACACCACCAGCGCCGCAGTGCAGGGCGCGGTGCGCGCGATCTGCGAATCCGAGGGATGGGAATGCGGCCGCTACTTCCGCTGGGAGGAGCGCGACGGGGTGCTGCGCTTCAGCGACGGCTGGGGCATTCCGGAGGAATCGGCCCAGCAATTCCTCGCCAGGTCGCGGGGGCTGTCCTACGCTCCGGGCGTCGGCCTGGCGGGCAAGGTCTGGCAGTCGCGCCAGCCCATCTGGGCAAGCGATGTCACCAAAGACGCGCGGGTCGTGCAGGGCGGGCTGGCGCGCGATATCGGAATGCGCGGCGCGTTCGTTTTTCCGGTGATCTCGGAAGGCAATGCGATCGGCGTGCTCGCCTTCACCAGCCGCCAGACGCGCGAGCCGGAAGGCCGCCTGATGCTGGCCATCAGCGTCATCGGCACCCACATCGGCCAATTCCTGCGGCGCAAGCAGGGAGAAGAAGACCTGCGCCGCTTCCGCGCCGCAATAGACGCGTCCGAGGACATGATCTGGCTCGTCGACCCGGTCTCCGTGAGCATCATCGACGTCAACGACACCGCCTGCCGCAAGCTGGGCTACACCAGGGAGGAGCTGCTGGCGAAATCTCCGCAGGACATCATCGGGATACCGCGCGAGGAACTGGCCGCGACCTACCGCCGGCTGATCGCGGGCGGGGAGGGCGACACGGTCGAGGGCTGGTACCAGCCGAAGGCCGGTCCCCGCTTCCCGGTCGAGGCCTACCGGCGCGCGATCCAGTCCAGCGGGAGGTACGTGATCATCTCGGTGGTGCGCGACGTCACCGAGCGGCGCGCCGCCGAGGAGGAATTGCGGCGATTCCGTCTGGCGATGGACAACTCGGCCGACATGATCGTGCTCATCGACCGCGCGAGCATGCGCTTCGTGGACGTCAACGAGACGGCGTGCCGGCTGCTCGGCTATCCCAGGGAAGAGCTGCTCAAGATGGGTCCGCAGGACGTGCTTCCCATCTCGCGCAAAGAGCTCGAGCAGGACTACGACGCGCTGATCGCGCGCCCTCCCGGCGAAGTCGACATGGTCGCCAGCGGGATGAAGAGCCAGTACACCTGCAAGGACGGGAGCAAGCTGCCGTTCGAGTCGACGCGGCACGTGCTGCGCTCGGGGGACACGTACATCATCGCCGCGATCGCGCGCGACATCCGCGCGCGTCTCGCCATCGAGGAGAAGGTGGCCTACCTGGCGCAGTTCGACGCGCTCACCGGCCTGCCCAACCGCAACCTTTTCCAGGACCGCCTGGTGCAGGCGATGGCGCTCGCCAAGCGCAACGACTGGCCGATGGCGGTGCTGTTCATCGACCTGGATCGCTTCAAGCTGGTCAACGACACGCTGGGGCACAGCGCCGGCGACAAGCTGCTCAAGGAGGCGGCGGAGCGCCTGCGAAGCTGCATCCGCAGCAGCGACACCGTCGGACGCCTCGGCGGGGACGAGTTCGCCGCGATCCTCTCGGAGCTCGCCAGGCCGGGCGACGCGGGGCTGGTTGCCCAGAAGTTCATCGAAGTCCTGAAGCACCCCTTCGATCTCGACGGCAAGGAGACCTACGTCTCGGCGAGCGTCGGCATCACGCTGTACCCGGCCGACAGCGACAGCGCCGAGGCCCTGGTCATGAACGCCGACGCGGCGATGTACCGCGCCAAGGAGCAGGGGCGCAACAACTACCAGTACTTCACGCGCGACATGAACGAGCGCGCCCTGCGGCGCGTGCAGGTCGAGGCCGCCCTGCGGCGCGCGCTCGAGCGGAAGGAATTCCGGCTGGTCTACCAGCCCAAGGCCAACCTGGCCACCGGAAAGATCTCCGGGTTCGAAGGGCTGCTGCGCTGGCAGCACCCGGAGAGAGGGACGGTCGCGCCGAGCGAATTCATACCCGTGCTCGAGGAAACCGGGCTGATCGTGCCCGTCGGCGAATGGGTGCTCCACACCGCGTGCACGCAGATCAGGACGTGGGAGAAGCTCGGGCTCAAGGTGCCGCCGGTCTCGGTGAACCTCTCGGCGCGGCAATTCGAGCAGAAGAACCTCAAGGATGCGGTACACCGGATCCTGGGCGAGACCGAAGTGGACCCCTCGCTCGTCGAATTCGAGATCACCGAGTCGCTGCTGATGAAAGATCCGGAGGGAACCGCCCGTACCCTGAGCAGCCTCAAGGAGTCGGGCGTCAGGCTGTCGATGGACGACTTCGGCACCGGATACTCGAGCCTGGGCTATCTGAAGCGCTTCCCGATCGACACGCTGAAGATCGACCGCAGCTTCGTCCACGACATATCCACGGACGCCGACGGCGCGACACTCACCCGCGCCATCATCCACCTCGCGCAGAACCTCCGCCTCAAGGTCGTCGCCGAGGGCGTCGAGACCGAGGACCAGCTCGCCTTTCTGCGGGACAACGGCTGCGACGAGATGCAGGGCTACCTTTTTGCCAAGCCGACGGACGCCGAAGAGTGCGGACGCATGCTCCGGGAAGGGCGCAAGCTCGCGATCCCCCGCAACGGCGGCAAGAGCGGCGCGCAGCTCAGGCGCGCGTAGGTGGCCGAGAGGATCTCTATCGTCAGCGCTACGGGTACAGTCCGCGCACGGCGTGGGCTTCCAGCACGCGCGTGCAGCCGATGACGTAGGCCGCGGTGCGAAGCGGGATCTTGCGCTCCAGGTGCAGGTCCCACACCGCGCGGAAGGCGTCGCCCAGGATGCGTTCGAGATTCGCGTTGACGTCGGACTCGCTCCAGAAGAAGCTCGAGAAGTCCTGCACCCACTCGAAGTAGCTGACGGTCACGCCTCCGGCGTTGGCGACGACGTCGGGGACTACGGGAATGCCGCGGCGGCGCAGCACGTCGTCGGCCTCGGGCGTGGTCGGTCCGTTCGCGCCTTCGACGACGAGGCGGCAGGCGAGGGTCTCCGCGCGCGCCGCGGTGAGCTGGCCCTCGAGCGCCGCCGGCACGAGGATGTCGCAGGGCGTGCGCCAGAACGATTCCGCGTCGATGGTCCGCGCTCCCGGCGCGCCCGGCAGCGCTCCGCCGGCGTCGCGCCGGGCCTTCACCGCGGCGAGATCCAGGCCCGCCTCGGAAGCGATCGATCCGGTGTGGTCCTGCAGCGCGACGATCTTCGCTCCCTGCGCCGCGAACAGCCGTGCCGCCGCCTCGCCGACGTTGCCGTATCCCTGGACGGCGACTTGCGCGCCGTCGATCACGGCTCCGAGCCGGCCCATGGCCTCGCGCGCGATCTTCACCACGCCGCGGCCGGTCGCGTCGCGCCGGCCCAGGCTTCCGCCCATCGAGACGGGCTTTCCCGTGACGACGCCGAGGACCGTGCTGCCCTGGCCCATGGAATAGGTATCCATGATCCACGCCATCACCTGCTCGTCGGTGCCGACGTCGGGCGCGGGCACATCGCGGTCGGGACCGAGCAGCATCGCGATCTCGCTGGCGTAGCGCCGCGTGAGGCGCTCGAGCTCGGCGCGCGACAGCTTGTCGGGCGCGACCCGCACGCCGCCCTTCGCCCCTCCGTAGGGAAGATTCACCACCGCATTCTTCACCGTCATCCACGCGGCGAGCGCCATCACCTCGGGCAGCGACACGTCGGGGTGATAGCGCAGCCCGCCCTTGCCGGGTCCGCGCGAAAGATTGTGCTGCACGCGAAAACCCTCGAAGTGCGCGTATTCGCCCGAGTCGAGCCGTATCGGCACGTCGACGGCGAGGCAGCGCTTGGGCTGGCGCAGCGTGTCGACGTAGCGAAGCAGGCCCTTGGGCAGGAGCGGCGCCACCCGCTCGATCTGCGCGAGGTAGGTTTCCCAGGGACCGGATCCGGCGGCGCGGGCGTAGGAGGGCTGAACGGGGGACGGGGAATCCAAGGCTGGCTCCGTGCATCGCGTGAACTCGCGCCAAAGCTTATACGATAATGGGCTTTCGAATCTCTTATCGAGGACGTCATGACGGGAACGCAGGAGCGGCGCTTCAGGCCGCTCGCCGAAAGCGAGATGAGCGAGGCGCAGCGCAAAGTATACGGGGAGATCGCTTCAGGGCCGCGCGGCGGCGTGCGCGGCCCCTTCAACGCGCTGCTGCGCAGCCCCGAGCTCGCCGACCGGGCGCAGAAGCTGGGCGAATGGGTGCGCTTCAACAGCTCGCTGCCGGAGCGGCTCAAGGAGTTCGCGATTCTCGTCACCGCCCGCCACTGGAGCGCGCAGTACGAATGGCACGCACATCATGCGCACGCGCTCAAGGCAGGTCTGGACCCGCGGCTCGCGGCCGAGCTCGCTCTGGGGCGGCGTCCGGCGGGAATGGCCGAGGACGAAGCGGCGATACACGACTTCTGCAGGGAGCTGCACGAGAAGAAAGCGGTGAGCGACGACAACTACGCTCGGGTCGTGAAGCACTTCGGCGAGCGCGGCGCCGTGGACCTCATCGGGACGGTCGGGTACTACACCCTGGTCTCGATGGTGCTCAACGTCGACCGGGTACCGATCCCCGGCGGAGCGCCCGCACCCCTTGCTCCGCTCGGGTGAAGCGATGAGCGAATCGGACGCAGTCGGCCTGACGCAGACGCTGCTGCGCTTCGACACCGTCAACCCGCCGGGCCGCGAGCGCGAGTGCGCGCGCCACGCCGGAGCGCTGCTCGAGCGATGGGGGTTTCGCGTCGACTATCACGAGTACGCCGAGGCGCGCACCAGCGTGGTCGCGCGCGCCGGCGGGTCCGATGCGAAGCCGCCGCTGTGCCTCACCGGGCATATCGACACCGTGGCGCTGGGCACCGCGGCGTGGACGCGCGACCCCTTCGCCGGAGAGACCGACGGCGACCGCCTCTACGGCCGCGGCTCCTCGGACATGAAGGCCGGGGTGGCCGCGATCCTGCTCGCGGCGCGCGGTCTGGCGAGGAAGCTGCCGGGAACGCCCGGCGTCGTTTTGGTGCTCACCGCCGCGGAGGAGGGCGGCTGCGTCGGCTCGCAGCACCTGTTGCGCACGCCGCTCCTCGGCAAGGCGGGCGCCGTGGTCGTCGGCGAGCCGACCTCGAACTACCCGCTGGTGGGCCACAAGGGCTCGCTCAAGTTCCATGCGAAGTTCCGCGGCGTCTCGGCGCACGGCTCGATGCCCGAGCTGGGCGTGAACGCCATCTACAAGGCGGCCAAGGCGGTCGCCAGGCTCGAGGGCTTCGATTTCGGGGTGAAGCCGCACCCCGTGATGGGCGGTCCGACCATGAATGTCGGCACCATCGAAGGCGGCCAGGGCGTTAACATGGTGCCGGACGAAGCGCGCATCGGCGTGGACATCCGGACCGTCGCAGGGATGGATCACGCGGCGCTTCTCTCACGGTTGAGAGACCTTCTCGGAAACGAAGCGGAGGTGGACGTGTTCTCCGACATGAACGCGGTCTGGACCGAGCCCGAGGCTGAGTGGATTCAGCGCGTGTTCGACATCTGCGCGCACCACCTCGGCGCGCGGCCCGCGGCGAAGACCGCGACCTACAACACCGACGCCGGCAATCTCCTCAAGGCCTATGCCGGCGCGCCGACTGTGGTGCTCGGGCCGGGAGAGGCGCGGCTCGCGCACCAGACCGACGAGTACTGCAGCATGGAGCGCATCCGGCAGTCGGTCGCGATCTACGAAGCGATCATCCGCGACTGGTGCGGAATATGAAACGCGCGCTCGTCACCCTGCTTCTGGCTGTCGCCGCGAACTCGGCGTCCGCGCAGGCCGTCACCCGCATCATCGTCCCGTTCGCCGCGGGCGGCGTGCAGGATATTCTCGCGCGCGCGATCAGCTCGGAGCTGGGGACGGCGATCGGGCGCAGCGTGATCGTCGAGAACCGTCCGGGCGCGGGGGGTACCATCGGCACGGCGCTGGTCGCCAAAGCGCCGCCCGACGGGCACACGCTGGTGCTCGCGGCTGCGAGCCACACCATCAACGGCTCGCTGCACGCGAAGCTTCCCTACGACCCGATCCGCGACTTCAGCGGCGTGGCGCACATCGGCACGGTGGAGTACGTTCTCATGATCAACCCGCGGATTCCGGCGAAGACGGTCGGCGAATTCGTCGCCTACGCCCGCGCCAATCCGGGCAAGCTCAACTACGCCACCGCGGGCAGCGGCACCGCCACGCACCTGTCCATGGCCTACTTCGCCGCGCTCGCCGGCATCGACATGGCCCACATCCCGTTCAAGGGCACCAACGAGGCCGTGAACGAGGTTCTGGCCGGCCGCGCCGACGCGGTGATCGCGGCCAACATCGGGGCGCTGGCCTTCGTCAAGGACCCGCGCATCCGAATGCTCGGGGTTACCTCGGCGAAGCGCTCGAAGTTCCTGCCCGAGCTGCCGACGATCGCCGACGGCGTGCCCGGGTACGAGTTCGATTCCTGGCTGGGCCTGCTGGGGCCGGCCGGAATGCCCAGAGGGACCGTCGATCAGCTCAACCTTGCGGTCGCCGCCCTCCTGCGGGACGCGGTGATCCTCGAGCGCCTGGCGAAGCAGGGCATCGAGCCCCAGGCGCTGAGCCCGGAGGCCTTCGATGCGCTGCTGCGCGCCGATTTCGACAAGATGGCGCGCGTCGTCAAGGCTTCCGGCGCGCGGGTCGAATAGCCTAGAATCGAGAATGTCCCAGGAGAATCTCATGCTCCGCTTCCTCACCGCGACGCTCGCGGCGGCCGCATGCCTGCTGCCGCAGGCCGCGCCGGCGCAGGACTATCCCGCGCGCGAAATCCGCTCGCTGTGCAACTACGCGCCGGGCTCGGGAGCCGACATCATCGTGCGCTTCTACAGCGACCGGCTCTCCAAG
>Ga0335084_10003386_pt1 | contig 15526 bp, 15 predicted proteins | sample Lox_Sample_44_FD_206721 | JGI IMG/M metagenome (GOLD analysis project Ga0335084, IMG submission 206721) | Soil microbial communities from Loxahatchee National Wildlife Refuge, Florida, United States - Lox_Sample_4.4 | ecosystem: Environmental > Terrestrial > Soil > Wetlands | place: USA...
GAACGCGGCGCCCTGGACGTGTTTAAAAAGAAGAAGGATCTTCGTCTGCTGGATGTCGGCCCTGATTTGAAAGTGACTTGGGAACGACGAGGCGAGATGGACATCAAGCGGGTCGTCGGGGGGTTGATTTTACAGGACCGCGACCTGGGCCGGATCGAGGATCTGAGAAAACTGAAGGTCGTCACGAAGCGCAAACCCACGGATGAAGAGTACGAAGCCATGGCCTTTGCCTGGATTGTCTGCAAGCATGTCAAGTCAAACGCCATCGTTTATGCGCGACCGGGCCAGACGATCGGAATCGGTGCCGGACAGATGAGCCGGGTCGATTCGGTGAAAATTGCCATGATGAAAGCGCAATCCCCGCTGGCCGGAACCGTGATGGCCTCGGACGCCTTCTTCCCTTTTCGCGATGGTTTGGACGAGGCCGCGAAAGCGGGCGTCAGGGCGGTCATCCAGCCCGGGGGGTCGATCAAGGATGAAGAGGTCATCCGGGCCGCCGATGAACACGACATGGCCATGGTGATGACCGGCATGCGTCATTTTAGACATTAATTTTTTGGTTTTCTGAGAGACCCTCGCGTGATTTCGTGGGGACGACCCCCTGGGGTTGCCCGTCCAGAGGGCCAGCACGGGGGCCTGCCCCTACAACGGTACGCCCAAAATTTCATCCATGAAAATCCTCGTCATTGGAAGCGGCGGTCGGGAGCATGCCCTGGTCTGGAAGTTGGCCCAGAGCCCCAGGGTGGAAATGCTCTATTGCGCACCCGGCAATCCCGGGATTGGCCGTCACGCCCGTTGTGTCCCCCTCCCCGCAGAAGACTTGAACGGCCTCCTGGATTTTGCAATAAGCCAGGCGATTGATTTAACCGTCGTGGGTCCGGAGGGACCCTTGACGATGGGGATCGCGGACTGTTTTCGCCAAGCCGGACTCCGGATCGTCGGGCCGTCCAAGTCCGCGGCGGAGATCGAATCCAGCAAGGCCTTCTCTAAATCGTTCATGGAACGCCATCGGATTCCCACCGCTCATGCCCGGGTTTTTCGCGAACCGGAACCGGCGATGCAGTATGCCAGAGATCACAGGGGTCCTATCGTGGTTAAGGTGGACGGGCTGGCGTCCGGCAAAGGGGTCATCATGGCGCAGGATGAGACCGAGGCGATTCAGGCGATCGACCTGATCATGCGGCGGAAAACATTCGGTGAAGCCGGAAATCAGATTTTGTTGGAGGAGCGCTTGGAAGGCGAAGAGGCCTCTTTCCTGGTCTTCACCGATGGAAAGTCGATCGTCCCGATGGTAACGTCGCAGGATCATAAACGCATTTTTGATCACGATCAGGGTCCCAACACGGGCGGCATGGGCGCCTATTCACCCGCGCCCGTTCTTTCGGAAGCTCTGCAGGAACAAGTCCTTCGGGAAATCGTCCGACCCACTATCGACGGGTTGGCCAAAGAGGGACGGCCGTTTCAAGGGATACTGTATGCGGGTCTGATGCTGACCCAAAACGGCCCGAAGGTTTTGGAGTACAACGCTCGTTTCGGAGATCCCGAGACCCAAGTGATCTTAACCCGACTTGAAAGCGATCTGGTGGAAATTTTTGAGGCCTTGACGGTCGGAGCCTTGGATCGCATCCGCGCCCGTTGGAGTCCGAAGGTTTCGGTCTGCGTCGTTCTCACTGCAAAAGGATATCCGGCGACCTATGAATCCGGTCGACCGATCCGGGGGATCGAACAGGCCGAGGCCAAGAACGGTGTGGTGGTATTCCATGCCGGCACGGTACTTCGTGATGGAAACTTGGTGACGGCCGGAGGACGCGTCTTGGGTGTAACGGCCAGCGGGCGCGATTTTCATCAAGCCCGGGAGCTCGCCTACGAGGCGATCAGCCGGATCCGGTTTGAAGGCATGCATTGCCGGATGGACATCGGTCTCAAGGCTACCCGGGATCTCGAAGGGCTCAAGGCGACAGGAGGCCGACATGACCATTCCGGATAGACCCCTCCTGAGCGTGGTGGTTCCGGTTTACAATGAAGAGGCGGTTCTTCAGGAATTCTACAAGCGGCTTCACGCGGTCCTTACAGAACTGCGCGGTTTATCGGGCACGGAGATCATTTTTGTGGATGATGGAAGCCAAGACGGCACCGCAAAGATTCTGTCGGAACTGATGCAGGGGGATAAATCCGTCAAGGTGCTGCAGTTCTCCAGAAATTTCGGTCACGAGATCGCCTTGACGGCGGGATTGGATCACGCGAAGGGGGATGCGGTTGTGGTGATCGACGCGGATCTTCAGGATCCGCCCGAGACGATCCCTCGGTTGCTGGACAAATGGCGCGACGGATATGAGGTGGTTTATGGCGTTCGCGAAAGTCGAGAAACGGACACCTGGTTTAAGCGGACCACGGCCCGTCTGTTTTACGCCCTCATGCAAAAGATCGGGAATCTTGATCTTCCGGTCGATGCCGGCGACTTCCGTCTGCTGGACCGAAAAGTCGTGGACGTGTTTCGGTCGCTTGGGGAACGTCACCGCTTTGTCCGCGGGCTGACGCTCTGGGTAGGCTTTCGCCAGACGGGGGTTCTTTTTCCACGAAGTAAACGGTTTGCCGGAAGCACAAAATACCCCTTCGGCAAGATGCTCAAGCTGGCCTGGGATGGGGTGACCTCTTTTTCGTTTGCTCCATTGCGCGTGGCGATCTATCTCGGGCTGATCGTGTCGGTCGTGAGTTTTCTTTTCGGGCTGTTTGTGATTTTCGGGCGTCTTTTCTTCAATCAGACCGAGCTCCTGGGATTTCCCATTCACGGGTGGGGCTCACTCATGGTGGCGGTCCTTTTCTTGGCCGGTGTCCAGCTGATTGTTCTGGGAATGATGGGGGAGTATCTGGGACGAACTTACGAAGAAGTCAAACGCCGTCCGCTTTATATTCTGCGAGAGAAGATGGGGTTTGATGATTAATCCGATCTCGGATTGTGCCGATCGTTTGCAGATGACCCGAAAGGGTTTGACCTGGACGCTCATCCTTATAGGGCTTTTTCCGTTAATCATTCTTGAAGACGGCCTGATCTACCGTGTCTTTAAAGGTCTGCGGGATCCCGTCTTGCTCAGGTTCATGCATTTCCTGACCGGGCTGGGAGTCGGGTGGGTCCAGGCGCTTATTGCGGCCGTTCTCCTCGGAATCGGCTCCCTGCGAGAAAACCTTAAATTGAAGAAGGCCGCCGTGTCGAGCCTGATTGCCCTGGCGGTTTCCGGTCTTGCGGTTCAGACGATCAAGCACCTGATCGGACGGCCACGGCCCAGACTGGCGGATCAGGGGATCGTCGATTGGGGTCCTTCTTTTCAAAGCGGCCATGATTCCCTTCCATCCGGACACGCCCTGTCATCCTTTGCCATGGCGGCGGTTCTGTCCGCCTTCTACCCGGCCGGCCAATGGGCCTGGTATTCTCTCGCTGTCCTCGTGGCCTTTACACGGATTTATATCGGCGCCCATTTCGCCTCGGACGTCTTCGTCGGGGCCGTTTTGGGCGTGTTGATCGGGATGTGGGCTTCGCGGCTTAAGTTGGAGTACTTTAAATCATGACCCGAAACACCGGTTTCTGGCCGGCGCTGATGCTGGGAGGGTTTCTTTTCTTCTATCAGCTCGGGGCCGTGCCGCTGTTTGATTTGGACGAGGCGATTTACGCCGAAACCACCCGGGAAATGGTTGAGACCGGTAATTGGATCACTCCGCAGGTTAATTACTCGCCCTTTTACGAAAAGCCCATTCTGCTGTACTGGTTCATGGGAGCGGCCTTCAAGATTTTCGGGCCGTCCGAATTTGCGGCTCGATTGACATCCGCGGTCTTCGGTCTCGCGCTGCTGGTCGTGACCTATGGTTTGACCCGGCGGGTCGCGAGCCCCAGAGCCGGATTGTTGGCGATGCTCATCCTGGCCAGTAATCTTGAGATGGTAGCGCTATCCCATGCCGCCTTGACCGATATGCTTTTGGTTTTTTTTATCACGGTCTCGCTGGCCAGTTACTACCTGCTCTACAAAACAGAGCGCGCCCTCTGGGCCGTCGGGATTTATCTGGGCGCCGCCCTGGCGGTTTTGACCAAAGGTCCGGTCGGCCTTGTTCTGCCGGGAATGACGATTTTTCTTTTCATCCTCACCGTTGGCCCCCGATGGAAACTGATTCTTGATCTTCGACCGGGATGGGGTATTTTGATCTTCGGCGCCATCGCCCTGCCGTGGTATGCGGCGATGTTTCGCCTTCACGGCGAGGCTTTTTGGAAATCTTTTTTCCTGCACCATAATATCGAGCGGTTCACGTCCGTTCTCGGAGGCCATGCCGGGGCCCCGTTCTATTATCTGGGAATCCTGGCGATTGGTTTTTTCCCATGGGTGGCGTTCCTTCCCGCTTCCGTTGTTTCCATGTTCCCCGGCAAGGACTTATCGGAGCGATGGAAAAATCTCCGGCTCTTTCCGGCGAACCATCCGTTGGAGTGGTTTCTTCTGCTATGGGTCGCGGTCGTCTTCCTTTTCTTTACCTTGGCCGGCACCAAACTTCCCAGCTATATCGCACCCGCCGTTCCGGCTTTGGCCATTTGGGTGGCCCGTTATATGGACCGGAGAATGGATGCGGCACCGTCAACGGTCCGGGTGGAAGACCGACTTACGATGGGCTTTACGGTCGGCCTGACTCTGATTACGGCCGTCCTGATTTTGTCTATTCCCCAAGGGATCGAATGGGCACGGGTAAAATTCGGAGCCTTGGCGCCCTTCCTGGCCCAGCCGATTGAGTTGAACGGGGTGTTGATGGTCATGGCCGGGGTTCCCTTGATCGGGGTGATGACCTACTATGCGCTGCTGCGCCTCGGGAGGCAGTGGGCGGGTTTTATGGTGTTGGTTCTCATGATGGGAGTCTTTGTATTTGTCTTGCTGTTCGACTTCATTCCATCCGTCAGTTCCTATATTCAAGTGCCGTTGCGAAACCTGACTCAAGAAACGCGCGGGTGGATTCGTCCCGAGGAACCTCTGGTGGTCTTCGGGCTGAAAAAACCCAGCATATTGTTTTATGCCCGCAGAGGGGCGGTCATCTTTAAGTCAAAGCAGGAGGAAGACCTGCGCCGATTTTTATCGGCTCATGGCCGTGCGGTGGTGTTGAGCCAAATCCATTTGGTCCCGGTCTTGGATACCATGCCTCAGCTGATCATCCGCTCGGAGCAGGGAGGCTATGTCCTGGCCACCAATTTCTAAAATCGCGATTTCCATTCCGCCATCGCCCGGGCCTCGCCGATGGCTGACGACCTCTCTGAAAGCGATCGTCAGTCTGGGCTTACTCGGCTTTCTGTTTTCAAAAATCGATCTCCCTTCGGTGGGGCACGTGCTGCAGAATCTTCATGTCGGCTATTTTGTGCTGGCCTGGGTCAGCTTTTTCGGGCTGCAGTTTGTCGGAATCCTTCGTTGGCAGGTTATGGCGCGGGTTCAGGGTTATCGGCAATCCTTCGGTCGCCTGGCCGCTTTTTACTTTGTCGGCTTATTTTTCAACCTCTTTCTTCCAACTTCGATCGGGGGTGACCTCGGAAAATGCTACTATTTAGCCGGGGGTCGCAGCGACATCCTGCGCGCGATGACGACTATCCTGGCCGATCGGATCAGCGGGATGACCGCCCTTCTGTGCATCACCTCCTTTGCCCTATCGCTGGCCGGCTCGGTGACGGTCCCGGTCTGGATGACCGCCTTCATACTGGGTGCGACGGCCTTGCTGATACTGGGTCTTTTTATCCCATTTGCATTTCCAGGTTTTTTGAGGAGGTATGAATTGCCCTATCGCTACTGGGAAAATCCTCGGTTCATGGCGGCATCGCTTGCGGCCTCATTTTTTATCCAACTGTCCGTCGTTATCATCAGCATGATCATCGGTCTGGCGGTGAACGTCTCCGTCCCATGGGAATATTATTTTGTTTTCATCCCCCTGGTAACCGTGGCCGGTATGGTTCCGATCAGCTTGAACGGCTTGGGTGTTCGAGAGGGCGCATACGTATATTTTTTGACCCAGGCGGGGGTTGCGAACCCTCAGGCCTTGGCTTTTGCCGTTCTCTGGTTGATCCTGAATACCTCGCTTAATGTCCTTGGCGGCCTCGGGTGGGTGTTTATCTCCCATCCTGTCCATGCGGTCAAGACTTGACCCACAGACCATGGAAGGTTATATTACGTAAATCAAGGCAGGGGGTCCCCTGTTCAAACGGGAGTTCAAGGAGGCAATCGATTGCGAAAACCATTGGTCAGCATCGTCATGGGCAGTGAATCGGATTTGACCGTGATGGAACAGGCGGCGGAGGTGCTGGGTAATTTCGGTGTGGCCCATGAACTGGCCATTACTTCGGCCCACCGCTCTCCGGATTGGACCCGGAGATATATTTCCGAGGCGGAGAAAAAGGGCGTGGAGATCTTTATCGCGGGCGCAGGCGGGGCGGCCCATTTAGCCGGTACCGTGGCGGCCCATACGACACGGCCCGTTATCGGTGTTCCGATCGATTCGTCCTCCTTGAACGGTCTGGACGCTCTTCTCTCGACAGCGCAAATGCCGGGAGGGGTTCCGGTCGCAACAATGGCTATCGGGAAGGCCGGGGCGAAGAATGCGGGCATCCTGGCCGTTCAAATATTGGGGGTGGGCGATAAGGAATTAGCACGAAAAATTAAAAACTATAAAGATAAACTTGAGGAAGAAGTTGAAGCCAAAGCAAGACGGATTCAAAGGGCGGGTCGTCAAAATTGATCCAGTGCACCCTGATTCCGACCCCTCTCTGGACGCGGTCGGACAGGCCGTCCATTGGATCCGTTCGGGTGGAATGATCGCTTTTCCGACCGAGACCTACTACGGTTTGGGGGTGGACCCGTTCAATTCAGCCGCGGTTGAGCGGCTTTTTGTCGTCAAAGGGCGGGAGGCAGGAAAGCCGATCCTAATCGTCGTCGACGACATCAAAAAGGCTGAAGGGATCATCGTGGCCGTTTCCCCGGAGGCCTGGAATCTCATCCGAAAGTTCTGGCCGGGGCCTTTGACGCTCTTATTGGCCGCTTCCCCGCGACTGCCCTCCGCGCTGACGGGGGGGACCGGAAAAATCGGCATCCGGATTCCGTCCCATCCGGTGGCCTTGCAGCTTCTGCGGGCCGCCGCTCAACCCATCACGGCCACAAGCGCCAACCCTTCGGGCCACCCCGAGGCCACTACGGCTTCGAAGGTCCATGAAACGCTGGGCACGCATCTCGATCTCATTGTCGATGGGGGGGAGACAAGTGGCGGAAACAGTTCCACGATTGTCGATGCCACGTTTCACCCCCCCCGCCTAATCCGCGAAGGGAGGATTCCCTTCCGGGAGGTCCTCGGGTGTCTCGGATTAAGTCTCACGGAGGATCATGAATGGTAAGATCCGCATTGAGAACTATCTCCAATCGCTTGGAGCATCTCCGGCTCAATACCAAGCTTCTCCTCATGATGCTCTCGCTTTTGTTGTTATCCTTGATGGCCTCCTTGGCCTTCTACTGGCTGACCGAGCAAGCGGTCGTCAGAGAAATCATGGCCGACACGGAGGACCTGACGACGGCGATCCAGATCAGCGTCGAACAGCTGACGACGCACGGGGCCACGGACGAGGCCCGTTTGAGAGATTACGTCAAGCGGCTCAATAAGAAAGGGGTAAAGGAAATTTCCATTCTGAGCAACGAAAATCAAGTCATCGCCAGTTCAAATCCTCATCGGAAAGAGCGATCTCCGGATCCCAAGCATCGCGATCTGATCATTACAGAACGGATCGGAGAGGACGCCGGAACGAAAAAAGACCAGAAGCCCTATAACATTTTGGTCCCGATCGTTGTCGGTGGGGAGCAGTTGGGTTATGTCCATATCATCATGATCATGGATGATTTTAACCGCCTGATCCGGCGAAGCTTCTATACACGTCTGGCCGTGCATATCGCGATATTCTCGATGGGGATCTTCCTCTCGTTCTATCTGGCGTGGCGATACACCCGTCCCATCAAACAGGTTGTGGAAGCGGCCAAAAACGTTGCGGCCGGCGATTTGAGCACTCCGTTGGTCGTACAGGGGGGCGGAGAGGAGATCGGCGAGCTGACCCGAAGCTTCAATGAAATGGTGGAAAAGCTCCGGCTGCAGAAATCCCTCGAAGGCCGCCTGCGCCATGCGGAACATCTCTCGGCCGTCGGCCAATTGGCTTCCGGGATCGCCCATGAAATCCGCAATCCCTTGAATCTGATCAACCTCTCCATCGATCATTTGCGCGTCCAGTTGGATCGGGCTCGTTTTATTGATAAGGAAGAAATCGACAAACTGGTCGTCAACATCAAGACCGAAATTCATCGGCTGAACCGAATGATCGAAAATTTTCTTGATTTTGGGAAACCGATTCGCCTGCAGATGCAATCGGCCGATTTGGCCGCCATTTTGTCCGATGTCCTCCAATTGGCCCTCCCCAAGGGAGCGGATCAAGGGGTTCAATTTGAGACTCGGGGCATTCGCGATCTTCCGCGGGTGTTGGTCGATGTGGAACAGATCAAAAACTGTTTTGTGAACATCACGGTCAATGCGCTTCAGGCCATGAGCCAGGGGGGGGTGTTGCGGATTCATGCACAAATGGACGACGAGAACAGCCGAGTCCTGGTGCATTTTGAAGATACCGGCTGCGGCATCGAAGCGGACCACCTTCAAAAGATCTTCGAACCCTATTTTACGACCAAGAAACTCGGCATCGGACTGGGACTGGCGTTGACAAAACGGGTTTTGGAAGAGCATGGCGGAACCATTTGGGTCGCCAGCGTGAAGGGGATGGGAACGACCGTCACCATATCCCTTCCCATGGAAGGAGTACATGCGTGAAGCCGGGCAATATCCTTGTGATTGATGATGAGCGGTCCCAGCGTGAAATTATGGGGCTCATTCTCCGGTCTGAAAAATATGAAGTGGATCTTGCCTCGACCGCAAAGGAGGCGGTGGGTAAATTCCAAAACGGGGAATATGATGTGGTCCTGACGGATCTGAAGCTGCCGGATACGGAGGGCTTAGGGATCGTTCAAAAGATTTTTCAGTTGAACCCGTCCGCGTCCGTAATCATCATGACGGCCCACGGTTCGATTGATTCGGCGGTCGAGGCGATGAAGCTGGGGGCATTGGATTACATCACCAAACCGCTGGAGCGGGAAGAACTGCTGATCGCGGTAAAACGGGCCTTTGAAAAGATCTCTCTCATAAAAGAAAACAGCCGGCTCCGACAACAACTTCAAGAAAAATTTCATATAAATAACATAATAGGAAATCATCCCCGGATGCAGGAAGTTTTTGATGTGGTTAAGAAAATATCGAACAGCACCGCGACCGTCCTGATCAACGGGGAGTCCGGTACGGGAAAGGAACTCTTGGCCCGTGCCATTCATTTCAATAGCGCGAGGAAGAATAAACCCTTTCAGGCGATTAATTGCGCCGCCATTCCCGATACGCTGATCGAAAGCGAATTGTTCGGTTACGAAAAGGGTGCATTTACGGGGGCGGCGGGCCGACGAATCGGGCTATTCGAGGCGGCCGATGGCGGAACCCTTTTTCTGGACGAGGTAGGCGATCTCAGTCTTCATCTTCAGGGCAAGTTGCTTCGCACGCTTCAGGAACGACAGATCCGGCGGATCGGAGGATCCGAAGAGACGGCCATCGACGTCCGTGTCATTGCGGCCACCAACAAGCGCCTGGATCAGGAGATCAAGAAGGATCTGTTCCGTGAAGACCTCTATTACCGGTTGAATGTCATTTCAATTCAAATTCCTCCGTTGCGTGAGCGCAGCACGGATATCCCGGAGTTGGTACAGCATTTCATCCGGATCTACAGCCAAAAAACGGAAAGGCCGGTCCAAGGCGTAAGTCGTGAGGCCATGCGAAAGCTGCTCGAGTACTCGTGGCCTGGAAATGTTCGTCAACTGGAGTCCTCCATTGAACGGGCGGTTCTTTTTTGCGGCCAGGAGGTGATCGACGTCGCCGATCTTCCTCCGGAAATCTGCCGGCTGCCGTCCCCGATGACGGGACTCGGACTGCAGTTGCCCGCTGAAGGTATCTCCCTGGATGAGCTTGAGCGTGAATTGATTTTTAAGGCCATGGAGCAATCCGACTGGATTATCATGAAAGCGGCTAAACTACTGGGGCTGACCTATAAAACCTTGCAATACCGTTTGGAAAAGCACGGAATTAAAAAACCCGGAATCCTTGCCGCAAATGAGGCAGACAAGACCTCAGAAAAGGTGTAGCGGTATGGAGTATTTTAATTAATGTTTCGCAGCTTTGACACAATATCCTAAAATTAAAAGAAATATTCAATATGGGAATTTTTAATAAATGGCATAAAAAATGCTTTATTATGTCCGATGGCTCATGACCGTTTTGCTCTCTGAATCAAGCGACGGCGCATGCCCGGAGAACCATACGAACGAGAAAATTAGTAAACAGAGAGGAGGTGAATGACATGCGGAAAATGATCCTGTCAGCGGTAATTTTTTCTTTCTTGTTTCTGCCTGTTTTGTCCGGCTGTGAATCAAAGCAGTTGAAAGATGAAAATGCCAAGCTGAAGCAGCAGGTGGACACGATGACGAAAGACAAGGCGGGGATGCAGGCCCAGATGGGTCAAACGATGGCTCAAATGGACGAGATGAAGAAAAAGAATGCCGACCTTGAGAAGGAGAATGGAGACCTTAAGGCCAAGGTAGCGGAACTTCAGAAGAAGTCGCCGAAATCCTCCGCCAAAACGGCTCCTAAGAAAAAGAAATAGGTCAGGCTCGGTGACGCAAGCGAGACTTTCGGCTAAATCTACTTGACGAAAGTTGCCGCATGGTTGAATGATGATATGGGTTGTTCAGAGTTCGGACTTAATTGTAGTGCGGAGAGGGGGTGAAACATTATGAAGCGAATGTTACTGGGTTTGGTTGTAGGGGTTGTGGTCCTGTCTTTTGTCAGCATGAGTTGGGCCGGAATGGTTACGGGCGAGCTGACGAAAATCGACGGCTCTTTTTATGTCGTCAAGGACAAGGAGGGGAAGGAGCACCGAATCCATTTTGATAATTCGACTCAGAAGACCGGAGATATCAAGGCCGGGGCTAATGTCGAAGTGGACGATGCCAATGGACATGCAAAATCCATCAAGGCCATGGAAATGAAGATGGACATGAAGATGGAGAAGAAGTAGTCTATACTTTCTAAAATGAGGCACGGTACCGAAAGGGACCGTGCCTCTTTCTTTATAAGGACCTGTTTGTGGATTTTTGAACAAAAAAAGTCTCGCCGTGCTTTAGTTTATTCCCTAAAAATGACAACCGGAGGGTCATGCCCCCGCCGGGAGGCGACATTTCCGGACATGGACAGGAGGGGGGTAATTTTTTAGATTGGCTCGTTTTTAGTGCCCCGGGGAGGTTGATCTTTTTCGGCTTTTCTTGTATTATTATTAGAATCTATTTTTAGGGGCCCAGCCATATCCATGCCGCGTCTTACCTATAAGAGGGCCGGGGTTGACATCGAGGCCGGTGACGAGTTTGTCCGGTCGATTAAGCCGTTGGTTCGTTCCACGTTCCGTCCGGAAGTTCTGACCGATATTGGCGGATTCGGCGGATTGTTCGGACTGGAGGCTAAAAAGTATAAAGACCCCGTGCTGGTTTCCGGGACCGACGGGGTCGGAACGAAACTCAGGATCGCCATTGAAATGAACCGGCACAATACGGTCGGAATCGATCTGGTGGCCATGTCCGTCAACGATGTGGTCGTAACGGGCGCCGAGCCGCTTTTCTTTCTGGACTACCTCGCGACCGGCAAACTGCAGCCCCAGACCGGAGTGGAGATCATCCGCGGAATCGTCAATGGCTGTCGACAGGCCGGATGCGCCTTGCTGGGCGGAGAGACGGCCGAGATGCCTTCATTTTATCCGGAGGGAGTCTATGACCTTGCCGGGTTTGCGGTGGGCGTGATCGAAAAAGGCCAGGTGATTGATGGCAGCCGCATTAAAGCGGGGGATGTCTTGATCGGCCTCGCCTCGAGCGGTCTGCATAGCAACGGGTTTTCTCTGGCGCGTAAGATTTCGTTTGAGGTGGCGGGTCATAAGCTCACGGATCGGATCCCCGGATGGACCCAGCGTCTGGGCGACGAGCTTCTCACCCCAACCAAAATTTATGTCAAATCTGTCCTGCAATTGGTTCGCGATGTGGATGTCAAGGGATTGGCCCACATCACCGGAGGGGGACTCACCGGAAATATTCCGCGCATTCTTCCAGAAGGGTGTCAGGCCCGGATCAAACGGGGGAGCTGGCCCGTCCCGGCCGTATTTGGATGGCTCGAAAAGCAGGGCGGGATCGTCACCGATGAAATGTATCGGGTCTTCAACATGGGGATCGGAATGGTGGCCGTCATCGGACCCGAGCAGGCCGATCAGGCCATGGAGAGGCTCAAGAGTTTGGGTGAGCCGGCATTTTTAATCGGAAAGGTCATCCACGGGGAGAAAAAAGTCTCCTATGAATAAATCCAAGCTTCGGTTGGGGATTCTCGTTTCTGGCCGCGGCTCAAACCTTCAGGCGATCATTGACGCCGCCTCGTCCGTCAAGATCGATGCTGGCGTGGAGGTGGTCATCAGCGATAAATCGCAGGCACCGGCCCTCGACCACGCCCGCCGGAGCCGGGTTCCGGCCTTTTTTCTGAATCCCAAAGATTATTCGAGCCGTGAAAAGTATGATGAAGCCCTCGTTGATCTACTGCGCAAGCACCAGGTTGATTTGGTAATCCTGGCCGGTTACATGCGTTTGATTACATCTCAATTGATCGAACCCTTTAAGAATCGGATTATCAACATTCATCCCAGCCTTTTGCCGGCTTTTTCCGGGCTTCACGCCCACCGACAAGCGTTGGAATGGGGTGCCCGGGTTTCGGGATGCACCGTTCATTTCGTGGATGAATCGATGGATCAGGGTCCGATCATCATTCAAGCGGCGGTGCCGGTCTACGATGGAGACACCGAAGAAACCCTGGCGGCACGAATCCTGGAGGAAGAGCATCGGATTCTTCCGCAGGCCATACAGTATATTGCGGAACAGAGGTTGGAGGTCTCGGGTCGGCGGGTGATCGTAAAGTCGGCCCCGAAAATGACCGGGGCGAAGATCCTATCGCCCATGATCGAGATCGGTCTCTAAAAGTCGGTATAAAGCGTATTCGCTGATACGGGAGGATTATCGGCCATGTTGCTTAATGACACTTTTTTACTGGGTTGCGCTTATCTCAAAGAAGCGAATTATCCGGAAGCGCTGTCCTACTTTCGCCGATTGTTGGCGGCCTATGAAGAGGATTCGTCTTCCGCGGTGCCGCCGGAATTGCTCTCCTATTTTGGTCTTGCCTTGGCCCTGGGAGAAAACCGGATCAAGGAAGCCGTAACCTACTGCACCACGGCGATCAAAAAAGAATTCTACCGTTCGGAGTTTTATATCAACCTTTCACGGGTTTATTTGTCGGCGAATCGCCGCTCCAGCGCGGTCGATGTGTTGTACAAGGGCCTGAAGATCGACAACCAGGATCCCGGAATTCTGGCGGAGCTTCGAAGGCTGGGCATCCGCCGAAAGCCGGTTCTGGGTTTCCTGACGCGAAGCCATGTGCTCAATAAGTACCTGGGTATGATCACCTCGCGCCTCCGCCCCAAGGATAAAGAGATCCGGAATCCCGTACTGTCGTGACCGAATATTTGGACGACCTGCTCGAGGAAGAGTTCAAGCTCAAGCGGCTGCGACGCATCGTCGATCGGACGGCCGCGGACCTGCGATGGAGAACAACGACGCGCGCGGAGGCCCACCATCGTATTGTCGAAGCCCGGCGCGATGTGTTATTATTGTTTCCAGAGGGCGGAGAGCTGTTCGATCGGATTTATCGGCCCCGCTTTGAACGAATTTTTAAAGATCGGACCGTACCGGTCGTTGGTCCGTAATCGCACATGGCTTGAAACCTGCGTGGGGCTGTAGCTCAGTTGGGAGAGCGTCTGGTTCGCAATCAGAAGGTCGCCGGTTCAATCCCGGCCAGCTCCACCATGAATTACCTAATGCCCGTGTCATTTCACCCGCCGTATTTGACGACCATAAAATTATCCCTCCTCATCAACTCCCCCTGATTTATTCCAGAGTTATGATCGCCCAAAAGGCAAAACATAGTTTTTGACAAACCCTGAATTGGTATGCTAAAATGGCTTCGATTTTGTCGTGCCATAAACCATACAGTTCCGGAAGCGGGTTCGGGATAAGCTCCGTAAAAGCGAATACAAAGCGATCAAGCGAACAATAATACGGCGATAAAATGGCATCCAAAAATCACTCCTCGCACCTCATCATCGTCATCGGGGCCGGTCCGGCCGGGCTGGCGGTCGTCAATAACATGTCCAGGGCGGGCCACCGGGTTGTGGTTTTAAACCGCGACATCAAATTCGGCGGATTGGCCGAATACGGCATTTTCCCGACCAAACACCGGCTCCGCGGCGGGCTCAAAAAGGGATATTGGGAAATTCTGAATCGGGAAAATGTGGATTATTTCGGCCAGGTGGCGGTCGGTAAGAACAAGGACATCATGGTTTCGGATCTCCATGAAATCGGGGCCAGCGCCCTGGTCTTTGCCACCGGCGCACAGGGGACAAAAACGATCGGCGTGGAAGGGGATGACGCGATCGGTGTCTACCACGCCAAGGACGTCGTCTACCATTATAATTTGTTGCCGGGTTTCAGCCAGAAGCCGTTCGATATGGGCCAGCGGGTGGCCGTGATCGGGATCGGCGATGTGATGGTCGACATCGCCCATTGGCTGATTCGTTATAAAAAGGTCAAAGAGGTCACGGCCATTGCGCGGCGGGGCCCCGCGGAACGCAAATACAATCCGAAAGAGATTCGCGCGGTCTGCGATAATATCGATCAAGAGGATCTAAGCCGGGAGTTCTCCCGCATCCGTCAACGACTGGAGGCGGTGGGTCAGAACCCCGACCAATTGCTGTCCGGTATGTTGGAAGAAATGACGAAATGCGAGCCGGCCGGGAGCGACACGGAGCTTCGTTTCCGATTTCTCTCCTCTCCCCGCCGGGTTTTGACGGATTCCAAAAATCGGGTTCGGGGACTGGAACTGGAAGACACGAAGCTGGAGCCGAAGGGTGAGGATTTTTCCGCGGTCGGGTTGAAGACCACCCGTGAATTTGCCTGCGACAGCGTCGTCTTCGCGGTGGGAGACCGTGTGGACGAAACGCTCGGCCTTCCGTTTAAGAACGGCACCTTTCTGACCAACCCCAATCCAACCCGGAACGAGCCGGACGAGTCCCTGTTTCAGGCTTACGACGACCAGACCGGCCGGGTCCTCGAAGGCGTTTTTCTGACCGGATGGGCCCGGAAGGCCAGCGAAGGTCTGGTCGGGGTGGCCAAACGGGACGGGGATTGGTGCAGCGGGGTTCTGGACCGTTATCTCGCCTCCCGAGACCCGTTGGAGCCCGCGGTGATCGAGGAACGAACCAAAAAGT
>Ga0335084_10003388_pt1 | contig 15524 bp, 12 predicted proteins | sample Lox_Sample_44_FD_206721 | JGI IMG/M metagenome (GOLD analysis project Ga0335084, IMG submission 206721) | Soil microbial communities from Loxahatchee National Wildlife Refuge, Florida, United States - Lox_Sample_4.4 | ecosystem: Environmental > Terrestrial > Soil > Wetlands | place: USA...
AGTACACGAAGGTGGTGTCGCTCGCCGAAGCACTACAGCTCAAAGAAATCGCGGTCTACGCGAAGCAGGCGACCGGCGAGAAATACCTGATCAACCCGAACAAAGGCTTGAACTGATCATTCGCGTACGGACGAGCCGCCCCTCTGGCGGCTCGTCAGCGCCGCGCCGTCCATCAGAGCTGCGAGATCACTCCGTCGGCGACGTGCATGATCTTGCGCGACGATCCGCCGGTCGCGCGACGAAACTCCTCCATCCACGGCATGTCGAGCGGCTTGGTGCGCCGCACCGGGGTGACCTGGAATTCCATCGGATAGGCGAGCCGGGGCCGGTCGGTGGTGTTCGGCGCGGTGTAGTGCAGCGTCTCGGAATGGTGAAACGTGCAACCGCCCTTTTTCAGCGGGCACGCGACCGCGCTCGACGCGTCGAACGGCTCGTCGACGGTCAGCACGTTGTACTGCGGTTCGTCGGCGTGGCGGTGCTTCAGCAAACCGCGCTGGTGCGAGCCCGGAATGAACTGCATGGCGCCCATCTCGGCCGACACGTCGTGCATCGGCAGCCACACGCCGAGCGCGCAGTAGCTCATCTCCGGCGCCCAGTACGCATGATCCTGGTGCCACAGCGCCGGCTTGCCTCCGGGCGGCTTCCTGATCATGTGGCCCCAGCTCGTCAGCCGCGCCTCGTCGACACCGAGCAACGCAGCCGCCATCCGCTTCGCGTTGCGCCAGTGATTGGTCGTTAGCAGCTCGGGAAACTCGATCTCCGGGTAGAACGACTGCGCCAGCATGCTCGCGGCGTTCGGATCGCGGTTCGCCGACCGATCGATCGGCGAGCTGTGGCGCGGATCGTGCTCCGGCGAAAAGATGTGCTCGTAGATCCGGCGCATCCAATCGATTTCCTCGTCGGTGGTGATGCGCTCGACAACGAGGAAGCCGTTGTCGCGGAAGAACTGCACCTGCTCGGCGGTCGGCTTCAGGTCGAACGGCTGCGCGGGCGGCGGACCGAATTTCAGTTTGCTCATGCCACGGCCTCCAATCGATTGGCCCAACGCGCACGAAATCGCTCCGTCATCCACAAACAAACATCCCAGACGTCGGCGAGCGGTTGGTCATTCGGATCGACCGGTTGGTACGGCGGCGGTCCGAACTCCGGATTGATCGTCAAGAACGGCCTGTTCTCCTTGAGGCGCGCTTCGATGATGCGATCCCACCAGCGTTCGAAGAGGCCGGTCCAGCGCAGTCCCATACCGCTGCGCGGATCGGCGACTTGCGGCGAGTGCGCCGAACCGACGCGCGCGTGGATGTGGTCGGCGCGTTCGATCGCGATGTCCATCATGTCGCTGTACGGCGGAAGCTTTAAGTTGTTCTCCGCGACGTTCGTGAAGTGGCTGAAATCCGCGGTGATGCGCAGCCACGGCAACGCTTTCAGGATGCGCTCGGTCTGCCACGGCGAATACAGACAACGCGTGCGGTGCGTTTCGAACACGATCGGCGCGTCGATCGTGTTCGCCATCTCCATGACCGTGTTGAAGAAACGCACGCTGCGCTCGAGGTCGAAGTAGTCGCGGCCCGGATGGCAATTGACCAGGATCGGTCGCGTCTTCTTCACGGCTTCGAGTTGGGTTTTGAACGCCGCCTCGTCGTCGCAGAACATCATCGCGACGTAATCGAGTCCGAGCTCTTCCGTCAGGTCGCCGAACGCCGCCGGCTCCATGCCGATGTTCGCGCACTCGACACCGTCGTAACAGGCCTTCGCGAACGCGCGCAGTCGGTCGGGCATCTCGCCGAGATGCTCCATGCCCCAATCGCATTTGAGCAGTTTGAGCTTCACCCCATCACCCGTTTGGGCATCGACGCCGCAACGCGCCACGACGCTCGGAAGGTTGAACCGGACCGATAGTCTCACGCGTTGAAATCGATTTCAAACGGACCGGAGTCAGGCCGGCCATCGCTCAACGCCGGCGCATCGAGCTTTCGCGGACGATCAGCCGTGGCGACAGCACGATGGTGCGCGCCGAGCGGTCCGTGCCGGCGCTGCCGAGCAGTTCAGCGGCGACCCGGCCGATCTCGTAGGCCGGTTGCGCGACGACCGACAACTGAGGACTCGTGAGCGTCGTCCACGGCGAGTCGTCGAACGCGACGATCGCGACGTCGCTCGGAATCGACAACCGGAGCTCGCGAATCGCACGCAGCGCGCCGGCCGCCATCGGATTGTTCGCGATGAAGAGCGCGTCCGGCGGATGGCGCGACGTCAGCAGCGACAACGCCGCTTGGTGACCGCCGGACTCCTTGTAGTCAGCGCGCTGAATCAACTCTTCGTCGACCGCGACGCCGGCCGCCGCCAAGGCGCGCCGGTACCCCTCGAGGCGCTCGTTGGCGGTGTTGACCCGCATCGGGCCGGTGATGCACGCAACGCGGCGGCTGCCTTGCTCGAGCAAATGCCGCGTCGCTTCTTCGGCGCCCAAGCCGTTGTCGACGACGACGGCGTCGATGTCGCGACCGGCCGAGCGGTCGATCGCGACGACCGGGACGTGTCGTTCCGTCAACGCATTCAAGCTCGATTCCTTGTCCGACGCGACCGCGATCACGACGCCGGCCATGCGCTCGGCGATCGCGACGTCGATGTAATCGGCTTCGCGTTCGAGGTCTTCGTCGGAATTGCACAGTACGAGCCGATGGTTCTGCGCGCGCGCGACGTCCTCGATGCCGCGCACGACGGCGGTGAAGAACGGGTTCTCGATGTCGGAGACGATCGCCGCCCACACGCTCGCGCTCTGCCGGCGGAGCGCGCGCGCCGATCCGCACGGCACGTATTCGAGCGCCGCGGCCGCCTTCAACACCCGCGACGCGAGATCGTTGCTGACGCCGCCGGTACCGTTCAGCACGCGCGACACCGTCGCCGGTGAGGTTTCCGCCGCCTTCGCGACGTCGGTGATCTTCGTGACGCGGGACTTCATGTTCATCGGTACGTACTCACCCGCTCTTTGCCGCGTTGAAATCGTTTTCTGGATTGCGGTACTGTACTGACGACCCCGTGCACCGACAAGGAGCCGACGTGGCCTACCCCGCCGCCACGGACCGAGACGTCGAATTCTTCGCCGAACACGGCTGGATCACGGTCGCCGACGCGATCGATCCTGCCGATCTCGAGACGCTGACTCAGCACTGCGACGAGATCCTCACGAAAAAGGAATCGATGGCGTTCGACTGGGCGTGGGAGAAGGGCACGCCGCGCGAACAACGTCAGTTCAAGATCGTGCAAGCGAGCCCCACGCGGTATTGGCCGGAACTGAATCGGTCGAAGTTTCGACTGTGGGCGATCGAGTTCGCAAGCCGCTTGATGGGCCAGCCGCTCGAGTTCTGGTACGACCAATTTCTCGCGAAGCCGCCCGGCGCGAGCGCGCCGACGCTATGGCACCAGGACGAAGGTTATTGGGGGCGCAATCTCGACGAGCGCGGCATCACGTGTTGGATGCCGTTCCACGACGTCGACGTCGCGAACGGCTGCATGCACTTCGTCGACGGCGGCCACAAGCTCGGCGTGCTGACGCACCACCAGCCGGACCACATCCAAAGCGATTTGCTCACGTGCGATTTGCCGGACGACGCGAAGGTCGTGCCGTGCCCGATCACGCTCGGTAGCGTCACGTTCCACCACGGCAAGACGCCGCACATGACGCCCGCCAACACGACAGCTGAGTGGCGGCGAGTGTTGTCGCAGCACCTGCGCGTCGTCGGCTCGGAAGGCGAAGGCGACCACTATCGGTGGAAGGTCTACGTCAACCAATTCACCGGCGAACGCTTCATTCCGAAATCGCGCCGTTAAGGCCGTGCCGCATCGCGGTACCGCCGCGCTATCGACAAGGGGGGAAGATGGCACGCATCACGATGTTTCTGCCCGGCGACTATCGGCCGGTGCCGAACTCGCTCGCCCAACCGAACGTGCGCGCCTTTGTCGCAGCGCTCACGAAAGCGGTGACGCATCTGGGCCACCAACCGCGCCTGATCGACAAGTTCTTGTCGACGCCGGGCGACGCGATCGACGCGTTGTCCGGCAACGACGATCCGCTGATCGGCGTCTATTCGCACTGGGTGTACGGCCCGCACACGACCGACGGCGTGGTCGGCAGCGACAACCCGCTCCTGCTCGCGTCGAATTTCGACGGCACGTGGCCGGGGTTGGTCGGCCTGCTCAACACGGGCGCGTGCCTGACGAGTCTCGGTCGCAAGCACAGTCGGCTCTGGTCCGAGAAAAAGGACCTCACGACTGACGACGCGTTCATGGCGCGCCTCGATCAATGGGCGCGCACCGGCTCGATCGATTACGACGAGGGTTGCATTCGTCGCACGCCGCGCGCGCGCCAATCCGCCATCGTCGATCGAATCGTCGCCGACATGCGCAAGAAGCGGCCGCTGCTGATGATGTTCGGCGACACGTCGATGGGGATGATCAACGGCTACTTCGGCCCGCAGCGGCTCGCGAAGGTCGGCTTCTCCGAACACAAGGTCGACCAGGCGTGGATCATCGAGCAAGGCAAACAAGTCAAGGACGAGCGGGTCCGCGACGCGCTGAAGTTCGTCAAAGACAAAGGTGTCGAATTCCATTACGGCGGCGATTTCACTGAAGACGCGACGAAAGGTCAGTTGCGCGAATACTGCGCGGCCCTCGATTTCCTGCAGGAGTTCCGCGCCGACTGCATCGGTTGGCAATACCAACTCGGTTTGATCCGCTCGCTGCCGCCGTCCGATTTCGCGGAGGGTTTGCTCAATTCGTCGTGCCGCCCGGAGAGCAACGGCCGCACCATCGTCTGCTCGACCGAGGCCGACCAAGGCAACGCGCTACCGATGGAAATGCTGAAGCGCCTGCTGATCGCGCACGGCCTGCACGAGTCGGTCGCGTTCCACGACGTCCGGTGGGGCGACGAGCACGACGGCCGTTTCGTTTGGCTGCTGCTCAATTCCGGATCGGCCGGCGCGTATGCGTTCAACCACGACCCGGACACGCTGAAAGGCGTGCATTCGTACCGACAGCCCCCCGCGTACTTCCCGATTCCGGGCGGCACGTTCGCCGGCGAGAGCTTGCCCGGCAAAATCACGTGGGCGCGCGGTTGGCTGGACGGCGACGAACTGGTGATGGACGTCGGCCGCGGCGAAGTCGTCAAGCTGCCGCCGCACGTGCGCGACGCGTGGTGGAACGGCACCACGCGCGAATGGCCGTTCATGGCGGCCGACCTAGGCATCACGCGCGACGATCTGATGGCGCACTACCAAAGCAACCACGTCGCGGTCGCGTACGGCGACGTGTTCAACGACATGGTCGAGCTGTCGCGCCGGCTCGGCTTCCGCGTGCGCGTGTTGCAACGCAAGTGACCGAAGCGCTGCTGCTCGGGGTCGACGTCGGCACCGGCAGCGCCCGCGCGGGACTCTTCACCGCGGACGGCCGCCAACTCGGCCGCGGCGAAGAGCGCATCCAAATCTGGCAAACGACCCCGACTCACGTCGAGCAATCGACCGACGACATCTGGCGCGCCGTCTGCCGCGCCGTGAAAAGCGCGTGTCGTGAAGCCGCTGCGCGGCCGGACGTGGTCGTTGGGATCGGCTTCGACGCGACCTGCTCGCTCGTCGCGCTCGACGCGGACGGCAAGCCGGTCACCGTATCGCTCGACGGTGGCGACGAACGCAACGTCGTCGTGTGGATGGATCACCGCGCGATCGGCGACGCCGACGCGATCAATGCGACGCGGCATCGCGTGCTCGACTACGTCGGCGGCGTGATCTCACCGGAAATGCAGACGCCGAAGCTGCGTTGGTTGAGGCGCGAGTTGCCCGACACCTGGCGGCGCACCATGCATTGGTTCGACCTGCCGGACTACCTCACCTGGCGCGCGACCGGCAGCAACGACCGCTCGCTCTGCAGCACGGTGTGCAAATGGACGTATCTCGGCCACGAACGCCGTTGGGACCCGACGTATTTCGACGCAATCGGCCTCGGCGACTTGGCGGCCGACGGCTTCCGCAAGATCGGAGCGCGCGTGCGCGTGCCGGGCGAACGGCTCGGCGCGCTGACCGCGAGCGCCGCGCACGAGCTAGGCCTCGCGCCAGGCATCCCGGTCGCGACGTCGATGATCGACGCGCACGCGGGCGCCCTCGGCACGCTCGGCGCCGCCGGACATCCGGCCCCGATCTCGACGCGCATGGCGATCATCGCCGGTACGTCCGCGTGTCACCTCGCGACCGCACCGGCCGGCACCTCGGTGCACGGCGTCTGGGGGCCGTACTACGAAGCGCTGTTGCCGAACGAATGGGTGCTCGAAGCCGGCATCTCGGCGTCCGGCGCATTTCTCGATCACGCGCTCGCGTCGCATCCGGCGTTCAGGACCGGCGAACAGACGTTCGCAACGATCGACGCACGCCTGACGGACCTATTGGGGCGCGGCGCCACCGAGGCGGCGTTGACCGGCGACTTGCACCTGCAGCCGAACGTGCTCGGCAACCGCGCGCCGCTCGCCGATCCGTCGCTGCGCGGCGGCGTGTCCGGCTGGGCGTTGCGCAGCGACGCCGACGATCTCGCCGCGTGGTATCTGGCCGCGCTGCAGGCGCTCGCGTACGCGACACGCCACATCGTCGACGCGTTCGCCGAACGCGGCCGGCCGGTGGACCTCGTGATCGCGTCCGGCGGCAGTGCATCGAACCCGCGCTGGTGCCAGACGCACGCCGACGCGCTCGGCATTCCGCTCGCGATTCCGCAAGAGGCGGACGGCGTGCTGCTCGGTTCGGCGATTCTCGGCGCGACGGCGGCCGGCGCGCATCGCTCGCTCGAAGCGGCGATGCACGCGATGACGCGCCTCGGCCGCATCGTCGAACCCGACCGCGACACCGCGCAGTTTCACGACCGCAAGTACCGCGTGTATCGCCGCATGATCGACGACCAGCGCGCGTATCGGGCCTTGATGACGGGACAATCGCCATGACGCAGGCCGAGGGCTTCGTCGCATCGGCCGCGATCCGGCAACGATCGTCCGTATGCCGCCGACAATGACCCCACCGGATATCTCCCCAATTCCCCGAAACCCCGGTCGGGGCTCCGCGTGGCTTGAAATCGATTTCAACGGTTCGCACGCGCGAGAGCGCTCGCGCACTCGGCGTGCGGGTTCAGGTCCTCTTGTTGTACGCGAGAAACGCTTCCAACTGCGTGCGCCGGCCGGCCGGCTGATAGCTGTATAGCAGCGCCCGCCGCTGCGAATCGGACAAATTCGGCGCGGACTGGTGCACGAGCAGCGGCCCGAAATACACGACGGTGCCAGCGGGCACTTCGAGCGGAACCGGCTGCACGTCGGGATACGCCCCTTTGTCGACCTCGTTAGCGGCGAAGCGATCGCCGTCGGTGCGAGTCTTCTACTTCCCGGCCCGGTGGCTACCCGGCACCACGCACAAGCAACCGTTGGCGAGGTTCGAGTCGTCGAGGAACAACATCGCGGTCGCGACTTCCTCCGCCACCTCGGCCACCCGTACCCAATAGGGATAATCCTGGTGCAGCGGATTCACGCCGCCGAAACGCGGCCGCTTCAGATTCAGCTTTTCGGTGAAGAGTTCGATCTTCTCAAAGCCGATGGCGTCGCGCATCGGATCGACGAACCGCGCGTCGTAGCCCCACGCTTTCAATTCGGGCGACAAGTGCGCGAACGGTTCGATGCCGTGCACGATCTCGGTGTCGCCTTCCCACTTGATCATCACGCCGTTCGGCACGTCCGCATCGAACACGTAGTTGCTGACCTTGATGCGTTCGCCGCGACGATCGCGCACGAGACGATCGACCAGCGCTTCGCACGCGGCGGTGATGCGGGTGCATTCGTCGGCGTCGAAGGCGCGTTCGCGGACGACGTAGCCGTCGCGCGCGTAGCGCGCGCGTTCGTCGGCGCTGAATCGAATGGGTGCGACGGTCGGTGCAGGCATCGGCGGATCTTGGTGTGGATGAAAACGATTTCACCGGTGTGGTAGCGTACGGGCATCGAACGGATCATCGCAACACCCGCCTGCGCCTTCGGAGGATTCATGAGCAACGCGACGTTCGTTCCGTCGGCGGCCGTCGCCGCGGCGCGACTCGCCGATATCGACGCCGGCATCGCATTGCCGACGCAGTGGTACCGCGACCCCGACGTGTACGCGCTCGAGCTCGAACGCATCCATCGCCGCGCGTGGCATTTCGCGACCCACACCGGCGATCTGACGAACCCCGGCGACGTGTATCTGCGCAACGTCGCCGGCGTACCGATCGTCTTGGTGCGCGACGAACGCGGCGCGATCCGCGGCTTCGTCAACATCTGCCGGCACCGCGGCTATCCGGTCGTCACCGAAGTCGGCAATCGCAAAGTGCTGCAGTGCCACTATCACGCGTGGAAGTACCGCCTCGACGGGAGGCTCTTGAACGCGCCGCACAGCGAGGACGATCCCAAGTTCGATCCCGATTCGCTCGGCCTCGTGCCGATCGCAACGCACGTGTGGGGCGCGATGATCTGGGTGAACCTCGACACGCAAGCGCTGCCGTTCGCCGAATGGATCGGCGGCATGCCCGAGCTGATGAAGGAGCGCGGGCTCACCGTCGAAAACCACGTGTTCGGGTTCGACAACACTTGGGAGATCGCCGCGAACTGGAAAGTGTTCCAGGACAACAGCATCGAGTGCTACCACTGCCCGACGACGCACCCGGAACTCTCGCGGGTACTCGAGATGAAGCAGTCGAAGCAGGGCTTCTACGTCGGTGGGAGGTACTGGATTCACCACCGCATACCGTTTCGCCCGGGGATCACGTCCGGCATCACGTTCAAAGCGACCCCGGGCGAGCAGCTCTATTACTATTACTACTGGGTGTTTCCGACGACGTACATCCAGCATGCCGGTCGCGGCTACGACATCGGTTCGCTCGACGTCGTCGCGGTCGACAAGATCCGGTTTCGCCACATCTGCTTTTTGCCGGCCGACACGCCGCCGGAGATTCTCGCGAAGGGCAAGAAGCAGCTCGACGTCGATGCGACGATTTGGCAAGACGTCGACATCTGCAACAAAGTGCAGGACGGCCACCGCACCGGCTTCGCGCCGACCGCGCGTTTCGTCGCGGCGCCCGAGTTCCTGCTCGCGCACTTCCAGCGGCTCGTCGTCGAATTGGTGTGCGCGAAGGCGGCGTAGCCCTCGACACGCTCGTCAGGCGAGCTCGACCTTCGGCATCACGAACGAGTAGGCGCGATATTCGATCTCGCTCCACGCGGTCGGCTGCGGACTGCGTCTCGGCAGCAGCGGTGGGTTGCGCGGCGCGAACTCGATCAGGACGCGGATCGCGCTGCGGCCGGAAGTCAGACCGACCGGCAACAGAAACTCGTCGTCGCGGAACCGCCGGTTCGACGTGATCACGGTGGGCCGGCTCGCGCCGAGCTCGCCGGCGAAGACCGGGAACGAGTGGTACACGGTGTTCGATCCCGCGAGATACCACACGCCGGCATACGCCCATTCGGTGCCGTCGGCGACGTACACGCGCGCGCGCTGGTTCGCGAATGCATAGTCGAGCGTCCGCCGTAGCAGCACGCCGTGGTTGTCCGGCCGGATCGCGAGCGTGAACGCCGATACGCCGAGCGTGCAGCGCCCCTTCATGATTTCGGCAGGATAGATCTCGACCTCGCCCGGTCGCTCGGTCAATGCGATCGACTCCACACCGCTCAAATCCAGCCGGGTCTCGAACGCGCCCGTCCGAGTGTGCGCGTGCCCCGCCGTCAACAGGATTTCGCCAGCGATCAATCCGATGTCCGGCGGCGGTCGCGCGACGCGGTCCGGACTCAGCAGAATGCGGCCGATCTCGGCGCATCCGATGCGCGGCTGCACGCGCAGCCGTTGCGCGCCGCCGCGAGCGAATTCGACGACCGATGTCGGCGCCGTCGCTGTTTGAAAGCGAAAGGCACCGGGCGTACGTCCGGCGTTGAGGAACCCCGCGCCGCCGTTGTAGTCGCGCGCGGCCCCGGTACCGATGTCGTCGTTGAATTCGAGCCAGACGGCCGCGTCGAACACGTCGGCGCCGGTCTTCAATTCGACCCATACGCGATAGCGCCCACGCGGCGCATCGAAGACGAACTCGATCGCGTGGTTCGGCACGGCGAGCGGCTGCGCGATCGACGTCGGCAGATGATCGGGCCCCCATTCGTAGCGCGACTCGATCGCATAGGGTTCGGTCGCCTCCGGCGACTCGTACCGATGGCGCCGTTCGCTGTCCGGATCGCCGATATCGAGTGTGTCGGTCAGCACCAGGCTCGGGCTCGGCAAGCCGTACCAGTGCGTCACCGACCGATAATGTTCGACCGACTCGTTCTCGCCGCCGTGTTCGAAGCCGACGCGCGCGCGCCGTCCGAACGGCATGAGGTCGGCGAGCAGGAAGCGATACGCCGAGTGGATCAGGTCTTTTGGATCCTTCGCTTCGCGCGCATCGACGACGCCGACCGGATGACCCGCCAACGGCAGCGTCATGGTGCGACCGCCCCAATAGTCGCCGCCGCCACCCCATTCCTCGGTGCCCGTACCCTGCACTTGCGGCGTGCGGCTGTCGTCGAAGAAGAACCGCGGATCACCTTCGAGCGTCGTCAGCACGTTGCGGTCGGTGAACACGAACGACGTGCCGACGACGCTGCCCGACCACTCCGATGCGCCCTCGACGCCGTCGGTGTCGAGAAAGACCAGATCCGCGCCGAAGCGCGGTTGTGCATGATCGCGATAGGTCGCGTGGAAGTAGCCGACGTGGTTCCACGGTTCGTCGAAGGCGTCGCCGCGAATGGACCAACGGCAACCGTCGATCGGCGCGCCGTCGTGGCCGGCCCGGATTGCGAACGACGCCGAGCGGAAGAACGGCATCGGGAACTGACACGTCAGCACCACCCTACGGCCGGCGAAGCGAATCGACATCGGCAGCCCTTTGACGAGCCATTCGCGCTCGTCGCGGTTGTGCAGCGTGCCGGCGCCGAACAAGAGATCGATCGGCGCGTCGACCGACGGATGTCTTCGGCCGTCCCAGGTGATCGTCAAGCGCGCGCGGCCGAAGTCGACCGCACGCGCGGCCGGTGCCGACAGTTCGAAATGGCGGATCAGCGTCGGGGACGCCCGCAAATCGCACAACAGCACGGTCGTACGCGCGGCCAGCGAAAAGCCCGCTTCGCGCTGCATCGCCGCGGCGTCGGCGCTCAGATCGGCGCCGGCGCGCGACAGAAGATCGAGCACCGCGGGGTCCGGAACGTCGCGACTGTTCCAAGCCGTCAGCGGGGCGCTGAGCCGAGCCCCCGGCACGAACTGGTGGTAGATGTAGTAGCCGGTGCCGTAGAACGTACGCGAGTACGCCAGCCGCAATCGTTCGGTGAACGGCATCGGCACCCAGTTGAGATCGGCGCCGTGCGTCGTCGCGTACGTGTACGTGAGCGGCGCTGGGAACTGCGCCGTCGGCTGGAAAACGGCGTCGTCACGCTTGTGGGTGGGATCCTGCGTCGTCGACTCCTCGACGACGTGATCGACGCCGTCGATCTCGTAGTGCCACGGACTGCCGTGCCAATGGTTGGTCCGCACGAAGTACAAGACGCCGCTGCCTTCCACGTCGAGCGTGACGTTGAAGTCCTCGGCTTGCTGATGCAGGTAGTGCGATGCGTCGGCCGTGCGGTTGTGACCGGTCCGGTCGTACGTCGATCGCATGTAGGCGCGTGCGCCGATGCGCTGTTGCGCCCAGCGGTGCCATTGACGATAAGCATCGAGCCCGATCGGAACGATGGGCGGCGTATCCGAGTTCACGCCGTCACTCCGCGACGCACTGCGTGTGCGACAGAGTCCAACGTTCGCCGGTGGCGCGCAACTCGAGCACGCACGACTCGCCGACGCCCAAGAGTTCCAACTGGATCGGCTTGCCGAGGTCGCGCCCCATGATCGGATTGTTCTGCGAGTCGCGAACGAGCTTCGGACCCGCGACGAGCAGACTCGAATTGACCAACGCATCGGCGGCGCGTCACGTCGGCGCCGTTTCAGCGCCGTGTCGACGGCCGCCTTCAACGCTGCGCGGTATTGAACGGTTTCTTGATCGATGCCACCCCGACGGCATAACGTCGCCGGCGATCACAACAAAGTACCCGGGAATGAACCATCTGTCCTCCAACCTGACATCGGCGATTTGGGAGGCGCTCGGCGGCAGTTCGGAAGCCGCGGGAACGGTCCGCTTCGACGGCGACGGCCAACTCGAATCGCGCTTTCGGGTCACCGACCTCGCGAGCGCATCGATCGCCACCGCCGGGCTCGCGATCGGCGATCTGATCCGTTCGATGGGCGGACAGCGTCCGCGCATGACGGTCGATCGACGGCTCGCGTCGTTCTGGTTCGGCTTGTCGATCCGCCCCATCGGATGGTCGTTACCGGCGCCGTGGGATCCGATCGCCGGCGACTACCGCACCGCCGACGGATGGATTCGCTTGCACACCAATGCGCCGCATCATCGCGCCGCCGCCGAACGCGTGCTGGGCACGCATTTGAACAAGGCGGGCGTCGCGGTCGCGATATTGCGCTTCCGCGCGACCGACCTCGAGACGGCGATCGTCGACTCCGGCGGTTGTGCGGCCGAAATGCGCTCGATCGACGCATGGCGTATGCACCCGCAAGGTCGCGCACTCGCCGACGAGCCGTTGGCTCGCATCGAAACGACCGAGCGCGCACGCGCTCGCGACTGGACGGGGTCGTTGGGACGCCCGCTCGCCGGCGTGCGCGTGCTCGACCTGACGCGCGTGCTGGCGGGCCCGGTCGCGAGCCGATTTCTCGCGGGCTACGGCGCACGTGTGCTGCGCGTCGATCCGCCGCATTGGAACGAGCCGAGCATCGTGCCGGAGGTGACGCTCGGCAAACGCTGCGTGCGCATGGATTTGACGAACGCGCACGACCGCATGCGGTTCGACGCGTTGCTCGCCGAGGCCGACGTGCTGTTGCACGGTTACCGCGCCGCGGCGCTGGACCGGCTCGGCTACGATGTCGCGACGCGCGCGCGACTGAACCCGGGACTCGTCGACGTCGCGCTGAACGCCTACGGTTGGTCGGGACCGTGGCGCGACCGGCGCGGCTTCGACAGCTTGGTGCAAATGAGCGCCGGCATCGCCGACGCCGGCATGCGTTGGCGGGGCGCCGATCGCCCGGTGCCGCTACCGGTGCAAGCGCTCGATCACGCGACCGGGTACCTGTTGGCCGCAGCGGTAATACGCGGGCTCGCGCACCGCATCGAGACCGGCCGCGGACTGCGCGCGCGCCTCGCGCTCGCCCGCACCGCGCGGTTGCTCGTCGATCACGGCGAACAACCCGCATCGGGGCCGTTGGCGCCTGAGACCGACGCCGATCGCGCTCCCGACATCGAACATACGGCGTGGGGCGACGCGCAACGTTTGTCGGTGCCGCTCGTGATCGCCGGCGCACCGATGCGCTGGGACTTGCCGGCGAGCGAACTCGGCTCGGCGCCGCCGACCTTCCAATGACCGGCGTCGAGACGGTTCAAGTCGTCCAGGATGTCGGCTAGGTGCCGATAGCGCAGCTCGCGCAGCTGCGTCCACCGGCCGTACCAGGCGCGCATCTCGCGCAACAGTTCGAATTCGTCGGCCGTCTTTTTCCACTGCGCTCGCAATGCGCCGATCATCCGTTCCATGTCCGCGCCTCCTTACATCCGGCCGCCAGCATACGTACCTGCTGCTGACACCGGCGTGTCAGGAGCAGACGCACGAGCACCAAATCTTGTGACGATTGCTGACAACGGTGTGTCAGTAGACGGCTATACGTTGGCGGTTGCGATGGTAGGATCCCTGCCATGCGACCCGCCGACCGTCTCTTCCAAATCGTGCTGCTGCTTGGCCGCGGCCGCGTGCTGACGGCGCGCGTGATCGCGGAGCGGCTCGAGGTATCCGAACGCACCATCTATCGGGACATCCAAGACTTGGTCGCCTCCGGCGTGCCGGTCGAGGGCGAAGCCGGCGTCGGGTATTGCCTGCGGCGCGGCTACCAGATCCCGCCGCTGATGTTCGACGAGCAGGAACTGCAATCGCTGGTGTTCGGCGCCGAAGTCGCGAAGGCCTGGGGCGACGTCCGCATGGCAGAAGCAGCCGACCGGATTCTCGCGAAGGTCGACGCGGTATTGCCGGATCGCCTGCGCCCGCAACTCCATTCGCAGCGCTTGGTCGTGCCGGACGTGCGAATGTCGGAGACGACGACCCAGATGCTCGGCGACGTCCGCGACGCGATCAACAACCGTATGCGCGTGTTCCTCGAGTATCGCGACGCGGAGCAGGATGCGACCGAACGCATCGTGTGGCCGCTGACCCTCGCCTACTGGGGCATGAGTTGGACGCTCGGGGCGTGGTGCGAATTGCGGCAGGACTTTCGCAACTTCCGCGTCGATCGGATCTCGCTCGCGCGAAGCCTGCGTTCGACGTTCCCGGACGAGCAGGGCAAACGGCTCGAAGACTACTTCGCATCGTCGGCCTGCAGCGGCCGCATGGGCCGCCCCTCGAAAGTGTCGTCGGAAGCTGCAGCGGGTTAGCCTCGTCACATTTTTGCGAACTTCGGGCCGCTGATCGCCGAGCGACAATGGCGCGGCCCGACCCGATCGGTCACAATGCGCCGCCCTTCGCAACCGAGAAAACGAACGATGCGCATCCGAACCATTGCGATCACGTCGTTGATCGCCTTGTTCGCCACCGCAGGCTACGCAGCCGACTCGCCCGACTTGAAGGACCCGAAGCAGAAGCTCAGTTACGCGCTCGGCACGCAGGTCGAGGCCGGCCTCAAGAAGCAGGGCGTCGACATCGACCCGAAGGCGTTCGCCGCCGGCATGGCCGACGCGATCGCCGGCAAGCTCGCGCTGAGCGACGCGGAGATCAAACAGGTGCTCGACGCCGAACGGACGCAACTCGTCGAGAAACAGCAAGCGCGGCAACAAGTCGAAGCCGCGGCGAACGCGAAAGCCGGTGAGGCATTTCTCGCGGCGAACGCGAAGAAGGACGGCGTTCAGACGACCGCGTCCGGACTGCAATACAAGGTGATCAAGTCCGGCGCCGGCAAAACGCCGGGGCCGAAGGACACCGTGAAGGTGAACTACGAAGGCAAGCTGATCGACGGCTCCGTCTTCGACAGCTCGATCGCGCGCGGTCAACCGGTCACGTTCGAAGTCGACGGCGTGATCGCCGGATGGACCGAAGCGCTGCAACTGATGAAGGAAGGCGACAAGTGGCAGCTCGTCATTCCGGCGAAGCTCGCCTACGGCGCCGCCGGCGCCGGCGATCGCATCGGCCCGAATCAAGTGCTGATCTTCGAGGTCGAGTTGATCGACATCGAAAAGCCGGCAGCGAAGTCGCCGTAGCGACTCGGATCCGCTCGTCCCCTCAACCGATCGGTTGGACGCGAATGGGTTCGTCGGACAGCGGAGGCGTGATCCTCCGACGTCCGACGACATTCCTACGGAATTAAAGGCTCTTCGAAATCGAGAACACCGCG
>Ga0335084_10003389_pt1 | contig 15521 bp, 13 predicted proteins | sample Lox_Sample_44_FD_206721 | JGI IMG/M metagenome (GOLD analysis project Ga0335084, IMG submission 206721) | Soil microbial communities from Loxahatchee National Wildlife Refuge, Florida, United States - Lox_Sample_4.4 | ecosystem: Environmental > Terrestrial > Soil > Wetlands | place: USA...
CGAGTCGCGTGAAGAACGCGAGATTCCCGACGGCGTCGACGGCGGGACCCGACACGGCCGCGCTGTAGAAGCCACCGATCGGCGACGGATCGGGATCGTCGCCGCCGAAGACGATGATCGGGATCGTCACCTCGTAGTCCGGCGGCAGGGCGCGGAAGAAGGCCTGGCCGAAGCCGGTCGACAGCTCGGCGAAGAAGTAGACCGTCCCATCGGCCATGAGGCTCGGCGGCGCGACCTTCGATCCGCCGTCGGGACCGAGCGAACCGCCGACGATCCGACCGAAGCCGAGGATGTCGCGTCCGGGGAACGCCAGGAGCTGGGGCGTGGCGCCGTGCGGGATGACCAGCGTACCGAACTCGCCGTCGATGGCCGTGCCGTTGATGTCGAAGAGGTTGCCGGGCGAGCACGCGACGTCGCCCGCGTCGTTGAGCGCGACCAGATCCGCGAAGTCGGCGATGAACTGCGTGTTGTCGACGTCGCCGGGATCGGCGAAGGCATCGCCGTCCTTCACGAGGCGCGTAGCGGTGCCGTCCGCGAACGTGAACACGCCGCTCTCGGCGCCGTCGTTGTAGGTGGCGCGGAACGCCAGCGTTCCGGCGGCGTTGATCGACGGCGGCCCGAAGCTGTCGAAGCGCCGCTCGTCACCGAAGACCGATCCCTTCGGCACGACCGGCGCCGCGTCGGCGCCGCCCGGAGCCACGAAGATCCCCGCGCTCTGCGAGAAGTCGCTCACCGTGACGGCCGTGAACGCGACGTCCTTGGCGGTGTTGAGGCCGGGCGTACGTTCGAGCAGATCGGGCGACGACGACTCTTCGAGCGGGTTCACGGGCAGGGTGAAATCGAGGGCGCCCAGTCCCGTGAACTTCTCGCGCGACACGATGACGGCGCGCAGGCGGCATTTGTTCGGACCGCTGTGCACGCACAGGAAGACGCCGGCCGGCTGCGGATCGATGAAGCTCGCCGGCAGCGCATCCGAGTTCGTGAGCAGCGCGACGAAGGCGACGTCGCCGTTGGCGTTGATCGTCGGCCGTCCGAGGAACTGCTTGAAGGTGCCGAGGTCCTTCTGGTTCCACTTGCCGGCCGGCTTGCCGAGGCTCGCCACCTCGAAGCGCTCCGCGCTCCCGGAATTGAGGTTCTGTCCGATGATCTGCTCGGCCGTTCCGCCCTCGATGATGCGGGTGCGGAACGTGACCCAACCGTTGCCCGCCGCGACGGGCGCCCCGGTGAGGCCCGGTCCGGCGAAGAGACCGCCGCCCGGCGCGCCGTCGCCGATGCCCGCGATCTTGATCTTCGACGCGGCGAGACCCGCCGCAGGGGCGACGCACACCGCCGCCGCGAGCGCCAGGGCGAGACGAAGCCGAAGAGCGGGGAGCTGCTGCATCGAAAGGTCCGCCCCAAGCGGAGCAAGGGCGGTGCCCAACCATGCCGGTCCGCACCGTGACTGTCCATAAGATTGCGCCCGCGCAGGTGCGCGGTCTCGCAGCACTGCACGATGGCCCCGACCGTCGGGCGCCCGCGGTCAGTGGCCGGGCAGCTCGACCCAGCCGGCAAACCCGCTCTCGGCGCGGCATTCCGCAAAGAGCAGGCGGCCGGGAACGGACCCGCCGCGGACCACGGGCAGCCGATGCAGGAGCGCGGCCGCGACGTCGATCGCGGTGCCGTCCTCGCAGACGCCGCGAACCCGGACGGTGGCGCCGTCGAGCGCGATCGCGGCGGTCGCGAGTCGCACGTGCCGGCCGTTGCGGCATGCGAAGCCGGAGTCGTAGCCGTCGACGAGGAGCGCGCTGCCGTCGTCACTTCGCAGCGCCGCGCGCGGATGCGCGCCGAGGCGCGGCTCACGACGCGCCCGGACCCCGTGCCCGCGCACCTCGTGCGCGTGGCCGCCGAGCGCGGCCCGACCTTCCACCGATCCGAACGGGCAGCGACCGTCGGGCGCTTCGTGCGAGGCCGTGAATCGCACGTGTACGGACGCGTCGAGGAGGTTCGCGCCAGCGAGACCGTGCTCCAGATCCACGAACGGCGTCGTGTCGGGGAAGCGCAGCATCGGGCCGTCGTATGCGAGCTCGAGCGCGCCGTCGGTCGCGCGCAGATCGAGGCCCGCGAGGCGCGTCGGACCGTGGGCCCCGACGCGCTCGCCGGTGAACGTGACGAGTGAGCCGTCGCCGGGAAACAGCAGCAGACGGGCGCCGAGCTCGTCGATGGCGGCGAGCCCAGAGAGCCCGTCGCCGACGAACTCGAGCGCGACCCGCCTCGCCTGATCGGGCGCCGGCCGCCAGGGCGGCTCGGGATGGGTCGCGTCATCGAGGAGCGCGGCGCTGCACGCCTCGACGAAGGCGTCGCGCCAGCGTCCCGGAATGCGCAGCGGCAGCGCCAGCTCGAGCTGGAGCGCATCGACCTCCGCCGCCCGCGCCGCGAGCCGCCGCACGAGCGGGCGCGGGTCGCTTTGATGACGGGGCGTGAAGAGCTGGAGCAGGTTCTCGCGCGCGCGCGCCGGATAGCGGAGCCCGGGGGTGGCGGCGATGCCGCGCGCGTCGAGGGCCGCCATCAAGGTCCGAAGCGTCGTGGCGGCGAAGCTCGGGCTCACCGCCGCGGCGGCGCCGACGCAAAACGGCTCGTCGTCGGGTACGACGCCGAATCCGAGGTCGACGGCGGGCTGGACGACGTTCCAGCCGTGGATCGTCAGAACGACGGCGCGACCGTGGCGCGCGACGGCCTCGTCGAGCGCGCGCGCGAGCGCTTCGAGGAAGTGAGGCGCGTGGTCATGCGCCGCGGTGATCCGTCCGAGATCGACGTCGTTGCGATCGCCGCCGTCGTTCACGATCGCGCTCGCATCGAGGCGGCGCGCGAGATCGAGCGCGAGTGGCCCCGTGTGCAGATCGTTCATCTTGAGGGGCGCGCTGCCCCACGGCCGGCGCGTCGCGTCCCGGCGCCCCGCATGGGGCGCGACGAGGACGATCGGCGAGCTGCCTCGCACGACGACGAGCGGCGGCGACACCGCTGCGCTTCTAGCGCCCGCGCCGCGCTCGGTCTACATCAAGCGGATGCGGCGCCTCGCGCTCCTCGTCCTGCTCTCCCTCTCCGCCGGCGTCGCGGTGGCCCCGGCCGGCGACTGCCCGCGCGTCCACGTGTATCTCGTCATCATCGACGGGCTCCAGGCCGAGGCCGCGGCGCCGGCCACCATGCCGCGGTTGTTCGACGCGTCGCTCGAGCCGGTGCAGCTGCGCACCGAAGCCCTGGCGACGATGCCGACGCGCACCGATCCGAACCACGTGACGCTCCTGTCGGGACTCCTCGCGGAGGGCCACGGCATCACGGGAAACGTCTACTGGAACCGTTCCGCGGATGGAGGGCTCGAGAAGCTCGAGGCGGCCCGTCTCATCGAAGCCGAGACGCTCTTCACGGTGGTCGAGACGACGCGCCCGGAGCTCGTGACGGTGGCGGCGTTCTCCAAGGCGAAGCTCGGGAGCATCTTCGGCGCCGTGAAGGATCGCCAGCACGCGCCGGACGTCATGTGGACGCCCGAGAGCGGCGGGATCGCGGCGAAGCTCACGGACGTGGCGAGCGACGCCGAAACGATGGACGCGTTCCTCGCCGCCACCGCCGAGCGCGAGCCCGACCTCGCGGCGATCAACCTCTCCGAGGTCGATCGCACCTCGCACCAGTCGGGACCGCGGGCCGCCGACGAGGCCCGCCGCGATGCCAGCACCGCCGTCGGCCGGCTGGTCGACGATCTCCACGCGCGCGGGCGCTGGGAGCGCTCGGTCCTCCTCATCACGTCCGACCACGGGTTCGACGACGTGACGCCCACGGAGGCGCGGCCCGAGCCCTCGATCGCGCTCTCCGAGTGGATCGAGGCCGCGGGTGCGATCGGGCTGCACGTCGCCAGCGACGGGGGGATGGCGCACGTCTACGCCGGCGCAGTCCGGCCGCAGGCCGAGACGTTCGGTCCGGCGGCGTCGACGCTCGCATGGGTGGCGAGCATCGCCTGGCGCGTTCCCGGCGTGGTCGAGGTGCTCGCACGCCTGCCGGTGCCCGGTGTCCCGACGCTCGCCGAGGCGCACCCCGATTGGGGGCTCACGCACGAGCGGGCGGGGGATCTCCTCGTCGTGGCGGCGCCGGGCTACCAGTTCGTCGAGCCACACGACGCCCTCACGCGGAGCTTCAAGGGCAACCACGGGAGCCCGGCGGAGCGGCGCATCCCGCTCATCGTCGCCGGCGGCGCCCTCGGCGACGGTCCGGCACTCGAGCTCCCGACGCCTCCCAGCAGCGCCGACGTCGGGATGACGATCGCGACGCTACTCGGGGTCCGCGCGCCGCGGCGGTTCGACGGGGGACCCGCGCGTGCCGGGCGTCCGATCGCGCTCGGACTTCACAGCCCGCACTGCGAGAAGTAGTTCTCGAACACCCGCTGCGCGACGTCCGTGAGGTCGCGCACCCTGGCCGGGGTCTCGGCCGTGATCTGCTTCAGGTTCGCGCCCGCTTCGGTCATGTAGCGCTGCGATTCCGGCTCGGCCGCGAGCCGGGCGATGATTGACTCCGTGAACTCGAGGTGGAACTGGAACCCGTAGACGAGGTCGCCCCACCGGAACGCCTGCTGCTCGTACATCGGCGAGGTCGCGAGGTTCGCGGCGTCGGGTGGCAGCTCGTACGTGTCGCCGTGGAGGTGGAAGACGGTCATGGTGGAGTCGCCGCCCGCGAAGAGCGGGTCGTCCTCTCCGTCGGACGTGAGCGTGATCGGCGCCCAACCCACCTCGCGCTTGTCACCGGCGTAGACCCGCGCCCCCAGCACCTGGGCGATCAGCTGTGCCCCCAGGCAGACACCGAGCACGGGGCGCCCCGCGGTGATCGCCTTCTCGATCAGCGCCGTCTCGGTGCGCAGGAACGGATGCTTGTCCGGCTCGTAGGCCGCCATGGGGCCTCCCAGCACGATGAGGCCCCCCAGGCCCCGGATGTCCTTGGGCGCCGGCTCGCCGCGCGCCACGTCGACGGCCCGATGCTGGATGCCCCGCTCGCGGAGCGCATTGCCGAGCAGGCCCAGGCCCTCGGCTTGCGAATGCCTCAGCACCAGCCACGACGTACCAGACGCGTCCCCGTCCTCATCCCGACGTACCATCGGCGCACTCATTCCCTAAGCGGAGCCGGACAGTCAAGGCTTATCACCACCTTAGGCCCCACGCCCGAGTTTGCCCGGGCATCTCCCCCCGGTTAGCTTGGCGGCGATCGGGAGTTCACGGCTCCGTAACCGTGCGGTCACCGGCCGCGGCTAATCTGCAAAGCGTTAACGTGGCGGTCAAACGAAACATCCTCGTCGTCGAGGACGAAAAGGACATCCGCGAGCTGGTTCGGTTCCATCTCGAGCAGGAAGGCTACGCGGTCCGTGAGGCGGACTCCGGCGAGCGTGCGCTGCAACACGTAGCAGCCGAGCGCCCCGCGCTGGTTGTTCTGGACCTCATGCTGCCGGGAACCGACGGCCTCGAGGTGTGTCGCCGGCTGCGCGGTAGCGAAGGCACGCGCACCCTGCCCGTGATCATGCTGACCGCGAAGGCGGCGGAAGTGGATCGCGTGCTCGGGCTCGAGCTCGGCGCCGACGACTACATCACCAAGCCGTTCAGCCCCCGCGAGCTCGTGGCGCGCGTGCGTGCCGTGATGCGCCGCACGCACGGCGAGGAGGTCCCGCCGCCGCATGAGATCTTCGATCGCGGTCGGCTGCGGCTCGATTTCGACAGCTACGAGGTCTTCATCGGCAGCAAGCCCGCGGCGCTGTCGCTGCGCGAGTTCGAGCTGCTGAAGTTCTTCGTACGCAATCCCTACCGCGTGTATGACCGCCTCCAGCTGCTCGACCTCGTGTGGGGCAGCGACGTCCACGTGGAGCCGCGAACGGTCGACGTGCACATCCGCCGGCTGCGCAAACACATCGAGCGGGATGATGCGAACCCCGAGCTCATCGTCACCGTCCGTGGCGTCGGGTACAAGTTCAACCCCGACGCGCTCGACGCGTAGACTGGCGGCCGAGCTCTTCGTGCCGACGCTCGCCGCCCTAGGGGCCGGCGGTGCCGTCGGGTTGTCGCACGAGCTGGCCGGCGGATCGCGCGGCCTCGTCCTGGCGGGGCTCGCCGCGCTGCCGGTCGGCCTGGTCGTCGCATGGTCGGCTGCGGCGCGACTCCAACGCCGCTTGGGTCGCCTCGCGCGCTTCGCCCATCAGCTCGAAGAAGGTGCTGGCGTGGCGTTCCTCGCCGCCGAGCGGCCGGACGCGCTGGGCGAGGTCGAGGACGACCTCGGCCGCATGGCCCGGCGCGTGTCGAGCACGATCGCGGCGCTCAACGTCGAGCGCGAGCGGCTCGAAGCGATCCTGCGCGGCATGGTGGAGGGCGTCCTCGTGACGGACCTCTCGGGGACGGTGGAGCTGATGAACGCCCGCGCGCGGACACTCCTCGGTCTTCCGGTCGAGACCCGCGGCCGCGGTCACGCACTCATCGAGCTCGTGCGCGACCCGGGTCTCGCCGACGTGATCCGCGAGCTCGGAGCCGGTGCCGCCGTCGCTTCGCACGACGTCACGCTGAACGGCAGCGGCCCGATGCTGCAGGTGAACGCGGCGCGCCTGCGCGGCGCCGACGACCAGCCGTTCGGATTCGTGCTCGTACTGCACGACGTGACCGAGCTCCGTCGCCTGGAAGTCATCCGGCGCGACTTCGTGGCGAACGTGTCCCACGAGCTGCGCACCCCGCTCACGGCGATCAAGGGCTACGCCGAGACCCTGCTCGGCTCGGCGGGCGACGATCGCGAGACGGCGCGGCGCTTCCTCACCGTGATCGATCGCCACTCCGAGCGGCTCGGCCGGCTGATCAACGACCTGCTCACGCTCTCCGACCTCGAGCTCGGACGCGCGTCGCTGCGGCTCGGGACGGTGGCGGTCGGGAGCGTGATCGACGACGTGCTGCAGATCCTGGGCGAGGCGGCGCAGCGCAAGGGGGTGCGGGTCGCGGCCGAGGTGGCGACCGACACCCCGCCCGCGCACGCCGACGGCGATCGCTTGCGGCAGGTGCTCATCAACCTCGTCGACAACGGCATCAAGTACACGCCGTCCGGGGGGCGCGTCGTGGTGCGGGCACGCCGCGGCAGCGGCCCGCAGGCGAGCATGGTCGAGATCGCCGTCGAGGATTCGGGGGCGGGGGTCCCGGCGCAGGATCTGCCGCGCCTGACCGAACGATTCTTCCGCGTCGACAAGGCGCGCTCGCGCGAGCTCGGCGGTACGGGACTCGGCCTCGCGATCGTGAAGCACATCGTGCAGGGCCACGGCGGATCGCTGCACATCGCGAGCGCGGTGGGGCAGGGGACGACGGTCACGGCGTACTTCCCGATCGCCGCGGCGGTGCGGCAGGCGTCGTGAACGATCGCGATCGGCCCAGAGCCGATCGTGACGATTTCGTGACGTGTTACGGGCGCGTTGTCGATCGATGAAAGCTCCTCCCGCGCGTTGACCGCCGCGTGCGCGACCGAGATTTTGCCGCGCATGCGAACACTCTTCGTCCTCGTTCTGTCCGCTCTGTCGCTCGCCGGCCTCGTGACCGCGAGCCGCGCCAAGAAGATTCCGCCCTGTCCTCCCGCCCGCTATCTATTGGCCCCCGGTGACGCCGGCCTCATCTTCGGCGAGGTCACGCCCGAGACCGACGCCCTCACGCTCGGTGCCTCGACCCTCTCCGCGCCGACCTGCGGCTCGACGCGAGCGAAGGTGAAGGGTACGGCGCGCGGCACCACCATCAAGGCGACCTGGAAGACCTGCGGCGGCCTCAAGAAGGTCTTGGCGAAGGGCACGATCAGCAGCGACTGTCAGACCCTCCAGGGTACCATCAAGGCGAAGAAGGTCGCGCCCAAGCCGTTCAGCGGCCAGCTCTCCTCCGGGTGCGGCGACGACCTCCTCGACACGGGTCTCGGGGAGGAATGCGAGGGCGACGCCGACTGCGACGTGGGAGCCGTCTGCACCGACTTCTGCACCTGCGCGACGACCACCACGACGATCGCCGAGTCGACGACGACCACCAGCACGACCGTCGGGCCGACCACCACCACGACCGAGCCCAGCCTGTGCGGAAACGGCTTGCCCGATCCGGGCGAGGAGTGCGACGACGGCAACTTCGCCCCGGACGACGGCTGCACCAACGAGTGCACCATCTGCGGCAATCACACGACCACGGCGCCCGAGCTGTGCGACGACGGCAACCTGATCTCCGGTGACGGCTGCGACGCCAACTGCACCCCGACGGGCTGTGGCAACACCATCGTTACCGCCGGCGAGACCTGCGACGACGGCAACACCGACGACAACGACGATTGTCCGCGCGATTGTAGCGAGGAGGCCTGCACGGCCGACACCAATACGACGGTCGGTGCGACGGTCACCTGGGCGGCGCCCAGCGCGATCTCCGGCATCACGGTGCTCGTCGACTACCCCGAGAACGAGGTCGATCTGCCGGGCAACGGCGGCGCGATTCCACCCGGAACCCTCACCACCTTCCCGTCGGGCACGTCCGAGCAGCACAACGACCTCGGTAACCAGGGCCACGCGCTGCGCGAAGTCGTCACCAAGGCGACGGCGATCACCCCGCGGCCCGGTACGCTGCTGAAGATCAACTTCCATGGCTGCCAGGGCATCGCGCCGCCGGTCGCGACCGACTTCACCTGCAGGGTGATCGGCGCATTCGCGACGGACGGCGTCACGCCGGTTGCGGCGACCTGCGCGGTGACGGTGCCATGATGCGCCTCGCCATCGCCGCTCTCGTCGCGCTCTCGCTCGCCGGCTCCTCCGCGGTCCTCGCGGAGGAGCAACCCGCACCCACGGACGCCGCCTGCCACTGCAAGGTCTGCGATCCGCCGGTATGCTGCAAGGCGCCGACGGGCTTCGCGCCCCTCGATCAGAAGTGCGGCTCGAGCTGCCGCGAGGAGCACTGGGCCGCCGCCGACGGCGGCAAGTGCGACCCGCGGGCCGACTGCTGCCGCTAGAGGAGATCGACCCAAGACTACGTCTTGGGTCGAGGAGAGTGGCGCGGTTGTGGTACGCGCGACCGGCATGCCGCGGCCAGCGAAGCTGGCGCGGCACAGGAGGGACGCACGCCGCGCCGACGCGGCGGGGGCGCGGCCGGTCGGCGGGCCAGCGTCGTCCCCCTCATGCCGGAGCGATCCCGAGCGCGACCAGGCGGCGCCGGTTGCCGGCGGCCGCGACCAGATTCCACTCGCCCCACACCTTCGCCCGGCCACGGAGCGGACGGCGCCGACCCCCCATCGCCTGCTGGAGCTCCGCGAAGGGCCGCTCGCCTTGCGTCGTGCGCTTCGCGTAGCGCCGGCGCGCCCCGGGCAACCGCAAGCGCCGATGCATGCGCTGAAAAACACGGGGTCGCTCGGGTCGAGCGCGTCATCCACACACGCCGGCCCCAACTGCCCCTGCCGCTGCACGTACGGCTCCCACCACCCCCGGGTCTTGGGTCAGGCCAGTCCGGGCTCAGTTGGCCGCAGGAGCCGCTTGCGCCGGCGCGGCGTCCGCCGGGGCCGCGTCCGATGGCGCGGCCCCGGAGCCCTCGGCCGGTGCGGCTGTGCCGAGCGCCGCGGTGAGAGGTGCGATCGTGACCGCGCCGCCCTCGCGCGCCTTGTCGAGCGCCTCGACGGCGAAGCCGTAGCCCGCATCGTCCGCAGCGTCGAAGAACAGAATGTGGTCGTCGCGCGCCGCGAACATCCGGCGCAGGCGATCGGCGAGCTCCTCGAGCGTGACGTCGCTGCCGTTCACCTGCAGCTTGCGCTCGGCACCGACCCGTAGCACGAGCGGCGGCTCCGGATCCTGCGCGAGCTGCTCGGGCGTCACTTCCTCCTTCTCCTGCTTGGGGAGGTGCACCCAGAAGTTCTTCGAGAGCAGCGGCGTGATCACCATGAAGATGATCAGCAGCACGAGGACGACGTCGACCAGCGGCGTCACGTTCATCTGCGGTGCGACGGTCTTGCCGCCCGCGCCCGCGCCAACCGTCATTGCCATGGATCAGCCCTGCGTCCCCGGCGGTACGGCGTCGGCGTGCGTCTCGGCCGGCGTCGTCGGGGTCGCGGCGCCGGGCTTGTGCTTCTCGCTCACCATGAAGTTGAGACCGGGGAAGCCCACCTGCTGTGCCCGGGCCATGAACTCGCGGACGTCGCCGTACTTGAGGCGCGCGTCGCCGCGGAGGACCAGACGTCGCATCGGCTCCACGGCGTGGGCGTCCGACAGATAGTTGATCGCGCCATCGAGATCGAACTGGTGGTCGTCGATGTGGAACTCGCCGGCCTTGGCGACGGTCACCTTGAGCGGATCGACGTCGCCCTCGACCTCGGGGTCGGGGTTGAAGATCCCGGGCAGGTCGACCTGCACGTCCTTCTCGAGCTGCGGGGCGACCACCATGAAGATGATGAGCAGCACGAGCACGACGTCGACCAGCGGCGTCACGTTCATGTCGGGCTTCGGCTCGCCCGACCGGACGCGACTACGCCACGAGCTCGCGGTGTGTGCCATGGGTCTTGACCTCCAGCTCGGCCCAGCCGTCGATGGTGTCGAGTAGCTCGCCGGCGGCCGTGTTGAGGGCCATCTCGTCACGCGCGATTCGCGTCGAGAGGTAGTTGAACGCCAACACGGCCGGGATCGCGACCGCGAGGCCGAGCGCCGTCTCGATGAGCGCCTCGCTGATGCCCGCAGAGACACCCGAGAGCCCGCCCGATCCGGTCGCGGCGATGCCCTGGAAGGCCGAAATGATGCCGAGCACGGTGCCGAGCAGACCGACGAAGGGGGCGACCGACCCGACCGATGCGAGCACCGAAAGGCCGCGGCGGAGATCGGCGCCCAGGTCCTCGAGGTAGCGGTCCATGTGGCGCCGCGTGCGCTCGGCGGGCGGCAGCGCGGACACGTCGACGGTGTCCCGGGCGTGGCGATAGGTCGACAGCGCCGCCTTCACCATGCGGGGCAGGTGCCCCTGGGGATACTTGGCGGCGTCCTCGATCATGCGATCGATCAGCTCCTCGCGGAGGTGGTCGGCGCTCTCGGCCGCGAACCTGCGCGAGGCATCGCGCGAGCGCCGCAACGTCAGGATCCGCTCGATGAAGACCGTGAGGGACGCGAGACCCATCCCGAGCAGAAACACGCCGACGATCTTCGCCGGCAGGCCCATGTGGGCCAACATTTCCGTGAAACTGAATCCCATCGTCGTTCCTTTCCGTTCGTCAGGCCGTGAGCCTGAAGGGGATGGTGATGACCTGATAGATGGTGATGGCCTGACCCTTGTAGCGGGCGGGCTCGAAGCGCCAGTTCTTGACCGCGGCGAGCGCGGCCCCGACGAAAGGCTCCTCGCCTCGCATCACCTCGACCTTCGCGACGCGGCCGTCCGCGAGGATGTAGACCTTGAGGACGACCGTGCCCTGCTTGCCGGAGGCCTTCGCCTCCTGCGGGTAGTCGGGCTTGCGGTTGCCCGCGTCCGGCACCGGCGGGGTCCCGTCCTCGGGGAGTGCGATCGCGCCGCCCACCTGGCCACCCAGCGAGCCGCCCTGCGCAAGACCGCCCTCGAGCCCGGCCGGGTCGCCCTTGCCCGGCTCGCCGTAGACGGCGATGCCCTTGTCCTCGCTCGGGTCGGCTTCCTTGGGCTTCGCCTTCGGCATCTCCTTCGGAGCGACGAGCTCCTTGGGCGGTGGCGGCTTGTCGAGCTTGCGGATCTTCTGGTCGGGGCGGACGGCAGGCGCCATCGCGGCCGGGGCCTCCGGCTTTACGACGGGAGCTGGCGGCGGGGGTGGGGGCGGAGGCGGCTCCTTCATCACCTTCTCGACGAAGGTGAGCTCGACATTCTTCTTCTCGATCACTGTCTTGGCGGCCGAGAAGGTCACCACCGCGGCGGCGATCGCCACGTAGATGACCGACGACGCAGCCAGTGAGGCGAGCCAGCTCCGTTCGCTCTTTTCGCCCGGGCCGTAGGCGCCGAAGGCCCGGATGGTCTCTGCGCTCATGAGGGGGTGGCCCCCGTGTATAGCCGGGCCGCCACAACGCGATGGTTACCCATAGGTAAAGGTTCTGTGACAGCGCGTCAGAAGGCGTAGCTCATGCTGAAGGTGAACTTGACGCCGGTCGTGAAGCGGTTGGCGACCTGACCGCCCTGCGTGCGGACGTAGGGGTCGTTCAGGATGTTCTGGACCGTGAGCTGCGCGGTCATGGGAACGTCGAGGAGCGGCTTCAGCGGAAGCACGTAGACCGCGTCCAGCTGGTTGCGCGGCTGGTCGTAGAGGTCGGGCAGCTGCTCGAGGCCGATGGCCGCGAGGGTCGGGCCGGCGGTCGTGTACAGGATGCGGGCGGTGCCCCACTTGGCGTCGGTGTACTCGAGCACCGCGTTGATCAGCCACGGCGACTGCCCGACGAGCGGGCGGCTGAGGATGGCCCCGGTCGACGTGCTGGGGACGTTGACGTTGGAGCCCGACCCGGTGACGTTCAGGAGGACGTTGAGCGGTTCGAGGCGCGGGGTCACGAACGCGAAGTTCTTGCGGGCTTCGAGCTCGTAGCCGATGAGCGTGCCGTCGACGGCGTTGACCCAGGTGTAGGCCGGGGCGCCGCTGGTGAACGTGAGAGTCGGCTCGATGGGCTTGTCGAACTGCTTGTAGAAGAAGCCGATGGACGCGACCTCGAGTGGCGAGAAGAACCACTCCCAGCGCAAGTCGTAGCTCGTGACGTTCGCCTGCACGAGCGCCGGATTGCCGATCACGCCGTAGAGTCCTCGTGGCGCGGGATAGAACGCCGGCGACAGCTCGCGGAACTCGGGCCGGGACACGGACTGGCTGTAGGCGGCCCGGATGTTCATGTCCTTGCGCGGCGTGTAGACGAGGTTGATCCCGGGCAGCGGGTTCAGGTTGTTCTTCGTGACGTGCTCGAAGAAGCCTTGGTCGTCGAAGGTGAGCAGCGAGATGTAGGACGACTCGAGGCGCGTCCCCGCGATCAGGCGCAGCGTGTCCCGCACGAGCGGCAGGTCGAACATGCCATAGCCGGCTCCGATTTCCTGGGACGCCTGGTACTGGTCGCGCGGGACCGACGTCTCGGTGAAGTCGAAGCCGCCCGGTCCGATGTGGGAGGGTTGCAGGAGCCACTGCGCCGGCTGCGTGAGGTCGAAGAGGTCCCCTTCCAGCGTGTATCTGAAGCGGCGCTGCTGGAAGGCGCGCCACTGGTACGAGTACGCGGCGCCGAACTTGAATTTCGCGGCGAGCCCCGACCAGACGTCCGTGAACGGCAGCGCCGTGCGGAACGGAATCGTGAAGTCGACGCCGGAGTCCGAGAGGTTCTCCCACATGCTGTTGAAGAGCCGCTGGCCGCCGAGGGAGTCGTCGGTGAACTCCGGTGCCGCGGGCGGCACCGACTGGTAGACGAGGAAGCGCGTGTCGGGCTCGTTCGCCGTCGTGCGCGAGAAGGCGCTCCGCCACTCGACATCCACCCATTTGAAGTGATCTTCGCCGGCGAACTGACCGTAGGCGAGCGTCTCCTGCGTGTAGCGGAAGCGTGTCTGGTTCTGGACCTGCGACGGGTCGTTGAACGAATTCCCCGTGCTGAGCAGGAGGTTGTTGTTGCCTGTGCGGTTCCACAGCGAGCGGAAGGTGATCTTGTGGTCGTCGCCGAGCTTCAGCGCCGAGGTGAAGAGGCTCCCCAGTCGTGCGATGAAGACGCTCGTGTCGCCGACGAAGTTGTCGCGGATGGCCAGCTTCCCCTGCGCTCCGCCGCTGTTGGTGTACTGGCGCTGGATCTCGTTTCGACGGTGCTGCCACTCGTTGTTGTAGACGCTCGCGAACTGGAAGCCGAAGGGCCCGATCGAATCGCCCACCGCGAAGCTGCCCGAGGCGTTGGGCGGTGCCGTCTGCGTCTTGACCGCCCAGTTGTCCCCGAACGAGCGGGCAATCGAGAGCTCCTGGGCCATGGGCAGCGAGTCGATGGTCTGGAAGTTGTAGAAGCCGGTCGGCGGCACGTCTTCGGGTAGGTGGCGGGTCTGCGTCCCAAAGGTCATCCAGTCGTAGCCGCTCAGCCCGTCGCTGTTGAACGTCTGCGCCGTCGCCTGCGTGTTTCCGCCCGTTCCGAGGCTCATGGACGCGGCGAAGGTGTCCGGAAAGTCGCGCAAGTCGATTTCCGCGAGACCGCCCGAGAAATCGCCCGGGAGATCCGGCGTGTACGTCTTGACGATCGAGATCGAGTCGAGGAAGCCCGCAGGGAAGAGGTCGAGCGGGACGGCGCGCTTTTCCGGGTCCGTGCTCGGAAGCCGGCTACCGTTGAGGAGGGCGCTACTGTACCTCTCGCCGAGGCCGCGGACGTAGATGAACTTTTCGCCCCGGACCGCGACGCCCGGAGCGCGTGTCACGACGTCGGCGGCGAGCGAGCCCGGCGCCTTCTTGATGGTCTCGGCGCTGATCGTGTCGCTCACGACGGCGGCTTTCTGGCGCTTCAAAAGCTGCGTCGCCTCGGCGGCCTTGTTCGCCTGCGCGGTGACCTCCACGACCAGCCCCGACCCCGGGCCGCTCGCAGCGAGCGCCGCATCGGCCTTGCTCACCTGCCCGGCGACCACGGTCACGGCCTGGAGCCGGACGGCTTGGTAGCCGGCGGCGAAGATGCGGATCTGGTACGTGCCTTCCGGAACCTTGAAGACGTACTTGCCGTCGATGTCGGTGCGCGCAGTCTTCTTCTGGTCGACCAGCTCGACGCCGGCATCGATGATCGGGTCGCCCGTTCCCTTGTCGAGCACGACACCCGAAATGGTTCCGACCGCAGCGGGCGCGGCGGCGTCCTGACCGCCCGCGACGAGCGGCGCGCCGAAGAGCCACACGGCGCCCACCAACGCCGCCAGAACGCGTCCATGCATCACACGACCCCTCCGTCGGCGACCTCATAGGTCACCGATCGTTTCGGTCGCGTTACGAAGGGGCGAAGTCACGCGGACATCACCCCCCGATCGCCGAAGCGCAACGTGATCGTAACGCGAGGTCGGTACGCTCGACGGCGACGCGGGGACATCACACGAGGGCTGCACGATTGTCGCGATCGCAACATGGTCCCTTCACGTCTGGCCGGTACATAGGTCGCATCACGCGGCCTGCTCGCCCGGGACGAGAGGACCGCCACAGCGATGAGGGAAGGAGACATGATATGAGAATGTTGCAGTTGGCCAGGCGGGGGGCGCCGCTCCTCGCGGCCGCCGCGTTCGCCGTCGCGGGCACCGCCCACGCGACGGACATCGGCGCGATCGGACGATCGTTCAAGATCAAGGATTCAGCCACCAAGGACAGCGTCGCGGTTCAGTCGAAGGATCCCGTGATCGTGCTGCCCGCGGCCGACCCCGCCTCCGTTGGGGCGACCCTCGACATCAGCATCCAGGCCGGACCCACGGTACAGACGCAGTCGTACAGTCTCGGTGCGACCGGGTGGGCGAGCTCGAGCGCCACGACCAAGAAGTTCAAGGGGACGCTCCCCGGCATCAAGAGCATCGTCCTCAAGGCCGGCCAGTTAA
>Ga0335084_10003390_pt1 | contig 15518 bp, 10 predicted proteins | sample Lox_Sample_44_FD_206721 | JGI IMG/M metagenome (GOLD analysis project Ga0335084, IMG submission 206721) | Soil microbial communities from Loxahatchee National Wildlife Refuge, Florida, United States - Lox_Sample_4.4 | ecosystem: Environmental > Terrestrial > Soil > Wetlands | place: USA...
ACGCAGGGTCACCCGAGTCGACGCGGGGCGACCTGGGGCTTGGAGACATTCTGGAGAGGGGGCCGCTCGTAGCGGCTCGATCGGGTCGATTCCGGTGGGCCGGTCCCGGGTCCCGGGTCTGCCCCGTGAGCGGCAGAATTCGGATCCACCCCGCTCGATCTTGGACCCAGAAAAAGGTTCGGCCCGCCTTGCGGCGGGCCGAACCGTATGGAGGCGCCGGGAATCGAACCCGGGTCCGAAAGACTTCCAGTGACTGGTCCTACGCGCGTGTCCCGGAGTGGATACGTGGGCGGCAACCTCCGGGCCTGCAACCGCTCACGTTCTCGCCCTCACTTCTCGATCCGGGGCTAGGCGGCTCGCCTCCCGCCCGGATCCAGCCGGAGCTGACGTCCGCACCCGCTACCCGGCGCTTGCGGGGGGACGCGCGGCCTCTTTAGGCCGCGAGAGCCATGGGCTCGTTCGCGTTTCTGCTTGGTCGGCTTTTTACGTGGCCAGCTGACCAACCACGGCGCGCACCAGACGCCTTCCGTCCTCCGTCGAGACCAGTTCGCCCCCAAGTCTGCGAACTGACTGATATTTCTTTAATGCTTCGGCCGCCCGTGTCAAGCGCCGAAGCGACCTGCGACCCACCCTACCACGGCGCCAGGGCCTGCGCCCCGGCGCCCACCCGGTGCGGCGGCGGGGGCGGGGAACGCCGGCTGTTTTTCAGCGTAGGATGGCGCGCTTCCCCCGGCGGAGGATCTGGATGCGCTCGACGCAGGAATACTCCTGGCTACGGTTCAACCGACGCGTCCTCGAGCAGACGCGGCGCCCGGACTTCCCCCTCCTCGAGCGGTTGCGCTTCCTCTCCATCTGGGCCTCCAACCTCGACGAGTTCTTCTCCGCCCGCGTGGCGCGCCCGTTCAACGGCGAGCGCGGCACCCCGGAGTACCACCGCCTCCTCACCGAGGCCCGCGAGCAGGCGGCGCTCGCCGACGACGTGTACGAGGGCTTCCTTCCCGACCTCGAGCAGATCGGCATCCGCATCGTCTCGGAGTCCGAGCTGACCCGCGAGGAGCGCAACTACTTCGGCGCCTACCTCGCCGAGAAGGTGGTGTCCCGCACCGACGTCATCCAGGGAGGCGGCCTGCGGGACGTCGTGAGCCGCTCGATCTACTTCGCCGCGGGCGAAGGCGTCCTCGAGTTCCTCGTGCGGCTGCCCGCCGGCGCGAAGCGCATCCTGGAGATTCCCGGGCGCGAGGGCACCTACGTCCGCATCGGCGAGCTCCTCAGGGCGCGCAGCGACCTCCTCTTCGGCAAGCCCCTGCCGCTCTACGAGCTCCGCGTGGTCCGCCTGGCCGCCATCGATCAGGCGGCCATGGAGTGGGACGAGCTCCCGGCCGCGCTCGAGTCGCGGCTGGAGGGGAGGGTGAGCCACCTCGAGGTGGAGCGCGGCTTCCCCGCGCACTGGTCGGAGTCCATCCGCCTCGCCCTGGGCCTCGAGCCCGACGAGGTCTTCCACGTGCGGCCGCCGCTCGACCTGCGGTTCGTCTCCACGATCGTCGACTCCGGCCCGGCCGAGCACAAGTTCAGGCCGCTCTCGGCCTGGCTCCCGCCGCGCTTCGACCGGTCGCCCTTCGCCCGCATCGACCAGGGCGACCTCCTCGTCTTCCACCCGTACCAGAGCTACGAGGCGGTCGAGAGCTTCGCCCGGGCAGCCGCCGAGGATCCCGAGGTGAGCCACATCCGGATGACGCTCTACCGGGTGGGCGACGACAACGTGCTCGCGAGCTCGCTCATCCAGGCCGCGAAGGCGGGCAAGGACGTGGCGGTGCTCCTCGAGGCGCGCGCCCGCTTCGACGAGCTCCAGAACCTGGAGTGGGGCCTGCGCTTCCAGAACTCCGGCGTGCGCGTGCTCGAGCTCCCGCAGAAGAAGGTCCACGCGAAGGTGTTCTGGGTCCGGCGCGGCCGCCGCGAGTACGTCCACGTCGGCACCGGCAACTACAACACCCGGAACGGCCGCCTCTACACCGACTTCTCGCTCTTCACCGCCGACCGCGGCCTCGCCACCGACGCGCGCGCGTTCTTCGAGGCGCTCGAGGACGGCGAGGCGCCCTCGCCGCGCTTCATGCGAACCGGCAAGGCCGTCCGGAAGCTCCTCCTGGAGCTCATCGCCGCCGAGTCGCACCCGGGCGGCCACGTGGTGCTCAAGTTCAACCACATGACGGATCCGGCGGTGCTCGGGGCCGTGGCCAAGGCCGCGCGCTCGGGCGCGAGGGTCGACCTCCTCGTGCGCACCACCCTCACCGAGCTCGCACCCGGCGTGCACGCCCGCTCCATCGTCGGCCGCTTCCTCGAGCACGCCCGGGTGGCGGCGTTCCGGGCGGGCGGCTCGTGGAAGGTGTTCGCGGGCAGCCTCGACGCCATGCCGCGCAACTTCGACGGCCGCTACGAGCTCTTCTTCCCGGTGAACGATCCCGACGCCAAGCGCCGCGTCCTCGCCGAGCTCGGCGCACAGCTCTCCGATGATCGGAACGCCTTCGACCTCCACGCCGACGGCACCCAGGTGCCGCGCTGGGGCGGCCGCCTCGACTGCCAGGCCGCGGACGATCACCGGAAGCTGCGCAGCAGCTTCGGGCGCCCGGCGCGCCGACCACGCGGGCGCGCGCCTCCTCCGGCCGCGCCACGGCGCCGGCTGGCGAGCTGACGGCACCGAGTCGCGCTGGCGCGGCGAGCGATGAGGCGACCCGTTCGGCTGACCGGGTGCCTTCACCCGCCCCGGGGCGAGATCGACCTGGCCCGGGTGGCACTCGCGCAGGGCCCGGGACGATGGAACCGGCTGGAAGGTCTGGAAAAATCCAGAACGGTCGCCACGGACCCGGTGGCCCCCGGTATGCACCGTCCACCGGCCGCAACGTCCCGGCGGCGGAGCCCACATGAACTTCAGTCTCGGTCGGAAGGTCCAGATCCTCTTTGTCGTCGCGGTCGTGTTCGTCGCCGTCGTGGGCCTGACCGGCCTCTGGGCGTCGCGGTCGCTCGCGTCGCTCGTCGCCGAATACTCCGAGCACCAGGTCCCGTCGCTTCACGCGCTCTCCGACGTCTCGGCGTCGGTGGGCCGCTCCGCCACGGTGGCTGCCGCCGTCGAGAACGGCGTGCTCGGGGTGCAGGAGCACACCGACGCGCGCGACGCGCTCGTGAAGCAGATCAAGGAGATGGATCGCGCCGGGACCGAGTACGCGGCGACCACCGGCGCCGACTCGGCGACCGAGCGCAAGGTGACGGACGCGCTCAGGGCCTGGCGCACGCAGGCCGACGGCCTCATCGAGGCGGCGCGCTCGCGCGACGCCGTGGCCGATCGCTTCGCCGAGGCGGCGGCCTTCCAGTCGAAGGTGACGACGCACTTCGAGGCGCTGCGCCAGGAGACCGTGAAGGTGCTCGACGCGCTCGCCACCGCCTCCGCCGAGGTGAAGTCGGACGCGCAACGGGTCGGCGTCGAGGCCGACGCGCTCCAGGGCCGCGCCGTGGGCGGCGTCACCACCGTGTTCGTCGTGGCGGCGGCGGTGCTCGTGGTGTGGGGCTTCACCATCTCACGCGGCGTCCGCCGGGGCGTGACCGGCCTGCGCGACCAGGCCCGGCAGCTCGAGGCGGCGGTCGCGGCCGGCCGGCTCTCGGAGCGCGCCGATCTCGCGTCGGTGGACCCGGAGTTCCAGCCGGTGATCGCCGGCATGAACGCCACCCTCGACGCGTACCAGCAGCCGATGAAGATGACCGCCGACTACGTGGTCCGCATCTCGCGCGGCGACATCCCCCCGCCCATCACCGAGGCGTACCAGGGCGACTTCAACGAGGTGAAGAACGCGCTCAACCGCTGCATCGGCGCGCTCGGCGCCCTGCTCGCCGACATGGACGCGATGGCCAAGGCGCAGGCCGCCGGCGACATCGAGGCCCACGTGGTGCCCGACCGCTTCGAGGGCGCCTGGGGCCGCCTCGCCACCGGGGTGAACGCGAACGTGAAGCTGCACGTGGACGCCATGCTGGAGGTCTTCGGCGTGCTGCGAGCCTACGCGGCGGGCGACTTCTCGAAGGTGCTGAGGCGCTTCCCCGGCAAGCAGGCGGTCGCGAACGAGGTGGTGGACGGCGTGCGCGACAACCTGCGCAACGTGGCCGGCGAGGTCACCGGCCTCACCCGCGCGGCGGTGGAGGGCCGCCTCTCGGTGCGCGCCGACGCCTCCCGCTTCCAGGGCGACTGGGCCGCGCTGGTGAAGGGCGTGAACGACACGCTCGACGCCGTGGTCGGGCCGCTCACCGTGGCGGCGAGGTACGTCGAGCGCATCTCGGCCGGCGAGCTGCCCGAGAACATCGCCACCGAGTACCGCGGCGACTTCGCCCCGGTGCGCGACAACCTCAACCGCTGCATCGAGGCGCTGCGCCGGTTGGTGGGCGACGCCAACGGGCTCGCCGAGGCCGCCCAGCAGGGCCGGCTCTCGGTCCGGGCCGACCCCCAGGGCCACCGGGGCGAGTTCCGCCGCATCGTGGAGGGCTTCAACCGGACGCTCGACCTCACCGTCGCGCCGGTGGCCGAGGCCTCCGGCATCCTCGAGAAGCTCGCCTCCCGCGACCTCGTCGCGCGGATGAGTGGCAGCTACACCGGCGATCACGCGCGCATCAAGGTCGCGGTGAACGGCACCGCGGCCGCCCTGCACGACGCGCTCGTCCAGGTGGCCTCCGCCGTGGAGCAGGTGTCGAGCGCGGCGACCCAGATCGCCTCGTCGTCGCAGGCGGTCGCGAGCGGCGCGTCCGAGCAGGCCTCCGCCATCCAGGAGACGACCAGCTCCACCGAGGCCGTCGCCGCGATCACCCGGCAGGCCGCCGACAACGCGCAGGCCGCGAACACGCTCACGGGCTCGGTGAGCACCCTCGCCACCGAGGGCGCCGCCGCCGTGGAGCAGATGCAGGGCGCGCTCACCAGCATCCGCGCCAGCGCCGAGGGCACCTCGCAGATCATCAAGGACATCAACGACATCGCGTTCCAGACCAACCTGCTCGCGCTCAACGCGGCCGTCGAGGCCGCCCGCGCGGGTGAGGCGGGCCGCGGCTTCGCGGTCGTGGCCGAGGAGGTGCGCTCCCTCGCGCTGCGCGCCAAGGAGGCGGCCACCAAGACCGAGGCCCTCATCCGCGACTCGGTGACCAGGGCCGCCGAGGGCGAGGTCACCGGCCGTCACGTCGCGCAGAAGCTGGACGAGATCGGCGGCGGCGTGGGCAAGGTCTCCGCCATCGTCTCCGAGATCGCGGCCGCCGCGAAGGACCAGGCGAGCGGCATCGCCCAGGTGAACCGCGCGGTCTCCGAGATGGACAAGGTCACCCAGCAGAACGCCGCGAGCGCCGAGGAGTCTTCGTCCGCCGCGGCCGAGCTGAACGCCCAGGCCGAGGAGCTGGCCGCCATGGTCGGCGCTTTCCGCCTGGACCGGAAGTCCTCCGCCGCCCGGCTGAAGGCCGCGGCCCAGCCCCATGGCGCGCTTCCCGCGGCCCGGGGCCCGGCGAACGGCGCCCGCAACGCGAGGGACCACGCCTTCCCGATGACCGACGATCCCCACGTGCGCGACTTCTGAGCCGCGCCCTTCCCCCGAGGAGACCCACCATGAAGAAGCTCGTCACCGCCGCCGCCCTGCTCATCGCCCTCCCGCTCGCCGCGCTCGCCCAGGAGCGCGCCACGACCAAGGAGGCCGAGGCCATGGTCCACCGGGCCGTGGAGTTCCTGAAGAAGGAGGGCAAGGAGAAGGCCTTCGCCACCTTCAGCGACCCGAAGGGCCCCTTCACCTACCGCGACCTCTACATCGTGGCCTACGGCATCGACGGCAAGTGCCTCGCCCACGGCGCCAAGAAGGAGCGCATCGGCAAGAACCTCATCGACGACAAGGACGCCGACGGCAAGAAGTTCGTGAAGGAGCGCGTCGAGATCGCGAAGAAGGACGGCAAGGGCTGGCAGGAGTACAAGTTCACGAACCCCGCCACGAACGCGATCGAGCTCAAGGTCGCCTACTTCGAGAAGGTGGGCGACGTCATCCTGGCGAGCGGCGCGTACAAGCCGTAGCGAGGGATCAACGCCCGAGGAGCGTGTCCAGGCTCTTTCGGTGGCTGCGCGAAAGGCGCAGCCGGACGCCGTCCTTGAGGATGACGGTCCACTCCCCGTGGGTCGCCGGCTCGAGGGTGCGGACCCGGGCCACGTTGACGATGGCCCCGCGGTGGATGCGGGCGAACCTGCGCGAGTCGAGCCGCGCCTCGAGCGAGCGGAGCGGCTCGCGCAGGAGCCAGCTGCGCTCCCCCACGTGCAGCTCGGCGTAGTAGTCCTGCGCGCCGATCCAGTCGATCTCGTCCACCGGCAGGAGCCGGACGCCGCCCTGGTCGCGGACGGCGATGCGCTCCACCGCTCCGCTCGGCGCCTCGGCGCCCTCGGCCGTTCCGCCCAGCGCGCCCAGCTTGCGGGCGAGCTCCAGCGCCTGTCGCTCGCGCACCGCGGTCTTGGCCCGGCCGAGGGCCTCGGCGAAGCGCTCGTCGGAGAACGGCTTCAGGAGGTAGTCCACCGCGCCCACGTCGAAGGCGGCGAGGGCGTGCTCGCCGTGTGCGGTGACGAATACGACCCGCGGCGCCGCATCGCCGCGCAGCGCCTCCGCGATCTCGAGCCCGGTGGCGCCGGGCATCTGGACGTCCAGGAACACGAGGTCCGGCTGGTCCCGGCGCAGGGCCAGGGCGGTCTCGGGGCCGGACCGGCACTCGGAGACGAGCTCGATCTCGGGATCGCGCCCGAGCAGGAGCTTCAGGGTGTCGCGCGCGGGCGCCTCGTCGTCGGCGACGAGCGTGCGGAGCGGGCTCGAGCTCACGCGGCCACCTCCCCTCGCGCGGCGTGGAACGGCAGCACCACCCGCACCACGGTGCCGCCGCCGGGCCGGGCCTCGAGAATCACGGAGGCGGCGGGGCCGTAGAGGTGACGCAGCCGCTCGCGGGTGTTGCCGAGGCCGATACCGCCCCGGCCCGACGCCGCGGCGATGGGGCCGAGCCCGGTGTCGATGACGGAGAGCACGAGGGACTCCCCGCTGTGCGCGGCGGAGACCTCGACGCGGCCGGGGTGCTCCGACGGCTCGATCCCGTGGCGAACGGCGTTCTCGACGAGGGGCTGGAGGATGAAGCGGGGCACGAGCGCGTCCAGGAGGGCCGGCTCCACGTCCACGCGCGTCTCGAGCCGGTCGCGGAACCGCGCCCGCTCGAGCTCGAGGTAGTGCGTGGCGAACACGAGCTCCTCGCGCAGGGTGACCTCCTGCTGGGAGCCGCCCCGCAGGGCCTGCCGGAGCAGGTCGCCCAGCCGGGCGATCGCCAGCACGGCCGCCGACTGCTCGCCGGCGCGCACGAGCGAGCCCACCGTGTGGAGCGCGTTGAAGAGGAAGTGCGGCCGGAGCTGCGCCTCGAGCACTCCGAGACGCGTCTCGGCCACCTGGCGCTCCAGCTCCGCGGCGCGCAGCCGGTGGTCGGTCCACAGCCGGTGGTACTCCAGGGCGTGCCCGAGGGTGAGCACCGCCACGTAGCAGTACACGGAGATGGAGGCGGTGCGGGTGAAGAAGGCGAGGAAGGTGTTGGCGCGGTAGGGCCCGAGCCAGGGCGAGATCCACAGGGCCACGAGGGTGTCGATCACCGCCGCGGCCAGGGCACAGAGCACGTGCACCGGCAGGTTCGCGCGCCAGCTCGCGGCGCTGAGCGGCAGGCGCCGCGCCAGCTCGAACACCACCGGCGTGTAGGCCGCCCAGATCCACACGTCGACGAGGATGCGGGCGAAGCGCTTCAGGTTGAGCGGGTCGGCCAGGGTGTGGTCGAGGCCCTGGAACCAGAGCAGCGCGGACGTGGCCAGGCCCACCCCGGTCCATCCGCCGAGGACGAGGAGCGCACGCGTCCGCCGCGCGCGCCGGTCGGGCTCCGAGCTCACGTCCACCTCACACGCACCGTAACGCGTGTGGGACCGCTGCGGCCAGTCCGGGACGGGGGCCCCATCGGGACCGACCGATCCCCTGACGCTCGCTGCACTTCCGGGCCCGTTCGCTGCAAGCCCTGTCCCGCAGGCGGAAGGGCGCGAGGACCTCGGACGAGGTTGCGCTACGTTCTGTGGCGTGACCCGATCCCTCGCCCTCGTCGCCGCGCTCGCCTCCGCCTCGGCCCTGGCGAGGCTGGCCGACTCCGGCGCGGCCTCGGACGCACCCATGGTGAAGGGAGCGCCCGATCCGGCCGCGGCGGCCTCCGCGCGCGCGGCGCTCCTGGCGGCCGACGACGAGCTCGCGGCGGGGGTGGCGAGGGACGGGTGGGCCTCCGGCCTCGGCGCAGCGCTCGCGGACGATGCGATCGTCCTCCATCCGGGCGAGGACGTGGCGCGAGGGCGCGCCGAGGCCGAGGGGCTGCTCGGGCGGGTGCCCGAGCGAGCGGCCCGGCCGGCCCTGCACCGACTGGTCGGCGCCGCGTCGGCGGACGGCCAGCTGGGATACAGCGCGGGCTGGCTGGAGGAGGCTGAGGCCGCAGGCGCGAGGTTCGGAAAATACGCCGCGATCTGGAGGCTCACGAGCTCCGGCTTCCGGATCCAGGCGATCGTTCGTTCGGCGGCGCGCGGCGCCCCCGAGGGGCCTCCCCGCTCCTCCCCGGTGGTGGCTGGCTACGCGGGCGCCGCGCGCCCCGGCGACGGGGCCGCGCTGCGCACCGGGGTGATGGAGGCGGACCGCGCGTTCGCGGCGCGCGCCGGCGCGCTCGCGCCCACCCGCGGGTTCGGCCCCTCGTTCCCCGAGTTCGCCGATCGGAACGCGATGCTGTTCCGGCCGGACGGCGTGCGATGGGGCGCCGAGGCGGTGGCACAGGTCTACGCGCAGTCGGAGGCGGGCGAGGAGCTCACCTGGGCGCCGGTGGACGGAGGCGCGGCGGCGAGCGGCGACCTGGGCTGGACGGCGGGAACGGCGATCTACCGTGCGCCCGGGCCGAAGGGTGACCGGGCGTACACGAAGTACCTCACGATCTGGGCGAGGCAGCCGGACGGATCCTGGAGGTGGCTCCTCGACGCGGGCAACCTCCGTCCGGCGCCCGCCCGCTAGGCGTTGCACGGCGGTCCGGGGCCTCGTGCGGGCCGCAGCCCACGAGACCCCGGCCGCCGTGCAGCGGTGGTTGCGAATCCGGGGTGACCGGTCGGTCCAAACTTCCAGACACCCCGGCCCCCTCCCTCCGCTTCGCGCGGGGGGAGGGGTGTCTACATTCCCGGCCCCGACCCCGGTCCCGACCTCCGCGGCTCCACCCTCAGCGTGACGGCGCTGCCGTCGGCTCCGGCGACGCGGACGCTGCCCTGGTCGAGCGCGCGCCCGGCGACGGGCGACGACACGAGCTGGCGGGGGCCGGCGACGAGGCGCACCCCGAGCGTCTCGTCGGGCCTCGCGAACAGGTAGACGGTCGACGGCGTCCAGCGCCCGACGGCGCCCTGGGCCGGCGGGCTGCGGTAGACGACGTTCGGGCCCTGGACGATCTCCACCGAGACGCCCTCCCCGCGCCCGGCCGCGGCCGGCGGGAGCGAGGCCTCGACACCGGCGACGCGCCAGGCCTTCGCGCCCGGCGCGGGCTGCGACCAGGCCCCCGCGAGGTTGTCGCGATCCGGGATCGGCGCGAGGCGATCGATCGCGCCGTCGGGCTGGTCGGAGGGCACGGCGGCGAGGCGCAGGTCGAGGAGTGCGCCGCCCCCCAGCGACAGCTCGCCCCGCGCCACGATGTCGGCGAGGCGCGCGTTCACGAGGCCGACGTCCACCGGGCGCCCCGATCCCTCGTCGTGCACGACGCGGATCGAGATGGCCCGCTCGTCGAACCCGTTCGTCGTCACGGTGAATCCGCCCTCGAGGAGGGCGTAGGCCCCCCGGCGCGGGGCGGTCTGCACGCCGCGCCCGTCGGGCAGGGCGATGGTCACCACGAGCGTGGGCTGGTTCTCGCGCGGCAGCCGGCGCGCCATCTCGACGGCGTCCTGGCCGGCGACGAGGTTGCCCCGCGAGAGCCAGGCGACCATGCGGTCGAGCTCCCGGTTGCGCCCGCCCGCCCAGGGCCAGCCGTCGGGCCTGGTGGGGCGGACCAGCACCGAGCGGAGCACGAAGGCGTAGGGCCGGATCCTCACGCGCTCGAGCTGGGCCGAGGCCTGGCCGCGGTCCATGCTCAGCTGTGCGGCCTCGGAGAAGGCCCGCTCGGCGGCCGGCCAGTCGTGCCGCTGGGCGGCGCCGGTGCCGGCCGCCATCGCCCCCGCGTAGCGCGACATCGGCTCGGCCCGCGAGCGCGGCCGGATCGCGACGGCCTGGCGAAAGGCCTGCTCGGCCTCCGCGTAGCGGCCCTGGGCGAGGAGCTGGTCGCCGCTCACCGCGAGGCGCTCGGCCTCGGCGTCCTTCCAGCGCTCGTATTCCAGGCGCGTGGACTCGAGCCGGGGCTGGACGCCCGGGTCGACCCGCGCCGCGAGGGTGAGGAGGTCGATGGCGGCGGGGAACTGGGCCTGGGCCCGCAGGCGATCGGCCTCCCGGACCGCTCCGCCGACCACACGCGAGGAGGAGTACTGGACGGCGGAGGCGACCGCGGGGTCCCGGCTCACCTCCTGGGCGCTGGCGAGGAGCTGGAGCGCCCCCTTCCAGTCGCCGCGCGCGGCGGTGTCGTCCGCGCGCCGCACCCACACGAGCGCGGCCTCGCGGGCGGCGTCGGCGCGCAACGTCGCCATCTCCACGCTGCCGGCGTCGAGGCGGAGCGCGTAGTCGCTCTCGGCGAGTGCGCACTCGAAGTCGCGCGCAGCCCAGCACGCCTTCGCCTTGCGAGAAGACTCGTAGAGCGCCGTCGCGCGCGCCTGCTGGTACTTCTGCTGGAGGTCGGCCCTCTTCGGATCCTTTCGCAGCGCCTCGGCGTACTCGGCCTCGGCGGTCTTCCAGTCGCCGACCGCGGCGGCCTTGTCGGCGGTCTTCTCGTGGGCGGCGCAGCCGGCGGCGAGGGCGAGCGCGAGAAGGAAGGCGGCGGCGAAGGGCGCGGGGCGGAAGGACACGGGAACCTCCCTGGAGGGTTCGGTGCCACGGTACGGGCCCCGCGGGCCCAGGCGCAAGAAACGGGCGTGCGCGAGATGCGGATGACGTGGCAGGCTGGCGCGACGCCCCACCCGCCGCCCCCGGAGCCAAGGCCCATCCATGAGTCGCTGGCCCCTCGCCGTTCCACCCGCCGCCCTCGCGCTCCTCGCGGTGGCCATCGTCGCCGCCCCGGTGGGCGGCGCCCTCGCCGTCGTGTGCGGCCTCGGCCTGGTCGGCGCCGTCCTCGCGGCCGTGCACCACGCCGAGGTGGTGGCCCACCGGCTGGGCGAGCCGCTCGGCACGCTCGTCCTCGCCCTCGCCGTCACGGTCATCGAGGTGGCGCTCATCGTCTCGATGATGATGGCCGGGGGCGCGGGGAAGGCGGCCCTCGCCCGCGACACCGTCTTCGCGGCGCTCATGATCGTGGTGAACGGCATCCTGGGCCTCTGCCTGCTGGTGGGTGGGCTGCGCCACCGGGAGCAGACGTTCCGCACCGAGGGGGCGGGCCCGGCGCTGGCCGCGCTGCTCGCGCTCGCGACGCTCACGCTGGTCCTGCCGACCTTCACCACGAGCACCGCCGGCCCGACCTACTCCGCGCCGCAGCTCGTGTTCGCGGCCGTGGTCTCGGCGGCGCTGTGGGGCATGTTCGTGTTCGTGCAGACGGTCCGACACCGCGACTACTTCCTCCCGCCCGGGGGCGAGGCCGCGCCCGACGTCCACGCCCCGCCGCCCACGGCGCTCAGGGCCTGGCTCGCGTTCGGCCTCCTCGTCGCATCGCTCGTCGCCGTGGTGGGGCTCGGCAAGGCGCTCTCGCCGTCCATCGAGGCCGGGGTGCGGGCCGCCGGGGCGCCGGATGCGGTCATCGGCGTGGCGATCTCCCTCATCGTGCTCCTGCCGGAGACGACCGCCGCGGTGCGTGCGGCGCACGCGAACCGCCTCCAGACCAGCATGAACCTCGCCCTCGGCTCCGGGCTCGCGAGCATCGGCCTCACCATCCCGGCGGTCGCCGTCGCCTCGTTCGTGATGGACCGGCCGCTCGTCCTGGGGCTCGACACGAAGGAGATGGTGCTCACGGCCCTCAGCTTCGCCGTGGCGACGATCACCCTGGGCACCGGCCGCACCCACGTGATGCAGGGCGCGGTGCACCTCGTCCTGTTCGCGACCTTCCTCCTCTTCACGCTCGTGCCGTGACGAGGAGCCGCCCGGTCAGCCCGGCTCGTCTCCGTCGCCGTCCGAGGAGGCAGGCGGAGCGAACGGGCCGGGCGCGTCCAGCGCGGGCAAGAGCGGCTCGGTCCGAGCGACCCTGCTCGCCTTCCTGGCCGCGCGGAGCGCTCTGTTTCGCGCGCGCGCGAGCCCGTCCTGGGCGGCGAGCTCCGAGAGCGCGGCGAGCCGGACCGAGCGGCCCCACGCGACGGCGGTCGTGGCGGCGGTGGCGAGCAGGAAGCCGAGCACCATCGACCAGCCCGGGCCGGCCGGCAGTGCCTCGCGGAGCCGCATGGCGAGGAGCGCGGGGACGACGGCGAGTGCGGTCCCGGCCGCGCCCAGCGCGACCGTGTTCACCGGGCGTCGCAGCACCATCCAGGCGCCGGCCGACCACGCGAGGAAGGCGCTCCTGCGCTCGGGCCTCGCCGCGAGGTGAGCCCTCCCCGCGTCCACGGTGAGGTGGGCCAGGAAGATCGCGATCACGGCGCCGGCCTGGGCCAGGTGCAGGGCCCGGAACGCGGCGGCCTCCGTGAGCGCCTTCTTCCCGAAGCTCCCGGCGCCCTTCATGAAGCCGCCCGAGATCGCGAAGGCGATGCCGAGCGGCAGGAGGGACACGAGCGTCGTGCGGACGAGGCGCCCGTAGAGCTCACCGGCCGAGCCGAGGAGCGCGCGCATGCGGACGGGGGTCTCCGATCTCGCCTCGGTCATGGCCGCGCCCGCGGACCAGGGCGCCACGAGGAACGCCATCACCAGGCCACCCGCGAGCCCGAGACCGATCCGGGCCGCCATCCCGTTCTCGCCGAGCCCTCGGGCGAGCTCCAGGAATCCGGAGAACGGCAGCCGCTCGCGGAACGACTCGTGGCCGGCGGCGTGATCCAGCCTCTGGGAGAGGTAGGCCCACAGCGGCGCGACCGCGAGCGCCGAGGGCAGGAGGGCGAGCCCCGAGAAGAGGGCCAGCACGCGCCAGCGCGAGCCGCGCGCGAGCCCGAGCCGGAGGAGGTCCGCGATGCCGGGGCCGGTCACAGGGCCTCCACGAGCGAGAGGGCGAGGCGGAGCCAACCCTCCGCCTCGAGCGCGAGGCGCGCGGACGCGCCGTGCCGCCCCTTGCGCGCTCGCCCGTCGTCGAGCCGGTCGAGGTCGAGCGCGTACTGCTCGTCCGGCACGAGGCGGGCCTGCCGGACCTTGACCGGCCGGTCGAGGACCCAGCGCGCCCACCGCTCGCCCGGCGGCCAGGCGATCGTCTCCACCGAGCCGTCCTCGAGGGTCACCTCCACGGTGCGCGGCACCTGCGCGCCGTAGCGACGGGCCGAGACCACGGAGCGGAACGGGTAGGGGCCGGCCCCCTCCTTCTCCGGCTTTCCGTGCTCCTTCTCCCAGGCCTTCCGGGCCTCCTTCACGCGCTCGCCCTGCTCCTTCTCGGTGAGCTCGACCGGCTTGCCGTCCTTCCACTCCAGGCCGAGCGGGGGACGGAGCTCCTCGCTCTCCACCGAGACCACCCGATCGTCGATGGGCACGGCCGCGAACACCTGCTCCTCGAACCAGGCGTCCACCGTTGCGCGCGCGGCCGCGTCGGCGGCGGCGTCGCGCCAGGCCTCGCGCAGGTCGGCGGTGCTCGGGTGCCGGAAGTGCCAGCGCTCGTAGTAGAGCTTCATGGCCCGGGCGGCGGTCTCCTCGCCGAGGAGCACGCCCAGGTCGTGGAACCCCACCGCGGTGCGCGGGTAGACGATGCCGTAGCTTCCCTCCGACCACCGGTGCCAGGAGTTGCCGGCGATGGGGTCGGCCTCGAACCGGTGCACGCCGGTCGCCCGCTCCGTGTCCCACAGCGAGAAGCGGACGCCCTGGAACCCGAGCAGCCGGGAGAGCGGGGATCCCTCGAAGAACATCTCCTCGCCGTCCATCATCCGGTTGTCCCACCACTCGTTGAGGCCCTCGTCCAGGAACGGCTCCTCGAACTCGTTCGAGGCGAGGAGGCCCATGAAGTAGCCGTGCCCGAACTCGTGCACGACCGTGAAACGCGCGGCGCCCTCCGCGCTGTAGAGGCCGTGATCGGTGGCCCATCCGGTGAAGAAGGTCTCGTACTCCATCCCGGCCGCCTCCTCGGCGTTGAACGGCGGGATGACCACGGTGCTCGTGGTGTACGGATACGGCCCGAGCGTGCGCGAGAAGAACGAGAGGGAGTCGAGGTCGGCCTTCAAGGACTCCCTTGCCTGGCGCTCGTACTCGGGAGGGTAGAGGACGGACACCTTCACGGTGGGGCTGCCCGGGCCGGTCCAGGTCGCCTCGAGCGGCGGCGCGAAGCCGTTCCAGGCGACGAACGCGACGTCGTGCACGTCGTCGGCGTGGAAGCGGTGGGAGAGGCCGCCCTCCACCCTGGCCGGCGCTCCCACCCGGGCGCCCACCGCGGCGACGGTGTGGCCCTCGGGCGCCACCACCTCGAGGTCGTAGGAGCCGAAGTCCGCGTAGAACTCGCTGTTCAGGTGGAACTCGTGGCAGTTCCAGCGGGGGCGGGTGGCGCCGCGCTCGCCCGGCAACTCCAGCACGCCGATCTTGGGGAACCACTGCGCGACCATGTGGAAGGTGTCGAACCAGCCGGTGCGCGCCACCACGCGAGGCAGCCGATCGAGGAACGAGACGTCGATGACGGTGGTGCCTCCGGGCGGCACCGCATCGGGGAGGTCGACCCGTGCCACCGTGTGGTCCGTGTCCGGGCCGCCGTCGGGGTGCACGAAGGTCCAGGCGGCGTCGCGCCCGCCCTGCTTCACGGTGCGGAGCTCGACGTAGCCCCACTCGCCTTCCTCGGTGTCCACGTCGCTCCGGAAGCCACCGTAACGGCGACGCTCCAGGTTGAAGACGGAGGCCTGCGACTCGAACGCGTTCAGGTAGAGGTGCAGGTACACGCTCCGGACGGGGACGGCGCTGCGGTTCCTCCAGGTGAGCCGCTCGGTGCCGTCCACGGTGTGCTTCGAGACGTCGAGCACCGCGCGAAGGTCGTAGCTGGCCACCCGGTCGGAGAGCGTCGCTTCACGACCGGTGCGGGGGCCACCCCAGGCGCCCGGCGCGCTGGGCTCGCGGGCGGCGCCGAGCTCGGGGCCGGCGACCTCGATGCCGTCCGGGCCCGGCGCGGTGGGCGGTGCGACTGCGCGTGCAGGGGAGGGCGCAGCGGCCAGGGCCGCGGCGAGGAGGCCGGCGAGGAGCATCCGGCTCGTTTAGCAAAGGGCGCCCGCAGCCGGAAGCGGAAACGGGATG
>Ga0335084_10003391_pt1 | contig 15518 bp, 9 predicted proteins | sample Lox_Sample_44_FD_206721 | JGI IMG/M metagenome (GOLD analysis project Ga0335084, IMG submission 206721) | Soil microbial communities from Loxahatchee National Wildlife Refuge, Florida, United States - Lox_Sample_4.4 | ecosystem: Environmental > Terrestrial > Soil > Wetlands | place: USA: Florida...
TTGACTCGGATGCAAAATTCAGCATCCTCCCAATTGAGAAAATAGTCTTCATCCAAGAGTCCATTGCGTCTAAATACCTCAGATCGGACAAACATCGTTGCCCCGGGGACATGGTCGAACTCGCGAACGCCCGTTGAGACGTCACTTGCAGGCTTGTCTCTGCCAGACATGTGTATTCGTCCAAAGGGCCGCTTGAGGCTACCGCCGAGCGCCCAGAGCAGGTCGGGCCTGTCGTAGTAAACAACCTTTGCTCCAAGGATCCCGGCAGCGGGTTCTCGGTCAGCGACGTTCACGAGTTCAGCTAAAAAGTTGTCACGGACAACGGTGTCGTTGTTTAGCAGCAAAATATAATCGGCCCGGTATTCAAGCGCCTTACGGATGCCAATATTGTTCCCTTTCGCATACCCGAAGTTCTCCGTGTTTCGCACAAAATAAACCTCAGGAAACTCCGCGATCAATCTTTCTGCGGAACCGTCGGTCGAGCCGTTGTCGACCAAGAAAACGTCAAATGTCGGGGCTTGAACTCGCCGGAGAGACTGCAAGCACTCAGCGGTATCCTCGTACTGATTCCAGTTCAGGATTACAATCGCGACCCGGCTTGTCTCTTTAGGTGTCGGTAACATGCGTTCCCCGAGCGGGGTCTGCCTCCAATGAACGTCACAATGGTTATTCACCTGAGACACGTGGTTTCATCAACATTCTGCCGAAGAAGCTCAAGTCAGATCTCATCGAAGCGGCTACCGCAGCGATCACGGTCGCGTAATAGGAACCGATCGACAGGACTGAGTGGCGGTCCCAACAGAGAGTTGCAACCAAATAGGCCACTGAAATGAGCCCATAGAAAAGCAGAAATTGGACCCATCTTCTGCTCCGTCGTGTAGCCATCTCGCGGAATTGCCATTCGCTACACATCCACCAGATCGCGAGAATGCCAACCTGAAAGGCAGCGACTGGACGAAGCGAACAGCTATCACGCACCAGAAGTGACGTTGTTACGACAGAACACAGCAGAATGAATGCAGTCACCACCAGGAAACGGCGCTGCAAGCCGTGGAGATAGGCATAGCTCATCTGCAGAATCTGAACCGATGCGAAGAATGGAATACCCAAGAGCAGGATGCGCGCATATTGAAGACTGGGCGTGTAGCGAGGGAGAAAGTGGCGGACGAAGGCGTCGAGGGCAAAGTAGTATGGCAGCAAGGCGGCCCAAGCCATCAAGAGCAGGCGAGATGACACTCCGTAGATGCGCCGGCGAGTGTCGGGCGCCAAGCCAGCAAGGTGAGAGAAAAAGACCTTGCTGCAAGCCTGAATGGCCATCACCGGCACGGCCATAGCGCTGGCGGCGAGGCTGTACTGCGCAAAGTCCTGAATATTGGCGGCCCAGCTCAAAGCGAGGCGATCGGCGCAAAGGATAAGCATCACGCCGGTGTTGGCAAGCACAACGGGCCAGCCGGCCGACACACAGGATTTGGCCAGCGCTCTCCAGTCCAGGTCAATCCGCAGGCTGCTCCATGGCTTTGCGCTGGCGAAGAGAATCAAGAAGGCCAACAGCCAACCGCTAATAAAGAGTATTGTCACCATACGGAAACCGGCCGGCAACCTGGTGCGCCAGATCAATGTGAGGCCGAGAAACATGGCCGGTGCAACAGCACCGGAGACCGCGACCGGACGAAAGATCTTGGCGCTCTGCAGTGCAAACTGAAGCAACGCTGCCGTGTTGAGGACAATGGCGTAAGCGCCCACAGCCAACGCCACGAAACGCGCTGGGCCGGAGAGCGTCAAACAGGCAATGACAGTGAGCGGGGCAAGCACGATGAGTTGCTGAAAGAACAGGAACTTCAGCGACGGAGCAATTTCCGAATGAAAGTCTGAGATGGGCCGACCGGCCCAGCGCAGGAGCGCTCCATCGGCAAAGCCGAGATGCAGAAAACCGACATAACCTGCGTAGAGGCCGAACATCCGCCAGTAGCCGTAGTCCTCGACACTGATGATTCTGGGCACGACGAAGACCAGGGCCACGTTGATCAGGCCAGCAAGAAGCGTGCCGGTTCCGAGAGTCGCAATGTCGAGAATGACGGCGGCGGGTTTCCATTCCCGGCTCTTCGCGGCCGCCGGGGATGGCGCGAGCGCGCCTGCTTCCTCGAGAAGCGGCGTCGTTTCGAGGCTGTTCACCGAGCGAACCCCCTTGGACGCACGATCATGGGCAGGTTCACCGGAGCGGCTCCAGATCGGCTTCGTCGATTTCGACCGCCATGGAGCGCTGGATGAGGTCGAGAGAGACGACGAGACGCGACAGCCCTTTGCGGCGAACCAGGATGCCGTGAAAACCAGCCATGGGACCGGACTTAACGGCGATGCGGCGACCGATGGTGAGATAAGGATGCGGCTGGACCCGGATTCCCCCGGCAAGGCTGGAGCGGAGCGAGTCGATCTCGGAGTCGGGGAGGGGGGAGGGGGTGCCGTCGAATGCAACGAGGTACGCAAGGCCGGGAATCTGCAGAACGCGCAGGCGATCGCGGAGCGCAAGACGAACAAAGACATAGCCGGGGAAAAGAGGCAGATCGAGGGTCACGCGGCGGTCTTTCCAGCGGCGCACGGAAGAGTAGACGGGGAGAAAGTGCTCCACGGAGCGAACGCTGAGTTGAAGGGCCACGCGCTTTTCGTGGTTGGCACTGGTGTAGGCGGCGAACCAGTGAGGCTCCGTGAAGAGCACGGGAAGAACGGGAAGGCTGTGCGCGAGGCCAAGTTGGTAGGCGTGGGTGGCCATGTCTGTCTCCGGTGATGCGAACCGCAGGGGCAGTCACAGCTTCGCCCCGTCACTTACAGGGGTATGTGTGACCTAACCCTTTACATAACAAACAATTACAAACGACTTCTACCGCAGACTAGCGAACTGCGTCCGAACCATTCCGGTCGCGATCTTCCTGCGGCCGGGAATCCTGTTGTTGCGCGTTCCACAAGTGGTTGCCATTCGGAGACGCAGGGTGGCCATTGTGCGAGAACGCGGGAAGGCTGGCGCGGACCGTGGAGAAGACTTCGAACGCAAACACCTTGCGCGGGTCCGCAGCGTCGACGGCGTCCCATCGCGTTTTGCCGAGAATCCAGACCATGGTGAGCGTGAGACCCAGCATGGTGCCAAGGACAACAATGACGGTGCGCGGCGGGAAAGATTTCTTGGTGGGAACCAGGGCCGCGTCGAGAACCTTGACGGTGGGAATCTCTTTTGCTTCCTGAACCTTGGCCATCTCGTATTGCTGGGTGAGCAATTCGAAGACGGTCTCCTGGATTTTGTTCTGACGATACAAGTCGGCGTAGGCGACACCGAGGATCGGGAGCTTGCGAATGGAGGGGTAAAGCGAGTTCGCCGGAGCGGAATTTCCCGGGGTGCCAGCGCCCCCGAGTTCGTTGAGCTTCTTCTGCAATTCGGCGACGCGCGCCTGAGCACTGCGCACGCGGACGTTATTCGAAGTGTAGATCTGCTCGAGACCGGAGAGTTCGGCCTGGGCGGCGATGAGTTGTCCCTGAAGGACGGCGGCGGCTTCGACCATGGCTTTGCCCTGCGCCGGAATGTCGATGGCGGTATTTTTGCTGGCGAAGTCGCTGAATTTTCGAGCGGCATCATCGAGATCCGCCTTGACCTTCTCGAGCCGACCTTCAAGAAAGATACGTTCGCGGCGAGCCGAGGATGTGCTGACCTGCGCGATGATGCGATCGAGTTCGGCGACATAGGCACGCGCGACGGCCGCAGCGCGGGTAGGGTCATGGTCGGTGACGCCGATGGAGATAATGCCGCTTTTGCGGTCCTCGGATATGTCGGTGTGCTCACCGAGGGACTTGCGCGCGTCCTCGATTTTGGAGTCGCGGTAGACCTTCCGCAGATTGAATTGGTTGATCAGGCCATCCTGAACGGTCTCGCTACCCAAAACACCAACGAATAAGGCGCCAGAGCTCTTCATGCCAAGCAGGTCACTACCCAGGCCGGTTAGAGGGCCGAGGCCGCCTCGGGCTGCCAATGCCGCAAGGATGGTGGAACCGGATTGTCCGTCGGGGGGCATGAGTCGAGTGACGGACTGGTAGCGCACGGGGATTAGAAAGGCGAGGAGGACGCTGGCGAGAAATGCAGATGTCGCAGCGTGGAGAAGGAATCGCCGCTGCTCCCAGAATAGACGAAGGTAGGGCAGCAAGCTGACCGGCTCGTCGGAGAGGACCGGACGAGAAAGCTGCAATTCGCCGTTGCCGTCAGCACGGCTTTCGCGAACCGGAACTCGTCCTGTGGCGCTCAATCTGGGTCTCCCGGCTTCGAAGTTGCCGTTAAGTTATGGAACGAGGGCCGGTAAATCTTTTGCGGCTGAAGTTGAATCTGCACGGAGGCCGTCACATTCCGAACGGCGCCAGGTTGAATCAGAGGAAAGAGCCAGCGCTCATATTGCACCGAAGACGTGAGTGCCATGCCGCCGCTGAGGTACAGATCGGCGCGGACACCAACATCCGTGATCGAGCCTCCTCCGGGAACAAATTGCTGGCTGACTTTTTCGTGACGGAAATTGAACTGGAGGCGATTCTTGGGAGTGAACCAGTAGTTGGACCACACCTGGGCGCCTTGGCCGTCGCGGCCGATCCAGCTGCCCAGGAGATCGCCATTGTTGGTATAACCCATGCGATAGCGGGAATTGGAGTAAAAGAAGCCGTGCCCGATCGCGCCGCCTGCGGGCACGTCCGTATAAACACCCTCAAGGCGGAGATCGAGTTTTGAGATCGTTGGTATGCGCGACAGATAAAGCCCGCCGGTCCAGGAGGAGCGATCCCAATAAGCTACGGGGGTAAACTGGTCATCCGTAAAACCATCGCAGTAAAACGTCGCCCAGTTGCGGAGCCAAGGTAGCCGATAGCTCAGGTCGAAGCCCGAACGGCGGTCGCCGGGATCCTGCGGCGTGCCGGGGACGTTGTTGCCGGAGCCGAAGATGCCTTTGATGTACGTGTGCGGCGTGAACGGCCTGCCTTCGCCAGCGAACAGAGTGGTGAGAGAAAAGCCGAACTCGACATTCGGAGTGGGCTTAAAGCTGAAGCGTTCTCCAGAAATCATGGGCTGCGGCGACGCGGGAGATGACCAGCTGCCCTGTAGGCCGGTAGGCTGACCGTAGATGAAGTTGTGCCCGGACAACTGGCCAACGAACAACTCCACCGTGATAGGACCGAAAAAGCCGAGTACGCTGGGCAGTTTAAAAGGCGTAACGCGGCTGATGCGGAACATGGTGATAGGTGCGGCGTTGTTGCTCATCAACATGGATCCGCCTGCTCCAGGTCCCCACCACAGCGTCTGCTTGCCGAAAGTGAGTTGCCAGTTCTGAAACGTCATCCCAACATAGGTGTCGAGCCATTGAAACCCATCGACCGAGGCGGTCGGCGTGGCTGGCGGTTCAGGAATTCCTTGAACCTGTGAGACGAATTGGCGTACGGAAGGCGGGAGCGGTGGAGCCGATGGCGCATGCTGGAATTCGCCGCGGCCGTACACAACGAAACGGGAATATGTGGCCCAGCCGGAAAAACCGGTTACATTGCTGACACCTTCTTCATAGGGCCGACCGTAATCGTTGATGACCGTCTGGCCAAAATCGTAATGATAGGCCTGAGATAGCGGCTGGCCGGAAATTCCTGTGACTCGGGAGTAGACAGATTCGAGGCTGACACGCGTGTTGTCGCCGCCCGAAAGAAGATTGGTCTCGTCGCGGAATTCGTGCGCAAGAGCAGCGTAGACCTTGCCGGCTTGAGACTTCGAGAGGTCCGCATAATCGAGCCGATCTGAAGCTTCGACGAGAAGCCGGGCGCATTGCATGCGGGTCCAGGGGCGTGCATCGAGCATGGCCGATTGGACAAAGCCCTGGGCGATGAGGCGATCCATGGCGGGATAAACCCAACTGTCGATAGGGACGAATGGGGAACCCATATTCGAAGCGGACTGGTCGTCCTTTGCCTCGCGCTCGATGTCACTGATCGTTTCCCAGCCGTCGCCACCGAGTTCGACGTCATGACGTTTCTTGTAGACCTGCGTGGCAGCCAGGTTGCCTATCAATGCGCCAACTAGGACATCCGAACGATAGTGATTGAGGCTATGGACGCGAGCGTAGGTAACCGCGGACGCGGCTCCGTACGCCAAAATCTTTGTGAGTGTACTGGGATACTCGTGGGAAATGACGCCGGCCACGGCCCAGGCGGCAGCCGCATGCTCGCTTGGAAAAGACGTACCGCCACTAAAGAAATTACCATCACCGTTGCCCTGGTAGGGCCGCTGCCGACCAACAGAATATTTCATCAGCTCTATCATGGCGAGGCTGTTCACGACCGCCTGGCCCGAGAGAAGGCCTGTTTCACGCCAATGCTCGTTGTGCGTCTTGTAGCTGAGCAGCCACATTGCGCCAGCCCCACCAAGCAAGCCCGCGACGCCTGCGTTCGAGAGAGTGTTGTTTCGGGAGATCTTTGAGGGGTCGCGGCTAAGGCTCCGGCTATATTGAGCATCGGTCACTAACAATCCGGCAGTTACACCGCTGAGCGGTACAAGCCAGGTGGTGTCTGCAAACGTAAGGCGTGAGGGAGAGGACCACAAATCTCTCTGATCCGACACGAAGTCGCTGGCAAGCCGTTTGATCAGGCTCTCTTTGCGATCCGTGCCCAGATAAATCGAATTGGACGCGGTATTCATATCCGTCGTCGAACTGCTTTCCTGTCCTTTCGGCGATGGCGGGTCAATTTGTGCTCCCTGCCCCGCCACACTTCTCACTGCATAGAGCCATAGCAAAATCAGCAGCAACCATCGCGTTGGGCATTTCCATGTCACGGGTGGAAGTACGCAACAGCAACAGCAGCCGATGCGGCCACAGACGCGGCCTGCATGATCACCGGCCAGTTGGGGCCGCCAATCTTCAAGGCCTTTTCCGGAACTACGACAACATCACCGGTGCGCAGTACGGCGTTCATCGGATCGCCCGCCCAGAAACTCGAATTGTTTTGGGAAGAGATCACGCTGCCGTCAGCGCGAAGCACAAACGCCGCTTTCTTGTCGGCCAGGGGAGTCAACCCGCCTGCTTGAGAGAGATACCACTTGGCGCTTTTGCCGGGACGATAGCTGACACTGGTCGGGTGAAACACCTGGCCGTTGACCATCACGTAGCCGGTCTTGCTTGGAACGTAGAGTTCATCCCCGTCACGCAGGGTGATATCCGTCGCGGTGTTCTTCCACTTATCGATGGGGTCAGAGATGCGAATCACAACGCGGCCGATCGGAGGGTTGATCTGGAGTTGATGAAGAGTGGTGCGAATCTGCGCAAGGGCGGTCGCTTTCGCGTTCTTCTCTTGTTCGTTGTTTTCCGGCATCACTTGCAGGTTGGACTGTTCGGTTTTGATTCGCTGAATGAGAGTGCCGCGAGAGAGTTCCTCGGCTTCGCGAACTTCCCGGCGCATCAGAACGGCACCGTAAGGATAGGCCTGCGGCGTGTATCCGCCGGCGCGCTCGAGAACAGAACTGAGACGTTCACCGGGCTCGACGCCAAACGTACCGGCATGCAGCACTTCGCCGCCGACTTTTACCGAAGCTCCGATGTCTTTCCATCCTGTCGTTTCGCGGATGGACAACACGTCTCCGGCACGAAGCGGGACGTCTTCGGTGGGGTTGCCGTTCGCCAAGGCCGCAAGCGAAATGTCGGTATGCGTGGCAGGAGCACCCGTGGCGGCGTAGCTGGTCAGGTCGGCTTTGGTGATGTCGGCACTTCGCTTGAGTCCGCCGGCGGCATGAATCAGGTCCTGCGCATGCATGTTTTCCGTGTAAGGGTATCGACCGGGCTTGGCGACTTCACCGGTAATCTCGACAAAGCTGGGTTGCACACGGGAATTGTGCTTATGAATGAGCAACCGGTCGCGAGGTTGCAGAAGGATATTGTCGGAGGCGCTGCCGTTTAACGCATCGCCGAGCTTGACGCTAAATATTTCCGAACTGCCGTCGGGATTGAAACGGAACACCTGAGCGGAAGCAAGGGAGGCATCCGGGCTAAGTCCGCCGGCGAGATAGATCGCATCGCGTAACGTGGCCTGACCGGTCGTGCGGTACGTGCCGGGTGCACGTACCTCGCCGGACACCGACACCGTGGGGGCTGGCTCGAAGTCGAACCGACTGAAGATCCGAATCGTATCGAGTGGCTGGAGCTGAGGAGCGGAAGCGGGGTCCTTCATAGCGGCAGCGAGATCAAAGCTCACAATGCTGGGGCGGAAATCCGGAGCGTTCAGGCGAACGATTTCGGCATAGTGCGAAGCAGGCTCGGGAAGGATATCCTGATAAGAGGCGACCAGGTCCGTGAACTTCATTCCATCGCGATAGGAATAGCGGCCGGGCCGCAGCACGTGTCCCTGCAAATAGATGGTGTCCCGGTTATAGGGAGCGATCGGGAAGATATGGATGATGTCGCCGTCTTGAACGCGGAAAGAAGCAAGTTGTGGATTCGGCTTCTCCTCGGGAGACAAATCGAGGCTCAACATCGTGCGCTTCTCGTGAGCTTCAAGACGCTGAACTTCAACATGACGGAGCGCTGCCGCAGGCAGGACGCCGCCGGCAAGATCCAATGCGTCTTCAACGGACTGCTCGCCGTTGAGTTCGTAGACCGCAGGCCGGCGGACCATGCCGGTGACGGTAACCTGAGGACCTACAGGAGGCACAACCAAGGAGTCGCCGTTTTCCAGTTTTTTGGCATCGGGAGAAACGCCATGAAGCAGTAAATCGTAAGCGTCGATAAGCTCGATTTCCTGGCGGCCGCGCATGTGTTTGAGCGAGCGTAAAGAGCCTCTGGACGTGGCGCCGCCAGCGGCGACCAATGCATTCAGCGCGGTCGATAACGAGCTGATGTCATAAGGGCCAGGCTCTTCGACTTCGCCGACGACATAAACGCGAATCGTGCGGAGGTGCGACACGGAAACATCGGCTGAGGTATCGCGAAACTGTGTGCCGATGGCCCGTTGGACGGCGAGCTGAACCTCACCCAATGAGCGTCCGCTGACCATCAGCGGCCCCGCCTCGGGCAGCGTCACTCGCCCTTGCCGATCAATGACGCGTACCAATTTCGTGGAGATGCCACCCCAGAGGTCAATAGTTAGACTGTCGCCTGGACCGACAACGTAGTCGGGACCCACCGGCAGATCCATGGGAATGCTGCGGGGGTCGCGGTTTCCGCCATGAAAGACTTGAGTGCCAAAGCGGCGCGGAGGCAGGTCGCGGGAAGGTGCTTGTACATACAAGTCGTAAAGGGAGGGAACGTCGGAATAGGGATTTGAGGGACGCACGATGTCCGAGGCCGAATCGCGGTCATGAGCCAGCCGAGCCCTGCGATTCGATACGGTTCTCGACACAGGATCGGCGGTGGGTCGATTGCCCACAATCGCAGAGTCCTCGAGAAGGCTGTCCGAATCCGCCTCCGCCGAAGCCGCCGTGCGAGGAACCGCGAGTGGAGAACTCGGGAGCGGGTTGGAGGGATCCATCCGAGAGGTACCGAAATCACTTTGCTGGCGGCGGTTGAGGGCAGACACCGCCTGAAGAGAGGGGCTGCTCGCGTCAATAGAATCCGCGACGGCAAGGGAGTCCGGGCTCGATTCGGCCCGGAGAATACGGGGCGAAGGGTTCACGGACTGGCCTTCATTCAGACCATTCGAAGGAAGGTCTCTCCGAGGTGCTGTTCCTTGAGGCTGGGGAACAGTGACAGCCTGGCCCTGCGAAGTTGAAGGAGGCTGGATGCAGTCTCCGTCTGGATTCCAGTCACAAGGTAACGCCTGCGCTTCACTGAGCGGCTGCTTCCTTGGCTGGAGGGATTCCGTGTCTTCCTGGGCCTCGATCTGGACGATGCGGCGAGCGCGTTCCTTAAGGAGGACTTCTTCCTGCTTACCCATCGAGGATTCCGGATTGACAGTCGGCACGAGATACCCGTAGCGACGCAAAAGCCGGGTTGCGACAGCCCGGAACCGTACGTCGTTATTAAGCCGGTTGAGGATGGCGTCATCGGTGAGATCGGCATCGTCGACGAGCTGGCCGTTGTCGCTGACGTCCATCGCGATCCACAGTTTGAGGTCAATCATCAAACCGGAGTCCGTGATGAGGACTTCCTTGATCTGGATCGCGGAAGCCGCAACCCGTTCCATGTTCTCGCGTGCCAGCTGGGAAGAAAGCCCGGGCTGACGGGGGGCGCCATCGGCGACACCGTTGCTGCCTTGCTCTTGTTGAGCAAAAGTAGCGACCGCGAGGGCGAGCGACAAGATGAGCACGAGTGTGGCTCGCAGGCTGGAACTCAGCGAAAATACACCTTGAGCGAGAGAGTCGCGTTCATTCATTTTCGAAGCACCTCAAGAATTCCCTGCTCTGAGGCCTCAACGTCATCGGAATGAATATCGAGAGAGGCCCAATAGTGAACGGAGTAATTGTGATCCGGGGCGACCGCGATGATGCGGAGTTCGGGATGTTTATGAAGAACGGCATCGCAGATGGAAGGGCGATGGTTTGCATCGTCCTGCGACAGGACGAGAAAATGGGGTTGCTTCTCGTCAACTGCGGCCGTCACGTCGGCATCGTCCACAACCTCGCCGACTACTTCGATGTCGGGCTGTTCAGAGAAAGTATTCAAAATAAGCTCCCGGATCAGCCGCGGCCGGATCGCGACAAGAACTCGGATTTGTCTTTCCATTGCGACACTCCCTGTGAAAAGGAGTATGCCGGCAGCTGTTCCCCGGGAGGCAGGTTCAAAAATCTACCTGACATAGAGGGCAAGTTGCGGATCTATGGCTTGGGTCGCGCGAAGGCAAGCAAGTACCAAATTTGACCTATAGGAGAGTACCTACGATGGAAAGACTTAGTGAAGAAAAACGGACCGATCGAGTCGAAAAAAACATGCAACCAATCCGAACCAAGACGCGTCCATTGAGCTAAAGCGGTCAGCAAATCCCGCCCAAGATAATATATACCGAGGTTACTTATGGTAGTTAGCAATTAACTTAGCTTGCAATTTATATGTTTTGAGGTAATATCGGCGGTACGCAGTGGGGAGCCCCGAGGTTAATCTCACCCTGGCACGTAAGGCTGCGAATTTCCGGCAAGAGGGGAGCAGGAACATGCCTGATTGTGTCCTTGAATCTCCCATCCGGGTATATCTGCTGATCGAGAACCGCCTCTTACGCGAGGCGCTGGGACGACTATTTCGAAAGCGGGCCGATTTTCACATCGTAGGGCAATGCGGCCAGAGCGAAATCAAACGCCCGGACTTCCAAGCCGCGGGATGCGATGTACTGGCCATTGACTTCTTTGACCAAAAGTTGCTTTCCGCGCTGTTGCCGGTCCGAAGCGATTCGATGAAGGAACCTCACATCCTGCTGATCGGAATGGACGACAACTCCGACCGTTTCCTGGAGGCAGTACGGGCAGGAGTGAGCGGATATTTGCTGAAAGACGCTTCGGCATGTGATGTCGTTGCAGCAATTCGAGCCACGATGAAAGGTGAGGCGATCTGCCCTCCCCGGCTATGTGCGACACTCTTTCGCTGGTTCGCCGAAACAACAGCGCAGCCTCAGGAGCGTTCCTCCGGGTCTCGTCGTGCAATCACGCTTCGGCAGCGTCAGTTGGCTCAATTGATGGCAAAGGGGTTAACAAACAAAGAGATCGCAGCGCAGTTAAACCTCTCGGAATTCACCGTCCGAAACCACATCCATCGAATCCTGAAGCAGACCCACGCCGGGACGCGGCGTGAAGCAGTAGAGGTGATTTTTGCCCGCAACTACGCCTAGCACAACGTAGCGGCTCACCGCGCTCTGAAAGAACTATCAACAATATGCGTGCCGGCGGGTAGGGTGTGCGTCCCCGAAACCGATTCGGCGGCGAGTTCGGCAATCGTGACGCTCGACAGTAACGCAGACATGGCGCTTTGAGCCCTCTGCCAAATCGCATAAACAACGCATTGCGATCTCGACGGGCACGGCTGCCAACGACCTAGACAAACGTTCAATTCGATCGGACCCTCAATCGCGTCGACCACTTGCAGTAGTGTTAGTTGGTCTGCCGGAACGCTAAGACGGAACCCGCCACCCGTACCGCGGTGAGAGCTGACGATTCCCTTGCGAACAAGCCGCTGCAAGATTTTCGAGAGACAATTGCCGCGAACACCGGCATCACCGGCCAGTTCACCGAGCGGGGCGTTGTCGGCACCGGAGAGCGAGGCCAAGTGGACCGTAACGCGAACAGCATAGTCGGTAGCGCGAGTGATCTGCATGGCAACTTGACCGGGCAGGTCCAATTGCAACCACTGTCAGAACGGGCAGTCATTTTCTCGTGCAGTGAAAGATCACACTATTCTATGTGATGGTTAACACGCAGCGCCGACGTCCGGGGCCGGCAAGATCTGTATGTGACGGCCTAACGAGGACGCGAGACTGCATCACTGGACAGAACACCAGTTGCATGCCTAGCATCGGCTGTTTGCGGGAGGTCCGCCCATGCCTATGAGAGAAGCCTGTCATCGAACTGGTTTCATGTTTGTGTGTCTGGCCCTTGTGCTGTCGGGGAGCTCAATTGCGTTGGCCCAAGTAACGCGGCCAGGCATGAGTGAGGATGTGGTGCGGCAGCGGGTGGAATCACTTCTTCAGAAGATGACGCTGGAAGAGAAGGTTGGACAGCTGAACCAATTGTTCGCGCTCGATCCACCGGAAAAGCTCGAGCCAAAGATCGCGAATGGCGAGCTCGGCTCACTACTGTTTGTCCGAGAGACCGGACTGCGCAACCGATATCAGCGCGCGGCGATGGAGAAATCGCGGCTGAAGATTCCGCTGATTTTCGGGCTCGACGTTATTCACGGCTACAGCACCACGTTCCCGGTTCCGATCGCGCTTGCCGCTTCATGGGATCCTGCCTTGGTAACCCGGGCGCAGTCAGTCGCCGCCAAAGAAGCGCGCGCCGCTGGTGTAGATTGGACCTTCGCGCCGATGGTGGATATTACGCGGGATCCGCGGTGGGGCCGCATTGTGGAGGGTGCGGGGGAGGATCCCTACCTAGGATCTGCGATGGCCGCTGCGCAGGTTCGGGGATTCCAAGGGGAGTATGTCGGGGCGCCTGATCACGTGCTGGCGTGCGTGAAGCATTTTGCGGGCTATGGGGCTGCGGAGGGGGGACGGGACTACGACGCTTCCTACACGCCGGACTCGCAGATGTACAACGTGTACTTGCCACCGTTTCAAGCTGCGGTCAGGGCGGGGGTCGGGACGGTAATGTCGGCCTACATGGACCTGAACGACGTGCCTGCCACGGGCAATCGCTGGCTGCTGCAGGATGTGCTGCGGCAACAGTGGAAGTTCAAGGGGTACGTGGTGAGCGACGCGAACTCCGTGAAGAGTCTCGAAGCGCATGGGTTTGCGAAAGACTCTTCTGACGCGGCGGAGCGGGCCTTTCGCGCGGGCGTGAACATGGAGATGGCGATCGGATTTACGGCGTACGGGCAGGGCCTGCTGGAGGCAGTGAAGAACGGGCAAATCACCGAGCAGCAGATAGAAGATGCGGCGCGCCCAATCCTCGAAACCAAAGTGCGCATGGGCCTGTTCGAACACCCTTATGTGGACGATGCACGCGCGGAGCAAGTCCTGGCTACGCCCGAGCATCGCGCGGCAGCACGCATCGCAGCAGAGCGAACGGCGGTGTTATTGCGGAATGAAGGGAATATGCTCCCGCTGAATCGGACGGCATATAAGAAGATTGCAGTGGTGGGCCCCTTGGGTGATTCCCAGCTGGACACCGCAGGTCCGTGGATCTTTACCGAGGACGTGAAAGAAACGGAGACGATTTTGAGCGGGCTAAGGAAGAAGCTCGGCTCACAAGTCGAGGTCAGCAGCGCTGAAGGCGTGCAACTACTGCGAAAATTCCCCTCGTTCATCGACGACTTCATGAACATCAAGCAGCCGGCCCCGTGGAGTTCGCAGCAGGCAGATGAAGCGATTGCCAAAGCCGTGAACCTGGCTGCTTCCTCCGAATTGACGATCCTCGTTCTCGGTGAATTGCAGAACATGATTGGCGAAGGCGCGTCGCGGCAATCGCTGGAGCTTCCCGGGCGACAGGAGGAACTGCTGAAGAGAGTCGTGGCGATCGGGAAACCGGTGGTATTGCTGCTCATGAATGGGCGCCCTCTCGATCTCACCTGGGCGTCAGAGCACGTGCCGGCAATTCTGGAGATCTGGTATCCCGGAACCGCAGGCGGGACCGGCGTAGCAAACCTCCTCTATGGTGATGCGGTACCGGGAGGCAAGCTTCCCTTCACCTGGCCACGAAATGTGGGCCAGGTGCCGATCAACTACGCCCACAACCGGACGCAAGCACCGGAAAATCAGGGAAAGCGGTACTGGGAGGAGGAAAGCACACCTCTGTACCCGTTCGGTTATGGGCTGAGCTATTCTTCGTTCCGCTATTCGAATCTGAAGATCGATCGACGTGAAATCAAGCCCGGGGAGATACTGCAGATATCCGTAGATCTGGAAAACATCGGCAATGTTGCTGCTGACGAAGTCGGGCAGCTGTACATCCATCAAAGATGGGGCAGCGCCTCGCGACCCGTAAAGGAGCTGAAAGGCTTCGAACGGGTTAGCCTGGCGCCCCACGAAAAGAAGACCCTGCATTTCGAGTTGGGCAAGGACGAACTCAGTTATTGGAGTACCGAGCAGAAGCAGTGGGTGCAGGACACAGCCGACTTCGATCTGTGGATCGGTGGAGACTCGGATGCGTTGCTACAGGCCAATTTTTCAATTACTCGATAGCCAGGACTGAGCGAGCGCTGGCGCCCGCGATCAGAACGTCCAGCTGATCGTCGTGTGAATGGACCGCGGGCTGCCGGGTAGCACGTAGACATCGTTATAGGAACCGGTAAAGTAGCGGTTGTCCGCCAGATTGTAAGCGTTGAACTGCCAGCCGAGATGCCCGCGGCGATAGAAGATCGATGCGTCCACCAGTCCGTAGGCGGGAAGCTCGAACGTGTTCAGCAGGTCGCCGGATTGCGCCGTGTAGTACCGGCCGCCAAAACCGAGTCCCAGCCCGCGAAAAACACCGCGCTGCAGTTCGTAGGTGCTCCAGATATTAAAGCTGTTTTTGGGGACGTTCTGGGTCGGCGTGCCAACGGGAATGTCGTTGTCTTTGACGACGTCTGCATCGGTATAGGCATAGGCGAGGATCAGGTTCCAAGCGCGGCGAAGCTGGTACGAGGTTTCGACCTCGACGCCTCTGCTGCGTTGCGTGCCCGTAAGCAGATAGAAATTAGGGTGGCTGGGATCGGAAGTCAGCACGTTATCTCGCATGAGACGGAAGACCGAAACAGTGTTGACCATGCGGCCGGAAAGCAAGGACGTCTTGAATCCGCCTTCCCACTGGTCGCCCCTTTCGGGGCTCACAAAGGCACCGCTCGCCGAACCATCGTAGACGCGGCCGGATTGCGGAAGGAACGATTGACTGTAGCTGCCGTAGGCAGCGACGC
>Ga0335084_10003393_pt1 | contig 15507 bp, 11 predicted proteins | sample Lox_Sample_44_FD_206721 | JGI IMG/M metagenome (GOLD analysis project Ga0335084, IMG submission 206721) | Soil microbial communities from Loxahatchee National Wildlife Refuge, Florida, United States - Lox_Sample_4.4 | ecosystem: Environmental > Terrestrial > Soil > Wetlands | place: USA...
CTGCTACGTGGGCATGACCCGGGCGAAGAAGCGCCTCACGCTGTCGCTGGCCCGGCGGCGGATCGGCTACGGCGAGGGGGGGCCCTCGTACCGGTCGATGGAGCCGTCGCGCTTCCTCGGCGACCTGCCCCCAGAGCTCTTCGGCCTTCCCTCGGGCGTCGCCACGAGGCCCGCCACCCCGGTGCCGCGCGGCCCGGTGATCCGCCGCCATCCGGGATCGCTCGAAGGCGACCCGCACATCGAGATGGACGAGGAGCCGGCCGGGACGTTCGCCGAGCGGTACCCGATGCACGCCGGGCGCGCGATCGCGACGCGGAGCCGGGGAACGCAGGCCGAGCCCACCATCGACTACGAGTTCGATCAGAGGCCGGAGGCCGGCCGCCAGGCCTTCCGCCCCGGCTCCGTCGTGGAGCACGCCTCGCTCGGCGAGGGTCGGGTGGTCTCGTGCGAGGGCGCGGGCGGCGACGCCAAGGTCACCGTCTTCTTCGACGCCGCGGGCGAGAAGCGCGTGCTCGCGAGGTTCCTGCGGCGGGTGTGACGCCGGGTCAGCCGAGCAGCAGCCAGCCGGCCGCGAAGCTCGCGGCGTTGGCCAGCCCCGACGCGACGAGGGCCCGCGCGACGTCGCGGCCGGCGAGCGCGTACGCCGCGGCCTCGGCGACGAGCGCGACGGCCTCCCCCGTGAGCAGCCACCGCTCCGGTGGCACGAGCCGGGGCAGGGCGAGGTGCATGAACAGGTGGGTTGCCGAGGTCGCGACCGCCGAGACGAGGGCGAGCCGCGCCCGCCGGTCGGGGAACAGCGCGGCCACGATGGGCACCTCGACCGCGAGCGTGAGCGCGAGCGCCGCCGACAATCACTTCCCCGCGCGCGAGGTCCTCCGGCGAGCGGCGAGCGCGAGGCCAGCCGCCACCGCGAGGCCTTGCACCCCGAGCACCGCTCCGCCGGAGCCGCATCCGCAGGACGGGGACCCCCAGCCGCCCCCGTACGTGGATGCGCAGAGCAGCTCGCCGTCGCTCCAGGGGACGGTCTCCGCCGGCACCGGCGCGGGAGCCGTTCGCGTGCACGCGGGGGGCGCGCCCTCGACCGACGCCGTCCGGTACCAGTACGCCCCGGACGTCACGCAGGTGTACGGCGTGGCGAGTCCGTACTGGTAGGTGCCTGCGGGAACGCACTCGTCGATGAAGCAGGCTCCTTCGAGCAAGCTGCAGGTGGTGATGAGGGCGATCTCGCCCGAGGCGACGTTCCGGCGGAGGAGCCCGTCGTCCGGGCAGACGCGCATGCTCGGGCAGATCTGGACGTTGCCGTCGGCCTGGTGAATCCAGTAGTCGGCTGGCGCCGGCGAGTTCGCGAGCGCACGCGCGGCGAGGAGCACGCTCATCAGGAAGGGCAAGCGGCGCAGGACCACGCGTCGATCGTAGCGAGCGACTCCCGGTGCGCGTTGCGGCCGATGCGCGCAGCCCCGGGCGGCTCGGGCCGGGTCCGCCACGCGAGGCTCGGCTCGCCTCGCCTCAGTAGACGTCCCTGGGCGAGAGCTTGAACGGCACGCCGAGCGGGTCTCCGGGCTGGTACACGGCCGGCCGCCGGGTCACCGGGTCGGACGCGCACGGCGGATCCGGGGGCTCCACCTCCACGTTCCCCTGGTCGTCCACGAGCGGCTCGAAGAGCACCCAGGCGGCGATCTCGCCGTCGCCATCGAGGTCCGACTCGGCACAGGCGCTGTAGGCGGAGCGTCCGTCGTCGGAGCGTGCCACCACGACGCGGTACGCGAAATACGTGGGCGGGCTCACCGCCCAGCCCAGCTCCGCCGCAAGAGCGACGTCGTCCTCGCTCCAGGCGAGCTTCGTGGTGCCGGGGTCGCCCTCCGAGGGCACCTCCAGCTCCAGGTACGCGCCCTCGCGGTCCAGGTAGGCGGTCTCCGCAGCGGCGAGCGAGCGGAGCAGCATCGGCGCCTCGGCCTCCTTGGCGCGGAGCTGGTAGCGCATGAAGTTCGGGATGGCGATGGCGGCGACGATGCCCGTCACCGCGGTGCCGAGCACCACGCCCGCCGCGATGACCGCCACGACCGCGCCGACGCCGGCCGGCCGCCGCCGCTCGACCACGGTTCCGGCCATGAAGTCGTGCAGGGCGCGCTTTCGCTTCGTGAACGCGGCCATCACGAAGCCGACCTCGAGCGTGAGCGCGGAGACCAGCTTCGCGAAGAACCGGCCCGTGGCCCGCCCGAACCCGATGCGGCCGCCGGAAGGGTCGGAGACGGCGAGGCCGAGGAGCATCTTCCCCAGCGTCGCCTGGCGGGAGGAGGACTCCATGAGGGCGAAGTAGAGCCAGGTGCCGACGAAGGCGACGAGCGCCACCGCGGAGGCGAGCCCGATGGCGACGACCTCGGCGGGCCTGCCCTCGCGGGATATCGCCCCCGCCGCCGCGAACCCGATGGCCATCGGGAGGACGACGACGAGCGAGGCCGCGCCCAGGACCAGGCGATCCACCCAGTACGCGAGCAGCCGGATCCAGAAGCCGGCCGGCCCGGGTGTGAAGGGCGCGGGGAACGCGGGAGCGGCCGGGGCACCGGCCGGAGGCGGCTGGGCGCCCGTGGACGCGCTCCAGGTCGATACGGGTGGCTGGCTCAAGGGGGCAATCCTCCTCGCGCGCCCCAGCCTAGCCCGCGCGCCGGCCGGGCGCTAAGTCGTGTCGGGCATGCGGCCCGGTGACGCGGTCCTCGATCTCGACGGAGCGTTCCCACCGCTCGCCTTTCGCGAGCCGAGGGCGGTGCACCGGGCCGACCACCTCGACGAGGTCCGGCCGGCCCTCGAGGCCGGGTTTCGCGCCGCCGCGGCGGGGCGCTGGGTCGCCGGCCTCGTCGCCTACGAGGCCGCACCCGCGTTCGACCCGGCGCTCCGGGTGCGATCGCCCGGGCCCGGGGACGGCCCGGCCGGACCGCTCACGTGGCTCGCCGAGTACGACGGCGTCGCGGAGGCGTCCTCGTTCGCGTCCGGCGAGGCCACCCTGGGGCCGCTCCGGCCGGACGAGGATCGCGAGGGGCATCGCGCGGCGGTGGAGGCCATCCGCGAGGGCATCGGCCGCGGCGACTTCTACCAGGTGAACCACACCTTCCGGCTGCGCGGTGCCTTCGCGGGCGACCCGCTCGCCCTGTACCGCCGCCTGCGAGGCGCGCAGGGCGGCGGCCTCGGCGCGTGCCTTCACCTCGGCGACCGGGCCGTCGTCTCGGCCTCGCCCGAGCTGTTCCTGCGGATCGAGGGGCGGAGGGTGACCGCCCGGCCCATGAAGGGGACGGCGCGGCGCGGCCGCTGGCTCGAGGAGGACGACGCCGCGGCGGAGATGCTGGCCGGCTCCGAGAAGGACCGCGCCGAGAACGTGATGATCGTGGACCTCCTCCGGAACGACCTCGGGCGCGTCGCCGAGCCAGGCTCGGTCCGGGCCCTCCGGCTCTTCGAGGTGGAGCGCTGGCGGACCGTCCTGCAGCTCACCTCGACCGTGGAGGCGCGGCTCCGCCCGGGCGTCGGGCTCCCCGACCTCCTCGCCGCGGCGTTCCCGTGCGGCTCGGTCACCGGCGCGCCCAAGGTGGCGGCCATGACCCGGATCGCCGGCTCGGAGCGCTCCACGCGCGGCGTCTACTGCGGGGCGATCGGGGCCATCGCGCCCGGAGGGGACGCCGCCTTCAACGTCGCCATTCGCACCGTCGAGATCGACCTCGGGCGCGGGATGGCGACGGCCGGCGTGGGCGGCGGGATCACCTGGGGCTCGTCGGCCGGCGCGGAGTACGAGGAGGCGCTCGCGAAGGGAGCGTTCCTGGAGGCGCCGCCGGCGCCGCCGGTCCTGGTGGAGACCCTGCGCCTCGAGGGCGGAGCGTACCGGCTCCTCCAGGGCCACCTCGCACGCCTCGAGGCGTCGGCGCGTCACCTCGGGCTGGCGTGGGATCGAGCGGAGGTCGAGGCCGCCCTGGATCGCGCCCGGACCCCGGGCGGCGACGCGCGGGTGCGCCTCGTCGTGGCGGGGCGCGGGGCGGTGACGGTGGAGCGCTCGCCGCTCCCGGAACGGCCGGCCGGCCCGGTCCGGGTCGCGCTCGCCGCCGCGCCCGTCTCGCGCCGGGACCCGCGCCTCTTCCACAAGACGACCGACCGGGCCCCCTATGACGAGGCCCGCCGATCAGGGCCCGACCTCTTCGACGTCCTCCTCTGGAACGAGGAGGGCGAGGTGACGGAGTTCACCATCGGCAACGTCGTCGCGGATCTCGACGGCGGACGGGTCACGCCTCCCCGCGACGCGGGGCTGCTCGCCGGCGTGTTCCGCTCGGAGCTCGTCGCGCGCGGCGAGGTGAAGGAACGCACGCTCCGCGTCGCCGACCTGCGGCGGGCCCGGCGGCTCTGGCTGGTGAACGCGCTGCGCGGCTGGGTCGAGGTCCGACTGGCGGAGTAGACTCCGCGGCGTGACGGCGCGCCTGCGGTACCGGTCCCCCGTCGGCCCCCTCCTCGTGGAGGCGACCGAGGAGGGCGTGATCGGGATCTCCTTCGGCGACGGCGGCCCCTCGCGCGCCGGCGTCTCCGCGAGGGCCCGCGCGCACGTGGAGGCCGCGCGCGACGCGCTCGACGCCTACTTCGGAGGGCGCCCGCCCCCGTCGCCGCCGCTCCACCTGGAGGGGACGCCGTTCCAGCGGATGGTGTGGGAGGCACTCCGCGAGATCCCCTGGGCCGAGGTCCGCACCTACGGGGAGGTCGCCCGGGCCGTCGGCCTGCCGGGCGCCGCCCGCGCGGTCGGCGGGGCCAACCACCGCAATCCCGTGGCGATCCTCGTCCCCTGCCACCGCGTGGTTCAGACGAAGGGGCGCCTGGGCGGCTACGCGGGGGGTCTGGACGTGAAGCGCTGGCTCCTCGCCCACGAGGCGGCGCATGCTCCCGCCCTCCGCGCGCCCTGACGCGCCCCCAGGCTTCCTTGCTCCGCATCCGCCGGGTGCGTAGCATCTCCTGGCAGTTCCACCACGTCGGAGGCCGCCATGGCGAAGCTCCTCGCGATGATCCTCGCTGGCGGCGAAGGGCGTCGCCTCGATCCCCTCACCCGCGAGCGCGCCAAGCCCGCCGTGCCTTTCGGCGGCCGGTACCGAATCATCGACTTCGTCCTCTCCAACTTCGCGAACTCCGGCATCCTCAAGATGAAGGTGCTGGTGCAGTACAAGTCCGAATCGCTGAACGCGCACATCCAGCGGGGCTGGCGGCTCACCGCCCTCCTCGATCAGTACGTGGAGCTCGTCCCGGCGCAGATGCGCACCGGCCCGAAGTGGTTCGAGGGCTCCGCGGACGCCATCTACCAGAACCTCAACATCATCACGGACGAGCAGCCCGACTACACGTTCGTGTTCGGCGCCGACCACGTCTACCGCATGGACGTCCGGCAGATGCTCACCTTCCACAAGGACAAGAAGGCGGACCTCACCGTGGCCGCCATCCCCATACCGCTGGAGGAGGCGCACGAGTTCGGGATCATCGAGGTCGACGAGGAGGGCCGGATGATCGGCTTCGTGGAGAAGCCGAGGTCCGGCGCGAAGACGATGCCGGGCGACCCCACTCGATGCCTGGCCTCGATGGGCAACTACGTCTTCGGCACGGAGTGCCTGGTGCAGGAGATCGTGCACGACGCCGCGGACGCGGACAGCGCGCACGACTTCGGGAAGTCGATCGTGAGCTCGATGTACTCGCGCCGCCCGGTCTACGTGTACGACTTCGCACGCAACCGCGTGCCGGGCCAGGGCGAGAAGGAGCGCGGCTACTGGAGAGACGTGGGCAGCATGGACGCGTACTTCCAGGCCAACATGGACCTCGTCGAGGTGGACCCGGTGTTCTCGCTCTACAACCACGAGTGGCCCATCTTCACCATCCAGCACAATTTCCCGCCGGTGAAGTTCGTCTTCAACAACGAGAAGGAGAACCGCGTGGGTCGGGCCACCGACTCGCTGATCTCGGAGGGCTGCATCATCTCCGGCGGCCACGTGCACCACTCCATCCTCGGCCCGGCGGTGCGCATCAACTCCTACGCCCAGGTCGAGGAGTCGATCCTCTTCGAGAACGTCAACATCGGCCGGCACTGCAGGATCCGCCGGGCCATCATCGACAAGCACGTGGCCATCCCGCCCGGCACCACCATCGGCTACGACATCGAGGAGGACCGTCGGCGCTTCCACGTCACCGAGAGCGGCATCGTGGTGATCCCGAAGGGCATGCGCATCGAGACCGGGCCCGGGGCACCCAGGACCGACGGCAGGGGTGCACCCGTGCACCCCTCGGAGCAGGCCGACTCGACGCACGCCTAGACGGGCGCGGGAGGCTCCGGATGGTCGGGCCGGCAGGCCTCCGGAACCCGGTCAGGGGTTCCAGTAGTACGTCCACTTCACGAGGAACGTGTCGGTGGTCGGTCCCCGGCCCAGCTGCTGGGGTTGCAGGGAGTGCGGCGGAAGGTAGCCGTCCTCTTCGTGGCCCAGCTCCTGCTGCGCCCGCGTGTAGACGAGGAAGAGCGTCGAGCCGGCCCGGTACTCCCAGCGCAGCACGACGTTCACGTTGAGCGCGCCCTCCCGGAAGTCCGGATCGTCCACGCCGGCCGCGGCGGCACCACCCTCCAGCGGGACGAGATCGCTCGCCGCCACGCGCCCGTTCTGCGGCGACGCGAGGTAGAAGTGGCTGTAGCTGCCGAACTGCGTGAAGATCTGCGCGTAGGCCTGCAGCGTGAGCTTCGGGGTGAGCACCACCTGCTGGCGCAGCGTGACCGAGAAGTCCGGTGCGTGCAGGTTCGCGAAGACGTGATTCCCCGAGACGTCGTCGTCCACGTAGCGGGCGGGCCAGCGGTTGTCCTCGTAGCCGACCTGGATCCGGGTCTCGAAGCGGGGGTGGGGACGGACGCTCAGGAACACGCCGGTGGCCCAGCTCGCCTGGGCCGCCATGGGCCCGAGCGGCACGGTGCGGGAGACGTTGCCCCACATGTTCACCACCACGGGGTTCGAGTTGTCGGTCTCGAACCAGCAGTTGGCCCAGGTCGTGGTGGGGCGCTCCTGGGCGTGCCCGCTCTGGTAGATCTCGCGGACGTCCCAGGCGTGGAGATCGGCGGCGGCCACGCAGCCCATCCAGGTGAAGCCGCGGGTCTGTGCCTCGGCGTTCCACCAGACCTGGCCCCAGCGCTCGAGCCCCCGGCCGTCGGTGGTCCAGGCCCGCTCGGTCCCGGCGGTCATGTCCCACTGGTGAAACGGTCCGCCGCCCTTGGGCTCGGCCCAGGTGAGGAAGAGGCGGCCGAAGCTCTCGTTCTGGGTGCGCTGGAAGCCGGTGGGGTTGAGGTCCAGCATCGGCGATTCGTACTGCCAGTGGACCTCGCCCCGCAGGCCGCGCCCCCCGCTGCGGCCTGCCGAGAAGAAGCCCCCGTAGCCGGCGTCGCCGCGCTTGATCTGGGTGCCGTCGGCGAGGGTCCTCTCGGGCGGCCCGCCCTCCGCCTGTGAGCCGGAGGCCTGCGCGTTCATGAACCACTCGTTGTCCCTGGAGCGGACCGCGGCGTCCAGCGCGCCGGCGTTGCCGCCGAGCGAGGTGCAGTGGGGTGGCGGGTCCACATCCGCCGCGTCCGCCTGGTCCATCTCGGCCTGCGTGCAGAGCGAGCCGAGCGGGAGCGCCGAGGCGACCGACGCGCCGAACGTGCGGTTCGGCTCCGGCTGCCACTTGGCCACGCCGACGAGGAAGTTCCGCGAGGCCGGATCTTCCTCCGGCAGCGCGCGCTGGGGGCCGAATCGCAGCGGGCCCTTCCAGGAGAACCGGTAGTCGTCGCCCCCCAGCGGGTCCGACGCCCCGGTGACCACCGACTCGAGGACGCCGATCTGCACGCCGTCGCCGATCCGCCCGGTCAGCTTGGCGGCGCCGAGGATGGGTGCGTCGAGCCCGATGCGTCGCGAGTAGAAGAGCTGCTGGGGCGATTCGTGGCCGCCGAGCTTCACGGGCTGGAAGAGGTCCATCCCCTGCAGGAAGAAGGGCCGCTTCTCGGGGAAGAACGCCTCGAAGGTGGAGAGGTTCTGGATGATCTGGTCGGCCTCGACCTGGCCGAAGTCGGGGTTGACCGTCGCGTTCAGGGCCATGCTCCGGCCGAGGGACGCCCTGAGGTCGAAGCCCACGTTGCCGATGGGGTCGGTCACGCGCGGCAGGGGCAGGGTCGTGTCGGTGGAGAGCGGCCGCCGGTCGACCCGCGCTGCGATGTAAGGGGTGACCTCCAGCTCGGGCACGGGCTGCATGTCGGCGAGGCCGACGAGCGGGCCGAGGCGGGAGATGTCGCCGCGCGAGCCCCGCGGCATGAGGACGGTGAGGTCCTCCTCGTGGCTCCAGCCGATGAGCCGCTTGACGCCGAAGCCCCAGGTCTGGACGTGCGCGTCGGTGAAGCGCATCGCCGAGAGCGGGATGCGCATCTCCACCGACCACCCGTCCGGCAGCTCCGTGGCCACGCCGTCCCACACCGCGTCCCAGTCGCCCGAGGCGCTGTCGTCCTGGAACACGAGCGCGTCGGACTGGACGCCCGCGGCGGTGACCTCGAAGTAGTAGCCGAGCCGCCCGTCGCGCATCGGGTCGATGACGACGGCCATCATGTCCGAGTACGGCGCCGAGTCGCGGCGACCCAGGGGACGGAGAATCCGTTTCGGGTCCCGATCGCGTGCGATCATCCCGATGTAGAGATTCCGGTCGTCGTAGACGACGCGGACCTCGGTCTGCTCGGTGGGCGCGGCGCCCTCGTTCGGGAAGTTCTGGATGAACCCGTCGAACAGGGGAGCCTTCGCCCAGGCGTCCTCGTCCACCTTCCCGTCGATGACGATCGGGCCCTGGCGCCGGACGGCCGTGATCGGCTCACCCGCGGCGGCGGCAGCGGCGATCCCGGGCAGGACGATGAGGGCGGCGACGAGCGCGCGACGAAGGTCCATGACGTGAGCGCTGCGAGCGGGACCTACGCTCGAGGAGGGATGGTATTTCGATCCAGAGAAAGAGGCGAATCCAGGGGGATCGTGACGGACCCACCCCGCCCCCGACCTGGCCGGGGCCGCCGGGCGGCCGGGTCGTGTCGGTCCCGGGGGGTAGGGTGAGGCATGGGCCCGGCCACCGCGCTGCTCTTCCCCCAGGAAGCCGAGCTCGCCCACGAGTTCTCCTGGTCGAAGTCCCGGCACGAGAAGTTCAAGGATTGCCGGCGCGCATACTGGTTCACCTACTACGGGTCGTGGGGTGGCTGGGAGGCGCCGCGGGGCAGCGAGGCCCGGGAGCTGTACGTCCTCAAGAAGCTCTCCTCGCGCTGGCAATGGGCCGGGTCGGTCGTTCACCGTGCGGTGAAGGACGTGCTCGCCCGCGCAAGGGCGACCGGCGAGTTCCTGTCCGTCGACCGGGTGCTGGAGCGCACGCGCGCCCGTGCGCGCTCCGAGTGGGCCTGGTCTCGCGACAAGAGCTACTGGCGCGAGCCCTCGCGGATCGTCGGGCTCGTCGAGCACGAGTACGGCGAGGTGGTTCCCGGCGCGGAGTGGAAGAGGCTCTGGACGGACACCGTGGAGGCCTCGCTGCGAGCCCTCTGGGCGAGCCCGACCTGGGCCGAGATCCGGAGCACGGCCCCCTCCCGCTGGCTCACCGTGGACGACCTCGACGAGTGGCGCTTCGAGGGGACGCGGGTCTGGGTCGCGCTCGACTTCGCGTACCGGGACGCCGAGGGACGCATCCACGTCCTCGACTGGAAGACCGGGAGGGAGCGCGGGGTCGACCACGTGCAGGTCGGCACCTACGCGCTCTACGCCGGACAGAAATGGGGCGTGGCGCCGGACGCGGTGGTGGGCGACCTCGTCTACCTCGTGCCGCCCGAGCCCGGCGCCGCGGCGGAGCGGGTCTCGGTGGCCGTCGACGCCGCCACCCTCGACGACTGCCGGAGCGAGATGCGCACCTCGATCGCCTCCATGAAGGCCGCGCTCGCGAACCCGGAGCGGAACGAGGGGCGCCGGGAGGACTTTCCCCAGCTCGCCGACCGCGAGGCGTGCGCGCGCTGCCCGTTCCGCAGGCCCTGCGGCCGGATCTGAACCAGATCCAAGCCACAACTCGCCACGATCGGTCGTTCAGAGCGCGAGGGACATCCGCCGCGCCGCGAGCGAGCGCCCGCCGGGCAGCGGCACCCTCGCCGTCCGCTGGGCCCTGAAGCCGGCGCGCGCGTAGAACCCCTCGGCCCCCGCCGCTGCGAGGACGTCGAGCGTCCTCGCCCCGCGCTTGCGCGCGAGCCCGGCCATCCTGCGGACGAGCTCGGTCCCGAGGCCGTGGCCGGCGTGGCGGGGGTGCACGAACATTGCGGTGAGCTCGCGACCGCGCAGCGCGGCGTAGCCGGCGACGCGCCCGCCGCGGAGCGCCAGGAGGTACGTCTCGCCCCCGGCTCCCGGGGTCATGGCCCAGCGGTGGTAGAGCGGCGGGAGCGAGGACCAGGCCGCGACCGTCGCAGGGGGGAGCCCCGCGCGCGCGGAGGCCCGGATGGCGGCGGACATGACGCGCGCCACCGCCCCCGCGTCGGCGGGCCGGCCGCGGCGGAACGCGAGGCCCGGGGCCCGCGTCACGGGCGGCGGGCGGCACGCAGGACCGGGTAGAGCCGCCAGGCGCCGTCCCAGGACGGATGGCGGCGCGCGAACCACTCGAGGCGCGGATCGCTCGCGTCGGTGACGGCTCCCGCAGCGGCGGCGCCCGCCGGAGTCGGCGAGCCGGGCGGGAAGGCCTTCTCGAAGTCGGCCCGGAGGTCGGGGTTCCTCGCCATCGCCTCGCGCGCCCAGGCCTCGAGCACGTAGGGCTCGATCCACTCGACGCGCACGAAGTGGGCGTTCATCTCGCCCCAGGCGAGGAACGAGTCGGGCGCCTCGGGCTCGAGGAGGGACGCCGCCATGACGGAGGCGGGCTGGGCCACGGGCACCCAGAGGGAGCCCGCCGCGACGTCCCGCTTCTCGGGCCTCCACGCACCGGTCACCGTGAGGCGCTGCCGCCCGTCGGAGGGAATGGGGGCGAACTCGACGGTCGCCGCGCGGAAGGCCTCGACCTCGGCGGCGGACCGGGCCTCGTGGAGCCACTCGTAGCGGACGCCATGCAGGCGCAGGCGCTCCTCGAGGTGGTGGGCCTGGGCCGCCGGGACGATCCAGCCTCCCTTCGGGAGAGTCACCGTGACCTTCGGCCTGGGATCCTCCATGAGGGGAACGGTCCAGATCTCCGGCCTGGTCTCGTCGTAGCGCGGCACGGGCGTGCCGGTGATGACCGACGGCTCACGCGTGTAGGCGTATCCGCGGAACGGGAACGTCGTCCTGCGAGCGCCCTTCTCCCACTCGAGCACGACCGGCTTCCCGGCGAGCGCGGCCCCCTCGCGGTCGGCCCGGAGGGCGGCCTCGCGCCAGGCCTGCCCGCGCTCCGCGGCCTGGGCGAGCAGGGCATCGAGGAAGTCGACGCAGGTCGTCACCCTCTCCCGGTAGGTCCGCCACGAGTGGGCCTCGTAGAGGATGCCGATCCGGTTTCGGGCGGCCCAGTACGACTGCGAGAACCGCGGCGGCGCGACGCCGAGCTCGAACCCGCTCGCCGGGTCGCGCTCGTTCACGAAGCTCGGGTAGAAGTCGAGGGGCAGGTGGCCCTTCGCGGTCAGCGCGGCGAGCAGAGCGTCGGAAAGTGCCTGGCCCAGGGGGCGCAACGAGGCGGCCCAGCCGAGTCGCGGCTCGACCATGATCGCCACGTCGTGCTGGAACTGAGCGCCGTCCGTGACGTGAAGGTCCGCGTAGACGATCGGGTCCCAGGCGTCGAGCAGGCCCAGCATCGCCCGGATCTCGGGCGCGTCGGCCTTCGTGTAGTCGCGATTGAGGTTGAGGTTCTGCGCGGTCACCCGCCAGCCGCCCTCGGCGGGCCCGCGCTGGTTGGGCCGCTGGCTCGGCCCGAAACGCTCATGCCCGTCGACGTTCAAGATGGGGACGAACACCGCGGTCACCTTCGCGAGCGGCCCGCCGTCGCGCGACTGGAGCCAGCGGCGGAGGGCGATGAAGCCCGCGTCCTTCCCGTCGAGCTCCCCGGCGTGGATGGCGCCGTGGAAGAGCACCACCGCCCGCCTGCGGGTGCGGGCCGCGGAGGGGTCGAGCGTGCCGTCGGCGCTGGCCGCCAGCACCACCATGGGCCGGCCCTCGGGCGTCTCACCGAAGGTGAAACAGCGGACGCGCCCGGGGAAGGCTCGCTCGTAGGCCTTGCAGAGGGCGCGGGTCTCGGCCGCCCGGCCGGTGTGCTCGAAGCCGGTCCTCTCGGCGGTGGTGCGGAGGTCGGGGGCCGACGCCAGGAGCGCCAGGGCGAGGAGGGGGGCGACCATGGGGCAGCATCATAGCGGCCCCGGATCGCGCGCCGCAGCTACCCGTGCGCGGTGACCTGCCTGAGGATGTCGAGCTCCTCGAGGGCCTTGCCGGCGCCGATCACCACCGAGCTGAGCGGGTCCTCGGCGAGGAACACCGGGAGGCCGGTCTCCTCGCGGAGCAGGACGTCCAGGTTCTTGAGCAGGGCGCCGCCGCCGGCGAGCACGATGCCGCGGTCGGCGATGTCGCCGGCCAGCTCGGGCGGCGTGCGCTCCAGCGTCACCTTCACCGCCTCGACGATGCCGTTGATGGGCTCGGAGAGCGCCTCGCGGATCTCGCTCGAGGTCACGGTGAGGGTGCGGGGGACGCCGGCCACGAGGTCGCGTCCCTTGATGTCCATTGTGAGCTCCTCCTCGGTCGGATACGCGGTGCCGATGCCCATCTTGATGAGCTCCGCGGTGCGCTCGCCGATGAGGAGGTTGTACTTGCGCTTGATGTGCTGGATGATCGCCTCGTCCATCTTGTCGCCGGCGATGCGCACCGAGCGGCTGTAGACGATTCCCCCGAGCGAGATCACCGCCACGTCGGACGTGCCTCCGCCGATGTCGACGATCATGTTGCCCGAGGGCTCGGTGATCGGGAGGCCGGCGCCGATGGCCGCGGCCATGGGCTGCTCGATGAGGTAGACCTCCCGCGCCCCCGCGCTCTCGGCCGCCTCGCGCACCGCGCGCTTCTCCACCTCGGTGATCCCGGAGGGGATGCCGATGATGATGCGCGGCTTCACGAAGCTCTTCCGGTTGTGCGCGGTCTGGATGAAGTACTTGAGCATCGCCGCGGTGACCTCGAAGTCGGCGATGACCCCGTCCTTCATCGGGCGGATGGCGACGATGTTGCCCGGGGTGCGCCCGAGCATCTCCTTCGCCTCCTTGCCGACCGCGAGCACCTTGCGCAGGCCGCGCGCGTCCTGCTGCACCGCCACCACGCTGGGCTCGTTCGAGACGATGCCCATGCCGCGGATGTAGATGAGCGTGTTCGCGGTCCCGAGGTCGATGGCGAGATCGCGGGACAGGATGTTGTGAAGCCAGTTGAGCACGAGGGGTCCGGATATTAGCAGGGCGCGTCCTACCCACAAGGATCTTCGGGAGTTCCGGGCGCATGCACACGGGGGCGAGCGGCGCCGCCGGGGCGAGGTGGGCCGAGGGCGATCCGACCGCCGATGGAGGAGAGCGGACCACGATCGAGGACATCGGCGCCGATGACCCTGCGTACGGGTGCGCGGCGCCGCCCCCCGGAGACGCGGGTCTTTTGACGGCGGGAGCCGAGGGGTTACTCTCGCGGCCGCGATGGCGAGGCGGGAAGAGGTTGCGGCTCCGGCGCCGTGCTCGAAGTGCGGCTACCTCGCCGACACCTCCGCCGGCCCGGTCAACTTCTGCCCCGCCTGCGGCCAGGATCTCCGCGAGGGCGCCGCGCCGCGCACCCTCAAGAACGCCTTCATCGGCCAGGTCATCGCCGATCGCTACCGGCTCCTCTCGCTCATCGGCGAGGGCGGGATGGGCGCCGTCTTCAAGGCGGAGCACATCCGCATGGGCAAGGCCCTCGCCCTCAAGATCCTGCGCGTCGACTTCGCGGGCGACCCCTCCGCGGTGGAGCGCTTCAACTCCGAGGCGCGCATCGTGTCGCGCCTCTCCCACCCGCACACCATCGCGGTCTTCGACTTCGGCGAGATCGAGGGCAGCGGCGGCCTCTACCTCGCCATGGAGTACGTGCCGGGCAAGGACCTCGCCCACCTGCTTCGCGACCAGGGCAAGATCTCCGAGCCGCGCGCCGCGGAGATCGGCCAGCAGATCCTGGGCTCGCTCGCCGAGGCGCACGAGGCCGGCATCGTCCACCGGGACATGAAACCCGGGAACGTCATGCTGATGCAGGCGCGGCCCGGCGAGGACTTCGCCAAGGTCCTCGACTTCGGCATCGCCAAGTTCCGCGAGGACAAGAACAGCACCTCGAGCGGAGCCATCATCGGCACCCCCAACTACCTCGCGCCGGAGCAGGCCCGCGGGGACGAGGTGGACGCCCGCGCGGACCTCTACGCGGTCGGGTGCGTGCTCTACGAGCTCGCCGCCGGAAGGCCGCCCTTCACCGCCAGGAACCCGATGGCGGTCGTGGCGGCCCACCTGCACGAGGACCCGCCGCCGCTCGAGCAGATCGCCCCCGACGTTTCGGTCCGCTACGCCGAGATCGTGCACCGGGCCCTGCAGAAGGACCCCGAGAACCGCTGGCGCAGCGCCGACCAGATGCGGGACGCCCTCCTCGCCCTGGGCGAGCCTTCGGGCACCCGCCCCAGCGGAGAGCAGCCGCTCCACCAGATCACCGGGGAGCTGGAGATCGCGAGCCGCAACGACTTCCGCGAGTTCGAGGCCCAGCTCCAGGCCCTGAAGCGGAGCCGCACCGTGGGACCGGTCGTCGCCGTGACCGTCCTCCTCGCGCTGGTGGGCCTCGTGGCCGGCTGGAACGGCGTCTACGGCCTGCTGGCCCGCAGTGCACCTTCCCTCGCGGCAGCGCTGCCCGCCGCGCTCCGCCCGGGCACGCTCTACGACGGCAACGAGCACGAGCCGAACGATGTCCCCGCCCGGGCGAACCCGCTGCCCATCCCGCCCGGCGCCGACGGCCGGCCAGCCGGAGGCGTGGCGGTGATGCGCGGGTTCGTGGGGGCGAAGATCGCCGAGGACTCGGGCGACGTGGACATCTTCCGCGTGGAGGTCCCCGAGGGCCTGGGCCACCGGCTGCTCGTGGCCGAGTGGCACGGGGAGAAGGCAGGCGAGGGCATCCGCGGCCTCGACGTGGCCCTCTTCCTCAACCGCGAGCGGGCCGGGGCCGACGCCCGCACCTCCGCGCCGCTCGTCGCCACGGTGAACCGCGGAGGCCCCGGACGGCCGGAGACGCTCTCGGCCTCGGTGGAACCGGGCATCTACTTCCTCGGCGTGCGCGAGATTCACGGCAAGGACATCGGGCCGGTGGAGAAGCCGACCGATCCGTACGTGCTCGAGGTTCGGCTCGTCGAGCCGGGGCCCGGCCAGGAGATCGAGCCCAACGACGAGCCGGACAAGGTCGCCTCCCGCTTCGAGCGCTACCCGGAGTGGCGCGAGCTCGCTGAGCGCAACCCGCTCGGCGAGGG
>Ga0335084_10003394_pt1 | contig 15502 bp, 23 predicted proteins | sample Lox_Sample_44_FD_206721 | JGI IMG/M metagenome (GOLD analysis project Ga0335084, IMG submission 206721) | Soil microbial communities from Loxahatchee National Wildlife Refuge, Florida, United States - Lox_Sample_4.4 | ecosystem: Environmental > Terrestrial > Soil > Wetlands | place: USA...
GCAAGCTTTGGGCGCGAGATTTCGCTGGCGAATTTCTCGATCAATTTCCTGATCAGTATCAGATCAGGGATTACGGTTTTGTGTGGAAACGCGATCCGGTTTGCCCATTGGACAATTTGAGTTGGTTTTTGCTAAGTAAATCTGGGAGTTGAGTTGATGGATACCAAGACGATCATTGGGTTGTCTAATATGACCCCAAGCGAGACGACGGCCCTTTTCGGCTTGCAAGAGGCGCAAGTTTTGGCACATCGCACGGCCACCGATGCAGGCTGGTATCGGGATCCCGGGACCGGATTGCCGGTTCAGCGCAATGTCGGCGAGGTGATCGCGCTGATGCACTCGGAGCTTTCCGAGGCGCTTGAGGGTTGGCGCAAGGATCTCATGGATGATCACTTGCCGCATCGCAAGATGATCGAGGTGGAGTTTGCGGATTGCATCATTCGCATCCTGGATACGGGCGCGGCCATGGGGCTCGATATCGCCGGTGCGCTCATCGAGAAAAATCGCTACAATCGTCAGCGCGCCGATCACAGGCTCGAGGCGCGCAAGCTGGCCGGCGGGAAGAAGATCTGATGTCATTTACTCGCTGCTCCCGCTGCCTGATTCCCACTACCCGTCCGTCGACCGAGTTTAAGGATGGGCTGTGCTCGGCTTGTATTTGCTACGATCGGCGCAAGCAGATTGATTGGGCTGAGCGCGAGCGACAATTCATCGAGCTGATTCGCTCGGCGCCAAAAAACGGCTCCGGCTACGACTGCATTGTGGCGAGCTCCGGCGGCAAGGACAGCCATGCCCAGGTGCTGAAAATTCTGGAGCTCGGCTTCAAGCCGCTGATCGTCACGGCGCAGACTTGCTCATTGACGCCGATTGGTCACATGAACATCGAGAATCTGCGCCGCTTCGCTCCGACCATTGTCTACGAATACGACATGGCGGTGCGACGCAAGCTCAATATTCTCGGCCAGGATCTGGTAGGCGACATCTCGTGGCCCGAGCACGTAGCAATTTTCTCGGCGCCGTTCCGGGTGGCCAGAAATCTCGGCATTTCTGTGGTGCTGTACGGCGAAAACCAGAACGCCGAATATGGCGGCCCGCTCGATGTTGCCGGTGAGCACCGCATGACGCGCCGCTGGATCGCCGAGCATGGCGGCCATCTCGGCTTGCGGCCATCGGATATGGTTGGCATGGGCAGCATCACCGAGAACGACATGAAGCCATATATGCTTCCCGACGATGAGGCGATGGAGAAAATCCAGGCGCTGTTCATGGGGGCGTTCTTTGCCTGGAACAGCCACGCCAATGCTGAGGTAGCACTGAAGAACGGCATGCAGGCGCAACTGCCGACGCGGGCGAACTGGTGGTTTTTCGAAAATTTGGACAATTTTTTGACGTCGGCCCATGATTATCTTGGATTTCTTAAATATTCATATGGTAGGCTCTGCTCCCAATTAAGTGTTGATATAAGATATGGATTAGTAAGTAGGGAAAGGGCTTTTTCGATTTTAAAAGAAAGAGATGGTTTGTTTCCAGTGGAGTATATGGGCAAGCCAATGGAAGATATACTAGGCGATCTAGGCGTTAGCTCTGATTGGTTTATAGTCTCATGCAATAGGTTTATGAATAAAGATTTGTTTATTGAGGATAGCGTTGAGTGGGGACGTCGCCTTACACTTAAGGAATTTGCTGAGACCAATATTAATGTGTGAGGACGGAAGAAAGTCGGAGCGCGTTCGTCGGCAGATCTCCGAGCGAATGAGGGGTAATAAATACGGTGCAATTAAAAAAGGAAGGGCCATCCCCGACGATGTTAAGCTTAAGGTTAGCGAAGGCCTTACGGCATAATTATTTTCCAGTTACTTCAGTAATTAAGCCGTGACGATCACCTATCAGTGACAAAATTCATAGGCCTTTCGGAAAGATGCACATATGCTTGATTTGGGTTGCACTCCGGCGGTGGCGGCAATACAACCTTAGGTAGTGCAATCATGTTTTTACCAACACGGTGCGGTACGATGCAGCCCCCTGAAGCAGCCTCTAAAATCGATTTGGGCTTCCTCATTGCGACCCTCGGTCCCATGTTACTTGCGGTAATTGGCGCGATTGTCTTATTAATATATCGTGCCAGTATTCATATCGAGACAACAAAGCTGGACTCTAGAGAAAAAAGAGTTCCCTAGTTAGAACACAAAAATGAGTATTAAAACAAGAATAATGTTAGAGCTTGTAGCTCTAGCGGCGATAGTTTATTGTTGTTTTGCTCTTTTTTATGGTAAAATACTTACAGATTATTTACCTGAAGGGCCAACATCGAATAATTCACTAATCGCTTGTAGTCAAAGCGCGTGCTCCGCAAAAGATCCGCCCGGCTACGTCTCGCAACCCATGCCAATTTACGCGGATGTCTCGGCAGCCGACCTTAGAAATAGGGTCAGTGAGATGCTGGTCGAAATCCAAAAGAGCGCCGTATATCAAAAATTCATTAATAAGAAAATGGGGATAGATATAGCCGATGGAAAAATAGTTTATATGTTTACCGGATGTATGTTTGCGTTTTCGACACTTTTATTGCTTATTGTAGGTATTTCTACGGCGTTACTATCAGAAATACTATTACACTATCTTGTAGTTTTTCTCGTTATCACGGTCGTAACCATGTTCGGACTTCTAGGAATATTCGAGGCGCGTGATCTGATCGCTATTTATAGCGCAATAGCAGGTTATATTCTTGGTCAGAGCAATAGGAGATCATCTTGCTCGATTAACGATGCTTCTAATTTTGCTGCCAAGCCCTAGAGGCTTATTCCAAATAGTGACCGTAAGGCAATTATCGGCTGCGGCTCGCCGTAGAATTGGGCACGAATGTATCCTGCGAGATGGCTGGATGAGGCAAGTCGCAATTCCGCTCTTGTCGGCCTCAGCGCCACATAGCGGACGGTTCCGCCCTGTTTGCGCTTGGCATATCCGAGTTCGGCCAGCCTCTTAAAGAGAGTCTGACCGATATTCTTCTCGCTGTGCAGCGCGCACCAAGACCCGAACGCTTCCAGCGTTTCTTTGGCGGTCACAGAATTGGCCGGCGGAGCGGCCGACCAGCATGATCGCGATCATCGGGGCAGACGTAGTCACTGGTTGCTTCTCTTTCCACAACCCGCATAACCGATCTAACGCTCAATGATGCGACTCGCGCTAAGAATTGAGGCTCCGATCCAGAAGGAGCCGACACCCATGAATAAAAAAACTCTTAAGAAGGCATGGATGGAGGGCAGAATTTCCCCGCGAAAGCCTGTATATACGCCAGAAGAAAAGAAAATCAGAGCTGCCATATCGAGGCGAAAACGATATCTTAAAAATAGAGAAGAGATACTTGAGAGTCAAAGGCTTTGGCGAGAGCGGAATCCTCAGAGAAAGAAGGAAATAAGCGCCACATATCTTAAGAAGAACAGAGAGAAAATAAATTCAAAGTCTCGCGAGAAAAATAAACTTCCAGAGCAGCGAGAATATATGAGGTCTTACGCCAGGAGACATAGGGCCAGCAATCCGGATAAATATGTCAGCTATACGGAAAACAGGCGTATCAGAAAATTAATGGCTGATGGATCTCATACAGACGCTGAGTGGCTTAAAAGACTGGCTGAATTTGATGGATGTTGTGCCTATTGTGGGAAAAAAGTTAAGCCCATGGCGAGGGATCACGATATTCCTCTAGCACGAGGAGGGTCCAATTATATTAACAACATTCTCCCGGCCTGTGGTCCCTGCAATTCCTCAAAGGGCACTTTAACCGCTGGCGAATTTCGCCGTCGATTGGCCGGTGAGGTTGTGTCGCTTGACCCCAGGTGGGCCAAGCAACTCGCTGAAGCTCAGGAAAACGGTAGAAAAACAAGAACATTGAAGCGATTGATGAGGGAGATGGCAGCAGAGTGAAACTCACCGATGTTCATTCAGGGCGTATTTCCAATCTCATTAGGCAGGCCCTGCGTGAGTATGCGATTGTTCGCATCAAAGAGTTTCACGACGGCGATGGCGACGATGATCCTGAGTACGAGCTCGATGATGGCGGCATCGATGCCGCCGCGAAGCAGATCATGGTTGGCTTGGGGAAAATCGAGGATGAGATGGTCGCAAAGAAGATGGAGGCATCGCATGGGTGAGCAGCGCTCTGTCGGCTCTGGCGCTGTGCCGCCAAAGTCGGCCGCATCCGACTGGATGGCCGGCAAGGTGAAGCCGGCCAGTGGGCCAACTCCGGAGCCGCAGAAGGGCGCCATTTCGGCGGAGGATGGTGGCACCGGCAATTCGATGCAGCTCGGAGGCGGCAAGAAGAAGTCGGTCCGCAGTGACGGATCGGATATGCCTGTGTCATGACGGATCTTGGCTGGGATTTCTTCCTTTATCGCGATGGTAAGAAAGTTGGATCGCCGAACAAATTTGAGATTGGCTATCCGAGCAAGGAAGCCGCGGAGCGCAGCATGAAAGAGTGGTTGCGCCGGTTTAGAGATCCAAGCAAACTGAATATGAGAGCGGAGCGCATTCTTCCGCGTTGTCAGCCATGAGACTGGCGACGCCGAGCAAATTGGGGCAGAAGGATTTCTACGTTAACCTCGCCACCTATGAAGGCAAGGTTGGCTTTGCCGAAGGAGCTCAGGCTGCACAGGATGGATTGCCGGCGACGGCCAACCCTTATGTTTACCCAGATGGCACGCCGCTGAAGTGCTTCGTCAAAGTTTACAACGAATGGCATCGCGGCTGGCGGTCGGTTGCCAAACCGGCGACGGAGACGTCGCGTGAGGAATGCTAAAAACTCGCATCATTCCGGTTGTTCTTTATCGCGGCATGCAAGCGATCAAGGGCCAGAAGTTTGGCTCCTGGCGGTCGATTGGCTCAGTTCGTCAGCAGGTTGAAATTTACGAGGCGCGCGGGGTTGACGAGCTGATGGTGCTGGAGGTCGACACGCCGCCAGAGCAGCTCGGACCCGACTTCGCCTTGGTCAAAGACCTCACGGCGCGGTGCTTCATGCCAGTGACCATAGGCGGGGGATTTCGGCAGCTTGCCGATTTTCAGCTCGGCCTCGCGAATGGCGCCGACAAGATCTGCGTGTGTTACGGGGCGCTGTGGGGCGACCGGCTCATCGAGCAGGCCGCAGAAAAGTGCGGCTCGCAAAGCGTTGTCGCATGCCTTGAGCATTTCGAGCATCGCCCGGTGTGCTGGTCCAGAGGGAAATGGCATCTGCTCGATGGGTCCATTGCCGATTGGGTCAAGCGATTCGCCGATCGCGGCGCCGGCGAGATCCTGCTCAACAGCATCAACCGTGATGGCATGCTCTGCGGCTACGACCTGGGGGCGATCAGTGAGGCGGCGCGGGCGGTATCGGTTCCGGTAGTGGCGCTTGGCGGCGCGGGTGAACCGCTGCATTTTAAGCAGGCGTTGGACGCTGGAGCTCATGCGTGCGCTGCCGGTGCGGTGTTTGCGTTCACGGAGCTGACGCCTCGAAAGGTGGTGGAGTATCTGTCTGCCGAGGGTGTGCCGGTGCGGTTGGACCGCTGATCACTCATCGATCAGCATTTGCCGTGGGTCTCCATGTGTGTCTGGGTAGAGGGCGGCGCCGGATAAATGGCACCTCTCGCGTTCACCCAGATAAGCGGCGAGCCGCCGTTCAAATTCAAAAGCTGACATGCCGGATGAAGCCGGATCGTGTGGTTGACCACATGCCTCGCCTATCCGTGTGCTTCCCGATCTTCGTACTGCGTTTCTCATGCGCGAAGCCTAACACGCCGAGCGCTCCACAGCAATAAGCAATGAAGCAATAGGAGCATATCATGGCTGTCGACAATCACAATTCGCAGATCAAGCATTCACTGTATGGACGGTTGGCCGGCCTCGATCATCGCAATCTGGCCGTCTTCGGCGGCGGCGATATCCGCTATGGCACTGAGACCCTTGGAACCACGGTCGCTTCAACCTTGGCGCCGGGTGGCACCTCGATTCTGGCAGCAACGGCCGCGGCAGTATTTGAGTTGATCCCGCCCAGTGCCACGATGATTGGTGTGCGCAAGCGGCTGATCAGCAACACAACCGGAGCAGTGGCTCAGCTCGCCAAGCTGACGGCTGGGAATTTCACCGCCAATGGTCTTACAACCCAGAACACACTAACGCTCTCGACCAGAGGTGTTGGCGTCGATCTTGAATACATATCGACAGCACTTGTTATGTTGATGACGCCAATATCATCACTTACAACGCCGTTCTATTCTCTGTCTACGACAACCTAATCGTAGACTCTATGACAGACATTGTAAGCCCATCACCCTTTAAGGTGACTTATCTGGAGGCGGCAGGCGATGGTGCCGCCTCTGGCTTTGGTATGTCTATGTAGTATCTAGCTTTACATTTAGTGAGGGCAATAGTGGAAAGAACACGTAAAATTGGCATTATGGGGTCGGCGCCCAGCAGTGTGTTGCTCGCGCCGTTCGACGATCCGAGTTGGGAACTCTGGGGATGTTCCCCGGGCCTCTATCCTGTCGCTAAGCGGATGAATGTCTGGTTTGAAATCCATAAATGGGAGCCGGGGAAGCCCTGGTTCTCGCCGGAATATATCCAGTATATGGCGAAGTTCAAGGGGCCGGTGTTCACGTTGCAGCAGCAGCCGGAAATCCCCAACTCGCGCCCCTATCCGATTGGCCCAGTGCTAGATTATGTCTATGCGCGCCAGCTGGTGCAGACGTTTGATGGCATGGAGATTGCTGGCGCCGAAGCCGATAAGATCTATATTGGCGATACGCCATATGTCTGGGTGGATCGGCGCTTCGACCGCAGCGATTTCTCCTCAACCATTGCCTGGATGATTGCTCTGGCGATCATGGAGGGGGCAAAGGAAATTGGGTTGTGGGGCGTGGATATGTCCGCAACCGAAGAGTGGTATTTTCAACGCTCTGGTTGTCAAAGCCTGATCGATACAGCTAAGTCTCTCGGCATCAAGATCACCGTGCCGGCGGAATCCGACATCATGCGACCGCCGCCCCTTTATGGCTTTTGCGAAATTGATCCAGCGCATGGCAAATATGTGGTACGCCGCGACGAGCTGATCCGTCGCCGCAACGATGCCATTGTGCGCGGTCAAAGTGCGCAGCGTGAGGTTGATCACCTCAATGGTGCCATCGAGGATCTCGAATATCATCGCTTCACCTGGATCGGCAATCCCTTCCATTTGTCGCAGAATTTCCATACTCGGTCCGGCCCTATCATTTTCAATCCGGCGCCCGTCGCGTCGGAGCCAACGCTGTCCGCAGAGCAGCGGGCAGCCCCGGCCAATGGCGATGACTGGCGCGATCTCGAAGCATCGCTCGCCAGCCCCGCCGTCGGCGTTCACAATGGTCCGGCGGTGTCGATCCCTTCGACGACGCTTGCCGAATTGTCGACTGCGCTGGCGGGACTCGATAATGCCGCGGTGAACGGCGAAGCCCGTCCCTGATGCTCAATCCTGATCTGGCTAAGCGCCTCGCTGGGCTGAACCTCAGCGAGGCCGAGCAGGTCGAGATGAAACGGTTCCTCACCGAGGAATCGGCAAAGTGGACGCCCAATGCCGGGCCGCAGCAGCTCGCGGTCTACAATCCTGCGGACATACTGCTCTGGGGCGGTCAAGCTGGTGGTGGGAAGACAGACCTGCTACTTGGGCTTGCATTTACCCAGCATCAGCGCTCGCTGATCTTGCGCCGCAAATATGCGGATCTGAGCTCAATCATCGAGCGTACCTTCGAGATCAACGGATCGCGCAAGGGATTTAACGGCTCGCCACCGCCGAAATTGCGCACCATGGATGGGCGATTGATCCAGTTCGCCGGCAATCAGTTTGAGGGCGATGAGCAAGACTGGGCCGGTCGGCCGTTCGACCTGAAAGGCATTGATGAGGCGACGCAATTACTTGAATCTCAAGTCAGATTTCACTTAGGGTGGATTCGCTCCGCCGATATTAAACAGCGCTGCCGGGCGGTGCTGGCCTCCAATCCGCCAATCTCGGCCGACGGCGACTGGATCATCGGATTCTTCCGGCCCTGGCTGGATCTGACTCATCCCAATCCCGCTAAGCAGGGCGAGCTGCGCTGGTTCATTACCAACGAAGATGGGCGAGACGAAGAGGTTCCCGGGCCGGAGCCGATTGAGCGCGGCGGTGAAGTCTATCGTCCCAAGTCACGTACCTTCATTCCGGCCAAGCTGTCGGACAATCCCTATCTGGTGCGCACCGACTACCAGTCGACGCTCGATGCCTTGCCGGAGCCGATCCGCTCCGCGGTGCGCGACGGCAATTTCATGGCGGCCCGTGCCGACGATCAGTGGCAGGTGATCCCAATGGCCTGGGTGCTGGCCGCGCAGGCGCGCTGGACGCCAGACGGCCATAAGAGCTTCGCCATGACGGCAATGGCGCTTGATCCGGCCGGTGGTGGCAAGGACGTCGAGGAGGTGTGTTGGCGCCATGGCGGCTGGTTTTCCGAGATTGTCAGCCATCAGGGCAAGGGTACGGAAGGCTCTGGCCAGGCAGTGGTGGAGATCTTCCTGCACCGTGAGGATGGCGCGCCAGTGGTGATTGATGTCGGTGGCGGCTATGGCGGCGCCGCCTGCATGCGGCTCAATGATAATGAAGTCCCTCATGTGAAATTCAATGGTTCGCATGCCGGGTCCGGCCGGGCCGTCGGCACCAGCCAGCCATTCGAGAACCGCCGTGCCGAGGCCTGGTGGCGCATGCGCGAGGCGCTTGACCCCAATCAGAAGGGCGGCTCGGTCATCGCCTTGCCGCCTTGCCCGGAGCTGCGTGCCGATCTGACGGCACCGCGCTATTTGCCCAAGGTGTTGCAGGAGCGCGGTGTCATCCAGGTCGAGCCGAAGGAAGATCTGCGCCGCCGTCTCGGCCGCTCGCCGGGCAAGGGCGATGTGGTGGTGATGTGCCTGTCGGCCGGCGCCTCGGTGATCAAGAAGGTGGTGCTTGAAGGTGGGCACGGCGAGCTGGTGAAATTCGCCAGGAGCCGATCGACGGGGCCGCTGGCCCGTTATCGCAGCCACCGGCGGGCTTGAACGATGCAACTTAAACATTTTAACTGAAGGAGATACAACCTTGGGTGGTCTACTCGGAGGGGCGAAGGTTCCTAAGCAGCAGCCGCCGGTCAGGATGCCGGTGCCCGATGACAATCAGGCCAAGGAGGCGGCGCAGCGCAAGCAGCAGGAATTGCTGGCGGCACGTGGCCGTCAGTCGACTGACCTATCCGGCGAAAACGACAAGCTGGGGCAATAGCATGGGTGGTCTCTTTGGCGGTGGCGGCAAGAAGCCACCGAGCAAGCCGGCTTCGACGACATCGACGCCGGCGCCGGCCGCAAACAGTGCGGACAAGCTTGCCACATCGGGCAAGCCCGGCGGCAACATGCCGTTCGGGCGGCAGAAATCGGTGACCGACCTCGCCACGGAGCAGGAAGGGGGCACATCCCTTGGCGGCTAGCCCCACGGACAAATACAAGGCCAGGCGGGCGAAATCGCAGGTCGATCTCGGCAACAAGCTCTTCACCAAGAAGCGCGGCATCGACAGCCTCAATCAGGACATCGCAGAGCAGTTCTGCCCGGATCTGGCCTCCTTCAACAGAGAGCTGGAGCTTGGCGAGGACTTCATGATGGATGTCATGGACAGCGTGCCGATCCAGGTCAGCCGCGAATGCTCCAATGCCGTCGGCGCCAATCTGCGACCGCAGGACCAGCTGTGGTTCCGCTCCACCACCATGGATGATGATGCCGACGCGGTGGAGGAGAACGCGCGCGGCCTGGAGAGTATCACCAAGCAGATGTGGCGCGGCATCTATCATCCGCGTGCCCAGCTGATCACCGCCACCAAGGAGGCGGACCGCTTCTATGTGAATTTCGGCCAGGCCGTCATCGGCGCCAATGAGGCGCCGACCCGCGATCATCTGCTGTTCAAGAACTATCACATCAAGGACTGCGCCTGGCTGGAGAACGATATCGGCGAGGTTGACCAGATGCACCGCCGGCAGAAAATGTCGGCGCGTGCCATGGTGATGCGGTTCGGCGATAAGGTGCATGACAGCATCAAGAAATGCGCCACCAAGGATCCGGAAAAGGAATTCGAGGTTCGCGTCATCACCATGCCGTCCGAGGAATATGACGACATGGTCGACGCCAAGGGGGCGAAGCGCAAGCTGCCCTTCGTCATGGTGCATATCGACGTCGAGCATGACCGGGTGCTGCGCGAGGGCGGACTGGTCGCCTTCAACTACATCGTGCCGCGCTGGCATCGCTTCGCCGGTTCGCAATACGCGTTCTCTCCCGCCGCGCTGACGGCGCTCCCTGATGCGCGCATGGCGCAGATGCTGTCGCAGATCCTGCTCGATGCCGGCGAGAAGGCGGTCGACCCGCCCATCGTCGCCAAGCAGGAGATCGTCATTGGCGAGCCCAACATTATGGCGGGCGGCATCACCTGGGTCGACATCGAGCACGACAAGAAGCTGCGCGATGCCATCGAGGCGATGCAGATCAATGTCGATATGCGGGTCGGCGTGGAGATGCGCAAGGATGTGCGCGAGCTGCTGTCCCGGGCCTTTTATCTTGACCGCATTCAGCTGCCCGAAGTTGCCGACCGCACCACCGCTTTCGAGATTGCCCGGCGCCTTGAGCAGCATGCCCGCAATCTACTGCCGCTGTTCGAGCCCATTCAGATCGACTACAATACCCGGCTGCTCGACACCGCCTTTGCCTTTCTGCAGAATATGAAGAAGATCGATTGGAGCAAGACCCCAAGCGGTCTTGCCAACACCGATTTTACCTGGGCGTTCGAATCACCGATCCAGCAGGCGCGCTACCGCGTCATGGTCGAGCAGTTCCGCGACACGCTGCAGGTCGTGGCGGCTGCCAAGCAGATGGGCCTCAATGCTTCGCCGATCCATCTTGACATTGCCACCCGCGATGCGGTGCGTGGCATCGATGGCCCGGCCACCTGGCGTAAGACCCAGGATGAGCAGGCGCAAGAGGCGCAGGAGAATGCACAAAAGCAGCAGATGGCCGAGGCGATCGGCGCCTTGCATCAGGCCGGCGAGGCTGGCGCCAAGGTTGGCGATGCCGGCCAGAAGCTCGGTCTCATTCCCAAGGGCGGCCCGATCGCGCCGAATGCCGAACAGGCCGTTCCGTCGGATTACGCGGTTCCCGCTTCCTACGACACCCAATCCCCTCACAACGCCATGCGCGCGCTCGATGATGCGATGCGCCAGCTTGGCGGCGGAACTGGAGCCGAACCCTCGCCGGCGCCAGGCCCTGGGGCGCCCGGCTCTCCCTCGGTCGGAATAGCTGTGCCCCAGGGCAATTATAACGACACGGTCGCCATGCAGCGCAACATCCTTGCCAAGCTCGGCGAGCTTGAGCAGGCGCTGAAGGCTCCGCGTCAGATCAGCATCAATCGCGACAAGGGCGGCCGGATTACCGGCGCCAGCGCCGGCGGAGGCAAGCATGGCGGACGAAAAGCAGCCTGATCTGCCGGAGCTGTCCGAGCTGATCATGCTGCAGCGGCGCACGCTGTCGGCACTCGACAACCTGGTCGACATCGTCACGGCACCGCGCCGGATCGAAATTCAGCGAGACGGCAAGGGCAATATCACCGGAGCGGTCAGCATGGCCGCCGATCAGCAACTCTCGGATTCAGGAGATTAATCCGTGGCAGGAAAATCAGATAGTTTCGAATCGCAGCTGCTCGGGCTCATCTTTACGGGAGCGTCGATATCGCAGCTGGCCATCAATGCAAGCTCGTCGCCGCTGACGGCGCTCTGGTTCGGCCTGCACACGTCCGATCCAGGCGACAGTGGCACGCAGGGCACCAATGAGACGGCCTATACCGGCTACACCCGTATCGCGGTGACCCGTACCACCAATGGCTTCATCGTCTCATCTAACAGCGGCAATGTCTCGCCGGCGGCCTCGGTTACCTTCCCGCAGGCGACGTCGACTTCGACCGGTACGCTGACCCATTTCAGTATTGGGATGACCTCGGCCTCGACCAGCGGAGAGATTCTCTATGCGGGCTCAATCAGCCCGACCATAAATTTCGGCCAGAATGTCACCCCGTCGTTGACTAGTGCGAGTTCGTTCACCGAGGATTGATCCTTGTACGGATTAAGTGGGTCGATTCGAGCGGACTGAGCCATGGGCCAAAAGAGCCTGAGCTTTGATAGGCAGCTGTTGGAGCTGATCTTCACGGCAAAACCGATCGCGCAATTGGCGGATGATGCTGCCTCAGCGCCATCGACCAGATTGTGGATCGGGCTCCATACGGCGGACCCCGGAGATGCGGGCACGCAGGGCACCAATGAGGTCAGCTATGCCGGCTACACCAGAATGTCCGTCGACAGGTCGACAAATGGCTTCATCCTTACGACCGATGTTTCGCAAGTGTTTGTCGTTCTCGCATCAGGGATTACCTTTCCAAAGGTCGATTCGACGTCGACCGGAACGCTGACGCATGCGAGCATCGGCCTCAGCCAGTCTTCGAGCAATGGGGGGATCCTCTATTCCGGCGATTTGCTTACGGCCATCGACTTCTCGCAGGGGGTCGCCGCCGTCTTGACCACGGATAGTTTCGCCATTGAGCAATAGGCGGGCAGCGTAATGGCATCGGTCAGCTTTACCGATTTCGACAGCAATGGATCATCTGCGTCAAGCTATTCATTTACCTGCACCATAGGGTCAGGCGACGGCACGAGAACGGTGTTCGTGCTCGTGGAGGTTCGCCAGACCACTGGCAATAACGTCACCATCTCCAGTGTCACCGCCGACGGCACGGCGATGACGGAGGTGATTCAGGTCACCACCAATAGCCCGTCAAACGGCTCGCAGGCGGTTGGCATCTTCAAGATCTCTGCCGCCTCGCTGACATCGCCGACCGAGACCAGTATGAGCGTGGTGGTGACGCCGTCGGCGACAGCTCGCCGGGCTGCCTGCGCCACGGCGGTGACGGCGGATTCTATTGATACGACGGCCTTTTCCACGGCGACGGCTAGCGATGCCACGGCGCCATCGCCGCCCAAGACCTTCGATGTCAGCCTGAACACGCCGGCCAGCGGCTTCGTGCTGGCCATTGTCGGCGCCACACAGCTGACTGGGTCTGGCGGTGGTTTCGATTGGACCGGCCTCACCGAGAATAACGACACCAACGCCATCGATCCGACCATCATTTCGACGGCGAGCGCATCGAATGTCTCGGCGCAGACGCCGCGAACGGTTACGGTGGCGACGAATGCCTCATGGCCGAGCGCCGTGGTGGCCGGCGGAGTGGCGGCGGCAAGTTTTGCGCCGCACACGGCATCGAGCGCCGACGCTGCCTCAGATGGAGCAGCCACCGCCACGGCGGCTGGTGCTGCCAGAATTGCGGCCGTTGCCTCGGCTGCCGGCAGCTCTGCCAATACCGCTGACGGCTCCGCCCTGGTTTCGACGTCCTTTTTGATGGACGGGGCCGGCGATGCCACGGCGGCTGGCGTTGGGACCATCAGTGCCAATGCCTCCTCGGCCGGCACATCGACGGCGACCGCGGTCGGAAGCTTCGTCATTGGATTGACGACGGCGGTTGCCTCTTCGGCCGGCACATCGGCGGCAACGGCTGTCGGCCGATCGGCCGTCTCGGCTGCCGCGCTTGCTGCAGGGGCTGCAGATCTGTTCGCTGTTGGTGCCGGCGGCATCGACATCACGGCAATCGTGACGCCGCCCGGTCGCGGCGGTCTGGGTGGCTCCTGGCCGATCGGTGAGGATGAATGGCCGGGTGTACGTCAGCAGAAACGCCGGCGGCGTAAGCGCAAAACGCATCTCATCCGCACAGGCGTATGGCCGGATGAAACGCCGCCGCAGGCAGCAGAGCGCCCGCAAGCCGTGCCGGATAAGGAAATTGATTTCAATCAGCTGGCTGACGATGTGGCGATCGACGCCAGCAATGAAGAAGAGGCGGCGCTGGTGGCAATCCTGGCGCTTGCTGCTTAGAGGAAAATCCATGAGTTCAGAGACTTTCTGGCTGCCCAAGGCCCTGCCCTGGGACGCGCCGGATCATGATGAGACAACGCTTTACGCCATCCGCGCCCTGGCGGCGGGGACCGCCAATGAGGGGCAGCAGAGACGGGCCTGGGCCTACATTCTCTACGTTTCCGGCATCGATGACATGGAGTTCCGCCCTGAGGATAAGGGCGGAGAGCGGGCCAGCGCCTTTGCCGGAGGCAAGCGCTTTGTCGGCCGGATGCTGCAGAAGCTGCTGCTGCCGATCATGACGCCGAAACCGCCGGCCGATCCGGCGCCGTCACGCCGGCGCCCTGGCCAGAGAAAGGGACGCAAATCCACATGAACCATTACGGAGATATGCCCATGGCATCGAATGGAAAAATGACGGCCGAGGAGAAAAAGCGCCAGGCTGAGTACCAGGCCGAATGTGATTTGAGCACGCTGATGGAGGCTGAGAGGGTCAAGCGCGATGGCGGCCGGATGAAGGCGGCTATGGCGATGCGGAAGAAGAAAATGGAAGCGCTCGACCAGATTGCTGGCTGAGCGGCGAGTGAAGCGAGGGTTTTATGCCGAACGACGGAATCATGACACAAAAGGATTTGCAGCTGCTCGATCATCTCGACGATGAGGGCAATGAGAAGAAGCCGGCCGCCGAGGTCGATAAGGGTGGTGGCGGCAAGGTCGCCGACGAAGCCGGTGGCGACAAGAAATCGGATGAGGAGAGCGGTAAGCGCGAGAAGTCCTACAAGGACAATGACCGCGGTGGCCTCTTCGATAACCTCGACGATGACGAGGGCGAGGATGGCAAGGACGGCGGCGATAGGGCGGCCGACAAATCCAAGGGCAAGGCCGATGATAAGCCGGCCGACAAGGCTGCCGACAAATCCGATGACAAGGGCAGCAAAAAGGAAGACGAGAGGCCGGCCGACAAGGATGAAAAAAAGCCCGACGATGGCGATGACAAGGCGTGGCGCGAGGAGCTCGCCGACCGCCTGCTCAAAGGACAGGAGGACAAGCTTACTGCAGCCAAGCTGGCCAAGGCCCGTGCCTCTATCCTTAATGATTTGGCTCGTTTCAAAACGCGCCTGGAATATGATGCGGCCGGCTTTCATGCCAGGCAGCGCATTCGCTCCGGCGAGTTGCGCAGTCCCAGGCCGCAAACCGAAGATGCGGCCGAGCTTGCGGCCTGGCGCAAGGCCAATGATATTCCGGAGAAGCACGATGCCTATGTGCTCCCCGAGGTCAAGGGGCACGATTGGACGAAGGAAACCTCTATCGACATCGTGCTTGGAGCCGCGCATGAAGCCGACGTCACCCAGAAGCAGATCGACCATCTTGCCAAAGCCCTTGTCGATCACGGCAAGGCCGTCGAGCAGGACATGGAAGAGAAGATGCTTCGGCAGGACCGGGAGGATCGCGATGCCGTCGATGATGACATCCGCGTCCGTCATGGTCTCGGCGAGTTCAAGGCGCAAAAGGCGGTGCTGCAGC
>Ga0335084_10003395_pt1 | contig 15502 bp, 17 predicted proteins | sample Lox_Sample_44_FD_206721 | JGI IMG/M metagenome (GOLD analysis project Ga0335084, IMG submission 206721) | Soil microbial communities from Loxahatchee National Wildlife Refuge, Florida, United States - Lox_Sample_4.4 | ecosystem: Environmental > Terrestrial > Soil > Wetlands | place: USA...
TGGAATATCGACTTTCCCAAGCAGAGCTCGACCGGATTGCCGGCAGGTTCAGTCTTTAATGAGATAGTGGATTCTGGAAGAACCCCATAACCTTACAAATATTCCATAATCATGGGGTCGGAGGAGGCACCTATGTGGTATCAAAAGTCACCTATTTTGGCTGCGATATTATTTGCCTTGAGCGCGTGCGCCACTATTACGACGCATCATCCTGTACCGGCCTCTTTTTCATCAAAAGCAACTGTTGTGGGGTTTCCTGGAACGATTCGATTCTGGGCGGATGAGGCGCCGGCAAACAGTGGTGAGCTCATTGCCGAGGGGATCAACGCCTACCGAGCAGCTCATGCTGACTATTTTCTTTCTCATGACGCTAATCCACCGTTGAATCTTCTCGCTATATCCGGGGGAGCTTATGACGGCGCCTTTGGAGCGGGCCTTCTTTCTGGATGGTCAGCAAGCGGCACTCGGCCGGATTTCGATGTCGTAACAGGCGTCAGCGCCGGTGCAATCATTGCTCCCTTCGTCTTTATCGGTCCAAAGTATGATGACAAGCTTCGTGATTTGTTTACAAGAACAGCTTCCGATGGCATTTTTGAAGGCGGAATATTTAAGGTGATGGATGCCATCACCGGTGGATTGTCGCTTACAAATACAAAACCGCTGGCGAAAAGGATTGATGAAATTTTTACTCAGGAGATTCTGAACGAAGTGGCAGTAGAGCACCGGAAAGGTAAACGCCTGTTTATCAGTACGACCAATTTAGAGGCACAACGTGGGGTAATTTGGGATATCGGCGCCATCGCAAATAGCGGCCATCCAGACGCATTAAAGCTGTTTCACCAAATTTTGCTTGCCTCCGCATCGGTGCCCGGCATTTTCCCGCCGGTATTTATTGATGTTCAGGCGGGCGACAAGCATTACAATGAAATCCATGCTGATGGCGGCGTGGTATCCCAGGTTTTTGTTTATCCCCTGAAAGTGCAACAGAGCGCAATTAAAGAGTTTCTGCGTAATCACTTGGAGCGTCACTTATATGTGATCATCAATAATAAGGTAACGCCGGAATACCAAGATCTGCAACCCAGCTTCTTTACACTGACCCGTCGTGCGATATTGACTCTTAGTAAATACCATAGTTTAGGTGACATGTATCGCCTGTATATTGCATCGATGCGCGATGGAATAGATTATAACTTGATCCACATTCCAGGAACTTTCAGCGCCGAATCGAAAGAATTATTTGACCCCAAATATATGAGTAAACTCTTCGACGTAGGGTATGAGATGGGTAAGCGATCAAAGACAGTATGGCTGAAGAAGCCGCCTGGAGTTGACTATCAGAAGTAGCCGTCGCCTCCCCAAAAGGATGACTGCTGAACAGCTCGGGTGGCACTACACGACCGTCAATAAGATCATTAAGCGGGCGAAGGAGCGAAGGTGATTTTTCGAGACATAACTCTTTTTAATACCCTTTATAATACTTTTGGATTATTGCAAAACATTTGGCACCGGCGTATACTTGCTCCTCTTCACGGCATACGGTGTGTCATCCATGAACCCCATGCCTCACGGCTTCACAGTGACCTGGACCTGGAAGTTGGGGACACCCAACTCCTGGTCGATTCCGAAGGGCTCTTTGAAGAATCCAGCCCACAAACTTCTAGATATTGTGTATGCGAACGGATCATCTTGGAAGGAAGATATGGTGCAGAAACCATGCTGGTCTCTTCTTTGGAAAAGTTATTTTATCTCACAGACTCCCTGACACCGGGAATATTACGACAGGCAGGCCGCCTTATCTTTTTCCGGTTGTCCAATGACCCTGGACTAAGAACATCCAAACCACACACGAAAGGGGGTGAATAATCATGGCTACTTTTTCGATTCTCGAATCGTTCGCAAAAAACTGGTGGGTCTTGCTTATCCGGGGAATTCTCGCAGTCCTGTTCGCCTTCATGGCGTTCATCCTCCCCGGGCTGACGCTCGTGACGCTCGTGTTGCTCTACGGCGTTTATGCGTTGGTCGACGGGATGACGGCGCTATGGGTCGGCGGACTCGCGCGCGCCTGGTGGTTCGTGTTGCTCGGCATGCTCGGCGTGATCGTCGGCATTATCACGTTCATCTCCCCCGGAATTACCGCCGTCGCGTTGCTCTACCTGATCGCAGCCTGGGCCATCATCCGGGGCGTCTTCGAGATTGTGACGGCGATTCAGTTGCGAAAGGAGATCAGCAACGAATGGCTCCTCATCATTGCCGGAATTCTCTCCGTCCTCTTCGGCCTGGTGCTCGCGGCGAACCCGGCGGCGGGCGCGCTGGCGATGGTCTGGGTCATCGGGTCTTACGCGCTCATTGTCGGCCTAATGATGATCGGTCTGGCGTTTCGCTTACGTGGACTTCCGGGGCGGTTGGACAAGCATCCGTCAAGGGCGTGAGCCGCCCTTCCGCAGATGATGGAGCTTCTCATTCCGCGGCGACGCGGTACGACTCCGGCTGGTTGGGCGATGAGCCGGTGTTCGTTCAAACCATAATCGCCAATACACCCGTGGTCTGTGACCACAACTACCTAAAGGAGGAAAGCCATGGACAAAATGATTGTGACTGTATTCGATAACGAGAAAAACGCCTATGAAGGCGTCAAAGCTCTCAATGATCTTCACTGGGAGGGCAGCCTGACATTATACGCAACTGCGGTGATCGCTAAAGACGCGAAGGGTATGGTCAACGTCAAGCAGGCGGCTGAAGAAGGTCCGACCGGGACGGTTCTCGGATTTGCCACCGGGAGCCTCATCGGGCTGCTCGGCGGCCCAGTCGGTTTGGCCGTCGGAGGCGCGGCTGGCACCCTCGCGGGTTCGGTGTTTGACATTGCACAGCTCGGAATCAGCGATGATTTTTTAGCTGAAGCCTCGAATCACCTCTCGCCGGGCAAAGCGGCCGTCATCGCTGAGATCGATGAAGAGTGGGTCACTCCGCTCGACAGTCGCATGGAGAGGCTCGGCGGAGTCGTGATTCGACGGGCGCGCGCGGAATTCATTGACGCTCAAATCGAACGGGAGATTGCAGCCGATAAAGCGGAGATCGCCGCGCTGAGGGAGGAGTACAATCAGGCGGCGGGAGAGGCCAAGGCCAAGCTCAAGGCTAAACTCGATGCGGCTGAGAAACGTTTCCAGGGTCGGCGCGATCAGGTGAATAAGAAGATCGAGGCCGTGAAGCGTGAAGGCGAAGCCAAGGTAAAGTCGCTCCAGGAACAAGCGGCGAAGGCGAAAGGTGAAACCAAGGCGAAGCTGGAAAAGCGAATCGCCGATATCCGCTCGGACCTGAAACCGCGAATCGGCAAGCTGGAGCAAGCGTGGAAACTCACGCAGGAAGCGTTGCGGCCGTAGCCGGGGCCCTGGGTCTGACCCACATCGGAGTGAGGGGGGCACGAGCGGCGCTTGATGTAACGCTGGGGTTCTCTCCCGTGATACAGCATGTCTGAGAAGCATCTCTCGCGTATCCCACTCATCCTCCTGAACCGGAGCTTGAGCAAAGCGAGGCAACCATGTTTCCCTACCGAGTGGATAACCCCCGATTGGGACCTGCTGTCGCGACGGTGACGATCATTGTACTCAATGTCCTCGTCTGGATCGGGTTTGAAGGCATGGGCAGCGAGGCGTCACTCCTCCGTGCGCTCTGCAGCTACGGCCTGATCCCGGCCGGATTGTTGGGGCACCTGTCGCCCGGCACCTCCATTAAGCTGGGCGAGGGGCTCTCATGCACGGCCGGCTCAGTACCGCCGTGGGTGACACCGCTATCTTCTATGTTCCTGCACGGAGGGTGGTTTCACATCATTGGCAACATGTGGTTCCTGTGGCTCTTTGGCCGAAACGTCGAAGACGTCATGGGTCCCACCCGTTTCACGATCTTCTATGTGCTCGCCGGTCTAGCAGCGGCCGCCGCCCAGGTCTTAAGCGACCCTGCCTCTTCGCTCCCGATGGTCGGCGCATCGGGCGCGATTAGCGGGGTCATGGGTGCCTATCTCATACTCTTTCCGACCGTCCGGGTGCATCTCTGGCTCTTCCAAGGCATCTTCACCACACAGATTACTGTGCCCGCTTACGCCATGCTTGGCTACTGGTTCGCACTGCAGTTGCTGGGACAGGCGAGCGCGCTTCAGGCCGAGGGCGGTGGCGTGGCATTCGCCGCGCATGTGGGTGGCTTTGTCGCGGGCGTGCTCTTGGTGACCGTATTCAAGAACCGTGATCTGCTCGCGCAGCATAAAGCGTTGCTCGCCTCCGAGAGCTATTGACTGGCATAGCAGGAACTCACGCGTCAAGGGTATTGAAGGTGATGGCCTCGTAACAGAAAACCCGCGACTGTTTGTGATTGCAATATGAAAGATCGCACACGGGCTCGCGACGTTAAGAATTTCAAAGATAAGCTCACGCGAGCACGTGACGAGATCAGGGTGAAAATAACATAAATATTTGATTGGAGGATTTTGTGGCCGCAGATACCGTGCTGTCCCAGGAATTGAAGGCACTCCAGGAAGAAATGGCGGCCTCGCATCAGGAACGATCGTTGCGAAGCAAGGTGCGTGCACCCGCCGACGCGGAAGTCAATCGCGATAGCCAACCAGGTAAAGGAGCCGAAGAAAAGCATCTCGTCGGCGAGCTTCGCGAGCTTGCAAACGTGATCACCGAGTTTGTCGAAGAGGCTGAGCAGAATGTATCCGAGCATCCGACTGCCAGCGTGATCGGCGCCTTGGTGGTGGGGATATTGATAGGGCGCCTATTGGGGCGTCGATAGGAGGTACGATGTGATGGACGCTTTGATTCGAGATCTCCGGCTTCTTTGGAAGGCCGATTCCCTAATCGGGAAAATCTGGCTGAACGTCATGGTTCGGCGGTTCGGCCTCTTCCTTTTTGCGGGTCTGATTGCGGTGTTCGGGCTGGGGATGACGAACGTGGCGGGCTTTTATGCCCTTCAGGGATCTGTCGGTTCCGTTTGGGCCGCCGCGACCGTCTCTGTGGCCGATTTCGTGCTCGCTTCAATGGTCATGCTGGCCGGGAAGCGCTCCGCGCCAGGACCCGAGCTCAACCTGATTCTTGAAGTTCGCAAGACGGCGATCGAATCCTTTCAGGCAGATGCGCGCGATCTTCAGGTCACCCTCGATGCGCTTCGCCAAGAGGTCCGGGAGACCAAGGATACGATTGCGCGATTCGTCCACAATCCTTTGGACGAGGCCGTTCAGAAGCTTCTGGTACCCGCAGCCGTGTCGATCGTGAAAGGGCTCCGCTCGAGGAAAGATCGAGGGCCAGAAAAGGGACCTTAAATCGCAACTTTATTCATCCATAGAGCAAACTACAAATAATGAGGCGGTGGAGGAATCGACCCACGACCGCGGCGACGTCCTCATTGATCGACGTCGACGCCCGGTTTGGCTGGATGCGGATCAACTCCTGGTGCGCTTTCCAGGGAAGAATCGACGGAAATCGTTTCTCACTTTCATGCGATCCAAGGTCGAGAAGCCCTTGGAGACTTTTTATCAGGCCCGACGGAAGTTGCCGGTACTGGGATCCGAAGGCTTTATTGAAAGAGTGCGCGGGTGGATCAAAAAGAAGTCAGGGGATTTTAGGAAGTGCCGGAAGCCAAGAGTTATGTCCGACCCGACTCTGAGAGCTGTCTGAAAGCGGTGGGGCGTGTATACGAGATAGATCAGAATGAATTATTGCGGAGCCGACGGGGGCAACGTAATGAGGCGCGAGCGATGGGGATGTATGTCTGCCGGCGGATGGCGGGGATGAAGCATGAAGAAATTGCGAAGGTGTTTGGGGTGGGCGGTTATTCTGCGGTCAGCAGTGTGATCGGAAGAACCCGGAGTGAGCTGGTCAAGGACGGAAAGGTTGCGCGGCGGTTTGAGCAGATTCGCGACTTTCTTCAAAGATGAGCCAAGAGCAGACTTGACCCCTTTGCCTTTGTCAAAAAAGCGGCGACCTTCAAGTCGATTTAATAGAGGCGTTCAAAAGGATATGATACTCGTTTCTTTAACCTTAACAAACTTTCTATCACTGGCCCATTGAAAGACCTTACCCAAGTCTTCGCCATTTGAGTGGGGGGAGACATTAATCTTAAATCCCATTTTTCCCCTTCGTATTGTTTCATCAGTTCGCGAACTCTCTTATATTCCAAATTTTCGTTCTTTGCATCCAGAACAAAGCTCACCGTAAGTTGTTTGCTATTCCCATAAGAAATGGTACTATATATTTTTATAGTAAAGGAAACGTCTGCTGAAACTCCTTTTTCCTTAAATGCAGTTCCTGCCAACCCTGTCTCTGATAGCAGTTTATATGCCACGAAATCTTGGGAAATATAAAGATCAATAATATCCAAATAGTCGTAGCATACCCTGATTAAAGCAGGTGCGGCATCACGGAGGACTCCGGCTCCCATAACCATCTTGCCCTTCCTTCGAGCCGCTGCCACGGCCGGGCAGTAATCAGCATCCTGAGACAGTATAACGGCTGTTGTCCAGTGATCTATTGTATCAAACAGATGTGCGATCAATGCAGTATCAACCCCCTTTTCACTGGTGGTCCTTTCCTGAGTTTTTTCCTTGCATTTCGGACACTCAAAGTTAAAGGCCTCATTTTGCTCGCCGGGGACTCCTGCATCCAGCGTAGTGACCCCGGGTAACATATTGAGGCGCTGTAAGTACAGATATTGTTCGTTGGAATCAAGCTTGTTTGGTTCTCGTCCGAGTGTTTTTGAGGAGTGAAAAACCCAAATACCCGAAAGCGGATCATTGATGAGGGCACGGGATAGGAGGTCAAGATCAAGCCAATTGATGACGTAATCTTTATTCAATGGACTTTCATTTATTGGGGTCCGGGTCAGACTGTTGTAGAGGTTTGGTAAATCTATAAGTATCATACTCGTGTTTGTGCCCATTCTGTGCCCCAGCCGGTTTGTCTATACCCAACTCGTACCAACTTATACCAATTTGAACTTTAACACAAAATCCATTGTGAAATCAAAATACTTGAGATATCACAAGTTGTTTGCGTTTTACTGCGAATTTGGCTTCCTAATCAGCAGGTCGGTGGTTCAATCCCACTCGCCGGCTCCATAATTCCAACGCGCATTGCGCGTTGGAATTGGATCAATGGAGCAATGGATCAATAGAGAAATTGTCTGATCCTTCCAGTTACGATTTTCCATTCTCTATTGTCCAAGATACAAAAAAGCCCCGTCCGCTTTGAACGGACGGGGCCGGTTCAACGTAACCAGTTCCGATCTAGAAAAGGTCCGACATCACTCTTACGTTTGAATCGCACGCATGGTTCAGGCACGGCAAATCGAAGCCGGCTTCGAGCGACTTGAGCAAGGAGAAGTGGGTGTAGAAATTCGCGCTCTGAGCCCTGCGTCCGTCGTAGCTTGTGTCCACGATCAGCAACACTTGGTTCTGGGTCGGGGCGATACTGTAATCGTTTTCATCCCACAGCACCACGATGGCATTCCGGCCGTGACGCCACGCGGGCGAGTCGTGGATGGCGGTGACCAGCAAATGCAAAGTGACGTCGCCACGGTAGATCAAGCCGGGGTTGAGACCGACCTGGGTGCCATTGTCGTTCGGATCATAATAACAGACCGGGCCGGCATTCCCGCGTCCGTGCTGGTCGTTGCACTGGTTCGGGGCGATGAACGAAAACGCCGGCACGTCACCGGAGCTTAGGTCCGCAAAGAGGCCGTTTGAGCCTTCAAAACCGGCGACATTATCCAAGCTGTTTCGCCGGTCGTCGCCTTCCTGAACGTTTCGGAAGTAGACGAACGGGTTGTGTTTTACGGCGTATAGCGCAACCAGGTTGCTTTGTGTCTGCCCCGTTCCCGGCAGGGCCGCATCGAGATCGCTGTTGTTGGTGAAGAAGCCGTCGCTGACGTTGACCGCGTCGGGGCCGGAGGGCGGAAGGCTCTCTTGATAGCTCTTCCAGTCCAATCGGGCCGCGACCAATTGATCCGCGATCGTCTTGCCCAGAATATGCCGGTCCGCCGGAATGGACTGAACGCCATCGATGTTGATCTCCCCCGGAGGGCCCGAGGTCTCGTTCGTATAGTCGATGGCCGGCGTCTCCGCGTCGGTCCCCTGGCCCCCGATGGGGCAAATATCGGGGCTGGGGGGCGTATCGGTTGCGACGATCCCGGAGGCGAGGTTCGTGGTGCACTGGGCGTTGTGCCAGTCCGGAGAATTGTCGGTTAGAACCCCGAAGTTCGATCCGCCGACCACTTCCAGGTAGTTGGTCAGGCTGGGGTGGGCGATCGCGAAGTAATTCGTCGCGGCATTGGCGGACTTCATCAGTTGGTTGGTGAAGGGCGCATTCGGGTTGTTCACAATCTGACCGTAGCCGTGATTCTCCATCATGATCACAAAAACGTGGTCCAGGTGCGGAACGCCTCGGGGAACTTTTCCTTCCTCAGCGGAGACGGGGCCCGCGAAGGCTATAACCAACAGAGCCAAAGCGACTGCCGTTGCTTTCCTATTCACACGCTTTCCTGTCCGTAGCGAAGGGTCGGCCACTTTCGTTTCTCGCATGAGGAATCCTCCTTCTTCAGGGTTAGCTACTGAACTCGCATCGATTATGGCCGCGCACTGTTACGCCCTCCTCAATTCGATATCAAGAATCTGTAAAAACTTGCGGAGAATTCATTTGTATGTTTGTCGGTCCTACGTCCAAGGGCCGCAGGTGCCATCAGACCCGCGGCGTAAAAGGGGATGGATGCGCGATCGGATTGAGCGTACAGCGTTGCGGATAAGCGGCGGGAAGGAGTGTTAGGGAAGGCCAGCCTCCCCCTCCCACGACCGTGGCCCGCTTAGGGCGCGGCCGGACCCGGCGGAGGGGGATTGTCGGGCGCCTTTGACCGCTGATCGACATAGTCCGTCAGACTCTTCCTTAAATTTTGAATGGCGGCCGATTTCTGCATGTCCTTGGGCAATTCCTGAAACTGCTTCCCGATGTAAGCCTTCAAATCCTTACCGGATTCCTCTGCCTGCTGGCCGAGAACATTCCGGGTGGCCTCGCTCGTGCGGTTGAGTTTGTCGAGCGAGGCGTTGAGTTGATCAAGCGCCGCATTGACCTTGACCAACTGTTCGGAGCTCTGCCGCGCGTACTTCGCGGCGTACTCATCCGCCCGGTAGATGGGTCCGCTGCAGTTGATGCGATTGTCGCCCTTGTCTTGAATGACGCCCTCGCATACAAAACCTACGGTCAGGCCTGTCGCGGATGATATACCGCTTGGGTAATTTGTTATTTCCTGCGCTCGGACGCTCGCGGTCGCTTCAAATGCAAGCGCCCCCACGGCGATCATCATCAGAGAATAGTTTTTGATCGATGTCTTGTTCGCTTTCATTAAATTCCCTCCTTGACAGGGCCGCCGGCGGCCCGGTGAACCCCGGACGAATACCGGTGCGCAGATTTCCCGCACACGCTCCCAAAACCCGAAAAATATCTTACCCTTTTTTATGGGGATTGTATAGGGAGGGTAGGGAGGGCGTGCTTCAGGGCCCGATTTTCTCGAGGAGTCCCAACTTGTTCTGAATCTGTTGCAACTGGTGCCGGATCTCTTCCTGATCGGGCTTGATCTCAAGGGATCGCTTTAGATCCATGGAAGCGAGGGACAGCTTCTCCTCGCTGTTGTATTTTAAGGCCCGCACATTGTATGCATTGGTCAACTGATTGACGAGGTCCGGATCGGAGGAATTTATTTCGTACGACTTCTCCAGCTGTTTGATGGCCCCGTTGAAGTCGCCTTTTTCAAAGAGGGCCGTTCCTTCCAGAGTATACTTCTTCTCCAGGGCCTGATTGGTCCTGGGAAGGTCGGTCTGCGCGCGGGCCTCATCAGGGTCGGCTTTTAAAACCTCCAGAAATGCAATCCGGGCTTCCTCGTAATTTCCCTGCTCGAACTGTTCCTGCCCCTCATCATAATAGAAGTCCACGGTGGCCTCGATGTCTTTATCGAGAGCCTCGAGCAGCATACGGACCCTGCGGTGCTTTGGGTAACCTTCGAGGGCCTCTTCGAGCTCCTTCTTGGCCTTAAAGAGCTCTCCCTCCTTTTGGTCTTGCAGTGCCGCGTTCAAATGGGTGCTGGCCTCCGATACGCGGACGTTGGCCCTTTTAAGGTACTCCTGCGCCTGTTTGAAGCTTGGATGGTCCGAGGGCACGGTCGCCAGCTCCGTCACCGCGGATTTGTAAAGCCCGTCCCGGTAGAACTGTACGCCCCGGTGGTAGGCATCGGGGGCCTTGAATTTTTGAAAATGGAGCCAGTCCAACGGGGGATATTTCAGCAGACTGCAACCCATCAGCCCCCAAATCAGTCCTACGGACAGCGGCCAGAGAGGGGATCGGGTTTTTTTAATGACCATCGGCATATTTGTTCCTGATTTTTTCAATGACCCCGGCATCCAGCAGTTCCAGAAATAAACGGAGAACCTCCGGATCGAACTGACGTCCCTTGCCCGTAACGAGCCTTTTTCGGGCCTCATCTTCCGGCAAAGGCCCCCTGTAAGGTCGACTGGAAGTCATCGAGTCGTAGGCGTCCACCACGTTAATGATCCGGCTGCTTTGGGGGATCTGCTCTCCCTTCAGGCCTTGGGGATAGCCCTTTCCATTGAAAAATTCGTGGTGGGCATAGACGGCCATGGCTACCTGTTTGAGGGATTCGACCTCCTCCAGGATATGACGTCCGATCTCCGGGTGCAGATGCATGGTCTGCATCTCCTGGAAGGAAAGGGGCTTGGGTTTCATAAGAATCTCGTCCTTGATCCCTATCTTTCCAATATCGTGCAGAATCGCCGTCAACTCGAGTACTTTTAAGTCATTTCTCGATAGAGCCAAGCGCCTGCCGACTTGAACGGCATATTGGCTGACCCTCTGGCAGTGGCCTTGGGTATAGGAATCCTTCGCTTCAACGGCCGCCGCCAAGGCCCGGGTGGTCTCCAGGTAGCCACGCTCCACATCTTCATAAGCGCCCCTGAGGTGGCCTATCATGGAATTGAAGGATTTTCCCAACTGTCCCAACTCATCGCGACTTTTCTCGGGGATCCAGATCTCCAGGTTTCCGGTGGCGATTTCACCCGTGGCCCTTACAAGCTGGGCTACGGGGCGCAAAAACATATTGGATAGGAAAAATATACCCGCCACCCCGAGGAACAAACCCAATCCCATGGTCCAGAAAGTCCGGATTTCGGCCTCCCGGATTGTTTCTTCAATTCGTGCCGGATTGAGTTCGATATAGGCCCTGCCGATGATCTTGGTTCCGTATTGGATGGGAGATGAGATTTCAATGATGGGCAGCGATCCATCGAAGGTATGAATCAGGGTATTGTCGCTTGAACCGTCTTGTTGTCCCTGAACCGGGGGAACAAGAGGCTTGGAGATCTTGGTCATATCCGAGTGCATGATAATGACGTCTTGATTGTTTACAATAAATGCGGAAACGACGTCCTTGTTTTTCCGGATTGCCCCGATGAGAGAACTCAAGGTCAATAGATCGTGTCCCAGCAGTGCATCGCGGGAACTCACGGCCAAGTTGCCGGCCAGCAGGTTTCCGCGATTTTCGACCTCCTGAGCCAGGAAGTGCCTCTGTTGATCGAATGAGAAAAGGGAAACCATGAAAATGACCATGGAGAAGAGAAGACCGAATAGAACGATCAACTTTGTTTTGAGGCCGAAGGGGGTTAGGGTAAGCCAATGGAGCCGAGACCCCGGTCCTTTCTGCTTAAGTCCGTTTTGTTGGCTGGACACCCTCTCGATGCTTGTTTTCCCGAACGACATGGGGATTTTCATTGTTTTTTCGGATGGTTTGTTCACGATTTTAAGTATATCAGGAGCCGCTTTTTGGTCAAGGCAAGAAGGCCGTACTGATCGGGGTATTTTTTGTGGAATTCCGGGCGGCCAAACCGGACGGATCCTCGTGGAATCTACAGGCGGCCTGATCGGATAATCTCAGGAGGGGTAAAATTCGACCTTGTTGACATACGCATTGACGGCGTAGAGTTTCAGATTATTGGATTGGGAATCGTGCGGGTAAAGAAAAAAGCCCTGCCGGTCCTGGCCGTAATTCTGGGTATAACCGTAGAGAATCTCGCCGTCCTTGAAATGAACAACGGTTTTTTTTCCGTAAAATGTCTTTCCGGGCTTTGAAAACGCTTTGTCTTCCTGGTATTCTTTCTTTCCCACAAAGTCCTTCACGAAGAAAATTCCTTTGAGGTCTCCGATGGAAACCTTGACGGATGTACTCGTCGACGGTCGATTCACCAAGGACAGGTGAAAACTGTCCCGGTTTGTGGAAAAATCCTTGGAAATTCCCTTAAGGACCCGGCCGCTTTGGAAGCGAACGACCAATTTCTGATCCGACACGGTGAGCGTCCCTCCTATTTTTCCCCGGAAAGACAGGGACTTTTCATTTTCGGAAATTTCGAACGGATAATCGGATCGTTGCGCTCTTTGCTATAAGGATACCCGACTTATTTGTCCTGTCAAATCATATAATACGCATGCTTTTTCGGGTTTTGGCGTCCTGGCGAGATCTCTTCATGAAAATTGGAACGGTGGGCTGATGGTAGGTCGCTTGCCGGTTCGGAGATCGTCGTCTCGATCGGTGCGATCGGAATATCATCCGCTTCGTACCACCCGTTCGGGATTTTCTCGCCGGACTACCAGTACGTCTTCAGAATGAGCCCGATCCGGTTAATATGGGCGGGCGAGGAACGCTGGTCATTCTGCCGCGCATAGTAGGGCTCGATTCGCCAATGCTCCGTCAGCTCGACCTCGGCCCCGGCCTGGTAGACCTGACGGTTCCAGGCATAAAAGCGGGTGTCGTAGAAAAACTCGGCTTCCGTGTAGGGCACCGCGGTCACGCCACCCACGGAAAGCACGCGTTCGATCCCCACCTTTTCGCGATAGCGCTGTGAATAGTCGCCGTCGATGAAACGCAGGTCCACGTGGATGCGGTTGTACAGCCAGACCTCGAAGGGCAGCGGCGCGCGGCCTGTGGCTTCGACGATTCCCCGGTTTTCGTTCGAAGCCCCCTCCTCACCGACAAGGTTACCGGAGTATTGATAACCGATCCGGACCCAAAGGTACCGGTCCCGCTCCCAGTCCGCCTCGCGGAATTTGCGACGGAAGATCGGCTTGACTGTCATGTCAAGATGCACGCCGACCGCTCCGTCCGTTGTATCTTCGCTCAGATTCCGGGTGAGATTGGCTAGAAAGAAAAGCCTTGTGGTGTCGGAGAGCTTGACGAAAACGTTCATCTCCGGCACGAGTTCCGCTTGCGTGTCGTCTGCAAGAACCTGCGCGGCCACGACGAATAGAAGGGCCACGGTAACTGTGGATGTGATGTAGGTGCGCGCACACCGCGAATCGCTTTTAATCATGCCATGCCAATTACCTAAATTCCCTCCTGTTCCATGTCGTTGCACCGAACCGCGCGCGATCGAGCGGCCCGAGCGCGTTTCCCCGTCCGCCGCCTTGCGCACGATCCAGACCGCCTCGATGAGCGAGGCACCCGAAAGGGACTGGTGGCGATGATTCCGGAGAGCAACGCCCCCTGTGCGAAGAGGATCGGACCGAAGGCGTAGGCGGCCTTGCCCAGAAACCCGAGCCCACATGCGCGATCGGGATGGGTGGGGGTGAGGTGGAGGTTTAACCGCGAGACCTGGCAAAGAAACCGAAACCAAATGAAGAGCCGCAAGTACCCCCGGAGCAGGATGAATTGGAAGAACGGAACACTGACAAAGGCATACCAGTAGCCTGCGGGCGTGAGATTCAAATGGCCGTCCTGCGGCGTCGCGTACCAGGTTGCTGCGCCGATGGCAACCTGGCTCCGCCAGATCCACTGCCCAAGCGTGTAGACCAAGACGAGGATCCCCACCTCCAGGCCGATCGAGTTACGAAGACGCATGGCGGAGTCGACGGCCGCTTGAAACTTTGGCATCTCTTCGGGGACGATCATGTTCCGCTTCACGAACTCCTGCACCGCGGGCCGGACGCGGAGATGGACGATCAGTTCGGCGGCGATCAGCACGGGCAGCGCGACCAGGAAACGGGTGTGCGCCTCGATGTCGTATAAAAACGGGATCCTGATGGCGCCGTCCAGCGCATGCCCACCCATCAACGACAAGAGCAATAGCGGGAGCCACGCGAGGAGCGAGATGAGAAGTATGCGGCGCTGGAACAACTCCAGATGGCCTCCGGAGAGATGCGCCTTCCGAAACAGTTGGTAAAGAGGGCCGCCCAAGACCAGTGAAAAGTCGGGCGGCTCCTGAAAAATGGATTGCTTGCTCATCATCGATTGCACTCCACGTTTGTCCGTGAGTCGAGCGAAGTCACTCGCTAACTGTCTTGATGGTCCGAAGACCCGCGATACACCAAACCGCCATCCCCGAGTGTAGTACTACAGCCGGCCAAAGGCCGATGCCGGACAGTCCGATGCCCGTCCCCGCATACACGAGGACCGCCGCGACGGCAACGTTGTAGAACAACATTGCCGTAACCAACCCCCTCGCCGCGCAGCCTTGCTCATCATAGTGCGCGAGCCAGCATGCGATTCCAAGAGAGATCAGCGCGACCCCGGCGACACGAGCCACGACCAAACCGCCGGGCATGTCGAGCGATGTACCGAGCAGCACCGACGCCAAGACCGATGGTGCCCCCACCAGCCCCACGCCGGCCCCCAGCTCAATGAATGCTGTTACGATCAGCAGGGTTTTCATCGTTTTTTCATTCCGGTCATTGTTTTGCCATCGCCGCACCCGGATCGGACGGGTGCGGCCCGATGTTGATACACTATTTCATTCAACGCACCATTACTTGCCGTTGCCTTGTTGGCTGGTCACCGCTTCCATCACGCGGTCGAGGCTGAAGCTGCCGGGCTTCATGCGCGGCGGAAATTCCCGGAAGCTCTGCAGCCATTGGCCGACGTAGGCACCCGCGGGCGCCAGCACGAACATGCGGGCCGCGGCCCATGTCGGGTAACTGACGGATTCATCCTCGGCGCGCTCGAACGGATCCATGCGCAGATTGGTCAGCATCGGCCAACGCAGTTCCTCGAACGGGGTTTCCCAGACCTTGATCCCCACGGAGTTCTGCCGCAAAAAGCTGATCTTCCAGTTGTTGTAGCGCAGCGCCGCGACGCTTCCGCCGTCGGTCCAGTAAATGAACTCGTGGCGCGGCGATTCGGCCACTTCGCCTTTCAGGAAAGGCAGAAGGTTATAGCCGTCGAGGTGGACCTTGTAGGTCATGTCGCCGATCTTCCGGCCCTTCAGGAGGTCTTCCTTGACGGTGGTGTCGCCCGCCGCCGCGAGCAAGGTCGGCATCATGTCTTCATGGGCGCCGAAGTCGTTGATGATGCCGCCGGGCTTGATGACGCCTGGCCAGCGGATCAAGGTGGGGACGCGGAAGCCACCTTCCCATTGCGTGTTTTTTTCGCCGCGGAACATCGTCGTGCCGCCGTCGGGCCAGTTGAAGAA
>Ga0335084_10003396_pt1 | contig 15498 bp, 12 predicted proteins | sample Lox_Sample_44_FD_206721 | JGI IMG/M metagenome (GOLD analysis project Ga0335084, IMG submission 206721) | Soil microbial communities from Loxahatchee National Wildlife Refuge, Florida, United States - Lox_Sample_4.4 | ecosystem: Environmental > Terrestrial > Soil > Wetlands | place: USA...
TGCGAATCGTGCGGGCCGGGCGCGGCTTCCGGATGGTATTGGACGCTGAATAGCGGCAGGTTTCTGTGCCGCATGCCTTCGAGCGTGTTGTCGTTCAGGTCGATGTGCGTCAGTTCGACTTCGCTCTGTGGGAGTGAGTCGGGATCTACGGCGAAGTTGTGGTTGTGGGCGGTGATTTCGACTTTGCCCGTCAGCAGCTGTTTGACCGGATGGTTGCCGCCGTGGTGTCCGAATTTGAGTTTGAACGTCTTGCCGCCTAAAGCGATCCCGCATAGCTGGTGCCCGAGACAGATGCCAAAGATCGGCTGGCGCCCCATCAGGCGACGGATGTTGTCGACCGCGTAAGTGCAGGGCTCGGGATCGCCCGGCCCGTTCGAGAGGAACACGCCGTCCGGCTTGAGAGCGAGCACGTCTTCGGCAGGAGTCTGCGCGGGGACGACCGTCACTTTGCAGGCTTCAGCGCGCAGCTTGCGCAGAATGTTCTGCTTGATGCCGAAATCGTAGGCGACCACATGAAAGCGCGGCGGCTCGTCTTTCACCCCGACGACTTCATCGGGCAGGTGCGAGCGCTCGCCTGTCTCCCAGACGTAGGTGTGTTTTGTGCTGACAACTTTCGCCAGGTCCGTGCCGTCCATTTTTGGAATTGAGCGCGCCTTGGCAACGAGCTTGTCGGGATCGCTCTCCAGAGTCGAGACCACCCCTCGCATCACGCCGTTGTCACGCAGATGGCGAACCAGCGCGCGCGAGTCGATATCGGCGAGCACGGGGATTTTGAACTGCTCCATGTACTCGTCGGCTACCTGCTGCGAGCGCCAGTTGGAACTGACTTTCGAGAACTCGCGGACGATCAGGCCCTCGATATAGGGACGCGTGGCCTCGCTGTCTTCTGGATTCGTGCCGTAATTGCCGATTTCGGGGTTGGTCAGAACGACGATCTGTCCGGCGTAGGAGGGGTCGGTGAAAATTTCCTGGTAGCCGGTAATGGAAGTATTGAAAACGACTTCGCCGGAGCACTCGCCTTTGGCGCCGTAACCTTTGCCGCGGAAGACTCGACCGTCCTCCAGCGCAAGGATTGCTTGCATTGGAACTCCTGGGAGTGGATTTTAGGGATTTTAGCAGGGATAGCTGTGTGGAAAAACAGAAAAGGTGGTGGATGTCAGGAAACCACATGCGGTTGGCAGAGTATGGTTTCCTGCGACCTGAGACCCGATGCCTGCTCTACCGCAGCCTTCCCACCTTCTCCATCGGCCAATATCCGAAGACGGCTTTCCCGTAGATGAGCCGCTCATTGACTGGCCCAAAGTCGCGGCTGTCCTGTGACATGGTGCGATGGTCGCCAAGCACGAAATAGGTTCCCGTCGAAACGGTGATTTCCGGATAGGAGCGGGCGTCGGCGTAGTCGCTGGGCACGTAATCTTCGTCGAGCGCCTGGCCGTTCACGTAGACCTGTCCGCTCTCGATGCGGATCTTGTCGCCGGCCACACCAATGACGCGCTTGATGTAGCTCTTCGAGGTATCGCGGGGATAGCGAAACACAACGATGTCGCCGCGCGCGATCGGCTCCCATCGATACACGAATTTGTTGACGAAGATGCGTTCCTGGTCTTCCAGGCCGGGCATCATGCTGGTGCCTTCAACCTTCACGGGCTGGTACAGAAAAATGATGATGAAGGCGGAAATCGCCAGCGAGACCAGCAGGTCGCGCACCCACATGGCGACGACAGGAAGATGATTGGTAGAAGGTTGTGCTTCGGCCACCGTGGCAGCCGGCTGCGGATTCCCCACGCTGGACATCGTAGTTTCATTTTATACGGACGTGCAAGAGATTGCAGAGGTCAGATTGCAGATTGCAGGTCAATGGATGCGAGCCTCGAGCTACGAGCTTCGAGCAAGCTGTGACTAGGTTGCTCGGAGCTCACGGCTCGTAGCTCGCAGCTTCCCCGGTTACAATGCCGCTGGCACCATCTCCATGGCCGACTACTCAATTTTCCCCGTTATTAACGCCGCTCTGAACGGATGCAGCGCGGCACTCCTCGTGCTTGGCCGGATGCTCATCGCCCGTAAACGCATTGCTGCCCATCGGGCCGTCATGCTGACAGCGCTCGGCACTTCGACCCTGTTCCTGATTTCGTACCTCTACTACCACGCCCATGTTGGCTCGGTTCACTTTCGCGGCACCGGCTGGTCGCGTCCGGTTTACTTCACGATCCTCACTTCGCACACGATCCTGGCGGCCGTGATCGTGCCAATGGTCCTGATCACGCTGAGCCGGGCCCTGCGGCAGCGCTTTGACCGGCACCGGGCAATCGCACGCTGGACATTCCCGCTCTGGTTGTATGTGTCCGTCACGGGGGTGGTGATCTACCTCATGCTGTACCAGATCTGCGCGTAACGCTTGATGGGAAGCGGTTTTCTCCGGTGTTGACACATCTGCTGGTGATCTCCATCACTTACTGGCGGTGAGTTACCACAGAAGATTCCTCCGAGCCTATCCCCGGCTATGAGCGCCTGAACACGAAATCCCCATCCCAAGCGGCGCCTGGAGGGCGGCATGAGCCTGCACGTTGGTCTGGACATCGGCGCGACCAGCTTGAAAGCGGTTGCCCTGGGCTCGTCCGGATCAATCGTCGACACCAACGCCAACCCGCTGTCACCGGGCTTTGTGCGGGTATTTTTCCCTGCCGGCCAAGGCGACCACGGCAAAGCGTTCCTCGCTTCGAATTACCGCCGCATTCAGGGAAATCCGCTCGAGGCGGCCTACCAGCTCCTCACGGAAGTCGAGGCACTGACTGGGGGCAACGGCATCAGCAGTCTTCGCGTCACTGGCTCCGGTGGCCACAGAGTCGCCGGATTGTTGGGCTGTGGATATGAAAACGAGTTCCGCGCCCTGGCCAAGGGTGTACGGTGCCTCTATCCCGATGTGAGAACGATTTTCGAGATGGGTGGCGCATCTTCGCGCTATCTGAGGGTGGATCCTTCCGACACGAGCGGCTACCTCGGAATCCTTGACTATCAGTCCAGCGGAGATTGCGCGGCAGGCACGGGATCGTTCATGGATCAGCAGGCTTCGCGCTTGCGCTATTCCGTGGAAGAAGCTGCGGCCGCAGCCTGCTCGGAAGACTGCTCGGCACGCATCGCGGGGCGGTGCTCCGTCTTCGCCAAGACCGACATGATCCATGCGCAGCAGCGCGGCTACTCCACCGGCCAGATTTTGCGCGGGCTGTGTGAGGCCATCGCGCGCAATTTCAAGTCGAGTATTGTCCGTGGTCGCCCGGTGGTTCCTCCTGTTCTGTTCGTCGGGGGAGTCGCGATGAACGAGGCCGTACACCGCGCGATGGCTCAGGTGTTCCGTCTCGGAAACGGCAGTCTGGTACAAGCCGAGTATCCCTACTGCCTGGGAGCGTTGGGAGCAGCCCTGTTCGCCGCAGAACAGAAGCAGCAGGCGATCCGAATGTCCCTGGATGCCCTGCGGCATGCGCACACCGTTCCGGAACGAGCAGCGAGCCAGCCTCTATCCCTCGAGAATGTGCGTCTGTTGCGACAGGAAACTCATGCGGGGCGCTTGCCGCGCAACGAGGGCAGGATCGATTCCTACCTCGGAATCGACATCGGATCGGTCAGCACGAATCTGGTTGTCATCGATGCCGATGGCCGCCTCCTGAAAGAGATCTACCTGCCCACAGCCGGTCGGCCGATTGAAGTGGTGAATGACGGTCTGCGCGAGATCGAAGCAGAACTGGGCAGCCGCTTGGACGTGCGTGGCGTCGGGACGACCGGCTCAGGGCGAGAGCTGATTGGAGAGCTGGTCGGCGCCGACACGGTGAATGACGAAATCACAGCGCACAAAACCGGCGCGATGCACGTCTGCGAGCAACTTGGTACGGAAATGGTCGATACGATTTTCGAGATCGGAGGACAGGACTCAAAATTCATCCGGCTCGACCGTGGGATCGTCGTCGACTTCACCATGAACGAAGCCTGCGCCGCCGGAACCGGTTCATTCCTCGAAGAACAGGCCGAAAAGCTCGGCGTCTCGATCAAGGGCGAGTTTGCGCAGTTGGCCTTGTCGTCGCTGCAGCCGGCACGGCTGGGCGAACGTTGCACGGTCTTTATGGACCGCGACCTTACGGCCGCGTTGCTCGACGGCGCCCAGGTGCCAGACCTGTGCGCAGGCCTCGCCTACTCCGTGGCGATGAACTACCTGAACCGCGTGGTGCGTGAGCGGAAAATTGGCAACGTTATTTACTTCCAGGGAGGTACCGCCTACAACGACGCTGTCGCCGCGGCCTTTGCGCAGATCCTGAACAAGACCGTGACCGTTCCGCCCCACAACGGCGTGATCGGCGCCATCGGCATGGCTCTGCTCGCCCGAGAGCGCATGCAGAATGCGGACCGCCCCAGCCGCTTCCGAGGATATGACCTGAATCGAGTGGACTACACCAGCCGCGACTTCGTTTGCCGCGCCTGTTCCAATGATTGCGAGATGAAAGAGTTTGTTATTGAAGGGCAGAAGAGCTATTGGGGCGACAAGTGTTCCGACAAGTTTCGCAAGCGCACGCGTACTGACCGCGAGCCGGTCATCGCGGACTTGATCGAGATTCGCGACAAGCTTCTGCTCCAAACGTGGCGGCCAGAGATGGCGGCCGAGCGGACCGTCGGGATTCCCCGCGCCATGTTCTTCTATGATCGCTTCCCTTTCTGGAGTACCTACCTGCAGGAGATGGGCTGCCGGATTGTGCTCTCGCCCGTGACCGACGGAACTCTGGCGGCCCGCGGCGAGGAACTGGCCATCGCCCAGCCTTGCTTCCCGGTGCAGGTGGCGCACGGACATGTCGAAGCGCTCCGCCAGGCCGGCGCCCAATTCGTCTTAATGCCGAATGTTGTGAACATGGAATCGCCGCCGGCTGACTGCGGGCCAGCCCACCTGTGTCCCTGGAACCAGACGTTGCCTTTTGTCGTGCGAGCGGCTGCCGGGCTTGAGGACCTCCGCGAGTGCCTGCTGGTTCCGACTGCGCACTTCCGGCTGGGGGAGCACACGGTCAAGGCAGAGTTGCGTGATTTCGCTCGGGCCCAGAGTTGGGATCAACGGCGGAGCGACCGTGCCGTTGCCGCGGCTTATGCCGCGCAAAGCGATTTTCAGGCGGCATTGTTTTCCGAAGGCCGGGAAGCTCTCCAGCAACTCCAGCGAAGCACCGCGCCGGCGATCGTGCTCGTGGGACGTCCCTATAACCTCTACGACCGCAGTATGAATTGCGACATCCCCCGCAAGCTGCGCGTCCTGTATGGAGTGAATGTCATTCCGCTGGACTTTCTGCCGCTTGATCTGGAGGACATCACGTCGATCAATCCCAATATGTTCTGGAACTCCGGGCGGCTGATTCTGGCCGCGGCGAAATTCACCGCGCGCAATCCCAACCTGCATGTGATCTACATTTCGAACTTCAAATGCGGCCCGGATTCGTTCATCAAACCGTTTCTCGCCGATGCCGCCGGCAAACCTGCTCTGTTTCTCCAGTTCGACGCTCACTCGAACGACGCCGGCTACCTGACGCGGTGCGAAGCCTATCTCGACAGCAAAGGATTCCTGCGATGTCCCTCTTCCACCATACCTGCATGAGAAAGACGGTGCCACCAACGCATCTGCTTCATGGCAAGGTCGTGTATGTACCGGCCATGACGGACGGCAGCGCGGAGGCATTTTGCGCCGTGCTGCGCTGGATGGGGGTTGAGGCGCAACTTACCCCGCCCTCCGATGCGCGCACCCTCGAACTTGGAGGTAAGTACACGAACGGCGACGAGTGTTACCCGTTGAAGATTACGATAGGCGATTTCGCACGCATCATCGAGCAGCCGGACTTCGATCCGAAGCGCACCGTCTTCTTCATGGCATCCGGAGGCGGCCCGTGCCGGTTCGGCCAGTATGCGCCGTTCCTCAAGCGGCTGTTGAGCGAGACCGGGCATAAGGGGATCATGGTCCTCTCGCCGACAACCGAACACGGCTACTCCGAAAGCGAGGATCTGGGAACACCCTTCGTACGCGGCGTCTGGCGCGCACTGGTGTCAACTGACCTGCTTCGGAAGAAGCTTCTGATGACTCGTCCCTATGAAGCCGAGCCAGGAGCGGCCGACAGAGCCTTCGCCGATTCGGTCCAGGATCTATGCGGGACGATCGAACAGAGTTGCTCTGACTATGAATGCCAGTTGCGCGAGATGCAGGCGTCGCTGGAGCGGTCGAGACAACGTTTTGAAGATGTTCCTGTCGCAGCCGGCTCGAAGCGGCCGCTGATCGGCGTCGTGGGCGAGATTTTCTGCCGGCTCAATCGTTTTTCGAATCAGGATCTGGTTCGTCGCCTGGAAAGACACGGTGCCGAGTGTTGGATCAGTGATATCGCCGAATGGATCGGGTACACCAACGGAGAAGAAGCCCGCAAATTGAGGCTTGAAGGCCGGGCCTGGTCGCTGGCGAACTTGAAGTGCTGGCTGCGTAACCGGATTCAGCATCACGACGAGCATGCCCTGCTGGAGGGGTATGCGCGGGACTTTGCTGACCGTGAGGAGCCGACTTACGAGGAACTGATGTCCCTTGCTCGCCCCTACCTACCTAATTCCGGCGTGGAAGGAGAGATGGTGCTCAGCGTCGGGAAGGCCGTGCATCTGGCCGGAAAGGGCGCCGATGGCATTGTCGACATCAGCCCGTTCACCTGCATGAACGGGATTGTCAGCGAAGCCATCTACCCTCGGTTGAGCCGCGATCTGGGCGGGATTCCGATCCGGAATTTCTACTTTGACGGAACGCAATCGGACCTTGACCGTGATGTAGGAATCTATCTCGAACTGGCCCGGTCCTACCGGGAAAAGAAGGCTGGCCGGCAGGTGCCCGCAGCACAGCGCGCCGCGGCTTGACTGTTTGTCCTCTTCCTTTCCTTGCGGATTCATCACAATTTCGCTGTGCGCCGGACACAGCCGCGCGCTGTCCTGATTCTGTTATAGTGAGCCTCTCAAGGAGCCCGGAATTATGAAGAGCGTGAACAAAGTCATTCTGATCGGAAACCTCGGCAAAGATCCGGAAGTGAAGTACACGCCGCAGGGAACGCCGGTGGCGAAGGTCGCCCTGGCTACGAACGAGCGTTTTAAAGATAAAGATGGCAACTGGCAGGATCGCACCGAGTGGCACAACGTAGTACTGTGGGCGCGGCTGGCGGAGATTGCCGGAGAATATCTGAAAAAGGGCGGCAAGGTGTACATCGAAGGGCGTCTGCAGACCCGCTCCTGGGATGACAAGCAGACGGGCCAGAAGAAATACATGACCGAGATCGTCGCCAACGACCTGGTCCTGCTCGGCGGCCGCGGCGAAGGCGGCGGCGATTATTCAGGCAGCTCACGCAGCGCATCATCGAGCGGGAATAGCTTCGACCAGCGCACGCCCGAACCGGAACACGCGCCGGCCGGGTCGGGGCCGATTACGGATGAGGACATTCCGTTCTAATCGGTGCGGAACGGGCGTCCTCCCGCCTGATCAACTGAATTGCTCTAGTCTGTTGGGAATTATGCCCTCTCTCGCCGACAAGACCTGTGTTCCCTGCCGCGGTGGCGTGCCTCCGCTGAAGGGAAAAGCACTCGCTGACATTCAAGCTCAACTCCCCGAAGTGGCGCAGTGGAACGTCGTCAACGAGCATCATCTCGTGCGCGCCTACAAGTTCCCTGATTTCAAGTCGGCCCTCGCTTTCACGAATCGGGTCGGAGAATTGTCCGAGGAACAGGGACACCATCCCGACATTCTTCTCGCCTGGGGCAAGGTCGAGATCACGATCTGGACGCATGCCGTCAACGGTCTTACGGAATCGGATTTCATCCTCGCGGCCAGGATTGATCAGTTGTCGCGGTAACCGCTTGCGGTGAGTTCCGAATCGCCAGCCCCCAAAGTGCGACCGGGATCAACATCAGCAGCCCCGAGACTCCCGCCACGGTTCTCGCCGCAAAGCCCCAGTCAACAAAGCAACCCGCCAAGTAAGCTCCGGCTGCGATCGTGAACATGCACAACCCGAGGTCGGCGGCGAAAACCCGCCCGCGGAACTTGTCTTCGCTTTGCAGTTGCAGCAGCGTTGTCGAGAACACCCACAGAATCGAACTGCCAAAATGCGCCAGGATTACGCATAGGCAGGCTTGCCACAAGTGGGAAGCGACTCCGAGCAGGGCATACCCGGCCGCCGCGCCAACATATCCCCAAAAAATCGCGACCTCCAGGCGCCGGATCCAGTGGCCTGCCCATGGCGCCGTTAACAGCGGGCCGAGGAGCGCGCCCAGTCCCCGCGCTCCGAGCAGCAGGCTCATACCGAGGAAGGCTCCACGCGCCGGATCGAGGCCATGCCAGCGAACCGCGAACTCATGTTGCCCCATCACCGTGAATAGTACCCAGCTTGGCCCGATGACGAGATTTCCCGCTTTGACAAAGATTGTCGACCGCAGCCGAACATGCGTTCTCACATAGCGGATGCCATCGAGCACAGGCGAGAAATCCACCAACTCCCGCGCCCGCAGCGGATGAGATCCCTCGGCATGGGGCTCGGCGAAGCGCATGCGGACGATCAGCAGCGCGGAAACCAGGAACGACAACGCGTTCAGCACAAATACGGCGTCGCGACCGAGCAGCGCAGCCACGATGCCGCCGGCGGTCGCTCCCAGCATCAAGTTGACCGACCACGTCGTCGACGACAGCGTGTTCGCCAGGACCACGTCTTCGCGACCGACGATGTTGGGGATCACGGAGCTGCGCGCCGGCTCGAAAAACGCAGCCAGGAGGGTCTCGGCAACCAGTAGTGGATAAACCAGCCAGACCACTTCTTTCGATCGCAGCAGCAGCATGCAGAGCACGATCATGACTCGTCCCAGGTCGGCGGCGATCATGACGCGCTTGCGGCGTACGCGGTCGTTGACGACTCCCGACGTCGGCCCGATCAACGTCTGCGGCAGAACCTGCAGAATCAGCGCCAAAGCTACCGAACTCGCGCGCCCGGTCAGTTGCAGCAGCAGGTTGTAGATGGCCAGCGTGTAGAACCAGTCGCCGATTTCGCTGACAACCTGCGCGCCCCACAGCAGGCGGAAGTTCCGGTTCCCACCCAGCAGACGCAGGTAGGACGCGAAAGACACGGGAGTTAAGGCCTGTTCCGGTGCAGGGTCCATGTCAGAAAAGTGATCGGCTCCAAAGGATACCGGAACCTCTCAAGACCCGCATGGGGAAGGGCAAATGCCGTGCCGGGCGGCCAAAGTGTGAAACTTGATGCACACCGTACCCTGGGAGAAGGTGGAAATATCTTCACAGTGCCAAAAAGTGTCAGGAAATCCCCGCAGAAACGGCAAATTTTGAATACTCGATGAAGGCATGTCGACTGGAAAACGGCTTGCAACATTTGTTGAGCGAAAGGAGCTTCACCCCGTGCGCACCATCGGCTCCGCAGTCCTGCTTTGGATCGCTGTTGTGAACTCGTTTGCAGCCTCGGCCCCTTCACACAATCCCTCACTACCGCGGTCTGGAGTCCTCCTTCTGCTGGGCGGCGGCCTCGTTGGGCTGGCCACTCTCATCCGGCGCAGGTTCAGCGACTAGATCCTTATTTCCGGAAATTCTTAGTCCTGTTCTCAAGCAACCCTGGTGACGTCCACTGGCGTTGCTCCTATCTTCCCTGCTCACAATTCCCTGAGGTTTTCGTCTCGACAAGAGGGCAGGAGGATTGACGCTGTCCGCTGCGTGCTCGTAGGATTTCGGTCGCATCTCATCTGGTCAGAGGAACCGATTATGAAGCGGTTGCTGAATGTCTTGTGCGTCTGCCTGCTTGGAGCGGCGCTCGCATGGTCGCAGGAGAACGATTTCGCGCCGAACGAGAACCTTGTCGTTGAGGGAGTGCCGGCCGTTCCCATGTCGCTGGTCGAGTCCGCGCAGCGCTACAGCAATTTCCGTGCGGCCGGACTCGCGAGCTGGAATCCAGCGCGCCGCGAGATGCTGATCTTCACGCGCTTTGCTGACAGCTACCAGATCCACGTGGTGAAGATGCCGGGCGGCGCGCGCACTCAGCTTACGTTCTTTCCCGAGCCGGTCGCGGGAGCTCGCTTCAATCCGCGGGACGGCAAGAGTTTTGTCTTCTCTCGGGACGTGGGCGGCGGCGAGTTCTATCAGTACTACCGCTTTGACTTCGACAGCGGCGACGTTACGTTGCTCACGGACGGCAAGTCTCGTAATACTGGCGCGACCTGGGATCACGACGGCAAATGGCTTGTCTATGGTTCGACGCGCCGCACCGGAAACGACGTCGATTTTTGGGCAGTCGATCCGAGCGATCCGCTGACGGATCATCTCGTCGCCAAGAATCAGGGCGGTGGCTGGCAACCGCTCGACTGGTCCCGCGACGGCAAATGGATCGTCGCGCAAGAGGAGGTATCCGCCAACGAGAGCTATCTGTGGCTTGTCGATGCCGCGAGTGGTGAAAAGACAGCCATTACGCCCCGCGACACCGCAACGAAAATTTCGTATTCGGGCGGCCAATTCTCTCATGACGGCAAGGGCATCTACACCACGACCGACAAGGACAGCGAGTTTCACCGGCTGGCCTACATCGACCTGGCATCGAAGCAGCACACCTACCTGACCAGCGACATTCCGTGGGACGTCGATGAATTCGACTCGTCCGATAACGGCAAGAAGATCGCCTTTGTCAGCAACGAGGATGGCTACGGTGTGCTGCACATCCTCGAGACTGCGACCCGCAAGCCGGTTGCGTTGCCGAAACTGCCGCGCGGCGTGATCGGCAACGTGCAGTGGCACAAGAATAATCGCGATCTCGGATTCGATTTCAATTCCGCCAACGTAAACGACGACGTCTACTCGCTCGACATCCAGACTGGCAAGGTCGAGCGGTGGACTGAGAGCGAGACGGGCGGGATCAACATTTCCAACGTGCGCGAACCTGATTTGATTCACTGGAAAAGCTGGGATGGCCGCTCGATCAGCGGGTTCCTGTATCGGCCGCCGGCAAAGTTCACGGGCAAGCGGCCCGTGATCATTAACATTCACGGCGGGCCGGAAGGACAGTTCCGTCCGTATTTCATTGGCCGCAGTCTCTACTATCCTAATGAGCTGGGCGTGGCCATGATCTTTCCCAACGTGCGTGGATCGAGCGGCTATGGCAAAAGCTTTCTTGCGCTCGATAATGGTATGCTGCGCGAAGGCTCATACCAGGACATCAATTCCCTGCTCGACTGGATCGCAACCCAGCCGGATCTCGATGCCAGCCGCGTGATGATCACCGGCGGCAGCTACGGTGGCTTCATGACGCTCGCCGTCGCCACCAACTACAACGACCGCATCTGCTGCTCGGTAGATATCGTCGGCATTTCGAACCTGGTCACCTTCCTCCAGAACACGTCGGGCTACCGGCAGGATTTGCGGCGCGTGGAGTACGGCGACGAACGCGATCCGAAGATGCGCGAGTTTCTGACGGCAATTTCTCCGATGACAAAGGCGAAAAACATCAGCAAGCCACTATTCGTCATCCAGGGCAAGAACGACCCTCGCGTACCGATGACCGAGTCTGAACAGATGGTCAAGACGGTACGCGCAAATGGCGCGCCCGTCTGGTATCTGCTCGCTAAAGACGAAGGTCACGGTTTCCAGAAAAAGAACAATCAGGACTTCCAGTTCTATGCGACGGTGATGTTCGTGAAGGAGTTCCTGCTGAAGTGAAAGACTTCTTCACCACAGAGGCACGGGATAAACCTGAATAGGGGAGGGACGCCGACTGGTATTCAGCGGCTTCCGTTTCCCACGACATCCAAGAAATATTGGTGGATGCGTGGATCATCGCTGAGTTCCGGATGGAACGTCGCGGCCAGTATCTTCCCTTTGCGCACCATGACCGGATCATGGCCTTCGGTCGCAACTACCTCGACGCCTTCGCCGATGCGCTCAAACTTAGGCGCACGAATGAAGACCATTTCAATGGAATCGTTCAAAAACTTCCCTTCCCTGATCGAGCTGTCGACCTGGCGTCCGTAGGCGTTGCGGCGGACAGTAACATCGAGCGCGCCGAGTCCAGGTTGTGTGGGGTTCTCGATTTGTGATGCAAGCAGAATGGCGCCGGCACAGGTGCCGAAGGTCGGCGTCGCGCGAACAAAATCTTTGAGCTTCGCGAAACCTTCTTCGCCGAGCAGCTTCAGAAACGTGCTTGACTCGCCGCCGGGAATAACCAGCCCGTCGATCTCGTCGAGTTGCTCGGGCTTCCTAACAAGCACAACTTCAGCGCCCAGCTCTTCGAGCCGGCGGCGGTGGGCGTCGAAATCACCTTGGAGTGCAAGAACACCGATGGTCATAGTCGTCGTTCGCTATTCGCTGTCTGTCGTTCGCAGTGAACCTACTCATAGCACGCCATTTTGTTCGGCCGTCACCACCCTCTGGTCTGCAGCATGTGCGCTTCGTCCAACGCTGATACCGCCAACCCCTTCATCGCGCCGACAAGATCTTCACTGACTTCCAGCAGCACTTTTGGATCTTTGTAGTGCGTCGCGGCCTGGACGATTGCTCTGGCGCGCTTTTCGGCTTCCTGCGGGTCGGCAAATTCGGTCGAGTTCTTCATGAAGATTCCCGAGCCGACGAACACGGCTTCGGCGCCCAGTTGCATGACGAGCGAGGCGTCCGCAGGAGTGGCAATCCCACCTGCCGAGAAGTTCGGCACGGGCAGCTTGCCGTCGCGGGCGACCATCTTCACCAGTTCGTAGGGAGCCTGGTGCTCTTTGGCCTTGGCGTAGAGTTCTTCTTCGCCGAGGACGGTGAGAATCTTCATCTCCTGCACAATCTGGCGGATGTGCTTCACGGCGTGCACCACGTCTCCCGTGCCTGCCTCGCCCTTGGTCCGGATCATGGCGGCGCCCTCGGCGATGCGCCGCAGGGCTTCGCCCAGGTTGCGGGCTCCGCAGACGAACGGAACCGTGAACGCATGCTTGTCGACGTGGTGAGCTTCGTCCGCGGGCGTGAGCACCTCGGACTCGTCGATGTAGTCGACGCCCAACTCTTGAAGTATTTGAGCTTCTGCAAAATGCCCGATACGGCACTTGGCCATGACCGGAATATCCACGGTCGACATGATCTCGCGAATCTTTTTCGGCGAAGCCATGCGCGCCACGCCGCCCTCGGCGCGAATCTGCGCCGGCACGCGCTCGAGCGCCATGACCGAGACGGCTCCGGCGCGCTGCGCGATTTCGGCCTGGCGGGCGTCGGTGACGTCCATGATGACGCCGCCCTTGAGCATTTCGGCAAGGCCGGTCTTCAGGCGAAGGCTGGTGGTGTTGTGTCCGTTGTTTTGCGACATGGCAATCTCCTTATGATCCCGTTAAGCAGCCTATCGAATAAGTGGTATCCTTGATATGTCCATTTATTGAATGGCATACATACCACTTCATGCCGCGTGAAACCACTTCCCTGACGCTCAGTTTGCCCGCGCCGCCAACAGGCCTGCCTCTCTATCGCTGGTTTTGCGAACAGCTGCGCGCAGCGATCCTGCAGGGACGCCTCAAGCCTGGCGCGCGCCTGCCCGCCACTCGTGATCTCGCGCAAACTTACAGGCTTTCCCGGCCGACCATCGTTACCGCATTTGAGCAACTCAAGTCCGAAGGCTACGTTGAAGGACGAACAGGCTCCGGCACGTATGTAAGCAAGGTGCTCCCCGACGAACTGCTGCAAGCGCGCCGGCCGGGGGAAAGCCAACGCCTGCCGCACCGGAGAATTTCACTGTCCGCCTATGCAAAGCGGCTGGGTCCGGTTCGCACGCGACGGCCGCAGCCGGCACGAGCGTTTCGTCCCAACCAGGCTGCTCTCGACCTGTTTCCGACCACGCTCTGGGCACAAGTGGCTGCTCGCCGCCTGCGGCGCGTTTCTACAAGGTTGTTGGCCGGCGGAGAAACACTCGGCTATCGACCGCTCCGCGAGGCCGTCGCCGAATACCTCAACACCTCGCGCGGCGTGAAGTGTTCCACAGACCAGGTGCTGATCGTCTCGGGAGCGCAGGAAGGTCTCGATCGAACGGCTCGGCTACTCCTCAATCCCGGCGAGCCTGCCTGGATGGAGGAGCCCGGCTACCCTGGCGCAGCGGTGATCCTGCGAGCAGTCGGCGCTCGGATCTGTGGCGTCCCTGTCGACGCCGAAGGCCTCGATCTGGAACGGGGAATCGTGCGCTGGCCCCGGCCGAACCTTGTATACGTCACTCCGGCGCACCAATTCCCTCTTGGCGTCACGATGAGCCTGCGGCGCCGGCTGGCGTTGCTCGAGTGGGCGCGCAAACAAGGCGTGATGATCTTCGAAGACGACTATGACAGCGAATACCGTTATTCGGGGCGCCCGGTACCGGCCCTGCAGGGCCTTGACCGCGCCGGCATGGTCATTTTCGGCGGCAGCTTCAGCGCCGTAATGTTCCCTTCAATGCGGCTTGGCTATCTGGTGGTGCCGGAAGAGATGATCGAGATCTTCGCTGCCGCGCAATCCGTGAGCACGCATCATCCGCCGTTACTCGGGCAAGCCGTACTCTACGACTTCCTCACGGAAGGCCACTTTGCCCGTCACGTCCGCCGCATGCGCGAAGTGTATGCAGAACGGCTTGGCGTCTTGCTGAAAGCCGCGCGCGAGAAGCTTGATGGCCTGGTCGAGATTTCCAACGTCGAGGCAGGCCTGCAGACCGTGGGCTGGCTGCAGGCGGGCGTGTCGGCGGAAACAGTCTCGCAGGAAGCCGCGAAACGAAACTTGGAAGTCATCCCTCTCCGCCGCTATGGTTTTGGCCGCGCTCCGAAGAATGGGATCGTGCTTGGATTCGCGGCCGTCGAACCGAAGGAATTGCGGCGGGGCGTGGAAGAGCTGACGACTGTGCTGCGTGCCTAATCGGCCCGCCCCCACACGAGCTTAGCGCTCCACAAACTTTCCAAACATCTTATGCGGGTCAATGGCGATGAACAGGCCCCGTCCTCGTGCCAGCACCTCGCCCTTCTGATTGAGGATTTCGCCCTCGTTGATGTGCCGCCTTCCCTTCACACTTACCTCGCGCGATTCCACACGCAGCGGCTTGTTCAGTGGCACCGGCTTCAGGTAGTTCACTGTTATTTCGGCTGTGACGGCGACCACATTCCGCACTTTGTTCACTTTCCCCATAGCTTCGTCGAGGATGGTGGCAATGATTCCGCCGTGGCAGTGTCCCGGGGGGCCCGTGTAGCGTTTGCCCAGCCGGAAGCGCGAGACGAAGCAGTCGCGGTCTTCGTCGTAAGTGAAGCGCAGCCGCATCCCGTCGGGATTGTTCTTTCCGCACGCGAAGCAATAGTTCTTCTGCAGACGGACGTACTGGGTGCTGTGTCCGCGAGGGAGTTTCTTGGTGGCCATTGGGGAAATTCTATCGTGAAGGAGGGCGGGGGAAATATCGACAGGTTGGGCGTCCTGCACACGGTTGCTGGAGCGCCGTCGGCCACAAGTGGCGG
>Ga0335084_10003397_pt1 | contig 15496 bp, 15 predicted proteins | sample Lox_Sample_44_FD_206721 | JGI IMG/M metagenome (GOLD analysis project Ga0335084, IMG submission 206721) | Soil microbial communities from Loxahatchee National Wildlife Refuge, Florida, United States - Lox_Sample_4.4 | ecosystem: Environmental > Terrestrial > Soil > Wetlands | place: USA...
CCACAATCTGCTACTGTTCGGGCTCCTCATCTGCATCGGCGGGATGGTCTTCGGCCTCGTCCAGTACATGGCGATCCGCAAGCTTCCGGTCCACAAGGCCATGCTGGAGGTCTCGGAGCTGATCTACGAGACCTGCAAGACCTACCTGATCACCCAGGGCAAGTTCCTCGCCATCCTCTGGGCGTTCATCGCTGTCATCATGGTGGTCTATTTCGGCTTCCTGCTTCACTTCACAGTGGACCGGGTGGTCCTGATCGTGATCTTCAGCATAGTGGGTATCCTAGGGAGTTACGGCGTGGCCTGGTTCGGGATGCGAATCAACACGCTGGCCAACTCGCGGACGGCGTTTGCGAGCCTTGGTGGGAAGCCTTTCCCAACCATGGCGATTCCCCTGAAGTCTGGCATGAGTATCGGCATGCTCCTGATCAGTGTCGAGCTCGTCATGATGCTCTTCATCCTGCTCTTCGTCTCGGGCGATTCGGCCGGGCCTTGCTTCATCGGCTTCGCCATCGGCGAATCGCTGGGCGCCGCGGCGCTCCGTATCGCCGGCGGTATCTTTACCAAAATCGCCGACATCGGGTCCGATCTGATGAAGATCGTCTTCAAGATCAAGGAAGACGACGCCCGGAACCCCGGCGTCATCGCCGACTGCACGGGCGACAACGCCGGCGACTCGGTCGGCCCCACCGCCGACGGCTTCGAGACCTACGGTGTCACCGGCGTCGCTCTGATCACCTTTATCCTCCTCGCAGTGAAGGATCCGACCGTCCAGATCCAGCTCCTGGTCTGGATCTTTGTGATGCGCGTGGGGATGATCGTGACCTCGGCGATCTCCTACTGGTTGAATGACCTTTGGGCCAAGGCGAGCTTCGGGAGCGCTGCAAAATTCAACTTCGAGATCCCGTTGACCAGGCTGGTCTGGCTTACCTCGATCGTGTCCATCGGCATGACCTACGTCCTGTCGGCCGTCCTGATCCCCGGCGTGGGCGACGGGACGATCTGGTGGAAGCTCTCCACCATCATCACCTGCGGCACCATTGCCGGCGCCGTGATCCCCGAATTCGTCAAGATCTTCACCTCGACCAGCTCGGGCCACGTGCGGGAGATCCTCGCGGCCGCGCGCGAAGGGGGTGCCTCGCTCAATATCCTGAGCGGCCTGGTGGCCGGAAACTTCAGCGCCTACTGGATGGGGCTGGCGATCATCCTCCTGATGTCCATCGCCTACGGCGTGAGCACGTTCGGGTTAGCCAGCCTCATGGCCGCGCCCGCCATCTTCGCCTTCGGCCTGGTGGCCTTTGGTTTTCTGGGCATGGGCCCGGTGACCATCGCGGTTGATTCCTACGGCCCCGTTACCGACAACGCCCAGTCGGTGTACGAGCTGTCCACCATCGAGACGCTGCCGAATATCGCGAAGGACATTCAGAAGGAGTTCGGGTTCAAGCCCGACTTCGAGAACGGCAAGATGTTCCTCGAGGAGAACGACGGAGCGGGAAACACCTTCAAGGCCACGGCCAAGCCCGTGCTCATCGGCACGGCGGTGGTCGGCGCCACCACGCTCATCTTCTCCATTATTCAGCTTCTCACCAAGATGTTCGGGGCAGCCGACGTCGCCACCGGGCTGTCCATCCTGAATCCGCTTTTCCTCCTGGGTCTCATCACCGGCGGCGCCGTGATCTACTGGTTCTCGGGTGCGTCCATCCAGGCCGTCTCCACCGGCGCCTACCGGGCCGTGGAGTTCATCAAGCGGAACATCAAGCTGGAAGGGGGCGGCGAGAAGGCCTCGGTCGAGGACTCGAAAAAGGTCGTGGCCATCTGCACCCAATACGCCCAGAAAGGGATGTTCAACATCTTCCTGGGCGTCTTCTTCTCGACGCTGGCCTTCGCCTGCGTCAATCACTACTTCTTCATCGGCTACCTGATCTCGATCGCGATCTTCGGCCTCTACCAGGCGATCTTCATGGCCAACGCCGGCGGCGCCTGGGACAACGCCAAGAAGCTTGTGGAAACCGAGCTGAACATGAAGGGTACCGAGCTGCACGCCGCCACGGTGGTGGGTGATACCGTGGGCGACCCCTTCAAGGACACCTCGTCGGTGGCCATGAACCCCATCATCAAGTTCACGACGCTCTTCGGTCTGCTGGCCGTCGAGCTGGCAATCGAGTTGCCCACTGCCACGAGCCACGTGGCCGCCTTGCTCTTTTTCCTGGCGTCCACGGTCTTCGTCTGGCGCTCCTTCTACGCCATGCGGATCCCGACGATGAAGGGCGAGTAAGCCCGTCTCCCCCTTTTAGTCCACGAACCGCGCCGCGGGGCCCCGCTGAGGGGCCCCGCGGCATTTCTGAGCGCGTGCGGAATAGGCCGACCTTGACGTGACGTGTCTGGAGTGCCGTTGTCGACGACTCGGCGTAGCGCCGGGTCCTTTTCCACACCTCCCGGATGTGTCTCACGCCGTCGGGGAGGCCGGGGCAGTGGTACCTGGGCCGGTTTCCTCGATGCTTTTTCTCCAAAGTTGATATGATGCGCCAACCGCGCGCGGCGGCGTAACGCGGAGAGCGGCGGTCGAGAACGAGATGGTGCGGAGGGACGGGAGGGGCTGCGCAGATGGATTGGTTATCGATAGCCACCGCCGCCTTGGCGGGAGCGCTGGCCGGCTTGGTCGCCGCATTCGTGCGGAGGAAGTCGAAACTCCACCGAGCCGTCGTCGCCTTGGCCTTCGTCCTGTGCTTTGCTCTATTCAGTTTGCTCGCCAAGGAGCTCGCGATGCCGAGGGTCCGGGCGTGGCGGGCAGAGCGAGCGCTATTGGAGATTCCCGTCTACCAGCTCGTGAAGGAGGGTGACCCCGCAACATACGAGAAGCTGAAGTCCGCCATGGCCAGCTCGGTCCAGCGCGGCGAAAGTAGAGAGCACGTCGTCAACGCGCTACGGAGGGCCTTCGTGCCCACCATACCAAAGTACATTCCGATCGCGTCGGATGCGTCGATCGTACACTACATGGAAGTCTTGGTGAAAGAGATGGAGGCACTATTGGCCAAAGATGCCTCCCTGTGCTACCAGTTCTTGTTTCCCCAGCCCAGCGTCTTCCTGGACTTGTCAAAACACCTCAGCAGCGACCTGCAAAAGGCAGACATGGACGCCCTGGCCGAGGTGATCCGGTCGGCGATCACGTCTCCGCAGGCACGCCCGGACGCAAAGGTCGGTCAGGAGCTACTGGGGAAGGTGGCCAGGGATATGGCGGTCGAGCATGGGGAGGATGTCTCGCTCCTGCAGAAGGCCCAAGAGCCCACGGCGGACAAGGCCAAGGTCTGCGCACTCACGGTATCACTGTATAAGAGAGCCATCGCGCTGCCCAGCCAGGAGAATGGGGTCTTGCTGCGCTATTTGCTCGCTGCGCCGTGACCGTCCCGTGAGGGCCCGCATCCGTCTCGCGATGCGTCATGTGGGGCGGTCCGCCGGCGTCCACCCACCCGGCTTGGAGAGTGTCTCCTCGGCTTCGGCGATCAGACCGAGCGAGATGTCGTGACGCCCCCCGTCGTAGGGCGTGGTGAGCCAGGTTTCGAGGATATCAAGCGCCTCCAGATAGCCGGTGATCCGCCCGCCCAGGCAGAGGAGATTCGAGTCGTTGTGGGCCCGGGTCATTTTGCCCATGTAGGTGCTGGTGCAGAGGGAGGCCCGGACGCCCTTGAACTTGTTGGCGATGATACTCATGCCGATTCCGGTCGAGCAGACCAGGATGCCGCGCTTGATCTCGCCCCGCGAGACTGCGCTGGCCACTTTGGCCGCATAGTGCGGGTAGCGAACGATCTCGCCGGAGTGTGATCCCACGTGCTCGGCCGGAATCCCTTTCTCACCCAAGAGCTTCAGGATGTGGGGCACCAAGTCGTACCCACCGTGGTCATTGCCGATCAGGATGGTGTTGGGATCCATGGCATCCTCCGGGGAATGACCAATGACCAATTCCTCAAATCCCAATGGCGGAGCGCGCCCTTGCGTTCTGCCACAGCCCGGCACGCAGATTGCCGTGCCGGTTGGTCATCGGATCTTGGGGCTTGGTCATTTCTGCATGGTTCGCGAATAATGCGGATAGGCCTCGTCGCCCGAGATCGGACTGCTATTTCTCCTCCGGAATAAACTTCCGCAAATGCTGGATCGCCTGCCGTGCGGCAGAGTCCGGGTCCGGCTTGGGCAGGATCTCTACCGACGTCCAGCCCGCGTAGCCAACCGCGTTCAGCGCTCCGACGATCGAGCCGAAGTCGAGGTGGCCCCAGCCGGGGGCTAGGCGGTTGCTGTCGGCGAAGTGGACGTAGGCGATGCGTGCGATGTGCTTCTGGAGGTTCCCCTCGATGGAGGCGTCCTCGATGTTCATATGGAAGACGTCGGGCATGAGCTTGAGACCGGGGATGGCGAGCCGCTCCAGGAGGGCGGCCCCCTCATCCACGCTGTTGATGAAGTTGATCTCGTAGCGGTTGACCGGCTCCAAGATCAGATCCACCCCCTGGGAGCGCGCATAGGCGGCGATCTCGCGGGCGGCCTCGGCGAAGCGGGCCTCGGCAATCTCGGCCGTCTCCCCCTCGGCGATGAAGCCACGCGCGCGGCCTATGTTGACCATGGCCGAGAACTCGGCGGCCACGTCCACCAAGCCCTTGAAGATCTTCACGGCCTGCCGCCTTCTGGAGGCATCCGGGTCGGTGAACCAGAGCTTGTGCCCGGCGAACACCTGTCCGGTGGACACGACCGGGATCTCCACGCGGTATTGCTGAATCAGGTGCCTAACCCGCGCGGCATCCACCTGATCCTTGTCCATCAAGGCCAGCTCGATCCCGTCGTAGCCCATCTCGGCAGCCTTCCGGATGCTCTCCTCGATCCCGCGGAAGACGACGAACGCCGTGGGAAGCGCGTCCTCGGTGGCGATGGCGACTGCAATCTTCATAGGATCACCTCACAAGCGAGGTTCAGAATTCCTCAGCGGACAAATACCCGCGAGCCTTCCTGCGACCAGAGGTTTCTCGAAGAGGCGGTCCGCACATTATCGGAGCCGATCTATGCTGTCAATGTGTGGTTAGGGACCGTGCGTGGAGGCTCACTTCTTCGTGGGTTGGGAAACCTGTGCGCCACGCGTTGCGTTCAGTCCACGCTGACGTTCGTGTGGCCCTCGGCCACGTACAGCTCGAAGTCCGCCTGGTAGTTGCGCCGGACGGTCGGGTTGATCACGACCAGCTCGACGGAGACACGCTCGGGCTGAGTCGCCACGTAGATGACGGCGTTGGCGATGTCCTCGGGACGCATCATTCGCGCGATATCTTCCTTCAGGGGAGGTCTCGGCCGGAGGTCCAGGTTCGGGGTATCAGTCTCGCCTGGGACGATCACGCAGGCCTTGATGCCGTGAGATCGCTCCTCCATGTTGATCGAACCCGTGAGGGAGTGGATGGCATGCTTGGAGGCCGAATACGCGACGCCGCTCGGGGCGTTCGGGACAAGGCCCGCGCCGGACGAGATGTTGATGATCTGTCCCTTCCCAGCTTTCCGCATGGTGGGCAAGACGTGGCGAGTGAAGAGAAATGCTCCGGTGAGATTGGTGCCTATGACCGTCTGCCAGTCAGCGACGGAAGCGTCGGCAAGGTTTCGGTGGAACGTGTTCGTGCCGGCATTGTTGACAAGAACGTCAATTCGCCCGAACCGGTCGATCATCGTCCGGACCACCCGTTTGGCCAATTCGTTGTCGGCCACGTTTCCGGGGAACGTCACCGCCTCCGCCCCTGTGGCTCGCACTCGCGAGGCGGTCTCATCCAGCTTGTCCTTGCTTCGCGCGACCAGTCCCAGCGTCGCGCCCTCGGCGGCCATCTCGATCGAGATGGCGCGCCCCATGCCGGTGCTCGCGCCCGTGACGATGATGACTTTGCCCTGCAGGGATCCCATGGCTCGTCTCCTTGACACATGACCGGGCGGGCCGCGCGCGATCTGCAACCCTGGGCACGGTCGGGCCGCGAGTGCCGCAGTATACCAGGAAGCCGGGCGGTGTGGGCAGGAGTCTGTGTCTTTGGTTGCAAGGCGGACCCGTTTTCGATAACCTTTTCCCACCGCGATGGTGGCGCCGGCCGCGAACGGCGGTCCGCCGACAGGGACTTGGGCGGTGTTGCAGTCATGCACGCCGGGAACAGGGCGAAACGCCCAGGACTCAACATCAGGCTGCGCATCCTGTACGCGCTGTATGGACCCTTCTCGCGAACGCGGAGAGCATCATGTCCAATCCACAATCGCCCGGTACGGGTAGGGAGCCCGAGATCCGGGGGGCGTCGGACCGGCTCATGGTCATCCTGGGACAGGCGCTGCTGGATGAAATCGAACAGGCGGAGAGCGACGGCAAGGACATCATGGCCTGGCAATTCGGGGCGCTGGATGCCCTGACCAAGCAACTGTCGGGTGCCGTGACCGCCGTCGTAACAATGCTGAAGGCGTTGAGCCTGTCGCCGCAAGACTTCGTGCTGTTCCGAGAGCGTGTCCATCAACAACTGGAACCTGCCGTGCTGGCGCTGCTGCATACAGAGCTTTCCAAGGTCGGGGCCGACGGTGCACTCCCCTGGCCACCGGGTGAGGAACGGGGCGGTCACGCCTGACGGGAGTCCCGTTGACCGAACCCCTGCAATCCCGTATAGTGCGCTCGTGGGGCCGGTGGCGGCGGAAACACGGCGCATCGCCCGGACGATCAACCCACGGAGGAGGCCAGGATGGCAAAGCAGGTGGTGGTGTATTCCCAGCCCGGCTGAGGCGCATGCGACCGAGAGAAAGAGTTTCTTTCTCAGCACGGTGTAACGTTCACTGTCAAGGACATCCGGGCGGACCAGGCCGCCCTCCAGGAACTCCTCAAGCTCGGGTTCCGGGCCACTCCGGTGACCGTCATCGACGGGGAGGCGGTGGTGGGTTTTGATCCAGAGAAGCTCCAGAAGCTGCTGGGGCTCGCGTAGTCGAGCCGCCTCGACACCGGTGTGGCGCCGACGCGGCGGTGCCATCATCTGGATGCTCTGGCTCCTCCAGGGAGCGGTCGCGGTGTCTGTCGCTTCTGCGGGACAGGACACGGCGGGGCCGACGGGGGGCTTCGACCGAGCGGCCCTGGAGAAAGAATTGTCGCGGCCCGTCCTGGAGTTGCAGCGGCAAGGGGCCGGCGCGCTTCGCACTCACGTTCAACGGCTAACCGAATTCTACGCCTCGCTGGATCTCGCCCCGGCCATCTCTCCAGAGGAGCGGCGTGTCCTCAGCGATCACATCCTGACCCGCGTGGCTCAGGTAGGCCTCCTGGTCCGCGACGGCAACTCGGCAACGGAGCCGGAGAAGGCTCGCAGCGGGGCCATGAGCGTCACATCATGGGGAGTGTCCAAGGACGCATTGGGCTTTCTGGGGGAGAATTCGCTCCTCGTGATCGGACTCTTGGGGGGACTCGTCATCGCCTACGCCCTGGGGAGTCTCGCCGGTTACCGCCGTGGGGCGAGCCAGGCATCGTACTACGGCGCCGGGGACCCGCGCATGTGGTTCGCGACGCGTGCCCGCGAGGGGGCCACGGGTCTCGCGGAGTTCCCTGTGCGGATCACCCTGGACCAGATCCGCCGGACGCTGGCCTCGGGGCGGACCGTTCTGATGCAACTGGGATATGAGATCGCGCCGAGTCGCCGCAGGGAATTCCTGGGTTTGATCCGAGAGATGCACGAGATGCTGAGCGAGGTGGACGGCCAGGCCCATACGGTGTGGGAAGACCCCAGACACCCGAACCGATTCTACGAGATCGTCGTGTGCCACCGGCTGGAGGCGTTGGACTTCTTGACGAGCGACCTGAGCGCGTTGGCCGGCCTGGACACCAGAATCGAGAAGTGTTGGCTCCCGGGACGGCCGGTCTTGCGTCGAGCCTGGTGGGGAGTGGTCCCGGAACCAGGGGAGCCAGGGGCGGACGGGCGCCACCCTGCCGCCCTGGTGTCATCGAGCCGGCGCGCAGCGGAGCACGTGTCGTGAAGCTTCGGACGCTCCTGTATCGTTTGTACGAACGGCGCCTCCTCGAGGAGATCCGGGCGGAGAAGCTTCCACAACACGTGGGGCTCATCCTCGACGGCAACCGGCGTTATGCCCGCGCGATCGGTCTGATGGACATTCTGGACGGACACCGGCTGGGCGCAAACAAGCTGGAGGACGTCCTCACCTGGTGCGAGGAGCTGAACATCCGCATGGTGAGCATCTGGATCCTCTCCACGGAGAATCTCCAGCGCTCGCCCGACGAAGTGGCCGGCTTGGTCCAACTCATCGAGAAGAAGCTCCGCGATGCGGCGCACGATCCCAAGACCCACACCAAGCGCATGCGGATCCGCGCCATCGGCAAATTGGAGATCCTTCCCGACTCGCTTCGCGACGCCATTCGCGAGGCGGAGGAAGCGACCAAGGACTACGACGGCTTCTTCCTGAACGTGGCGGTGGGGTATGGGGGGCGCCAGGAGATTGTGGACGCGGTCCAGAGTCTGCTGCGGGAGCGCTTGGCAACCGGGACGAGCTTGGAAGCAGCGATTGAAGCGGTGACGTCGGACAGCCTGGGGAAATATCTCTACACGTACGACCTGCCCGATCCCGACCTCATCATCCGCACCAGCGGCGAAGTGCGCCTCAGCGGATTCCTGCTCTGGCAGAGTGCCTACAGCGAATTCTATTTCTGCGACGTCTATTGGCCCGCCTTCCGCCGCATCGATCTCCTGCGCGCCATCCGGAGTTATCAACAGCGTGAGCGGCGCTTCGGGTTCTGACGGCTGCTGAAAAAGGTCCATCTGCAGGGGCCCATCCTGCAGATGGGTGCCCCGCCCGCTCCCGCGGTCCTGCGGCGTACGTACGCAGTTGGCCTCGGTCCTCGGATCGCGTTCCGCCTTGCATCTGGGCTTTTTGAGCGGCCTTGGTGAGCAACGAATCCAGATTCAGGCGACCTCGCTGAACCAGCGCTGAAGAATCACCTTGACGGCGGGGTCGGGTGCCGACGCCGCGTAGACGCCGTCAGTCATGCCCTTGACCCCTCGGACCTGATACAGGGTGAACCGCTGGCGTGATCCCTCGCAGATGAAGCGCGGAAACCACCCGAGGTCGCAGAACCGGTAGGGCGTGCCGGCCGGCAGAGTTCCCGTCCCGTTTTCGAGGTCGCGGTGCCGTGCCTTGAGGCGGGCCTGGGGGCTTCGACCTCTGGCGGCTTCGAACTCGGTTGACGATTCCACCTCCCACACGTTGACCGCCCCCATGGGGATCCTCCTCGGAAAAGGTGCCGATCGCTCACCAATGACCAATTTTCAATAACCAAGGGTGGTGCCCGCACACGGTGCGTTGTTACCGGATCCCTCCGCCGGCGGTCCCGCGATCGTTCGCGAGCGTGAGCGGCTCCGCAAGCCGAACAGGCGAGCGCAGTGTACCAGGAAGCCCCCGCAAATTCAATGCTTGCTGGCCGGCTTGGCGCGCGTTCGACCCGACGCGGCTCGATGCCGGCACGCGCAGAAAGGAGACACGATGAACACGTTTGACGCGTCCGTCGCAAGCATCACGCAGCAGCAGATCGTCCGACAAGCCACCGTCGCGCGACGTTGTTCGGCGGCTTCCGTGCGTATGTAGTGGGCGCGTGCCTCCATGGCGGCGGACATGACCGACTACACGCTCGTTCCGAGTGTGACCGGGCTGGAAAGCGGGGCTGGCATCGGGTGGGCGCGTATTGGGATGGACGCTCTGCGCGTGATGCGGCGTGGAGCCTGAGGGCGCCTGATGGACGTTGGACTACTGTTTCGGGTTTTGTTCGCGGTAGGCGCTGATGAACTGGCCCACGAGGTCGGCCACTTTGGATCGCACGTCGCGGAGGTGATCGGCACTGACCAGCCCAACGTGCGAGACACTCCAGGTCGTGGCAAGGTGCAGACTTTTCGGGTTGCGGGGAAGGCTGACGCCCTGATGGAATGTGACGGCGACGCTATAGGCATAGGAAGGGGAAGCCGGGTCCCTCACGGTGTTGATGGCGACATAGAGGAGATACGGACTAGATGGATCCAGCGTGATGCCCGATTGTCGAAGGCGTGATTCGATATCGGTTTGGGTCTGGGATCGCGTGAGGCCATCGCGCTCTGCGTCCGGTTGCATCTTCTCGACCCCCACCTGCATGGAACTGATGTTCTTGAGGGAGGCTCGGTCCCGCGGGGTATCGCCTGCCCACGCCGAGGCGGTCAGAAAGAGAACAATCAGAGTAACGACGAATCGAGTACACGCAAAGAAGGTGACACGCCGCATGAGTCCCTCCGAGGTTTGGGGGAATGAATCACGATGGGACGCCAGCAGACCGCTTCTACCGCGTCGATGAATGTGCCGCACATGTCTGACTCGATCAATCTCCCAGCGAGCCGAATCCCGGTGCCGTACCATGACACTGCCATGCGTCTGCTGCGGCTGTTGCGGACGGGGCCGCGGGCCCACGGTGCCCGCATTGCGGCTATCGCGGCGGGGACTGAGTCGGACTCTCGTGTTGGAGTCGCTCGCGGTATGGAGCGGTGAACTCGTCGACAAGACCGCGCACAAGCTCGCTCGCCGCGGAACGAAATTCGCGCAGGCGGCTGTCAATGTCCAGCAAGAGCGCAGCCGGGTGATGTGAATTGAAGGACGAGAGGGGGTCGCCAGGGGCGGCGGCAAGACCGAAGGTAATCAGGCCAAGACCGAGGCCAATTAGACAGACGAGAATGAGATATCTCATGTGGGACCCCTTCTGGGTTCCGCCGTGCAATGCGTGCACGGATCACTGCCCTAGCGTGCCGAATACAGGCCTGCGATGTCAACCCTAATCTCGTGTCCCTGGCGGGGGGGCACGATGGACCGCCTGCGCTCATGGCGCCGGGGGCTGAGTCGGACCCTCATGCCGGATTGCGTTCCGGAATCCGGCCGTCGACGTGTCGATAAACTCACGCACACGCAGCTCTACCTGGGATCGCAGGGTGTCGAGGCGTCCCGCAACAACAGGTAGGAGCGTGGCCGGGTGGCGCGGATCGAAGGACTCACGCGAGTCGTCCACCATGGCGATGAACAGGGCAAGTTCGAGCGCAATCACAAGGCCCAAGAAGCAGATATGCAAAACGTGTCTCATGCGGTATATCCTGCGAGTCTTCCGCCGGGCACGTCCGGCGAGAATATTGCTCCGCGCGGGCTCGGCTTGAACTTGGATGACTGCCTAACGCGCCGGATCATACTTCCCCGTCGCAAACGTACGGTAGCACCGCCCGCAGTAGTCGTGCCGCCAGTGGCGGCTCACGCACCAACCGCAATGTGGACAGATCTGGTAGCGGAGACGTTTGGCGCGCGAAACAGGCATATGGTGCATCGGTCTCTTTCTCCGTCCGGCTCCGTCCGGCAAGGACGAGGGCCGGATCCTGCCGAACGGAGACCCGATGTCAACCCGAGTCTTGTGGCCCCAGCGAAAATGTATGATTTCCCATCCCTCGGGGTTGATTCCAGTGCCCCTGGCCAAGGGTTGCATTCTGCTCCTGACCGAGCGGACGTATGCCGCCGGGCTCCGTCGCGAGACGTGGTGGCAACGCCAAGTGGCCGAGCAGCGACGAAAGGAAGGGCGCCCGCCGCCACTCGCTCCAAGGAGTGACGAGCCCATGGGACCCCATACCCCGAGCAGTCACCGACCGAGAAGAGGGCCGAACGTGCGTTCCTGGCAGAGCTTGGCGGGTCTGTGATAACATCAGACCGGCCGTGTCCGATCTGCGGAGGCCCTTGACGCGACGCCCACAGCAAGAGTGTTGCTGGGCCCGCTGCCGGGCGGCCTTGAGTCGGCGGACGCGAACTGAGGAGCAGACCGAGCAAGAGGACCGCTTAAGGGGCCAGTCAGACTATTGGCCGAGCAAGCGGGATTGTCGGTCGAGGATTTCGCCCGATCAGTCCGCGGGCATGTTTGGCGGTAACACACTGACACCGGTCAGTGTGGGTGCGCAATAGGGGCGGGAGGGCCCCGACAACCAACCACACGGGGGGGTGCCCATGGTGACGAAGAAGATGATACCGCTGACCCATTTCGCGGACTACGCGGCGACGGCGAAGGCGATCCAGCAAAGGGTCGAGGCGAGCGGCCCCGTGGGCGCGGACCTGGGACGAGCGGTGGCCGACTTGGCGGGCCTAGCCGTCAAGGCGTTGGAGGAGGCGCAGCAGTCGATTGAGGGCTTGGCGCCGCTCTTCATGGCGCTGCACCCCGAGGTGACGCGCACGCGGAGCTAGGGGCGCACGCGGCCGAGCGGCCTTAGAGGCGATCTACTACACGAAGCCGACGCTGGAGATGCGTGGGGGAGCGCAAGTGCAGAGGAAGGTTCGCATGAAGAAACGGCTCGGCCTCGCATTCCTGGTGTGTGTTCCCCTGCTGGCTCTTGGGTGTACCCCACAGGTAGGGCTGGTAGTCCTGGACACCAAACCGCCACAGGCCACGGTCTATCTGAATGACACCCGCGTGGGAGAAACCCCGGTGACCTTCAAACTCGACTTACGGACGCCGGTCACCCTCAAGATCCTGAAGGAAGGTTATCTCCCCAAGACGGAAGTCCTCGGCGTGGGATGGGTCGAGCGGGAGACGCGGGACGGCCATTACACCGAGGGCGACTATGTGATCCAGGGGATAACGCGCGGGGGTTTCGAGATCCACACCCGGCGAGAGTTGCGGGAGGATCCGGCGGTTCGAAAACAGCGGGTGTGGAAAGAGAAAGAGGACTCGCGCGCGCGCCGGAAATTCAAGGCCTGGGGCGATTCCATGGTGGGGAAAGACTACCATAACGTCGTCAACCGGCTCGGCCCTCCAGGGCAAACCATCGACCTGCCAAACGGCAACAAGACCATGGTTTTCAGCCCGACACCTCAGGGATACGAGCCGAAATTCGAGACGGACACAAGTGGCATAGTGGTCGGCTGGACCTTCTGAGCGTTGGAGGCCGTCTGGGCGGGGAAGGCGTCCTTGATTTGATGGCGTGCCCGACGAGATTCGAACTCGTGACCTTCGGCTCCGCAGGCCGACGCTCTATCCAGCTGAGCTACGGGCACACACCAGTGAGCAGGAGAAACAGCAGGAGAAACGGGCCGGATCTTAGCATCAGGACGGGTTGCCCGTCCAGCAAAAGCTGACGCTGTTTCTACCCCTTGCCCGGAGCCAATGCGGCTTCGATGGTGCGGAATACCGCTTTGGTATCCGCCGTTTTTTGTAAGGCAAGGACGGCACCCGCCTCGAATGCCCGCGCGCTCACCTGCGTATCGCTCATGGCCGTGAGGATAACGATCGGAATGCTCCTCAAGTCGGCGTCCGCCTTGAGGAGGCGGCAGACCTCGAAGCCGTCGATGCCCGGCATCATGACGTCCAGCAGGATGAGGTCCGGCCGCTCACGTGCGGCGGCATCCAAGCAGGCCTCCCCGTCCGGGGCGGTCAGGACGGTGTACCCGCGAAGTCGCAGAATGTCACCCAACATCTGGAGGATCAGCGGATCGTCGTCCACGCACAGGATCTTGATCTGGCCAGACTCAGAAGGTGTGGCCTCCGGCGTCGGCTCCAGGGACACTTCGACCTCCACGGGAAGGGCACACGGCCGAGAGCGCCGTATGCAGTGAAACCGAAGAACGCGCTGGACAACCCGACACCGCCACGGTAGGCCGTACCGACCCGTGACTCCCGCGAAGTACGCATGACCGCCGGTGTCCCTTCGCACCACGCGTCGCGTGCGAGGTAAAGAACAAATGCAAAGCTATCAGAGAACCGGTGTGTTGTCTAGGAGGCGAAATGGCGGCAAAATGGCCCGTGACCGGCCACCTCCCGGCTTCCTGACGTTCGAACCAGCGTGCCGGTACCATCAGCAGACAGGCGGAAAACACTTGATCACTTGAAAGGTCTGACCGGCGGTGGGCTCGTAGGTCGTATGCTCCGAGGCCGCCGGAACGAAGAATGTGGCGCCGACTTTGAGGGCCAAATCACCCGTCGGGCCGCCGAGTCGTCCCTGCCCGTCCACGACGATCCCGATATAGCAGCGCCCGCGATCCCTGTCCGGAACGCGGCCCCGAACCGTCAGGCGTGCCATGCCGAAGCAAGGGGTGTGTGCGGACCCAACCAGAACCTCTTCCCTCCCGGCGGCGTCGTTGAAGAGTGTCTGCGGCGCCAGCCTGTGGCGAGCGACGTAGGCCTCGCCGACGGCCTGGTAGTTGAAGCACCGCATTCCAAGGTCGAAACCGAGGCCCATGTAGCACTGGGCTTCGGTGCGTTCCCGTCCGCAGAAGAGATATTCCGTGACGACGACGAGATCGGTGGGCTCCTGAATCTCGATCATAAAAACGCCCGGGCCGATGGCGTGTGGCGTGCCGCCGTTGACCAGATAGATCTCGCCTGGCTTGACTTCCACACGATTGAGCGAGGCGATCTGAGCCGGGATATCCTGGGCCGCCACGCTGCGCCGGAAGTCTGCCTCCGTCACCCCGTCGCGGAAACCGAAAAGCATGTACGGCGTCACGCCGTCGATGGTCCGCGTGGCGAGGATGAGCGAGGCCTCGGTCTTCCCGAAATTGGACCCGAGGTGCCGAGAGGCGAAAGCCGCGTCTGGGTGGCACTGAATGGGCAGGCGCACGGCAGAGTCCAGTAGTTTGCACAGCACTCCCAGGTCGGCGCCCAGGCGCGCGACGTGCCTCTCGCCCAGCATGGCGTGGGGAAGGGCGGCGATCAGGTCCTTCAGCAAGACGACCGAGCCGTCCGGGAGACCGACCTGGCTCAGGCCCTCGTCCGGGGGCCGACCGGAAAGACGCGAGACCGTGGTGGATCCCACCCATTCCTCGGGGACATTCCGGTCCGCGGGATCAGGTTGGCCCTGAAAACGATCCAGGATCGCGCCGCCTGTCCACACACGGTAGACGCGGTTTTGGAAGAGTGGAAGGGGCTGCCGTACCAGTGGCTCCAAAGCGGCGAGGTTCTTCGTGGTCATGTGGTCCTCCTTGCTGGAACGGTGCGAGTCTTGCGTGCAATCCTAGCGGGGGTCACCAGTCTCAGGACCCGTGTGGTGCTGCCCTTGGCGACCAGGAACCAGACATCGATTGCGCGAGTATCCTCTCTTGATACTTTCGCTGTCAACGATCACCGCCTAACAGGCTGCTGAAAAAGGCCCATCTTGCAGCGTTGGCACGCTTGGGCACTCGTTGCGGCGTACCGGGAGTACGCCTCACTCGGCCCCTGCGCGCGCCGCCTTGCATCTGGCCCTTTTGAGCAGCCTTGGCGAAAGCGGGCTTTTCCGCATCCTGCTAAGGGGGTTTCCGATTGACAGCGCACACCTTCGTTGGATAGCCTCGTTCTCAAGGACACTTCTTCGGTGGTGCCGGCGACACAGTCACATCAATCTCGGTGCAACGGAATGGTCGGCCGCGAATCACGGGCGCTGCCGCGACAGACGGGGGAAGCGAGAATGACCGACGGCGCGAGTTCTCGACCCAAGCTTCGACGTGTCAA